>Ga0137378_10004577_pt1 | contig 11937 bp, 9 predicted proteins | sample SagtaG_21_FD_104813 | JGI IMG/M metagenome (GOLD analysis project Ga0137378, IMG submission 104813) | Vadose zone soil microbial communities from Sagehorn Ranch, Mendocino, California, USA - Sage2_L_60_16 metaG | ecosystem: Environmental > Terrestrial > Soil > Vadose zone | place: USA... | reverse complement strand
CTCCGGTCCAGCGCTCTCCAAAAGTCCAGCGTCGACCAGTTCGTCAAGCAGCTCTACTGGCGCGTCGCTCACCGCCAGCGCAGCCTCTTCTGAAAAACTGTGCGGTTTCGCAGGAAAGGCAGATAACCGGGAGAGGACGCGCTGCGCCGCTTCATCTAATTGCCGGACACTGGTCTCTATCACGGCTTGCAGCGACAGAAGAGCATGTTTTGAGCAAGTACAATGCTCGAACGGAGCCAGCTGCATCGTTAGTTGCAAACGCTCCTCTGCGCGCCGTAATCGCTCCAGGGCAGCTCGCAGGCGTCGCGGTTGTCCGCTGTATACCTGTGATTGCAGGTACTTCCCTATCAGGGTGAGCGCTAATGTAAGCCCACCCGCGGATTGCGCCAGCGCGCGCGCCGCTCCAGACTCATTGGCGACAAAATCCGGTGTAAAGCGTGCTAAGAGTTTCAAACTCTCTTCTTCATCGAGTTCATGAACGACGATGGCTCCGCCATTAGCGAAATGCAATGCGACTGACGGTATGCGTGTTGTCAGCAAATACGCGCAATTGGGACCTCCCACTTTGAAGGCTAAGGCTTCGTCGATTTTCCAGGCATCATCGATCACCAGCAGCATTCGCCGCGTGCCAATGACATCGCGAATGGCTCTAGCCTGCTCCTCTTCCCCACTCAAAAGCGCTATTTCGCTAGCAGGAATACCCAGTAAGCTGCCCCATCTCCCTAGCAGACCTGTCAAATTTGGCCGGGGTCCCAGACCTACCCAGATAATTCCATCGCAATAATGCCGCTGAATATCGTCATCATAGATGAGTTCGCGAGCAATGGCAGTCTTGCCTACTCCGGGCAGCCCACTGAGGGCTGAAACGTTCTGCCTCTTGCCCGCGCACAAACATTGCTTGAGCTGCTGTAGCAACTCGTCACGGCCAACAAGACCGTCAGTATCCACGAGCGGCGGCGGAATGACCGAGTCAAACAATGGAGATGTATAAACGGAAAACGTACTGGTTCGATGGGACACTCGTTGTTCAGCAACAGCTTGCAGTGTGCTGTCATGCTCTCCCGGAAATAGTCCTAAATCCTGGGCTAACATGCCGAAGAGACTACAGAGCTTCTGCAAGAAATAGGAACTGGGAAAGGCGACCCCACGTTCCCAGCGTCCGATTGTTTTGGGATCGGCTACGCCAATCTGTTCAGCCACGTACTGCCGGGACCATCCACGCCGTTGACGCTCCTGCCTCAACTGCTCGTTTGGGAGCATCTTGATCATTTTTCTCACCTCCTGTCAACTGTTTCGCATTTCCTCGAGAAGGATGATGGGAAATATCTCCTACTACTAGAGACAGGCGAAGTGTGGCAAATATGACAATGAATTTCTGGAAGCAGACCCCTTCTAGCCCCCATAAGGGCGTTCAACGAGAAGCAGTTTCCTTGTACGCTCAGAAGGTATCTAGGTTCCCCTCTGGAAGGAGAAGTCTCCTAACTTACACCTTTTGTGAGGTACTACGTCTTTTAGACGTATCTTAATAGATTGCAATCTTACAGTCCCTCGGAGGGCTAACAAACCTTGGCGTTTTTGTTAAGGTCACTGTAGAGTTTTTATCTATGAAGGAGGGGTCTTTATGCCTATTTTCGATCGTCGTAACCGTCGAGACCTGGATCAACTCGTCGAAGAGTACATCACCACAACCAACATTAACAGACGCCAGTTTTTGCAGCGGGCAACCGCGGCTGGCCTGAGCATCAGCGGGGCTTCGGCCTTGCTGGCAGCCTGCGGTGGTAGCCCCAGCACCAGCACCACCGGCACCCCGGCCACTGTCACATCTATTGACGTGCTGACTGTGTGGAGCGGTAATGAACTGGCTAATTTCCAGTTACAAAACGCGGCGTTCAAACAGAAGACCGGCATTCAGGTCAACGTCGAGTCGACACGCGACCTGCAAACTGTACTGAACACGCGCGTCAGGGGTAACAACCCGCCTGACGTCACTGGTTCGCCTGGAAAAAGCCAGTTCAATACCCTGGCTACTCAGGGCAAAATCGTGGCCCTGGACACAATTTTGGACATGAGCCAGATCCGGCAGAACTACGCCCAGACCTGGATTGATTACGCCTCGTACAACGGACACCTGTACGGCGTGCTACCGAAGGCCAACAGCAAGGGCACCGTCTTTTATAACCCGAAGCAGTTCAAGGCCGCTGGCTATACCGTTCCAACCGACTGGGCTGGCCTGGTTGCCCTTTCGAACCAGATCGCCAGCAGTGGCAAATACCCCTGGTCAATGGGCGTGGCAAGCGGGGCCGCCAGCGGCTGGCCCGCTGCTGACTGGATTGGCCAGATCTACCTCAGCCAGAATGGCCCCGATATGGTTGACAAGTGGGTGGCGCACAAAATTCCCTGGACTGATCCAACCATCAAAAGCGCGTTCCAGTATTACGGCCAGATCGCGCACGGCAGCCACTTCATCAATGGCGCGCCGCAGTCCATCCTGGCCACCGCCTTCCAGGATGCCTCCTACCTGCCATATACTACTCCACCAAAGGCGTACATGTACTACCTGGGTGACTTCACGATAGGGTTCATTACCACTCAGTTTCCCAGCTTGCAGGCTGGAATCGATTACGATTTCTTCTCTTTCCCCACGATCAACTCGACGTACGCGGGCTCGGTCACCGGCGGCGCCGATGTGATATTCGCGATGAAAGATAACAATGGCACGCGCCAGTACATGCAATTTATGTCGTCGGCTGAAGCGCAGACCATCTGGGTGAAGCAAGGCGGCGCGTCCTCCGTGAACAAAGCGGTAGACCTGACCGCCTATCCCAACCAGGTGCAACGCAATGCAGCCAAGCAGTTGAGCACGGCTACCATCTTTAGGGCGAGTCCAGACGACCAGATGCCCACCGCGATGGAGAGCGCATTCTGGAAGGGTACGCTGACCTACATCGCGGATCCAGGGTCACTGGATACTGTACTCAGTGGTCTTGAAACCACTGCTACGCAGGTCTACACGTCCTAGTCAATCCGGAGTAAGCTCAGATGTGGAGAGGCTGCCCCCCGTTGGATCGGTCTCTCCACACCTGACCCTTACTGGCAAAACCGTAATGATATCATTGATTCAAAATACGCGCTTCGCCTTCCCAGTGACGGGGGAGTTTTTTACCTGGTAATCTGCGTACGCTGTGCTACCTGTACATCCTTTTATTTGACAAAGGAGACCGTGTATGGCAACGATAGCTAAAGAACGCGTTTCTGCCGCTATCCCTCCACGTAGAGGGAGGCGAGACATCTCCTGGTCGGCCTGGTTTTGGGTCGGGCCTTCCGTGCTGTTGATCTTGCTCTTTTTCATCTACCCCATGGTCCTCACTATCGTGACCAGCTTTCAACGTACCGATACCTTGGGGAACGTGACGGGGTTCGTCGGGCTGAAATGGTATAGGCAAATCTTCACCGACCCGCAGTATCTCATTGTGTTGAGGAATAACCTGCTCTGGTTGGTCCTGGGGACCATACTGACAGTAGGACTAGGCCTGGTCATTGCGGTACTGGTAGACAGGGTGAAGATCGAGAAAGCGATCAAGTCCACGCTCTTTCTTCCCATGGTGCTTTCAGCTGTGGCAGCCGGCGTCATCTGGCGCTTCGTCTACATCTATGAACCGGCGGGTCAGACCCAGATCGGCCTGCTCAATGCCTTCCTGGGACTTTTCAGTATACCACCCCAGGCCTGGTTCGTGAATGAAGCCGTTAATAACTTCGCGTTGATCGCGATCTATGTCTGGATGTGGACAGGCTTTTCCATGGTGATTCTCTCAGCAGCCCTCAAGGGTATCCCGGACGAAATTATAGAGGCAGCTAACATCGATGGCGCGAGCCGCTTTACCATGTTCTGGCGCATCATGGTCCCGATGATCTACCCGACTCTTACCGTCGTCACCATCACCATGATCATCAATATCCTCAAAATCTTTGATGTCGTCTATATCAATACTGGCGGTGCTTTTCACACGAGTGTGATTGCCCAGGAGTTTTACGACCAGTTGTTCAATTTCCAGAACTATGGCCTGGGAAGCGCGCTAGCAGTGGTCCTGTTCGTGGCGATTCTGCCGGTGATGATTATTAATATTCGTAATTTACGAGCAGAGGAGAGACAGCGATGAGCGCAATGGAACCACAACAGATTGCCGATCTAGCAACGAGCGACCGTGCAAAGAGCGTCTCTGAGAGACTTGAAACGATGGAGCGGCCTCGGTCACCACTGGAGCGTTTCACACGTGCGCTCAGCAGCAGCTCCGTCACCATTCTTGTTGTGCTCATTGCACTCCTGTGGTCGATCCCGACCTTTGGCCTGTTTATTAGTTCGTTCCGTCCACCAGCACTGATCGCTAGCACCGGCTGGTGGACGGGGCTCGTGCCTCCCTGGCAATTTACCATTCAGAACTATCAGGCGGTCATCCAGGGGCAGGGATTTGGCCAGGCCTTTGTGAATTCCCTGATCATCGCTATACCGGGGACGATACTGCCTATAGTGGTTGGCGCATTCGCGGCCTACGCCTTCGCCTGGATGAGATTCCCAGGGCGCGACTTCTTCTTCCTCCTTATCGTAGCGATGCTGGTTATTCCAAACCAGATCGCACTGGCGCCTATTCTCAGCATTTTCACAACGATCGGGTTGACAGGCCAGTACGCCTCAGTCTGGATTGTTCACACTGCCTTTGGCCTGCCTTTCGCGATCTTCCTGCTGCGCAACTTTTTCGCCGCGCTCCCCAAAGATCTGATCGAATCGGCAAAAATTGACGGAGCCTCGTCTTTCCGCACGTTCTGGAACCTCATCTTGCCATTGTCGGTACCAGCTCTGGCGTCACTGGCTATCTTCCAGTTTATGTGGGTCTGGAACGACCTGCTGATCGCCCTGATCTTCCTGGGTGGCTCCATCGACAAGGCGCCGCTGACACTGGCAGTGGCTAACCTGGTCGGCTCCTATGGCGAAAACTACCAGCTACTGACCGCAGCCGCTTTCATCTCAATGGCCCTGCCACTGGTGGTGTTCTTCGCCTTGCAGCGCTACTTCGTACGCGGTATACTGGCTGGCTCAGTCAAAGGGTAAAATTGTCTGATCAAGAGCTTGCGCGGATATCCGTTCTTGTCTATGAATGTAAACGGACATGCTGGATAAATCCGCATTCTACAGCGCGGCACCCGCGCAAGCTCCCAGCATTTCTGTATCCAAATTGTACTCCGGCTATATGCTCATTACCCCCCTTCCTGGTTGCAAAGGGGGGAGAATAATAATAGAGGGTGTAACTTCTTATGTATATTAGCAATTTCACTTTGCTTAAAGTACCTATGCAGGACTTCCCACCATCTGCAGTGGTTCGCAAAAGGTCTTTGCTGCGGGCGATGCAACTGGCAGCTGCACCGCCCGCAGCAAAAACTTGATATAGCCGCCGTTGGCGGCGAGAAGTCAGGCACTATAGAATAACTTTCACGTTTCCGGTGTTACATATACTGGAAGGGGAAATGTAAAAAAACTGACAATTTTCTTTGGCTTGAACGAATTTCGTGTTACTAATGTATCGGCATTTCCGTCTACTCTTGATATAGGTATTTCTAGTTTTCTTGTCAGAATTTTTTTATAGCATTTATTCGCAAAAGGGAGGGGCTGGGATGAATACCATTGCTCGGACTTATCAACCTATCGATTCCTACGGTGTTATTGGTGATTGTCATTCTGTCGTTTTAGTAGCTCCCGATGGATCAGTGGATTGGGGATGCTTACCAGACTTTGATAGCCCGGCCATATTCTGCCGTTTGCTGGACGCCGGGCGCGGCGGGTACTTTCAGATAGCTCCTACAGATGGGGCGGTGCCAGGGTCGCAACGCTATCTCCGCGGCAGCAATGTGCTTCAAACGAAGTTTTCAAGCGCCGCCGGCAAGATAATCCTCACTGATTTTATGCCGGTTGAGACGTTAAGCGCCTGGCAGTTCCGCGAACTGAACAATAATACCTGGACACGCGAAGACGGCTCCTGCCATAGCCTTGTGCGCATAGTGGAATGCACGCAGGGCGAAATGCCGATTACGATGACGCTTAAAGTCAGCCCGGACTACGCGACCTCAGCATGTGAGGTTTCCCTTATCCCCGATGATATGGGGGCTGTCTTCTCGGATGGGCATCAGCATGTAGGCCTGGGTGTGGTCGGGGCTTACCGCGTGCCATCGTTCTCAATAGAAGTATCGCGTGAAGCAGGGGAAATGTATCCCTCTGTAATTGCGCATGCAACATTGCAGGAGGGCGAACGCCTGTTGTTTGCAGTTGGTGTTGGCCGCAGCGCGAGGTCTGCCCGCCGGCTTGCGGAGCAGGAATTGCACTTGCGCAACTTCGATTGGGAACTGGCACATACCCTGCATTGCTGGCGCACCTGGTTGGAGGGTTGCACCTACCGCGGACCATATGAAGAGCGGGTGAAACGCAGCGCTCTTGTGCTCAAAATGATGACTTACGCGCCAACTGGCGCGATTGTCGCTGCTCCCACTACTTCGTTGCCCGAAGAAGTGGGAGGGATACGGAACTGGGATTACAGGTATACATGGCTGCGTGATGCCACTTTTACTCTCTATGCGCTCAACGTGCTGGGCTTCACGGAAGAGGCGCACGCGTTCACCCACTGGCTGCGCCGTCTCTCGTACAAAAACGGCGAAGACTTGCAGATTATGTACGGTATCCGCGGAGAGCGCGAACTGGTTGAACGAGAATTGCTGCAACTCAGCGGCTATCGTGACTCCCGGCCGGTGCGCATTGGCAATGCCGCGTCAGATCAGAAGCAAATGGATGTTTTCGGCGAAGTATTGGACTGCATTCACCTGTTCAAGCGTCAGGGCGGCTTTGAGCGCTACGGTGAAAAGTTAGAGGGGCCGTTGTGGGAGATGATGCGCCTGCTGGTGGAGCATGTTTGCGCGCACTGGCAAGAGACGGATAACGGCATCTGGGAAGTGCGCGGCGAACCACGACATTTTGTGTATTCGAAGGTCATGTGCTGGGTGGCGTTGGATCGTGGGATCAGGGCAGCGGAACAACTTAACCTTGAGGCTGATCTCCCGCGTTGGCGACAGGTGCGTGACCAGATTCGTGTGGACATTCTGACGCATGGCTACAATACCCAGATTGGCGCCTTTACACAATCATACGATAGCATCGCCCTGGATGCCTCGAATCTATTATTACCACTGGTGGGTTTCATTGCTCCCAATGATCCGCGTATGCGTTCAACAGTCGATCGTATCATCGAGCATTTGACCGATGAACTTGGCTTTGTCTACCGTTACCACGCACATGATGGACTGCCTGGATCTGAGGGAACCTTTACCATCTGTACATTCTGGTTGGTAGATAACCTCGCGATGCAGGGGCGCGTTGCCGAGGCAAGATCACTCTTTGACCGTCTGCTGAGCTATGCCAGTCAGTTGGGGCTGTTTGCAGAGGAGATCGGCACAAATGGCATCAAAGCTCTGGGTAACTATCCACAGGCTTTTACGCATATTGCCTTGATCAATAGCGCTCATAATCTGAAAAAAGCTGAAATGCGCCAGGCTGAACACCATACCGACCCCGTGATTGCTGCCATTAAGTTGCAAGGAAATCACGACCAGGTCGGAATGTAACAGCATATAACAAACTCATCAGGACACCTGTAGGGGCCGATTATGGCATGTTACAAATAAATCTGGCCATAATCGGCCCCTACAGCATTTGATGGGCTTTTCTCAGGTTGATGCCTATTACCGCCGATTTATCGGCCCTCCCGAAGTTCTGCTGTCCACATTCAATAGTTAAAAATCATAATCGAAGGTCTATATTGCGGTTACCAGTTATCATCCGGAGGGAGGCGGTGGCTCGCTGTGCGGATAGGATGCTTCCAGCCGCTCCCGCATCTGCTCGAACGTGACGGCATCGATCTCACCGGCGGCATAGCGCTGGCGCAGAATCTCCAAAGGGGGCATATCTGCCGGCGCCATGCCAAAAAAGTCAGCAAGTATGGGCATGATGTACGGCATCAACCACCTCAGCAATACCAGGGCAAGCCCTATGAACAACGCTATCCACAGCAAGTTGTTCAGCGTCGATAGGAACATCCCTGGCCCCGGGTCGAAGCCCCCGGGAGGTGGAGGCCCCCACGGATGTCCATGACCATGTACCCACATGTCTCTGTCTCCGTCCATAAACGTCCTCTCTTTCATGAGTCGTTGGGATTCTCGTTCCCACGTCTGTAAGTATACATCATTGAAATTGATTTTCTATTGGAAATACATGAGAATCTTCCAATGTTCTTCGCTTTGCTCTCAAAGGCCAAAAGTCGCATTCCCGGGTAGGAGCAGTATTGTGTGCCACGTTTCATGAGAAACCTCTCACACACTTCTCATCAAAATCCAATAAAGCGATGCTATGCTAGAGCATAGTAGGCGTTATGCTGTATAGTACAGGAAGAGGTGCTGACCGGCGACCCGGCAGTACCCAGATGATAAAAAAGGAACAGAGTTATGCATATTCTCGTGGTAGAGGACGAGCAGCGCCTGGCGTTTTTGCTGCGCCGCGTTCTGCTGGAAGAGCGTCACACCGTCGATCTCGCGCACGACGGGCACGCTGGTCTTGATCTTGCTCTGAGCGATACTTACGATGTCGTGATTCTTGATGTGATGTTGCCCAAACTTGATGGAATCGAGATCTGCCGCCAGATGCGGGCCGAGCGCGTCATGTCGCCGGTGCTGATGCTCACGGCGCGCGGCTCAATCGAGGACCGCGTGACAGGTCTCAACGTGGGGGCAGATGACTACCTGACCAAACCCTTCGCCATGGAAGAATTGCTGGCGCGCATCAACGCCCTGCTCCGCCGCCGCGACCGTCGTTTTGACGAGACCCTCCAGCTCTCCGTGGGCGATCTGACGCTCGACCTGGTCAGGCACGAAGCGCGCCGCGATGGGCGCTCCATCGAGTTAACGGCCAAAGAGTTTGCCCTGCTGGAGTACCTCATGCGCCATCCCGGCCTGGTGCTCACGCGCACGCAGATCGTTGATGCGGTCTGGCGCTACGACCTGGAAGCGCTCTCGAATGTGGTGGATATCTACATTCACTACCTGCGTGACAAGATTGACCAGGGCTTCTCTCGTCCGTTAATTAAGACGGTGCGGGGTGTGGGCTACAAGATCGAAGCATAGCGCAGCAACTGTCACTGTCTACTCCAATTGTTCAGCAATAAGCTGCGCCAGATGCAGCACGCGGACGCGCCGCCGGCTTGCATCAACTCCTCCGCGGAGATGCATGAGGCAGCCAGGATTGTCCGTAACAAGCACCGTCGCGCCTGTGCTCTCCGCGTTATTCAGCTTATTGTCCATCATGCGTTTTGACACATCGCCATGCTCAATTGAAGTCGAGCCTCCGAATCCGCAACACACGTCTGACTGCGGCATCTCACGCAACTCCAACCCCAACACGTCCTGGATGATATGCCGCGCCTCCGATCGCAGCCCAAGACAATTGATCGACTGGCAGGAATCGTGATAGGTCACGATCATTTCAGGCGACGCGTTGAATCCTCGTATGGGAAGAGCAGCTCCCCCACCTGCCAGCACTACATGATCCATAAAGCTCGTGAAGTCCATCACTTTCGCGCCCAACGCCCGCGCTCGCCGCAGCCACTCCTGCTGCTGAAGATCCTCGAAGAGCCTGATATAGTCTTGTGTCAGGGTCACTACACAGCTTGTAGTGGCGCCGATTATATAGTCGGCCTTACTTTCTACCAGTGCCTGCTCCAGCACCCTGATCGTCTGACGCGCCATGGTCACACAATCCGCGCGATCACCAGAATTGAGCGCAATCAGGCCGCAGCACCCCTGCTTGCGCGGGAACGTCACCTGAACGCCACAGGCCCTCAGCACAGCAATAGCAGCCTCACCCATCTCAGGATACAAGCGATCAATCATACACCCCGCGAAAAAGCACACCCGGTAGGGACTCGCTTGATCGCGTCCGCTTTTGGACCGTTTGATCGCGCTCGTCCCCGCTTTATCGGCCTCCTTCACCCTATCGCGCAGGGGTTTTGTCGCAAAAGCTGGTAAACTGCGCCAGCCCGAAAGCCTGGCAAGAGAGCGCGTGACAGGAAGCTTGCCCAATATACCAAAGTTACGAGCGCGAATATACCTGCCGCCCCATGTAATGGGAAGCTGGCCTATACTGACCAGTCGCGTGCAGAGGCCGAAGAGGCGTGGATGGGCCATTGCGCCGAAGACAAGTTTCTTGATCCAGTGCAGGCCCTTTGCCTCCATGGTTCGATGACGCACATCGAGAATCAGCGCAGGCAGAGGTATTTCGACGGGACATACAGTTTCGCAGGCATTACAACTGACACAGAGGCTCTGTGGACCTGCCCCGGCCTCAATGCCATGCAGGAAAGGAGTGATCACAAGTCCGATAGCTCCACTGTAGATATAGCCGAAGGCGTGCCCCCCCACCTGCTGATAAGGCGGGCAGATGTTGGCACAGGCTGCGCAACGAATACAGCGCAGCGCATCTTTGAAACGGGGATCATCGCGCATCACACTGCGCCCATTATCGACGAGGACGATATGCATCTCTTTGCCCGCTGTTGCAGGCCCGGTGATAAATGTTGTATAGCTCGTAATCTGCTGGGCCGTGGCGCTGCGCGCAAGCAGGCGTAACTGCGTCATAGCCTCGGCAAACGTGCTGATCAGCTTATCATATCCCGCCATTACGACGTGTACAGGCGGTAGCGAAGTTACAAGTCGGCCATTCCCCTCATTGGTGAGCATCATCACAGTGCCACTTTCAGCAATCAGCGCATTCGCTCCACTTATGCCCATACCGGCGTTGAGAAACGATTTACGGTGCTCAATACGAATCACCGCAACCTGTTCTGCCACATCTTCACGCGAAATCTCGCGCCCCAGGCTCTCTGTAAGGACCGCTCCCACCTGCTGGCGCGTCTTGTGAATGATGGGCATCACCATGTGTGAGGGACGTTCGTGGGCGAGTTGGGCCACCCATTCGCCAAGATCGGTTTCCACGGCCTTAATACCCCGCGCTTCCAGGTAGGGATTCAACTCCGTCTCTTCGCTCACCATCGTCTTGGATTTGACGACAAGTTCAATGCCCTTGCGCTGGCACAGTTCATAAATATAGCGGTTGGCATCCACCGCCGTGCGCGCCTCGTAAATAACTGCTCCCGCTGCCTCTGCCTGTGCTTTGAACTGCGCGATCAATTCCGCCTGGTGTTCAATCGCGTAGTCTTTCGCTTTGCGCAATGTAGCGCTCATGTGAGCAAAACTATAATCAGGACCGTAATCAGCTTCCTCAGCGTTAAAAACCGTTGCGCGGGATGCGCGCCAGGAAGGAGCGAAGCGTTCCAGGGCCTGGTGCATGTTATCATCAGTGAGTGCCCGTTCCAGGCGTTTCTCAAAAGGCTGATCTTCATCAGATTTGTTGTTTGTCATGGCTTTATGCTTCTCCCTCGTCTCCAACAATGATGACGCACAACGTTTTTGGCCCTTGCACACCGATAGTAAGCGTGCGCTCGATATCGGCGGTGCGACTGGGACCCGTAACAAAAGAGAGATAGTGCCGCTGATCGGAGCCTGCCCTGCTCAGTTGCTGCAAAATCAAGGCAGCATCATCGAGCATCGGCACAAGCCTGTCCTCACGCGCGAGCACAAAGTGCGTCAGTGTAAGCATACTGACTACTCTCGCTTCGAGAGCGTTTTCAGCGAGGAGAACAGAGCCCGTCTCAGCGATAGCCAGTTCCGCACCAGAAAGACCAGCAGGAGCATCGGCAACACTGGCAGGACTTCCTGCCTCGCGTATCATGATGCCTTTCCTGCCGAGGAGCGGAAGGATAGCTCCCCACTGTTGATGCTGGCCAAAGTGTGGCG
>Ga0137378_10004575_pt1 | contig 11943 bp, 15 predicted proteins | sample SagtaG_21_FD_104813 | JGI IMG/M metagenome (GOLD analysis project Ga0137378, IMG submission 104813) | Vadose zone soil microbial communities from Sagehorn Ranch, Mendocino, California, USA - Sage2_L_60_16 metaG | ecosystem: Environmental > Terrestrial > Soil > Vadose zone | place: USA... | reverse complement strand
TCGGTCGGGACTGCGCTCTTTGGAATCGCGTGCATCGGGCTGGCGCTCGGCCGCTTCCTGGGCCGCCGGCTTCACATGGCGCCCGCTCATCCACTGCTCGTGGCGCTGGCCGGCGCCCTCGTGGTCTTCGACCTGGCCGCCATCCCATATCTGGGTGCGGTCGCCCTCGCGGCGGTCGCCATCGCCGGTCTGGGACTGGCCGTGGTCACGCGCTTTGGATCCGCAACCGGTTGGACGTTCAGGGACCTCGACTGGTGACGCACAGAGCAACGGAGGTGAGAGTCGGTTGTTGAAGAACACGAGATTGGTGGTCGCGGCCCTGGCCGCGATCGCGCTGGTGCTGGGCGGCTTGATCTATCGCGACGTCTTTGTCGGCGCCAAGAACACAGCCAGCGCCGTCAACCTGTACACCGTCGCCCGGCGGACGGTGACAGCAACCGTCACCGGCACCGGCAACCTGGTGCCGATGCAGCAGGCGAACGTGAGCTTCAAGGTGAGCGGTACCTTGACCGAGATCGACGTCCACGTTGGTGATCACGTTTCCGCCGGACAGGTGCTCGCCCGCGTCGACGCCACCCCGGAGGAGAATGCACTTGCGAGCGCGCAGGCCAACCTCGCCATCGCACAGGCCAACCTGCAGTCGGCCGAAACGCCATTGACGCAGGGCCAGATCAACCAGCTTCGAGACAACGTCACCAACGCCCAGCAGCAGTACAACGACACCGTCGCGCAGGTGAATCTCACCAACACCCAAGACGCCGCCCAGGTCACTACCGATCAGAACCAGCTAACCGCTGATCAGGCTGCGCTGAACGCCAGCGCTCAGTACCAGCTGGATCTGTCGAACCTCGCAGCTGCCAAGAGCCAGGTCGTGACTGACTTGGCCAAGCTAACCAGCGATGGCTGCGCCCTGCAGCCGGCCACCACGAATCCCTGCATGACCGACTTCAACACGCTGCTGATCGACCAGGCTCTTGTCACGACCGACCAGGGCAAAGTCAATCTTGACTTGGCACAAGTGAACGCCGACCAGGCCAAGCTCAGCTCGGACACCGCCAAGCAGCAGGCGGACAAGAGCGGCGGCCAGCGCAGCATCAACCAGGCCGCGGCCTCAGTGACGAGCGCTCAGGACAGCCTGACCACGCAGACCGAGAGCAAACCGAACCAGATCCTGTCCGCGCAGGCGCAGCTCGCGAGCGCACAGGTGGCGGTGCAGACCGCGCAGCAGAACGTTACCAACACCACTCTGATCGCGCCCATGGATGGGGTGGTCAACAGCATCAACGGTGTTGTCGGCGAGACCGCGATCACCGGCTCCGGCGCCACAGCGGAAGCCCCGGGCACGCAGGCGCCGCTGCCGACCGGGGTGGCGTCGAGCGCGTTCATGGTCATCGGCAATGTCAGCGGGCTGGAGGTCGTGATCCCGTTCGCCGAGTCCGATGCCTCCAAACTCGCGTTCAACCAGGACACTCAGGTCACCTTCGACGCGGTCCCCAACCTGACCATCAGCGGCCATGTCGTCGCGGTGGCAACTGCCGCCACGGTGCAGAGCGGGGTGGTCAACTACTACGCCACCGTGGGCCTGAACCAGACCAATCCAGCGCTCAAGCAGGGCATGACTTCGAATGCGACCGTGACGGTCAGCAAGGTCACCAATGCCATCGTCGTGCCGAACCTCGCCATCACAAGGCTCGGCGGCCAGGCTTACGTCAACGTCTACGAAGGCGGCAAGGAGGTTCAGACCTCGATCCAGACCGGCGTCGTGGGCGACCAGTTCACCGAGGTCACGGGCGGTCTCAACGAAGGCGCGCAGGTCGTCATCCCAACCCTGCGCGTGTCGGGCTCGAGCGGCACCGGCCGCATTGGCACCGGTGGGGGTGTGCGCATCGGCGGCGGCGGATGATCAGGCTCGACGCGGTCACCAAGACCTACCGCATGGGCAGGGTCGAGGTGCATGCGTTGCGAGGAATCGAGCTCCATGTCGAGGCCGGCGACTTCGTCGCCATCATGGGCGCGAGCGGGTCGGGGAAGTCGACGCTCATGAACATCATCGGCTGCCTGGACGTGCCCACAAGCGGCCGCTACTTCCTCGACGGCACCGATGTCGCAAAGCTTGACGACGACCAGCTCGCGACCATCCGCAACCGGAAGATCGGCTTCGTGTTCCAGAGCTTCAACCTCATCCCGAGGACGACGGCGCTGCACAACGTCGAGATGCCGTTGATCTACGCCGGCGCGCAGAACCGCCGGCCGCGTGCGCTCGAAGCCCTCGAAGCGGTCGGGCTCGCCAACCGCGCAGGCCACCAGCCGACCGAGCTGTCGGGGGGCCAGCAGCAGCGCGCCGCCATCGCCCGTGCGCTCGTCACCAACCCCGCGATCCTTCTTGCCGACGAGCCCACCGGCAATCTTGACAGCGTGTCCAGCGTCGAGATCATGAAGCTGCTCTCCGCGCTCAATGCGGAGCACGGTCGCACGATCGTCCTCATCACCCACGAGCGGGACATAGCCGCATTCGCCAAACGCATTGTCGAGCTGCGCGACGGCGTGATCCTCAGCGACGAGCGCACAGCCGCATGAACCTCTTCGAAGCCTTGCGGGTCGCCACTTCCGGACTGCTTGCGAATCGGCTGCGCAGCTCGTTGACCATGCTGGGAATACTCATCGGCGTCGCCGCTGTCATCCTGCTGGTCGCCGTCGGCAACGGCGCGACCGTGCAGATCAACAACCAGATCCAGGCGCTGGGCGCCAACGTCATCTTCGTGTACCCATCGAACGCCAAGAGCACCGGCGGCGTGTCGCAGGGGTTCGGCACCAGCCAGACGCTGACGATGGCGGACGTCGATGCGATCAACACTCGCCAGCAAGATCCGGACGTCGTCGCTGCGATTCCGATCGCGCAGAGCGGTGGCCAGATCACCTACTCGAACCAGAATTATTTCGCCCCCACCACCGGCACCAGCGTCGACTTCCCGCAGGTGCGCGACTACCAGATCGCCGAGGGCTCGTTCTTCACCCAGGACGACATCGCATCGCAGCATCGGGTGGTCGTCCTCGGCCAGACGGTTGTCACCAACCTGTTCGGCACCGGCGATCCCATTGGCCAGACCATCAAGATCAATCGCCAGAGCTTTCGGGTCATCGGCGTATTCGCCGCCAAGGGTGGCAGCGGGTTTGGTTCGCAGGACAACGTTGTGGTCGCGCCGATCACCGCCGTGTGGGCATACCTGAGCGGTGGACGCGGCAAGAACATCAGCCAGATCGTGGCGTCGGCGTCGTCCGCGAGCACGGTCACGCAGGCCGAGACCGAGATCACGGCCATCTTGCTTCAGCGGCATCAGATCTCGGACCCGGCCCAGGCGGACTTCCAGCTGCAGAGCCAGCAGGACATCCTTAACCAGGCCAATTCCATCGCCACCGCGCTGACCCTGGTGCTCGGAGCCATCGCCGGCATCTCACTGGTGGTTGGCGGGATCGGAATCATGAACATCATGCTGGTCACGGTCACCGAGCGGACGCGGGAGATCGGCATTCGCAAAGCGATCGGGGCCAGGTGGCGTGATGTGCTCACACAGTTCCTCATCGAGGCGATGTTCCTGAGCGGCCTCGGCGGTGCTCTCGGTATCACCGTAGGCGCAGCTCTTGCCGCGGAGGCTCCGCACATTCCCGCGATCGCGAGCTCGACCTTTCCACCGCCGGTCGTCTCGATCCCGTCGGTGCTGCTCGCGTTCGGCGTCTCGGTCGGCATCGGCCTGTTTTTCGGCATCTACCCCGCCAATCGAGCAGCCCGGCTGCACCCGATCGAAGCCCTTAGACACGAATAGAGGAGCGAAGTTCTAATGAAGATGTACGTGGTCGCTCTGATGGTCCTGGTCGGCGTGCTGGGAGGCTTCTACGGTGGCTACAAGGTTGGCCAGAACAACGTGAGCGCCAGCGCAAGCACGGGCGGCAGGACGGCAAACACCGCGAATGGCTCGAACACGTTCACCGGCGGCCGGGGATTGGGCGCCGTCTGCCCCTCGCCTGGAGCCACGCCTTCGACCGGCAGCCAGACCTTTGCCCGTGGAACGGTGACCGACCTCGGTGGAAAGTCGATGACGGTGACGAACACGGCTTGCGACGTCAAGGTGACGTTCGGTCCCACAGTGACCATCCAGAAGCAGGTGCTCGGCTCGACCTCGGACCTGCAGGACAATCAGACCGTGACGGTCACCGGCACCCGCCAGGCGGACGGTTCGATACTTGCCCAGAGCATCCAGATCGGCCCGGCGGGGGGCAGTGTCCGAACCGGCGGCGGGAGCGGTACCACGGGCTCGGGCAGCGGCGAGGGCTAGCGACCCGTCCAGTGCCTACCCGGCTGGTGTGGGCGCTGGTGGCGCTCGTTCTTGGGCTCGCCGGGTGGCTCATGCTCATCGACGAGGTGCTCGGCATCGCTGGATACGTTGTGGTCGGCGTGGGAGTGGGGATCGGCTGCGCCGTGATCGGCAGCCTGGCGCATGACGCTCTGGCCGGACCAAGGGAGCGGCTGTGACGCCGCTGCGTCCTTTACAGGCAGGGTTGGCGGCGGCATTCTCGTGTCGTAAGGTCGACCTCAGGTGTTTGTTCGGCTCGGGGGAGGGAGCCAAATGGGAGAGGGAGGGCCCGCGAAAGGTGCGCCACTTTCGGTCACGAGCCTCCCATCGCCTTTTCATACCAGCCGACATCCCAGTACCGGTCGAACTTGCGTCCCTGCTCGGTGAAATGGGCCACGCGCTTGAAACCGAATCGCTCGTGCAGCGCGATCGACGCCTGATTGGGCAAGGCGATCCCGGCCAGCGCCCGATGCACGTCCTCCCCCTGTAGCTGCTTGAACAGCTTCTCGTAGAGGCGCGTGCCGATGCCACGTCCCACAGCATCGGGAGCGATGTAGATGCTGGTTTCGACCGATGTCTCGTAAGCGGGTTTCGGTCGCCAACGACTGCTGCAGGCATAACCGATCACCGACCCATCGGAAACCCCAACCACCACACGGTGACGCCCGGTGCTGCTGTAATGGCCAAACCACGCGCGCCGCGACTCGAGCGTCATCGGCTCGATATCGAACGTGAAATGCGTCTCGAGAACGTAGCGGTTGTACAGGTCGTTGAGCTGGCCGAGGTCATTCACATCGGCGGGCCGCACTGTGACTTTGGCGTTGCTCAGCGGCATGGGCAGTACCTTCGATTCACGTGGCCAAGTTTATTCAAGGTGGCTGGCGGCAAGTGGTCGGGGCGCAGTGGCGCGAGAATTGCCGTGTGGATCGGATTTTGCTCGAGGGCATGTCGTTCAGTGGCCGCCACGGGGTGCGACCGGCCGAGCGCGAGCAGGACCAGGAATTCGTGGTCGACATCGAGATCGAAGCCGACCTTGCTGCAGCCGGGCGGACTGACCAGCTCGCGGACACGGTTGATTACTCCGCCGTACGTGGTGTCGCCAAGCGAACAATCGAAGGCGAGTCCGTGAAGTTGCTCGAGACCCTCGCCACGCGAATCGCAGACGGCGTGCTGGCCCTACCCAAGGTCAGGGCCGTCGCCGTCCGGGTGGCCAAGCGTCCGCCGAGCATGGCGCCCATCGAGGCCGCGGCCGTGCACATTAGTAGGACGCGCGCATGACCATCGCCTATTTCGACTGTTTTGCCGGCATCTCGGGCGACATGACACTGGGCGCCCTGCTCGACGCCGGCGCGGATCGAGCCATCCTCGACGCGACGGTAGAAGCGCTTCGCCTGGGCGCAGAGGTCAGCGTCGCCGTGCGACACGAACAACGAGGGCATGCGGGCGGCACACGAGTTATCGTCCAGACCAACGACCGCGTCGAGCGGACGGTGCCCGCCCTCCGAGACGCCGTCGAGACAGGCGATGTGCCCGATGAAGTCAAACGACCCGCCCTGGCCGCGCTCGGGCGCCTGAGCCGAGCGGAGGCGAGGCTTCACGGCCTCCCAGAGTCAGAGGTCCACCTCCACGAGCTGGGCGGCGCAGACACGCTGGTCGACTTGGTCGGGGCTTTCTGGCTGCTGCACAACCTGGGCGTCGCGCAGGTCTACTCGTCACCGCTTCCTGTACCAAGCGGCCGTGCAGGCCAGATGCCGCTGCCCGCGCCGGCGAGCATGCGGGTGCTGGAAGCAACCGGTGCGATCTTTCAGGCCACCGACGAGACTCGCGAGTTGGTCACGCCGACCGGAGCCGCGATTCTTGCCGTCGCGGCCAGGTTCACCCGGCCGCCGATGTCCCTGCGATCCATCGGTTACGGGATCGGAGCGCGTGAAGTTCCAGGTAACGCCCTGGCAGTCTGGGTCGGCGAAGAGATCGCGACCCCAACCGGGGTCGGCGTCATCGAGACCAACATCGACGACATGGCTCCCAACCTGATCGCTGCGCTGGGCGAAGACCTCATGTCGTTGGGCGCGCTCGATGTGAGCATTGTGCCGGCGGTGATGAAGAAGGGCCGCGCCGGTCACCTCCTTGCAGTCATGGCTGCACCCGACGCAGTGGCTCGACTCACCGACCACATCCTGCGGCACAGTACGACGCTGGGGGTCCGGATCACGGGAGCGGATCGCGTCATCGCACAGCGGAGGTTGATCGAGGTCCGGACGGCATTCGGCGTCGCCCGTGCGAAGGTCAAGGAAATTGGCGGTAAGCCGATCGATGTTGCACCGGAATATGAGGACTGCCGTCGACTGGCACGGGAGTCAGGACGTGACCTGGCCGCAGTGATGCGCGCAGTCACCGAAGCCGCAAGAAGGGAGCTTGGCCTGGAATAGGCCGGTTTTCAGTCGATCTGGGGACGCTCAGGCGTTTGCTTTATATGGGCATGTTCTGGGCCACGCTCGTCGTCTTTCTCTTGTTTGTGGTGATCGCGCAATCCGCGAGCTACTACCGCCGCTCGCGCTGGAGAGTCGCCGGTGCAGAGGGCGAGGGAGGCAGCGAGGTCAGCGGATCGGCTGCGATCGGGATCGCCAGCGGGCTGATCGTGCTGTCCCTGCTTCTGCTGCTGTTCATTGGATTCACGCGCTGGCAGTGGTTGGGACCGCCGCCATCGCAAGCGACGACGCCTTCGATCGTCACTCCAGCACCTCCTGGCAGCCAGGTTGTGCCGCCGAGTGGAGTCACCATCTCGCCGGCAGCGTCACCGGGCTCGTCGCCGTCACCTGCACCAACGCCGTCCCGCTAGCAGCGGCCGTGTGAAGCACCCGCGAGAATAAGCCGCGTGACCGCGCGGGTGCTTGACGGCAAGGCTGTGGCGAAGCAGATCCTCGATGACATCGCGACCAAGGTTGGCGCTCGAGTGGCCAATGGCAAGCCTCGCCCCAAGTTGGCGAGCGTGATCGTCGGTGACAACCCAGCCTCGACGATCTACGTGCGTGGCAAGCAGCAGAACGCAAGGCAGGTTGGGATCGATTCGGAAGACCACCGGCTGCCGACCGAGACATCGACAGCGCAGTTGCTGGAGCTGATCGCCACGCTGAATCAGGATGAATCGGTCAGCGGCATCCTCGTGCAGCAACCGCTGCCAAACCACATCGATCTAGCCCAGGTCGTCATTGCGGTCGACCCGGTCAAAGACGTCGACGGCTTTCATCCGTTCAATGCCGGTATGGTGGCGGAGGGGCTGCCCGGTGGCATTGAGCCTTGCACTCCGAGCGGCATCATCGAGCTGCTAGAACGTGGTGGCGTTCGAATCGAGGGTGCGAATGCCGTGGTGGTTGGAAGAAGCAACATCGTCGGCAAGCCGACGGCGCTGCTCCTGCTCAAGAGAAACGCAACTGTGACCGTGTGCCACACGCGGACCAGGAATCTTGCCGAGCACACGAGGACTGCCGACATTCTCGTTGCCGCGGCCGGCAGACCCAACCTGATCACACGAGACATGGTCAAGGCCGGCGCCGCGGTCGTCGATGTGGGTGCGAATCGCTTGGACGGCGTACAGGTCGGCGACCTGGGCCCAGGGATAGAGGAAATCGCTGGCTGGCTCACACCGAACCCTGGAGGCGTTGGGCCCATGACTCGAGCGATGCTGGTGCGTAACACCTACGAAGCCGAGATCCGCCGCCGCCCCTGATCAGGGGAGGGCCCCGAGGGCGCTATGGGGATCGAGCGGAGAAGCTCATCCGTCCCCGCGACAATTGGCACGTGACATACCCCGAGGCGCTCGCCTACATTTCCCGGCTCGGCCGCTTCGGCATGAAGCTCGGAACCGAACGCACGCGAGCGATCTTCGATCGCATCGGCAGTCCCGACCGCGGCCTCAGAGGTGCGCTGATCGCCGGTACCAACGGCAAGGGCTCGACGGGGGCTTGCCTCTCCTCCATCCTCCAGGCGGCGGGCAACGACGTCGGCTTCATGCCCAAGCCCCACCTGGTGTCCTACACGGAACGCATCCAGGTCAACGGAGCTCCCATAAGCGAGCGCGATTTCGTGCAGACGTTGGTAGACCTTCAACCGATCCTCGAGGAAATCGCCACTGAGATGGGTCAGGCGACCGAGTTCGAGATGCTCACGGCGATGGCGCTCGCCTACCTCGCCCCGCGCGTCGACCGTGTCGTCTGCGAGGTCGGCCTCGGTGGCCGCCTCGACGCCACCAACGCCCTCGACCTCGGGGTCGCGGTCATAACCAATGTCGATCTCGACCATCAGAAATATCTCGGCAGCACGATCGAGCAGATCGCCAATGAGAAGGCCGCCATCATCAAGCCCGGCAACCGCGTGGTCACGGGCTGCGAGGGTGCGGCACTGGCGATCGTCGAGGACCACGCGCGCAGCGCCGAGGCGACCTTATGGCGATTGGGGCGGGAGATCACCGTTGAGTCCAGGCCCCGGGGCTGGGACGGTCACGTCATCTCCGTTGCCGGCCCGGGCTTCGAGCACACAGGTTTGGCGGTGCCGCTCGTGGGTGAGTACCAGCCCTCCAACGCCGCGCTCGCCGTCGCGACAGCGCATGCGCTCGACGACGTCGGCGACGACGCCGTGCGGCACGGGCTGGCCACCACGATCTGGCCGGGGCGTCTGCAGCTGATCGCGACCAAGCCGCGCGTCGTGCTCGATGGCGGCCACAACCCCGCCGCGATGACCAAGTCAGGCGTTTCGCTGAGGCGACTGATCGGAGCCGAGCGACTCGTCACGGTGTTTGCAATGCTGAGTGAGCGCGATCCCGCCGAGCTGCTCGCAGCGCTGCGCACCCTGAGGCCTGACAGGGCTGTGTTCACCGAGCCGACCAGCGCAAGCGGCCACGAGGTCGCTGCGCCGCGCCTGGCGGCCATGTTCGGGGATGACGCCGAGGCCGTGGTTCCTCCTCTGGCCGCCCTGGAGCGGGCCAAGGAGCTCGCGGGCGAAGCCGGCAACGTCCTCGTCTGTGGATCGCTTTACCTGGTCGGAGAGATCCTGGCCCTGCACTCGTGACGCTCCCGACCCGTTGTCAATTGGCCGTGGAGGGGCGAACATGCAGCCAGTGAACGACCAGAGGTTCTACCGGAGTCGGGACCGAATCCTCGGCGGGGTGTGCGCCGGCCTCGCCGAAGGTCTTCACGTCGACGCCCTCTGGGTTCGCCTGGCGTTCCTTGTCCTCATCTTCATCCAGGGGGTGGGGCTCTTCCTGTATGTCGTCCTCTGGCTCGTCATGCCCGAGCGCCTGGAAGGTGGCGGCCAGCGCAGCGGCTTCGACGCCATGACAGCAGACATGAGACGCATCTGGGGTGAGCTCCTACACCAGCTCAGCGGAACATCTCAGCCGACCTCGACCGCTCCGGGAAGTCTGCCCACCGCGACGGGAACCGCGACGGACCCGCCCCAGCCGGCGTCAACGGCGCCGGCGCCTCAAACTGGCGTCTCGCACAACCAGGGCCTGATTTTCGGCCTGATCCTTGTCGTGATCGGCCTTGCCTTCCTGGGGAGCAACGTCGGGATCATCAACTGGTCGGTGGTCTGGCCCGCCGCTCTGATCACGCTTGGCATCGTGATCCTCGTTCGCAACCTTGAAAGGCGCCCCTGATCGGAACGATTCGCTGATACGAGTCAGCGATGGCTCATGAGTTTCTGAAGGTCGATCTTCCAGTCTCGGCGCGGTCCCCGAGCGAAGGCGAAGCAGAGATAGGCGCACCCGGCGATCATCGGCAGGAGCAGGATCCAACCCAGCAGCGCCCACACGACGCCGGCCGTGCCGGCGATGCCGGCCAGCAAGATCGCCGCCACGACGAGGCCTGACAAACCGACCACCAGTTCTCCGGCGTTGTGAACCGTTTCCCCCGCGGGTCTCGCGACGACCGGCGCTTGTGGAACCGGTCTCGACGCGCTCAACGTCGCGACCAGGCCGTAAAGCAACAAACTCACGCCGGCCAGGCCGGCGAGGAGCGTGAACACTTCATAGACGAGGCCTTCGCGCGTGTCAGCGACGCGCGTGGCGGCCAAAAACGCGGCGGCAATCAGGATCGCGCCCGCGCCCAACGCAAGGCGGCGCACCTCTAGCTGGTACCGGCGATGATGTTTGCCCGCAGCCGCCTCATGCCCTTCAGCCAGCGGTCGTAGTCCTGGGCTTTGCGGTTGAAGTACTGCGCGACCTCGGGATGCGGAAGGATCAGGAATCTCTCGTTCCTGATGCCTTCGACGACGATGTCGGCCACCTGCTCCGGTTCGAGGGCGCCGGCGGTCAGGAATTCAAGCCCGAGGCGCTTTTCGGCGGCAAGCATGTCTGTCTTCACGCCTTGCGGGCAGAGGCAAGACACCCGGATTCCGTCATCGCCGTGCGCGATCGCCAGCCATTCGAACAACGACAGGGCGGCCGCTTTGGTGACGCCATAAGGCGCGGCGAGGACGTGATTGAGTAGGCCGGCCGCGGACACGGTGCCCAATAAGTAGCCCTCTTTACGATTCAGCATCCCAGGCAAGACATGGCGCGCCACGAAGACGTGCGACATCAAGTTCACTTCCCAGATTCGCTGCCAATCTGAGGTGGACGCGTCAGGGCCTCCGCCGACGGCGATGCCTGCGTTGGAGCAGAAGATGTCGATCCGCCCTTTCGTGGTCATCACCTGTTTCACGAGCTCGGCAATCTGATCCTCGCGAGAGACATCGCATGTGATGGCAACGCCCCCGATCTCTTGCGCTACCGCCAAAGCGCCGTCCGCATCGAGGTCGGCGACGACGACCGTCTCGGCGCCTCGAGCCGCGAGTCCCCGCGCCAGAGCTCGGCCGATGCCACGCGCGCCGCCCGTGACCACCACGACCCGATCAGCTACTTCCATGCACCCATTCTCTCGAGCTCCCGAGCGATCATCCCTTGTTGGGAGTCTATCCTCCGAGGTCGCGGCGCTGGTCGGGACGCGATGGTCAAGAGATGCTCCCAAAATTTCTTGCGAAATAGCGAAAGGGGTGGCTTCCGTGGCCAGCCATAGCGAATAGAATCTCTCCCCATGGTCGGAGGGGGACTCGACTACAGCGCGCCCTTTCAGCGCGCTATCGAGCTGATTGGAAAGCGATGGACCGGGGCGGTTGTCAAGGCGTTGCTCCCAGGACCCGCACGCTTCAATCAGCTGCTCGCCGGCATACCCGGGATAAGTGATCGAGTCCTCACCGAACGGCTGCGAGAGTTGGAGACAGAAGGCATCGTGGAGAGGCTCGTGGACCCGGGGCCGCCTGTGCGTGTGAGTTATCGACTGACGGCTCGGGGCCGGGCGCTCGAGCCGGTGCTGGCCGCCGTGGCGGAGTGGGCCGAGAGTTGGCTTGCCACCGTCGCGGCCGCGGTCGGCTGATAGACGTATCTCTTGCGGGCCCTCCCTTCCCGTTGGGCCCCTCCCCCAGCCCGACGCACCGACCGCTGACTTTATGGCGAGTCTCGTCGCCGCGCAACCCAGCCTGTTAACGCACGTTCACCGCGCGAGGACGCCCTCGCCAGCCCCCCGCACCCCGGCTGATAGGCTTTACCGAATGCCGATTG
>Ga0137378_10004570_pt1 | contig 11951 bp, 8 predicted proteins | sample SagtaG_21_FD_104813 | JGI IMG/M metagenome (GOLD analysis project Ga0137378, IMG submission 104813) | Vadose zone soil microbial communities from Sagehorn Ranch, Mendocino, California, USA - Sage2_L_60_16 metaG | ecosystem: Environmental > Terrestrial > Soil > Vadose zone | place: USA... | reverse complement strand
TCCGGTGGACCTATAACCAGCTGCGGCTGACCCTCTTTTTCCAGGACCAGACGGGCTTCGGCCGGTTCAGGCTCACGCCGCTGTCTCGGGGCGAGTACGAGCGCGCCCTGATCCGGGTGCGGCACGTGCCGTGATGCGGTCCGTCGCGGTCCTGGTCTGCGCCACGCTGACGCCGTTCGCGGTGGCGGCGCCGCAGCAGGTGCCGGTCCTGCCCCCACCCGCCGTGCCCCCGCCGTCCGCGCAGGCCGCCACCCAGCGCGCCGAGTCGTTGCGGCTCGCCGGCCGGCTCTGGCACGCCGCCGAGACGTTGCTCGCCGCGGCCGCGCGCGAGCCGAACCTCAACGCCGCCTTCGTCGTCGAGGGCGCGAAGGCGGAGCTCGAGACCCGGCGCTATGATCTGGCGCGGAGCCTCCTCGCAGGACAGCCCTGGCTCGAGGATTACGCGGATGGGGAAGCGCTCGCCGTGCTGGCCGAGGCTGAGGCGCGCCTCGGCCTCGCGGCCCAGGCGGCGGCGCACTACGTGGCCGCGCGGGCGCGTGCGGGCGCGGGGGGTGGGGCCCGCGCGGCGCTGCTTGCCGTGCGCGCCGCTCTCGCGTGGGAGGCAGCGGCCGAGCGCGACAGCGCTGCCGCCTACTACGCCCTGGCGCGCGCCGCAGGACTCGCGGCCATCGACCCATGGCTCCGCGTCAGGGAGGCGCGGGTCACGCGCGACACGGGCCTCGCGTTCCGGCTGCTCACCGATCTGCCGCCGGCACCGGCGCGTGAGGCGCCGGTCGCGCGCGCGCAGGCCCTGCTCGCCGCCGGCGACTCGGGCGCGGCGCTCGAGGCGTTCGTGCGGGCGGGAAAGTCGCTGCAGGTCGCGCGGCTCGCGCTCGAACTGGGGGACTCGGGCCGCGCCCGCGACGCCGTGTACGGGCTGATGGGCCGGGCCCCGGAGACGGACGACGCCGCAGCGGCGGTGGGGGTGGCGCTGGCGTCGCTCCCGCCGCGCACCCCGCCCGAGCGCGTGGCGCTGGCGCGCGCGATGAAGCCGCACGGGGCAGCCGGCGATGCGCGCGCCCAGATCGAGCGCGCCGTGCGCGAGGGAGACTCGAGCGCGGCCACGCTCATGCTGTTCGGCGAGTTGCTGAGCAGCGCGGGGCGCTGGCGCGACGCGGAACGCGCCTACCTGGCCGCGGCGAAAGCGCCCGGCTTTGGGCCGCTGGCCATCTATCGCCGCGCCCGACTCCTGGTACGCCTCGGTGATCCGGGCGCGGAGCAAGCGCTTTCGGGGTTCGCGCAGTCGTACCCGTCGGACTCGGCGGCGCCCACCGCGCTCTATGTCCTCGCCGACCTGTTCGGCGACCGCGGCGACTGGGATAGTGCAGCGCGCTGGTTCGCCGAGCTGATCGCCCGTTATCCCGCGGACTCCCGGGCCTCGGTGGCGCGGTTCCGGCTGGCCCTGCGGGCGATGCGCGCGGGCCTCGCGGACAGCGCGGCGGCCTTGTTGCGCTCTGAAGTCGCGGCTGCCGCGCCGCAGCGTAGCGCCGCGCGCTTTTGGCTCGGGAAACTGGCGCTGACGCGCGGCGACACGGCGGGCGCGAAGTTGATCTGGCTCGCGTTCGCGCACGAGGACTCGATCGGCTACTACGGCGTGCGCGCCCGCCGGGACGTGGACCTCCCGCCGCTCCGACTCGCGGCGCCGCCGCTGCCGCCCTCGCCTCCTGCCGTGGCCACGTCCCTCGGCCGGCTCGACACGTTGCTGCTCGCGGGGCTCGACAGCGCCGCCGACGCCGAAGTGCGTACCGTCCTGGGCCGGGCGGCCCAGTTGGACGTGGACGCCCTGCTCGCCTGGAGCGACGGCCTGGCCGCGCGCGGATGGGGTCCCGCGGCGGTGCGCCTGGGCTGGCAGGCCGCACTGAAAGCGCCCACCGACCCCCGTGTGCTGCGCGCCATCTTCCCTTGGCCGAACCGCCGCACCGTCGAGGCGGAGGCTGCGGAGTTCGGCGTGGATCCGCTCTTGCTGGTCGCGCTGGTGCGCCAGGAGAGCGTCTTCGATGCCGAGGCCCTGTCGCCCGCCGGCGCTCGCGGCCTGGTGCAGCTCCTGCCCGGCACGGCTGCCCTCACCGCCCGTGGTCTCGACGTCACGTTTTACCCCGAATGGATCACGGTGCCCGACCTGAACCTGCACCTCGGCGCCGCCCATCTCGCCGAGCTGCTGCACCGCTTCGCGGGGCGGATCGAGGCCGCGGTGGCCTCATACAACGCGGGGACCACGCCGGTCGAGCGCTGGCTCGCCCGCGACAGCGCTCAAGACCCTGATGAGTTCATCGAGCTGATTCCGTACCAGGAGACGCGGGGCTACGTCCGCTCGGTGCTCCGCAACCGCGAGCTGTACCGCGCCCTGTATGTGACGACAACCAATTGAGCGACCGGCGCTTACGTGATCGCGACGGGGTCACTGCAGGGTTGCTTGACAACGTTCCATGGCCGCGTCATTTCTATCCCGCTCCGACACTGGTGTCGGGCGGCGTTACGCCCTATGTGCGACTCTGCAGGAGGCAGATCGAATGCCCAAGGGAAAGGTGAAGTGGTTCAATGACGCCAAGGGCTACGGCTTCATTGAACAGGAGGGTGGCGAGGACGTCTTCGTGCATTTCTCCGCCATCCAGATGGACGGATTCAAGACGCTCGCGGAGGGTCAAGCGGTGGAATTCGAGGTGAAGTCCGGCGACAAGGGGCTTCACGCCCAAAACGTGGTTCGGATGTAGCGCGGCGCCCGCGCCATCGGTCTTGCCCCGCCCGGGAGCGCACCGGGCGGGGTTTTTGTCGGCCCCCAGATTATTGTTCCGCCCATGCCCGCTCGGGTCCCCCCCCCCGCCCCGTCTCTGCCTACGGTGTATCTCGTCGACGGCTACGCGCTCATCTATCGCGCCTTCTTCGCGATGATCGCGCGTCCCCTCACCACGCGGCGCGGCGAGAATACCTCCGCCGCCTGGGGGGTCACGAACTTTGTCCTCCGCCTGCTTGAGCAGTGGCGCCCCGATTACCTCGCCTGGGTGCACGACGTGGGCGAGTCGTTCCGCCGCCGAACATACGACGCCTACAAGGCGACGCGCGAGAAGCTCAGCGACGAGCTGCAGCAGGACTTCGACCGCTCGGTGGAGCGGATCGCGCAGATCCTCGAGGCGTTTCGCGTCCCCATCGTGGGCGTGGAAGGCTACGAAGCGGACGACGTGATCGGGACGCTCGCGACCGCCGCGGCGGTCCGCGAGCTGCGAGCCGTGATCGTGTCGGGCGACAAGGACTTCTACCAGCTCATCGGGCCTCGCATCGCGCTGCTCAATCCGGGGCGCCGCGGGCCGGCGGCGGTGGAGGAGCAGTGGGTGGACGAGTCCAACGCGGGCGAGCGCCTGGGAGTCCCACCCGAGCGCGTCGTCGACTATCTCGCGCTCGTCGGCGACACATCCGACAACGTTCCCGGCGTGAAGGGAGTGGGAGAGAAAACCGCACTCGAGCTCCTGAAGACGCTCGGCGACCTGGACGCGATCCTGGCGGGCGCGGACCGAATCCCCGGCAAGCGGGCGCGGGAAGCGATCCAGCGGGACGCCGAGCTGGCACGCCTGTCACGAGAGCTGGTCACGATTCGGCGCGACGTCCCGGTGACCCTCGACCTCGAGATGTTGCGGGTGCGGTCGCCCGACCTCCCGCGCCTCAGCCAGATCTTCACCGAGCTCGAGTTCCGCTCGCTGATCCCGAAGTTGGAGCAGCTTGGCGCGCTCGAGGCCGGCGGCGCCCCGGGGGGGGGCCCGGCTCCCGAATCCGAGCGGGCGCCAGCCGTGGCCGGGTCCCCCGCCCCGCCGACGGAGTTCGCCGAGCCGGAGATCGTGGACGACCCCGCCGCCCTCGGCGCGGTCGTCGCCGAATGCCGCCGCGCGCCGCTCCTCGCGCTGAACACCGAGACGACGTCGCTCAACGCGATGCGCGGCGAGCTCGTGGGGTTGTCGCTGGCGGCCGCGCCGGGCCGCTCGTGGTATCTCCCGTTCGGGCACGTGGCCGCCGTCGGGGAGCTGGCGGGCGGGGCGCCGCCCCCGAACCTCCCCCCGCTCGCGAGCGACGCGCTGCGGCCGCTCCGTGAGCTGCTCGCCGATCCGGCCGTGCCCAAGGCGGGGCACGACATCAAGCACGACTGGCTGGTGCTGCGCCGCCACGGCGCCGAGCTCGCCGGCGTCGCGTACGACTCGATGCTCGCGAGCTTCGTGCTCGACCCCGGTCGGCGAGCGCACGCCATCGACGAGCTGGCGCGAGAGCGGCTGTCGCTCGAGATGCCGACCTACGGGGATCTGGTGGGCCGCGGCCGGCGGGAACGGCCGTTCGCCGAGGTCTCGCTGCGGGACGCCGCGCGCTACTGCTGTACCGACAGCGAGACGGTGCTGCGGTTGCGCGCAGCGTTTCAGCCCGAGCTCGAAGACCACCACCTGCTTCCCCTGCTCGAGGCGATCGAGGTGCCGCTCGTTCGAGTGCTCGTGAACATGGAGTGGCACGGCGTGCTGATCGACCTGGGGCGGCTCGGGGAGATCTCACGGCAGTTGGCGGGCGAGCTCGCGGAGCTCGAACGGGCGATCCATCGCGCCGCCGGGACCGACTTCAACATCAACTCGACCCCACAACTGCGGCACATCCTGTTCGAGAAGCACCAGCTACCCGTCGTGAAGAAGACGAAGACCGGCGCGTCCACGGACGCCGAGGTCCTCGAGCAGCTTGCCGCGATGGGGCACGAAGTGCCGAAGCTGCTCATCGAATATCGCGAGCTGTCGAAGCTCAAATCGACCTACGTCGACGCGCTCCCGGGCTTCATCAACCCCGCCACCGGCCGGATCCATACGAGCTTCAACCAGGCGGGCGCCGCGACCGGACGCCTGTCGTCGTCGGACCCGAATCTTCAGAACATCCCGGTGCGCACACCGCGCGGCGAGGCGATCCGCCGGGCCTTCGTGGCTGCATCCGGTTGGCTGCTCCTCACGGCCGACTACTCGCAGATCGAGCTACGCCTCCTCGCGCATCTCTCGGGGGACCCCGCCTTCGTGCAGGCGTTCGAGCAGGGCGGCGACATCCATCGCCAGACGGCGGCGCTGATCTTCGGTGTGCCACAGGCCGACGTGACGCCCGAGATGCGCGCCCGCGCCAAGACCATCAACTTCGGCACGATCTACGGGCAGGGGCCGTTCGCCCTGTCTCGCCAGCTCGGCATCACGCTCGACGAGGCGAAGGCGTTCATCCAGCAGTACTTTACGCGCTTTGCGGGCGTGCGGGCCTGGCTCGACCGCACGGTGGCCGAAGCGCGCGCCCGGGGTTACGTCGAGACGCTGTTCGGTCGCCGGCGCTACGTTCCGGAGCTGAAGGACAAGAACTTCAACGTCCGGTCGTTCGGCGAGCGGACCGCCACCAATTCCCCCCTGCAGGGCTCCGCCGCCGACCTCATCAAGAGAGCCATGATCGGCGTCGATCACGCGCTGCGAGAGCGCGGCCTGGAGACCCGCGGGCTCCTCCAGGTCCACGACGAGCTCGTCCTCGAGGTCCCGGAGCGGGAGTCGGATCAGGCAAGAGAGCTTGTAAAACGCGAGATGGTGGGGGCCGCCGCACTGCGCGTGCCACTGGTCGTAAGTATCGGCGTGGGAAAGAATTGGGTGGATGCCAAGGGCTAAGCATGCCTCTTGCAGAAAGGACCGGGGGCGCCCACACTACAGGTGCCGGATCGCCGCGGCAGTCTGCCTCGGTCCGGCGCCCATTCGCGGCCGGAGGCTCACGAAGTGATGTCTCGGCACGGTTTTACCCTGATTGAGCTCCTCATCGTCGTGGTGATCATCGGGATCCTCGCGGCGATCGCGATCCCGAAGTTCGCCAACACGAAGGAAAAGGCGTACATCGGCGCGATGAAGTCGGACCTGCGCAACCTCGCCACCGCGGAGGAAGCGTTCTTCTACGACAGCGCCACGTACACCAACAGCCTGGCGAAAATGAACGGCTTCCAGCCGTCCTCCGGCGTCGCGATCGCGGTCAACGAAGCGACCGCGCAGGGGTGGTCGGCTACGGCGTCGAGCAACAATACGCCGCACCACTGCTATCTCTATTCGGGCGCCGCGACGCCCATCGGCTCGGCGACGAACGAGGGTCACATTTCCTGCTCATAGAGGGCCCGCCTCGGGAATTCACACGCCGCCGCGAAGGGATGTGTTTCGCCCTGGACGGCGGCGTTTGGCTTCATCGCCACACGCTGCGCGGTCAGCCGATGGCCCACCTCGTGAGCGCGGATAAGGAGCGGCTGCTGGCGCTGGGACGCGAGCTGGGCTTGCACCCGGCGTGGCTGCAGCACAAGCCCCTCAAGGACCCGAGGACCGGCCGGAGGGTTCCGGCGTGGCATTGGGACGTGTGGGGAGAACGGCTGCAACACCTAGACGCACAGACGCAGTAGACGCGGCAGACGCACAGCGGTGAACAGCGCTTAGGGTGGTTGTTTGCGTCTGCTGCGTCTACGCGTCTGCTGCGTCTACGCGTCTAGCCTTCACTCCCGGCCACCAGTTCCATCGCCCCGCGATTTGCATGATCGCCGGTACCAACACCATCCGGATCAGGGTCGCGTCGAGCAAGACAGCCGCCGCGAGGCCGAATCCGACGAACTGCACGGCGAGCACGCGCGCGAAGGCGAAGGTGCCGAACACGAGGATCATGATGAGCGCGGCGCTCGTGATGGTGGAGGCGGTAGCGGAGAGGCCCTCCATGGTGGCGAAGTCGTTCCGCCCCGTCTTGTCGAAGACCTCCTTCACCCGCGTGAGCAGGAAGACTTCGTAGTCCATCGACAGCCCGAACACGATGGCGAAGACCAGCACGGGCACCACCACCCAGATCGCCTCGGTGGGCCCTTCGAGGCCGAACAGCCTGCCGCCGTAGCCGCGCTGGAACACCAGGACGGTGAGCCCGAACGACGCGCCGACCGAGAGGCAGTTCAAGAGCACGGCCTTGATCGGCACGAGCAGCGATCGGAACGCGATGAACAGCATGATCGCGGTGATGCCGAGCACGAGGCCCACCGTCTCGGGAAACCGGCTGAGCAGCGCAAGCTGCGTGTCGACGTTGGACGCGGCGAAACCGCCCACCAGGATCTCCGCGCCGTTCAGGCCGCGCAGCTTCCCGTGGACGAGCTCCCGCACGTGACGCGCGACCTGCATCATCCCGGCGAACGACAGGGTGTCGGCTGGGATGACGTCCAGCAGCGTGACGCGCTCGTCCGCGCTCAGGTAGGCGTCGAAGAACCTCGGGTTCTTGGCCTTCACGGCCGGAGCGTCGCTGTAGTACATGGCGAGTTGCAGCGTGGACATGCCCGACTTGATGCTCGCCACCCCGCGCACCTCGCGGACGCGTGAGTCCCTGCGAAACGCGTCGGTCAGGGCCTTGAGGCCTGCGAGCTGGGCTGCCGTCAGCGCCGACTCCCCCTCGGGGAGCTGGACCACCACGCGGATCGGCTGGAGCACGCCGCTCGCCCCCATGGCCCGGAGGTCCGCCAGCCCACGCCCCGACTCCGATTGAGGCGGAAACCAGTTGATGGCCGGGAGGCCGAGCCGGATCTGCGCGAGCGGCCAGGTGAGCAGCGCGATCACGACCGCGCCGAAGGCGACGGCGCGCCACGGCCGGTGGCCGAGCCACCGCGCCCAGCGCTCCCAGCCGGTCGGCGCGTGGAACCTCGCCAGGGGGCGCGCGAGCCACCTGGGGCGGTCGATGTTCCGCCCCAGGATCGCGAACGTGGCGGGGAGGAACGTGGTGGCGAGCAGCACCGCCACGAGCACCACGAGCAGGCCACCCACGCCGACCGAGCGGGTGTCGGAGAGCGGCGTGGTGAGAAGGGCCGAGAACCCGACTACGACGGTGAGCCCCGAGGTGATCACCGCTGACCCGGCGGTCTCCATGGTGCGGATGGCCGCATCCACAGGCGAGAGCCCGCGGTTGAGCTCCTCCCGGAACCGCGTGACCATGAGGAGGGAGTAGTCGATGCCCACCCCCAGCCCCACCATGGTCGTGATGTTCAATACGAACACGGACATCGGCACGTAGTGCGCCGCCACCGTGACGAGGCCGAGCGCGATGGTGATCGCGAGCACACCCACGACCACCGGCAGCAGCGCCGCCACCAGAGCGCCGAACGCCACTACCAGGACGACCAGGGTGAGCGGGAGCACGCGCCGCTCGCCGCGCTCCGTGTCCTCGGTGCTGATGGTCCGCACGTCGTGGTCCAGGGCCGGAAAGCCGGTCAGCTTGACGTCGAAGCCATCCGCCTCCGGAGCGTGCGCGAGGGCGTCGTGGATCGTCGAGCGAAGGTCCGGGACCACGCTCTTGCTGATGTCGCTCGTGAATTCCGGGGTCAGCGCCGCGATGAGGAAGGTGGTGCGGCGGTCCTTGCTCACGAAGCTCGATTCCCCGATCGAGCGGACGGAGATCACCTGGCTGACGTACGGACGTCGCTCCGCGGCTACTTTCAGCGTGTCGAGCACGACCTCGAAACGCCGGTTCGTCCAGCGAACGGGACCGCGAACGACGATGGCGACGTAATCGGCGAAGGGGCTGGGGAACGCCTGTTTGAGGAGCTCGGTGGCGCGGGCCGACTCGGTGCGCTCACTCGCGCCCCCGCGCAGCGCCAGCACCTCCTGGACATGGCTTGCCCGCGGCGCCAACAACAGCGCCAGCGCTGCCCACGCCGCGATGACCCACACCCGCCAGCGGATGAGGGGGGCCGCGGGTAACGCGAACACCTATTGCCCAAGCATAAGCAGGCCACAATGATAGAGACGCCGCCGGAGCAAAGCTAGCGGCGCGGAGCCGCGTTCCCGCATATTGCGCACATGGTCGAGCGTCGCGTTTCCGCGCTGATGGCCGCCGTGATGGTGTTCTTGGTCTCGGCGGTATTGTGGGACGCCTTCTTCAGGCCGACACACGCACCGGGCGGCTCCGGGCTCGCCGGCTCCGGCTCCTCCACTCCCCCCTCGGTCGGTGGAGACACCGCTGCGACGAGCGCGGGCCCCGCCGCCCCCCCTCCCCCGCTCCCTCGGCCTGCTCTCTCTCAACCCCCGGGCCCGACCTACCTGGAGCTGTTTGCCCGCTCCGAGACGCGGCGGCGCATCCGGGCGAGCGCCGGCATGACCTACCTGAACGAGGTCGTGGTCCGGAGCACGGACTCGATGCTGCACCGCTGGGACAATCGGATTCTCCGCCCGGTCCGCGTCCATCTCGCGGCCGGCGCCACGCCAAACTTCCAGCCCGAGTATCTCGATGCCGTGCGGGGCGCCTTTCAGCGGTGGCAGGATGCCGGAGTTCCCGTGCGCTTCAAGCTGGATGCGGATTCGGAATCGGCCGAAGTGCACGTCGAGTGGCGGCTCCAGTTCGAAATGCAGCGCACCGGTCAGACCGATCTGACCTGGGACACGGACGGCCACCTGCAGACCGCCACCGTGACCCTCGCGACGTTCGACCCGAGCGGACGACCGCTCGCGCTGGATGACCTCCGGGTCATCGCGTTGCACGAGATCGGGCACCTCATCGGGCTGGACCATTCGTCAGACTCGACGGACCTCATGTACGCCAACACGAAGGTGCGGGACTTGTCGGCGCGCGACGTCGCATCCGCGGTGCTCCTCTACGAGCTCCCGCCCGGGAGTCTCCGCTGACCGGCGCCGGCGCCGGCGCCGTCTCGCGGCGAGCTTCGCAGCGCTCATGACCTATCGTGGGATCGTCTCCTTCTTGACGCACCAAGCGCCCGACGGCGGCGCGGCCACCATCGCCCAGGTGTTGGACGCGCGGGTCCGCGAGGGCGAGCTGGTCGAGAAGCTCGACGGGGGGGCGGTGCGCTGCTTCGCCTGCGGGCATCGCTGTCTCGTGAAACCTGGCCGCCGGGGTATCTGCAAGGTCCGTTTCAACAGGGACGGGACTCTCTACGCCCCCGTGGGGTACGTCGCGGCGCTGCAATGCGATCCGACGGAGAAGAAGCCGTTCTTCCACGTCCTTCCCGGCTCGGACACGCTCACGTTCGGGATGCTGGGATGTGACTTTCACTGTGGCTACTGTCAGAACTGGCTGACGAGCCAGGCGCTGCGGGACGACGCCGCGGGCGTGCTGCCGACCGACGTGACCCCGGACCGCCTGGTGCGACTCGCGCTCCAGCAGGGCGCCAGAATGGTTGGGTCCTCGTACAACGAGCCGCTGATCACAGCCGAGTGGGCGGTGGACGTGTTCAAGGTGGCCAAGACACACGGTCTCAAGACGGCGTTCATCTCGAACGGTAACGCCACGCCGGAGGTCCTGGACTATATCCGTCCGTGGACCGACTGCTACAAGATCGACCTGAAGGCGATGGACGATAAGCGCTATCGCGAGCTGGGCGGAGTGCTGCAGCACGTCCTCGACGCCGTCAAGCTGGTCTACGACCGGGGTTTCTGGCTTGAAATCGTGACGCTGGTCGTGCCGGGGTTCAACGATGACGCGGCGCAACTCACCCGCGCCGCGGAGTACCTGGCGTCGATCTCTCCGGAGATCCCATGGCACGTGACGGCCTTCCACAAGGACTACAAGATGACCGACCCCGATGACACGACGGCCGAGGTTTTGGTGCGCGCGTGCGAGATCGGGGCGAGGGCCGGGCTCAAGTTCATCTACGCGGGGAACCTCCCCGGTGGCGTCGGCCGGTGGGAGAACACCTACTGTCCCGACTGCGGTGACCTCCTGATCGAGCGCTACGGCTACGTGATCAAGCAGCACAAGGTCGGCGCCGACGGAAAATGCCCGACGTGTGGCTGCCGCATCCCGGGCATTTGGTCGTAACCGCGTTCCTGCTCCTCTCCGCGCTCCAGGTGGGCTCGGTGCCGACCCCGCGGCCCGGGCCCAGCCCGCGCCGGCCGCGGTTCGACGCCGGGACATTCGACTCACTGGTGGAGGACGGCATCCGCCGCGGCGCGTACCCGGGGGCAGCGCTGGTCGTGGGGCGGCGCGACACGGTGCTCTTCGCCAAGGGGTACGGGCGCCTCACCTGGTCCGCGGCGAGTGCGGGGAGCCGCGTCGATGCGGACAGCACGATCTACGACCTCGCGTCGCTCACGAAGGTGATCGCGACGACGACGTCCCTCATGCTGCTGGTCGATCGCGGGAAGGTGCGGCTCGATGCGGCCGCGGCGACGTACATCCCCGAGTTCAGCGGTTCGGGGACGGCGCCGATCACCGTGCGGCACCTGCTGACGCACACGTCCGGCCTGCGCGCCACGCTGCCGTTGTACCGGGACGCCCGGGACGCGGGCGACGCCCTGCGCATCGTGTTCGCCGAAAGGCCCGTCGTCCCGCCCGGCACGCGCGTCATCTACAGCGACCTGAACGCGATCCTGCTCGGTGAGATCGTGCGGCGCGCGAGCGGCGAGTCGCTCGACGCCTTCGCGAGCCGCGAGGTGCTCACCCCGCTGGGCCTCGAGCACACGCTGTTCCGGCCGCCCCCCACGCTGCGGCCGCGCATCGCCCCCACCGGCGCATGGCACGGCCACCCGGTGGCCGGGGTCGTGAACGATCAGAACGCCGCGAAGCTGGGGGGCGTGGCGGGGCACGCCGGGCTGTTTGGCACCGCGACGGACCTCGCGCGCTTCGCGCAGTTCATGCTTCGCCGAGGCGCGCTTCCCGACGGACGGCATCTCGTGACGCCCGAAACCGTCCGGTTGTTCACGACGAAGGCGGTGGACTTCGGGCGCGGGACCGAAGCCCGCGCGCTGGGCTGGCAGGCGGTGCCGACCGGAGAGAAGACGAGCAGCGCCGGCGTGCTGTTCGGCCCGCGCAGCTACGGCCACACCGGCTGGACCGGGACCTCGCTCTGGATCGATCCGGACCGGGACCTGTTCGTCGTGCTGCTCACGAACCGGGCCTTCGTGCCGCGCGCGCGACGCCCGTTCACG
>Ga0137378_10004569_pt1 | contig 11952 bp, 17 predicted proteins | sample SagtaG_21_FD_104813 | JGI IMG/M metagenome (GOLD analysis project Ga0137378, IMG submission 104813) | Vadose zone soil microbial communities from Sagehorn Ranch, Mendocino, California, USA - Sage2_L_60_16 metaG | ecosystem: Environmental > Terrestrial > Soil > Vadose zone | place: USA... | reverse complement strand
GAAGCGTAAGAGACTGCCGAGCCAGGAAAGGCTGAGAAACGAACTCGTCTACCAGCTGCGCGAAAGCCTCCGATCATCACAAGAACAGATGAAAAACCCAGAGCTGACGCTCGCAGAACGCCAACGCTGGACGCAAGTGCACACGTACACCGCACAAGTATACAACACAATACTACGCGACCAACAACTCCAAGAGTGGGAAAAACGACTGAAGGTAATAGAACAAGCGAGGGATCGCCGATTCTAGCATATGAAACCAACCGCGATGCCAACAGATGGTCGAACTACGAGTGGGGACTTCCGCCAAAAAGCGAGATCGGGTCGGATGAGCTCAACGAGGATCTAGAAGATGGGTGCAGGTCTTCACTCAGACAGATAAGCTAGCCTATGTACGAAGGCCGAAAGCTGTCCAAATTGGCTAAGGTCGAAGAAAGTCCCCGCTGGGGGAATCGCCTCTGGATAGAGTTGCACTCTTCCTTGGGGGATAGAATCGACAAAACGTTCGACATCCTCGGGGAAGCATACGTTCTCTTCGCGCAAGCCGCTCTAGCTTTCGACTCTGCCGTCTACCAAGGTGCCTACCTACTTTGTAGAGCAACCCTCGAAACTGGTTTCTACTCGATTCTGACGAGAAGATGGGACAAAGACCGCGTGATATCCGAAACTCCGAAGACTCTTGACGGAGAAGCGAGGACAGTCTATTTCGCCGAACTTGCGGAGGCAATTCGGAAAACCGGGATGCTTTCGGGCAGTCAAGAGCGAGCCGTCAGAAGAATCCAAGAACACGGGAATTTCGTCGCTCACTTAGCCAATCGCCAGGAGAGACAGAGTCGCATTTTTGCAAAGAAGGCGGTCCGACTGGTTCAAGATATGTCAGCAAAGGGTTCACCAAAATCTGAGATAGCCGCGGCGTTCAAAGAACTAGGCCGTGAGTCCATGTTTTGGATGGACTCCGCAAAAGTGCTCCAGGATCTACGCGATACGACTTCAATACTCGAGACGCTTATAGACACTGCATGGAAGAATCAACGCTAAACCCACTACTGAACGTTTGTCCAGTCTTCTCTCAGCTTTGTTCATGCTGATATGGACCAATTTCAAATCTCATGCCTAAGTCATCTGCCTATCTATGGCGTTTGTGAAGCCTTGCAAACTTTCGCAGTTCTTCTGGAGTGAGAGGCTCCTTCTTTTCGGACCGCTTCCCAGTCAGAGCTTCACGGATATCCCCTTCAATTGGGTTCTCGCCGACTGAGACCAAGTAGTCGTTGACTATCGGAATAGCCGCCTCTAACGCAGGTTTCGAAGGGACTGCGGCAACGGCCTTCCGTCCCCCAGCGGCTGGCCAGTAAGTAATCAGACCTATCTTCTTGAGTTCCTCAGCCTGTTTGAGAACTTCGGCTGCGTGCTGTCTGGGGTAGCTGGTAGGCAGGTCGTGCTCGAGGTCGATGGAGCGGTTGTGCTGACCTCCTCTCGCCCAACATTGCTTCATCCATAGCTTGTAAATGATGAAACCTTGGACGTGCCTGGGATCGCCTGGCTTTAGCTTTGGAATGGAGTCCAATCTCCTTGGCGTGTACTACTGACTTATATAACAGGAGCGTGCAAGGGTAGGTAGGTAAGTAAGTAGGAAGGTAGGTAGGTAAGAAGAATGAAGCATCCAGAAGGACCTTTGACAAGCCTCTTCGGAAACCCCCAGGGCCGAGCCATAGCAAGACTGCTCGACGAATCAGTCATAGCAGGCAACATGGAACAGACGGTGGCCATGCTGGCCGAGTCATCCAGTCTGGACTATAAGACTGTGCAGAAGTCTCTGGAGAGACTGCAGAAGCGTGGACTCGTCAAGAAGGGACGAAGGGTAGGCAACGCGCAGACCTACAGGTTTAACGTCGAGAACCATCTCCACGACCTCATCAACTTCGCCCGAAAGCTGCAGCTCGCATCGCCCGACTAGTATCCGTTCGTCAGAATTCTGCGCTCAACGACACTCGATCATTTCTGCTCGATGAGGGTGCCAGTAGCCCACTCGTTCGTTGAGCTGGCCGAGCTCGACCAAGAACCGTATGAGGCTGCCGAGCCAGGAAAGGCTCCGACACGAACTCGTCTACCAGCTACGCGAAAGCCTCCGGGCCTCACAGGAAAAATGAACGACCCAGAATTATCCCTTGCAGAACGCCATCACTGGACACAAGTACACACCTACACAGCACAAGTACTCAACACAATACTACGAGACCTACAACTCAAAGACTGGGAAAAACGACTTAAAGAACTAGAACAACCCCGCCTCACAAACAAAACCCTACCAACACGCTGATCACCCAACCCAGGCAGCTCATTATTGGTTTTGTAGACCCTTCAACCAGTCGATACAGGTTTTTGTAGACGCTTGAATCCAAGGATATTGCGAGATTTCATTCTCAATGACAACTCTCGAGGCTCCCATCTTGGTCGATCCGAATTCTCACTCTGGGTTGCGAGTTATAGCCCTTCCCTCTTCAATGCAAGTTGGAACCTACCATGTCGGTTAACCCTCGGTTTCTGGAAGGGGTCTATCTCAAGCGGTATGGGAAGATTGCTAAGAATGTTCAAGAAGCCTATGCACGCATCTGGGACACCCAAAACTCACAAGTTCGCCAGCATCCACGTCCTTAAGCCCAGTTGCAATGCGTGACTGCCACATCTTGGACACTCAACAGCTACGAGCTTTAGCCAACGTGAATCACTTGAACGAGCATGTTTTCTTATGCTCAACATAGTGCCGCTCGCAAAACCAAAACGGCGATCTGGTTTTCGCTCACATGAGTTTGCTACTTCTTGACACGAATCGCGCTCCGTCACAATCCGTAGCGAGACTCTTCCAATAATTTCATTGAGATGAACTTCATCCGGAAATGTGAGAAAACAGGACTGCCAACGAGAAGTAAGCTAAAATCCGTTAGGCCAACATAGAAGATAGACGGAAGGAAGAAGATCGTTGACAAAGGCAGAAGTGTAGTATAGAGAAATCCCAGAAAAACAAAATCCGTTGCGCCGAGGGAGCCGAACTCTCTTTGATGAACATAACGTGAGTGTTTCATCATCCAACCGAGCAATGGTAAAGAAAGAAGCGAGAGTAATCCCGCTGTGAGAAACTGGAAATTTAGCTGGGCAAGAGCAGAAAGAAGTTCTCCTCCAGAGGAACTGACACCCATAAATCCAATCAGTTTCAAAACGAAGCTGAATTGTTTTTCGCTTCCTCTAAGGTTGTACGTCCACCCTGCATCATCAAACCTCATGAAGAGAAGCGGAGAAAAAGGTAGGAAGAACATCAAACCCCTAACTACGTCAGGATTTGTGCAGTCTCCTAACGCAGTACAAGAGCCCGCGTTCCTTTGTGATTGCGGAAGGTAAAACCACATTGGTGGAAAGTTGAGAGAAATAGCGAGTCCCAACAGCACGGAGCCAAGGATCATTACAAGTGTGAGTACACCGTTTCGAGTGGAAACCATCCAGCGTGCCCATTTCTTCCAGTCGAGATCGTGAAGATTTCTTCTTCTCAAGATTGCTGAGGACCGCGAGCGCAACTATTCCGAATCCAAGTCCGCTAACCTCTGCATCCCCATCGAAGTCTATAAGCGTGGCTACATCGATGGGATGTTAACACAGTTGGCATCCTGTTTCGCTTGATTACAATCACCTTTGTTGCCCTCTCCGTAGTTGGCATACTGACTCTTTCCTATGTTGGTCTTCGTCCTCAAAACGTAAGACAAAGAAAAGCAAACCAAAAGTACCGAGACAACCAGATAGCCGAATTAGCCAAGACGAACCGAAATCCAAACCTCAAAGAACAAGACCGCGAAACTTACACAGAGGATTTCTCGGTAAACTCTCAAGCGAGAGTGGATGTAGACAATATGTTCAATGATGGCAGGGTTACTTATCCTCAAGTAGCGCTGACTGATGCCCGTCTCATCGTGATTGGGACGATTCTTTCTGTTATGGGTGTTTTTCTTCAATCGCTGGTTCCTTCCTGTTGACATCTAAGCCTCCTCCAAAGCGTTCAGAAATCGAAGTCTTAGCCACAAACGGATCAGATACAAAAAGGATACTTTGGATTGCGCGAACCCCAAACGGATTGTACGCGGGATGGAGCCTCAAAGGGGTGGGCTTCCACTTCTCCTATCATAAAGATGGGCGTACACATTGGGAGATGGGTGGAAGAAAGGTTCCATACAAGAACCGGACGCCTTTGAACGCAGTTAAAGGATTGAATTTCCTTCTCGTGTTCGGAATTCCACGTCAACTCATGGAGGGAACCTCTTCGTACCGACGGAAGAAGAAGGATGTCATTCTGCATATAGATACACGGTCTTTCAAGAAGCCAACAATTGTGTGCCATGTGTTGTTGTTGGAGCCGGGACGCCTCGATAGACTTTCAGCCCTTAGCGATGGAAACCAACTGGCTTTCGATTACTCGATAATCCACGTCCTTACCCAGGTTGAACCATGGATTGTCGTTGCGTTTTATGATACCCAATCGGCAGAGTTTGAAGACCTCAAGAAAGATCAAGAGAGGCTTGAGCAATTGCTCGAACACTCTCGCGAACCAAACGCCACTTGAGGCAGACAGCTTTGCCCTACGCTCCGGAGGCTGAAAGAAAACAAGGGGTTGGAATGTAAGCTATCGAATCTCGTTACTCGTCGCCCGCGTATTCGTCGTTGTTCGGGTTTAGTTGATCGGAACGATTGTCGTCGTCAAACTCTTCTTTCGTCTTGTCAGGGTCGCAATCTTGATGTCCCATATTTTTCTCTCACCTCCTGGGGATTCTTGACGGCAATGAGGCACCGCGTTGTAATCTTGTTATCATAAACTACCTACGTTGTCAGCCGCACATTGGTCAAACAAACCCTTGACCTCGAATATGCTTCTTCTACCCTAGTCTCCTATGTGCCTGTGCCTTGTTGCCGTCTGAACTACTTCTCGATATGTGTGCAATAGATACGCTCTGCGACCGCTCCACCATCAATCAACGATCCTAATCCTTACCAGAAACTCCAAATGTCGAGCGGGTTCCCAAAGGGAGGTTCAGAGTCTCATGACACCCCCAAAGAGGAAACCTGTGGTTGGCACAGCCGCACGCGTCTACGAATCGATAGTAACGGTACTGAGCGAGAAACCGATGAGTATCTCTGAGCTTGTTCAATACGTGAATCAGAGTCTCAACACTTCCTTTCGAGCCAAACAGTTTGAAAAGGCACTTGCAGCGCTAAGGCGTGAGGGTGTCTCGGTGATAGAGGAGCCTGCCCGCACCTATCGTATCAACGAGCCTCCATCTTCTCTGCGACTCCAAGAATTGTTAAGGAACCAAATTGACTACCGTTTCAATTAGGAGCTCGGGCGTAAGAACACCGACGAAGATATTCCTGAGCCACTCTCATCATGACAAGGAACTTGCCGGGACACTAAAGGACGAGCTTGAAGGTCTTGGGTGCGAGGTCTTCGTTGCTCACGAGGACATCAATCCGTCGCAGGACTGGCAGGAAGCTATTCTCAAGAGCCTAAGAGAATGCGACGCGTTCATTCCTCTTCTGACGGAGAGTTTCGCTGCGTCCGACTGGACTGATCAAGAGACAGGCATAGCAATTGCCCTTCGCAAGGTCATTGTTCCTATCAAGATTCAGGATGACCCATACGGATTCATCGGAAAAATCCAGGCATTGAAGTGGGATATTGACGATGAAGAACTGAGCTTCAAGAAACTGGTTAAGGTCCTACTGGACAAGGCACTCTTAACGGTCGAGGATTTGATTCTAAGGTTCTCCAACAGCCATTCTTATGCCGACGCGACATTGAACTCTGAGCTTTTGGAATCAGACATTGATTTTACGAAAGACCAAATCAACTCGATAGTGCGGTATGCAACGGGCAATGGTCAAATTGCTGGCTCATACGGAGCGGTACCGATCCTCAACAGACTCTTTTCGGCATACTCTAATGTCATAGACCCAAAACTGATGCTTGAATGGCGAGCCCCAACTTATGCTGATGAGGAGCCGACATAATCAGAGCTTTCGAGTGGGAATGGTTCCGAACCTTGTGCGTGAGTAGGGCTTTGAAGTTGGCGTTACTCCTCCACGATTTAAGTCAGATGCTTCAACTCACCTCCCTCCTAATAGACATCGTTTGAGGGAGCAGTCTCCAATCTTAATACTGCCTGAGACAATCCTTTCCCGGAAACCTTGGTAAGCCCAAGATGGAGAGTTTCTGGTGCAATCACCATCGTCTTTGTAGCGCTCTTTGCAATCGGTGCGATTCTGCTAACCGTGCTTAGCAAACCCCTTGACTTCACTATTGGTGTGACTGGTTGGTTGGCTGGAGGACTATCTCTCTTCCTATATCTCCGAGATAGGCTCAGCACCCAGCCGGTATTCCTCAAGATTCTCTTTGACCCGGTTGCTAATACTCCTAACAGGTGGATCATTGAAGCCAACATATCGAACGAAGGCGGAGTGAAGGAGAGTTCATGTGAGGTGCTGGTTAGAGGCGAGGGGGTTCCAGAGACCAAGCTAAATCGCGTAATTGTGGAAAATTCAGGAGGTGCAGGAAGAGCCGAGCCTGCAAACGACATAATTGACGTGTTTCCTCTGTTTCCACACAGACCGGTATGGGCGAGGGGGTACGTGACAGCCCCCCAAAGTACCCTAATCGCAATAGTCCTAAGGGTTGAAGCTATAGAAATCTCGACGGTTTCGTTTCACCTTTCACCGTGAAGGTGGAGCTAAGCAAAAAGGAGTTGAAAAGGTATCCGTGATGGCGAGCGAATATGCATAATGCCTCGCCCTAATTCTTGGTCTCTCGTCTTTGGATTCGGAGTGACATTTTTCACAGTCTTTTTGTTCTCTGTCATTCTGCAACAGAGCTTTGTCAGCCTTTTCACGGAGTACGCCGGAATTATCTTGGGAGGGCTTTTTGGTCTTATAGTTGGATATCTTGGATATCTAACCCTTCAACGTAGACTCGCAAAATAAGCCAGAAGCTTAGGCTCTCAGTCATTCATCTTTTCTTCGCGGTTCTTTCACTCTCATATAGAAATTCACTACACGGTAGCTATCCGTAAGTATTTACAGTAGTTTCATTGCCTGTAGTAGTAGGTGCGACTTGTTGGCTCTGACACTCTCGAATCTTGATGAACGTACGCGAGGATTCATGCTCAAAGAACTTGAGGAAGATAATGCCGCAGGAAAACTGTACATCAGCTCGCGCTTAACCGCAAGCGGCAAGAAGGACTACCCAACTATTCTTCGAGAAGCGATACAAAATGGAACCGATACGTCACTTGCGTCAAAATTGGACGTTCCAGGAATGTTAGTGTCAACAGAGTCCAAGACCAGCAGTAAAGGACGAGGCTTTACTTCTGCCGTTCCTAAGAACGCGGCTGAAACCCTCGCGGAAGGAGAGTTCAACAGGTTTTATTCTCGGGGACTAAGTAGAAGAGCCATTGAGGACAAAATTCCTAATCTCGTTATTTATCGCGCTAAGGAAGTAGCTGTTTCCCGCCCTGATTCAGAGGCGAAGATTGGAACCCTAGTCCCAGCTCAGAAACTACTTGAAGACCTTCGTACAAGTAACGGGGTTGACCCAGCTCTTGGACTACCTTCAGGACCGAATTCTGGTTTGAGCGTCGAACTACCTTAGTTGTGACTCGCTCTTACCTCAGGTGCGACTCTAAGTTCCGAAGGATCGTTTGAGCGAATCCTCAAACGTTTCTGCCTTCTTGGACAAGTCTTTGGAGTCATACTTGAAAGGCGGATCAGGAAACCAGCTTTCGTGAACGATACTGCGACTTCCGGTATCAAACTCAACCAAGCCCAGATACGTGCCATACCTGAAACGGTTTAGTATGGAATGGACTTTGTGGAGCTTTTTGAGTTCAGTGGGGATTGGGTCAGTTGACACGAGGAACCCATACCTTGCGTCGAAGAGTTCAGCATACATCTTGGCTTGGTAAACGTCCCAGAGGGAGATCGTCTCATTCTTTACCTCGATTGTACTCAGACTCTCAGTCCCAAAGTTACCTTTGACGAATCCCGTAATATCGGGAGAGCGGCTTTCGCTCCCTCTCATTCTTTTGATGAACGCGAAAACAATGTCCTCCTTGACTCTGGACTTCAACTTTTCAGAAAAGTTACCGTTAGCAGTAATCTCCAAGTGACAAGTTCCAAATTCGTGGTTGAACAGTCTCTCAAACTCTGATTTGGCTTGACCGTAAAGTTCCTTCTCTTTCGGCTCTGGCATTCTTCAGAGTCCTTAGTCCTCATTCCTTTAAAAATAGACTTAGCACCACATCTCAGAGAAAGATACCTCATTAGGTAGGTGTCAGAGCCTGGAACCTGTTGCCAAACAGGTGGGGTAATCACACAATACGGTTCGAAATCTCCACGGAGAATCAGGTTCTCCAGTCTGGATCAGACTTCCTCACGTACACTAACAAGACACAGAACTACATCGGCGGTCATGGTGGAAGTCAGATTTCTTCCTTTCACTCGATAAAAGGTGGAACGCTAACGATCAAGTACGAATGTCTGGCGTTGTTTTACGATTCGAAGTGCTCCACGTCCAGCGTCGCATACATTGGAGTTCAAGGATTCCTATGTACGTAGGTACACTCTCACAGGCAGAGCAAGACGAATACCGGGCTGAACTCAAGAGCGAAGAGCGGAGAGCGGTTATCTGGCTTGGCATTCTTGCGATAATTGTTGCTCTCGATGTTTGGCTCCGTAATAACGACAAGCCTGAAGTTTTCAACGCGAAGTTTTACAACGCGTTCTGTGATTCCCCCTGCGCCCACATAACACTCTATGCGGTTCCTTTTCTTGACCGTCTGATCTACTTCTGGCTCGGCTACGCCATCTGCATTGCAACCTATTTCTCTGAAGATTTCTTTCCAGGGCGACAAGCAACAATAGCCAGACGAAAGCTTCGAGTTGTAGGACATTTTCTTCTCGCATTCTATCCTTTTTCAGTGGGATTGTATCTTCTGTTAGGACTCGGGGCGGCTTATCTCCCTGATTGGCTACAAACTCCTAACGCGATCCTCTTGGCCTATCTTCTCGGGGTTTTCTTAGTTTCGACTTTCGAGGCTTTCACCGGGAAGAGAATTTTCGGAAAGCGGAGCATCTTCAACAAGCCTGTGGACAGGTTAATCGAATTTGGACGCGAAGGAACAAAGATCATCGCTGAGTCCCTAGTGCACGCTCTGACAAGACTTCTTGGACATCCTACAACCGGATCAATTAAGACGAGGCGAGTTGTGCTCGGGACGGTTCTCTCGGTTATCGAGTTGATTACGATCTCAATCGCAATCTACAGGTTCAACGTGTCCGGATTGAACTTGGGTTGGGTTTTTGGTCTTCCCCTCTATGTGTTCCTAATCATCTCTGCCTTCATTGGTTTGCGCAAGAAGAGAAAACAAAAGTCGAAGGACGAGCCACACTCAGACGAGACAAAAGGAGCGCCGACTACATGTTGAAATCTTGGGGCAGGGTGTGTGAGCCTAGTAACCTTTCGTTTGACGTTCTCCGTCGAATCCATCTCTTTGCGTTTCTCGAAATTATGACGACCATCTAACCTCTGGGGCTGGAGGATTTTTTGCAGCTTGGTCAACGTAATATTGCACTATAGCGGCAATTACTGCATCACCATAGTCTCCATTACGAATCGCTCTCCTTCGCTCCCTATCGGCAATTTGGGTTATCGTACTCGCGACAATGTTTGCAGGTTGCTTCTCCTTTTCAGCAATACGGACAAGTTCGCTTCTTACCTCTCTCTTGATCCTTGTTCTTTGCATTCGCGTGGATTTCTTTGGGACGTCCTTTTTCTCGAACACCGCTCCCACCTTCGCGATGAGCACGTTGAATTCAAGACTCACTCGTTTTAGACCCCAACCGCGTTTCTTTTTCTTCGACAATACTAACCAGGGAGATGTGTTCTCTGAGTCATTTAAGTTCGAGATGTCACCGGGCGACTATCACTCACGAAAGATTAATCTGAATCTTCGCGCTGTGATGAGAATTGGGAACTATGGTAACAAAATCAGCGCAGAAAGTTCTCGGTGTCTTCGTTACGGCCATCTTCTTTCAAATCCTTTCCCTTCTGTTCCCCGGTTGGTTAGATGTTCTTGCACTGTTGACTTTGACCGCGGTTGTGTTGCTAGGTGTTGGAGCATTCTCCCTACTTCGAACTGAGGACAGAGGGACAATTTCGCTCACCCTACTAATGATCGTGGCGGGGCTAGGATTCCTTGCTTACGGCTTTTGGTCGTCGTATACTCTAATGATAACTCCTGGCGGTTTCGGCTCCTACGGCTATTTCCTCGCGCAGGCGAACATACTGGCGGGTCTGATGGCTGCTGGAATGGGTTTTGTACTACTCAACCTTTCGAGAAAACGCTTCTACGAATAGTCAAACGCGTGTTCTTCTCGTCTTCGGTGCTAAGATGTTCATGAGTCCAGGGTCAAGATTCTCCATTACTTTTCGAAATCGCTGATTCCTGTTCGCTCCAAGAAATATCTCAAAGCCAAAGATAGACCGCCGTACAAAGTCCTCAATTTCGCGGTACTGTCTTTCGCCAATCGCGTCTTTGGGAATGACCAGTCTGCCTCCTCGAACTTCAACGTATAACGCATCCAGCTTTCGCTCTTCAGCATGGCGAAAGATTGCCATCATTCTTCCAATGAGTCTTGGAGTGTCCAAGGCGATTTTCGAAGCCACGTCAGGAAATACATGCTTCGCGTGATCCGGTTCTTTGCTATCTTGATGGAGTGCTTCGAGATATTCGGGATGATGCGCAATAATATACGGAGAAACGACGATGTGGATGAACCGTTCGATTTTCTCTGAGTGGATTCTTGCAATCTCTCGGACCTTATGCTTCCCCACTAATTTCGCAGATACGCACTTGTACAAGACCGCCTTGCAGAATTCTTCGCTCGAAAGCACACATAGTGCATAAGCGCGAGCAAACTTCCAGCTTCTTGCAAGAAGCTTCCCTTCGTAGAGTAGTGATTTAGAGTTATCATAAGCCGCTCTTGCGGCTCTTTCATACAGTTCCTCCAAGTTACATCGCTTGAATAGACTCAAGCTTCTTATCGGCTAACTGTTTTTTTGCCTTCTTCCAGATGGCTTCGAGCCATTCGAGTATCTTTGGGTCAGTTTTGATCCAAGCATCGACTGTTGCCTTCAAGGCTGGTCACCATACTGGGAATTCCGCGAGAGGAAACAATCGCGGATAGGCTGTTCACTTTGATCGTAATCAACGGCCTTATACCGGACGTGAGTAATTCTAGTGTCAGACGGCGATGATTGGTCAAAGTTACTCGGACCATAGATGAGCGAGAAGGCATTTGCCTGAGCCGTCGAAAACCAGTCCATGGGTCAGCCTAGTTTTGACTGGGAGATTTCTCGGACAAGGTTTCTGAGCGTTTTCCATGATCTCCTTACGATGGGTGGAAAATCTCGATTTGCCAAATAGTACTCGCTAAGATACCGGATGGTTATAGGATCGTGCGCGTATCCTGATCCGATTTCGCCGTATTCTTTCTTTAGCTCTTCGATTCTAGAATCTCTTCGGACCTTCGCGAGGATGCTCGCGGCGGAGACAGGCGGATATTTTTCGTCCGCGTGATGTTCGGAGACCAGTTGGGGTTTGAAGCTGAGGCGTTCCAGAATGTTGTTCTTGAATCGCTCGGGTCGAGTATCCGAGGCATCGACATATGCAATGTGAGGTTTCAGTTTCTCGATCCCATCCGCCATCGCTTTCGCTTCTAGCAAGTTGAGTCCTTGGAATTTCGGAGAACGGTTTACCACCAGGTCCAGATGACCCGCTTCCGACTCGACAATGTGATACTCATCGACAATCTTCGGTATCTTGGTAGAAAGTTCCATTCTGGCTTCCGGCGGCAGTTTCGTCGAAT
>Ga0137378_10004568_pt1 | contig 11953 bp, 10 predicted proteins | sample SagtaG_21_FD_104813 | JGI IMG/M metagenome (GOLD analysis project Ga0137378, IMG submission 104813) | Vadose zone soil microbial communities from Sagehorn Ranch, Mendocino, California, USA - Sage2_L_60_16 metaG | ecosystem: Environmental > Terrestrial > Soil > Vadose zone | place: USA... | reverse complement strand
GTGCCTTAGTACAGCTGTTCGGAATTGCATTGACATATTTGCATCTAAGGCGTCGATGTGATGGGCGCCAATTGTAACAGGGGTCTATGACGTCTATGACCCCGCTACAACCGCGCGCGGCTCTACATGCGTCGCGAACTGCGGTACCTGAGTCCATTAATGATTGCCGTTGACGAATGGAGTCTCTGATGCCACCGCAAGCCTTGTTCGGAATCAGCGTCATCTTCGGTTTCATTTCTTGGGGGATCGTCGCACGACGATACATCTGGCCCGCGCTGTGTCGTGTACCGCGTGACGAAGCCCTGCGGCCGTTACTCCTGTTGCATACCTTCCGATTCGTAGGCTTGGCTTTCCTCATTCCCGGCGTGGTCTTGCCGGACCTGGCTGTCGCCTTCGCGGGCCCCGCGGCATACGGTGACCTTAGCACCTCGATCCTGGCTTTGCTTGCGATCGTGACTTTGGGCAGCACGTTAGGAATCATCCTGGTCTGGGCGTTCAACATTCTGGGCAGCGTAGATCTGCTCTATGCGTTCTACGAAGGTAATCGAGTCGGCCTTGGCCAGGCGCCGGGTTTGCAGGGCGCGGCCTATTTCATTCCGACGGTCTTGGTACCGCTTCTACTCATCACACACGCGCTCGTGTTCCTGCTCCTGCTCAAACCTGAGGGCGTGCGAATAGCGCAGACGCGGCTAAATTGAAAGGAATTGTTTATGTATCGGTCGTCCCGTGTTACGCGTTGAAGACGAGCGCCTACTCCGAGGAATCTTCTGGACGACGAAGAAGATCTTCTCGCCTGCAAAGACAATCGTCTTCGCGACCGAGACATGTTTCTCCAAGCCAAAGTCAATTGAGACGGGGACGGAAATAATCGCTTCCCTGGCCAATCAAATCATTTCCGTGACAAACCCAATCTTCTCGATGCCGAAGAAAATCTTATCGTCGACAAAGTCTATCTTCTCCACAATGGAGTGACGTTTCTTGAAGCCGATCGAGGCAAAATTCAAACTGAAAAAGCTCGCTGCCTTCATCGATGAGCTTTAGGATGCGTCGCGGTGTCTGCTATGCGCCGCCCACCACACGACGGACTCCTCTGCTTCACCTATTATTCCAAGAGTCGTAGTGCTGATACAGAACCTTTGCTGTCGCATTTGGAGATACTTGGCCGGCCACATTACCGAACCGTCGCGACTGGCGGTTGGGCCACTTCCAGTTTGCGCTTTCGTTTGTTGCTGCCTTCCGAGAGCGCGGCCATGTATGTGTAGACAACCGGTGTCAAATAGAGTGTCACGAGCTGGGAAAACAGCAAGCCACCGACGACGGCCAGGCCGAGCGTCTGACGTGCCTCACCGCCGGCGCCATAACCCAGGGCGATGGGAAGTGAGCCAAGCAACGCGGCCATCGTCGTCATCATGATGGGACGGAACCGGACGAGGCAGCCCTGATAGATGGCTTCGAGTGGAGCCTGGCCCTCGTTGCGTTCGGCGGCGAGCGCGAAATCGATCTGCATGATCGCGTTCTTTTTCACGATTCCGATCAGCATGATCAGGCCGACGAAACCGTAAATGTTCAGATCCATCTTGAAAAGGTACAAAGTCAGCAGTGCGCCGAGGACTGCGGAAGGCAATCCGGAGAGAATCGTCAGCGGGTGTACGTAGCTTTCATACAGGATGCCCAGCACGATGTAGATCACGAGGATCGCGATGCCTAGCAGGACCGTCAGATTTTGTACCGAATTTTCAAATTCTCTCGCAGTTCCCTGGAACGAGCCGCTGATCGTCGCCGGTATGCCACGCGTGAGTTCTTCGACTTGGGCGACCGCCTCACCCAGCGAAACCCCCGCCTTCAGATTGAATGAGAGCGTCACGGCGGGCAGTTGCCCAAGATGGTGAATCGTCTGCGGGCTCACATCCTGCGACATTCGCGCCAGTGTACTCAGCGGCACGAGCTGGCCGCCGGTGGACTTGATGTAGAGAAGCGAGATCGCATCCGGACGGTTCTGATATTCAGGCGCCAAATCCAGCATGACCCTGTATTGATTTGTCGGCGCGTAGATTGTCGAAACCCAGCGCGGCCCATACGCGTCGTACAACGCATTCTCAATATCTTGCGCGCTGACATTTAAGGCTGCCGCCTTCTCGCGATTGATGGAAACGTTGAGCTGCGGGTTCTGCAACTGAAGATCGCTGATCACATCGGTCAATCCGGGAACCTGCGCCAACTGGCGGAGAAGCTGCTGCGAAGCGTCGTAGAGTTCTTTCGTATCCGAACCCTGCATTGTGTATTGGTACAGCGCCGTGGTGGCCTGGCCTCCGATTCGAAGCGAGGGCGGATTTTGTATATACGTTTTCATGTAAGGCAGGTCCGACAATTCCCGACGCAGCCGGCCGACGAGCACATCGAGGCTTTCACGTTCGACGCGAGGCTTCAGATGAAGGAACATGCGTCCGAAGTTCGCGCCACCGCTCGCGGCATTCGATGCGCTGATGCTCGAAAAGAACTCCAGGACCGCTGGATCTTTCCGGACCATATCCGCAACCTTCTGCTGGTTTCGCGCCATCTCTTCGAACGAAATGCCCTGTTCGGCTTCAGTCTGAATTAAGAGCTGATCGTTGTCCGAATCCGGAACGAAACCCTTTGGTATCCGCACGAACAGGACCGCCGTCGCTGCCAGAATCAAAACGCTGAACGCAAGGATGGCGGCACGATGTCGCAGGACCCACTGGAGGCTGTGGTCGTAGATGTCCAGCATCCCATCGAAGATCCGCTCGGTCGCTCTGAAGAGACGGCCCGGCTGCCGGTCGTGCCGGATCGATTTCAGGAAGCGGCTGCAAAGCATCGGCGTGAGCGTGACGGAAACAATGCCGGAAATCAGGATCGCCGCGGTAATGGTGACAGCGAATTCGCGGAATAGTCTCCCGAGAATTCCGCCCATGAAAAGAACCGGAATGAAGACAGCCGCAAGCGAGAGCGTCATCGACACAATCGTGAAGCTGATTTCGCGCGAGCCCTTCAGCGCGGCCTCCAGCGGAGCTTCGCCCATCTCGATATGGCGCACGATGTTTTCGAGCATGACGATCGCGTCGTCCACGACAAAGCCAACCGAAAGGATCAGCGCCATCATCGAAAGGTTGTCGAGCGTGTAGCCCATGACCGACATCACGGCAAACGTTCCAATAATAGAGAACGGAAGCGCGAGACTTGGAATAGCGGTCGCCGGAAGATTGCGAAGGAAAACGAAAATCACCATCACGACGAGCGCGAGGCTCAGCAGCATCGTGAATCGGACATCATTGAAGGAGTCGCGAATCGATCTCGCCCGATCGTACAGAACGCCCAGGTTTATCGATTGCGGCAGCTGTTCCCGGAAAACCGGCATGAGCTTCTCGATCGCATCGGCGACTTCGACGGTGTTGCTTCCCGGCTGCCGCTGGATTGCCAGAATGATGGATCGCTGGACGCCATTCGCGTCGTTGTTCCAGCTTGCGTTCTTATCGTCCTCGACACTGTCGATGACATTGCCGAGTTCTTCGAGGTGAACCGGAGACCCGTTGCGCTCCACGATAACCATCTTTCGAAACGCAGCGGCGCTCGTCAGCTGTCCATCCGCGCGGAGCGTCAGCGTACGTTGCGGGCCGTACATGGTGCCTGTGGGAATGTTCACATTCCAGTTGCGCAATGCGGCCTCGACTTCATTCAGGCCGATTTGCTTGGCCGCCAGTTTCGTGGGATCCAAATGCACGCGGACCGCATATTTCTGCTGGCCATTGACCTGGACCTGCGCGACGCCGGGAACCGTCGAGATGCGCTGCGCAAGAGTCGTTTCCGCATATTCGTCCAGCGTCCATGGCGGAACGGTGCTCGACATGAGCGACAAGAACAGGAATGGCTGGTCGGCTGGATTAACCTTGCGGAAATTCGGAGGACTCGGCATCCCCGCCGGCAGCAGCGGCGCCGACTGCGTGATCGCCGTCTGAACATCCAGCGCGGCGCCGTCCAGGTCACGGCTCAGGTTGAACTGCAGCGTGATCTGTGTACTTCCAACCGAGTTTGCAGAGGACATCGAGTCCAGTCCCGCAATCGTCGAGAACTGGCGTTCGAGCGGCGTCGCGACGGCGGACGCCATCGTGTCCGGATTTGCTCCAGGCAGGCTTGCGGTAACCAGCAGTGTGGGAAAATCGACGTTGGGCAGATCGCTGACTCCGAGCGTGCGGTAGGCGATCGTTCCAAAGAGTGCGATCGCCAGCATCAGCAGGCTGGTGGCGACCGGTTTTCGAATGAAAATATCAGATACGTTCACAGCGGCCCTCCAATGTTACTGAGATGGAGAAGTGGATTTCACTTGAACCCGGCTTCCGGGAACAAGCCGTAGCTGACCTTCGGTGATGATGGTCTCTCCGCCGCTCAAACCCTTCTGAATGACAATCTCTTTCTGAAAAATCCTGCCAGTAATGACGGGGCGCGCTTCCACCGTCATATCCGGCTTCAAGACAAATACAAACGTCCCATCCTGCCCCGTCTGCACGGCCGTCGCGGGAACAACGACCGCAGCCGCCGATTCGTTCAGCCGGACCACAACCCGCACAAACTCGCCAGGCCAGAGGTTCACGCCCGGATTCTGGAAAAGGGCCTTTAACCGAATTGTGCCGGTCGCGCTGTCCACGGTGTTTTCGACAAACGTGAGCGCGCCGGTCTCCAGCGGCGTGTCATCGCTTTGCGAATAGGCCGCTACCGAGACTTTGCCGTGCGCCATATGGCTCTTGATGGTTGGCAAATCTGTTTCGGGAATTGCAAACGAGACGTAGATCGGACGCAGTTGATTGATCGTGACCAGATCCACGTCGTTCGGTTTGATGACGTTGCCCTGCTTCACGAACAAATGGCCGGTGCGGCCGTCGATCGGCGAAACGATCGTGCAGTACTCCAATTGAAGGTTTGCTCGATCCAACGCGGCCTGATCCGCAGCGATGTTTGCGCGAGTGCTTTCAATCGCCGCGTTATCGGCGCGAACCGCTTCCTGCAATGCAGTCGCCTGGGCATTTGTTTGCTCGGCAGAATCCTTGGACAGCACGCCTTGTTGCGCGAGCTCCGCGTAGCGTCTGGATTGTGCCCGGGCATACGTCTCCTGAGCCGTGTCTCGCGCGAGGTTCGCCTGGGCGGCCTGGAGCTGGGCCCTGTCTTTCGCGAGATTGGCTTCGGCTTGGGTGACCTGCGATTCGTATGGACGCGGATCGATCACGAACAGACGGTCGCCCTTCTTCACATCCGCGCCTTCCTCGAAGTTGACCTGTGTCAGTTCGCCGCCAATCTGTGCCTTCACGGTGACCGTCGAAAACGCTTCAACGTTCCCAACAGCTTGAATTTCAAGAGGCACAGTTTTCGAAACGGCCTGAGCCACGGAAACGGGAGCGGCAGGAGCCGCCGCTTTCGCGGCAGGTGCGGCTTTGTTTGTAGAACAGCCGGCGATCGCCAGCCCCAGAATCAAAATGCAATATAAATTCAGCTTCGTAACATTCACCATCATCTACTGCATTATATGCAAAACTGCCGCCCGTTAGGCTTGACGAGCCAAAATCCGTCCGGGAAGGATAGGTTCCTGCATCGTTTGAATAGACTATACTGCCGAGGTGAAAACAACAGAGTTCCAGCGCAAGATCTACTCGGTTTCCCAACTCAGCATCGAGATTCGCGATCTGCTGGAACGGCGTTTTATCGATGTCTGGGTCGAGGGAGAAATCTCCAATTTCAAGACGTCCGCGGCCGGACACCTTTACTTCACGTTGAAAGACGATCGTGCCCAGTTACCCGCCGTGTGTTTCCGCAACTCGGCGCGCCTTCTTCGATTTCGCCCGGAAAATGGAAAACTCTTTCGAGCGCGCGGCCGCGTGAGCACATATGAAGGTCGCGGCGAATATCAGCTCATCGTGGAAGTTCTCGAGCCGGCGGGCCTCGGCGCCCTTCAACTTGCGTTCGAGCAGCTCAAGGAGAAGCTCGAAAAGGAGGGTCTGTTTCGGCCCGATCGCAAGCGGCCGATCCCGGCATTTCCCCGAAAAATCGGCATCGTGACTTCGACCAAGAGCGCTGCATTGCGCGACATTCTCACGGTTCTCAAGCGGCGCCATAACGCGATCAACGTTCTGATTTTTCCGGCAGAAGTTCAAGGGGAAGGCGCATCGCTTCAAATCATGGAGGGCATCGATTATCTGAGCCGCTCGACCGATGTTGACGTGATCGTCATCACGCGCGGCGGCGGCTCGATGGAAGATCTGTGGGCCTTCAACGAAGAGCGGGTCGCGCGTGCGATCGTTCGAGCCCGGAAGCCGGTTATTTCGGCGGTCGGGCATGAAGTGGACTTTACGATCAGCGACTTTGTCGCGGACCTGCGGGCCCCTACGCCAAGCGCCGCGGCGGAGATCGTCATCCAGTCCAAGGAAGAGATCTCGCAACGGGTGAAGCAATTGGAAGGGCGTCTCGAGGGAGTCATCCGATCTCGAATCGTCGAACGGCGGCATTTCTTGGCGTCAAAGGTTGGAAGCCGGGGTTTTGTGGTTGCGGAAACCCGGATCCGACGGATGGCTCAGCGAGTCGATGACCTCACATTCCGGCTCGAGCAGATCGGACGCACGGGAGCCTTTATTCGTTCTCGCGCGCATCGTGTGGAGATTTGCGAGCAGCGTCTGTCCAACGCCGTCCACCAGCGCTTAAAGAAGTGCCACCAGGCTTTCGCAGGCATTGCCCACACGCTGGAAGCGCTCAGCCCTCTTGCTGTTCTCGAACGCGGCTACGCCATTTGCCTCACGCCCGAAGGACACGTGATCCGTTCCGTAAACGCAGTCGAGACGAACGCGGCGGTAAAGGTGAGATTGCATGATGGCAGTCTGCTGGCAAAAGTGATCGGCAAAGAACGAAATGAAACGGGCGCGGGCTAAAGCCCGCTGTCCCTCTCCCTTTGGGAGCACTCTTGTCCAAATTACGAGATGCGGTTCGCTCCAGAAGCAGGATTGATGCGGGTTTCATGGGATTCTCTATTTGGAAACCTGTTTCGAGGATGTCCCTCTCCCTTTGGGAGAGGGACGCGCGAAGCGCCGGGTGAGGGCAGGAAATGCACCCTCATCCGGCCCTTCGGGCCACCTTCTCCCAGAGGGAGAAGAACAATTCCAGCCGCCAACCTTGCACTCAAATGTTTCAAAACCTTCAGAAAATCGTGCTGGACAGTGGCCAGAAGGGCCACTATAATGCCTTCCAAAAGTGGTCTGACCAGTTGAAAGGGGTCGACGGTGGCGAAAGCCGGACGAGCTCCGGTTTATGAAGATGTCATGATTCGTCTTGCGGGACTGGTTAAGCAGGGGCGCTTGAAGCCAGGTGACCGGTTACCTTCCGAGCGGATTCTCAGTGAACGCATGGGCGTGAGCCGGGCGACGCTGAGAGAAGCGCTTCGTGTGATGCAGTTGCAAGGCCTTACCGTCAGCCGGCGTGGCGCCGGGAACTTTATTGCGAGCGGCAACGCACAAAATCTGACCCTGGCGCTTCATCACCTGGCCCTCCAGGACATCTTTCAATTGCGATTGCTCATCGAGCCTTCCATAGCGGCCCTGGCCGCCGAGCGTGCGACTTCTAAGGATCTGGCGCGGCTGCAATCGGTTTTGCGGTTGCAGGAACAGGAGCTCCGGCAGAAAAAGAGTATTGCGGAGACTGATGAGACTTTTCATTCGGCGTTGGCCGAATCCACCCACAATCGCGCGGTGCTGCAAATTGGCGCAACGCTGATGAAGGTTATCGCTCCAACCCGTAATGAAAGTTTGCAGACCAGTGAGCGTGCCCGTCTTTCGTTGTTTTCCCATCGCCGGATCGTGAATGCGGTGAAGGCGCGTGACTCGATTGAAGCGCGGAAGGCCATGGAGGAGCATATCCGCTCGATAGACGCGGAACTCTTCGGCTTGAGCGTCGTTTTGTTCTCGTCTACGCCGGACACCCAGGAAATCCAGACAGTAGGAGGTATCCATTGATTAAACGCGTTGAAATCAACTATCGCGGAATTTTTCAGAAGAATCTCGGAAAGAAAATCGGCAGTGATATTGTCATCATTGCCAGCCGGATGGGACGGATCGGCTTCTCGAATGGGCGTTATAGCGATTCGCCGGAGCGCAATGGTATCCCGTGCAAGTATTTCGCGTTCGTTTCCCACGATCTGTCCGAAGAGGAGTTGGAGGCGGAATGCGGCGCCAAGCTGGATATCGATTTGGCCGACATTTCCGTCGTTCTCGACGACACGATGACCAAAGGCGTCGAACCCTGGGGTTGGCACGGACTTCGTCCAATCAACGAAAAGGTTCAGGAAGGTGGAACGCTCCTGGTGGCCACGAGAAAGAATCACGAAGAGCTGCTGCAATTCATCGGAAAGAAGCCCTACGAGTGGAAGCTCGCGACCTACGAGGGTGATCCCAGTTTTGGAGGTCTGTGGGTTTTCAGGGACGATCTCACTCACGAAAGAACCCTTGGCGCTGTGGCTGGCGTTGATCCGGACATTATCGGCATTGAGGCAGTCGAGGCTTATCTACGCGAAAAGAATCCGAAGGAACTCTTCCGCGCAGAAGCGGCACGCAAAGCCTACGAGGAAGTACGCACGACAAGCAGGACAGTAAAGCTGAGCGAGGGGATCGAATGGACGCACGAAGTCCCGGTTTTGCCCAAGTGGTTCGAGTTTAGCGAGGGCGCGGCAGTTCCCGCCGTCAAACGGCATTTCGAAATGGGACCGAAAGGTCAGGCGCGCAACGAGCAGTTCAAGCGTGGCACGACCAAGACTCAACGTCCCGTGGTTCGCTTCGATATTTGCACGAAATGCACACTCTGCTGGCTCGAATGCCCCGACGAGTGTTTCGATCCAACGACCGACGGGCTGTACGACATTGCGTTTGAATACTGCACCGGCTGCGGGAAGTGTGCGCAGATCTGTCCGGTGAACGAATGCATCGTGATGGTGGACGAGCTGCAATTCGAAAATAACAGCAGCCCGTGGGAAGCCTACACGCAGGATCGCGAAAACTACGTCGAGTGGGCCGAAAGGAAGAAGAGTAAGGGGCGCTACATTCACCCATTTGTCACGGGAACAGGGTTGGAATTCGTCGAAGGCGAGGTCGTGCCGATCGGCGGAAAACGTGCGACGCCAAAGAGCTGACCGGAGGATTTAAAGAACATGATTGCCGAAGAAGCGACAAAGAAGATCTATGAACGTGAAGACTTGTTGACGGGATGCCAGGCAGTCGCCCAGGCGGTGCGTCTGGCCGACGTCGACGTCATTGCCGCGTATCCGATTCGTCCTTACACCGAAGTGATGGACGCTCTGTCCAAGATCATCGCGGATGGGCAACTGGACGCGGAATATATCATCGCCGACAGCGAACATTCTCAGTTCGAAATTGTCAAACATGCCAGTTCCGTGAACGCCCGCGCATTTGCCGGCAGCAGCGGTACCGGCTGGTGCTATGGCTTCGAAGCTCTGGTCGTCACAGCCACGGATCGTCTGCCCGTGCTTTTTCTGGTCGGCAACCGGGCGCTCGACGACCCCGGCGCCTTTGGAGTCGAGCATAACGACGCGATGGCCGTGCGCGATATGGGGTGGCTGCTCTGTTGGGTGACGACCCCTCAGGAAGCGCTCGAACATGTGTTGATCGGCTATCGCATCGCCGAAGACAAGCGTGTACGAATGCCGATGGCTCTCGCCATGGACGGCGCGTTCCTGACGCACTCGCAGCATATGGTGAAGATTCCGACCACCGAAGCCGTGCGCCGGTTTCTGCCCCGGTTCGATCTGGGTGACGGACGATTGCATCCCGACAATCCGATTTCGATTGCACCCCAGGTCAATGAAGACTGGGTGATGGAATTGCGCCGGCAGAACTGGGACGCTGCGCGGCGCGCGCGGGGAGTCATCAAACAAGCTTACGAGGAATTTAATGGCGTGTTTGGCGAACGCTACTCCAGCCCTTTCTTTACCGAGTTCATGACCGATGATGCCGATACGGTTCTGATCGGGCTGGGCACCGTCTGCGCACCCGGACGCACCGCCGTTCGCCGCTTGCGCGAAAAGGGCGAGAAGGTCGGCTTTGTCAGCCTGCGCTGGTTCCGGCCGTTCCCGACGATCGAATTACGCGAGGCACTTAGTCGTTTCAAGGCAGTGGGTGTTATCGACCGCGACTTTGCCCACGGTTCCCCAGATGATGGCGGAATCCTGTTGCACGAAGTTCGATCCTGTTTGTACCCGTTGAAGAACCGGCCTGCGGTGACAAACATCATTACCGGTCTCGGCGGGCGCGACGTCTCGATCGATGACTGCATCCGAATGTTTAGAATCGCACAGAAATCGAAGACCGATGATAAGCTGGATGACTTCGTCACCTGGATCGGCGTGCGGGAATGAATTCTGGCGTGGGGGGACCGGATGGCCCGACGCTAAGTGCGCCATTTCGTAAATACGGTCACGGATGGCACCCTCACCCGCCGCTTCGCGGCACCCTCTCCCAGAGGGAGAGGGACCAAACTTCCGAATGGTCCTTCTCCCTCTGGGAGAAGGTGGCCCGCGCGAAGCGCAAGCCCGCTACGGCGAAGCCCCAAGCGAAGGGCCGGATGAGGGCAAATACGTCACCGTATTGATGAAACTAAGTACTAAGACATAAGGAGAAGACTATGGCGAGCGATGTGGTTGTTTACGACAAAATCAAAGGCGTTCACAAAATCCCGCTGGAAGAGTTCTACACGTCGGGTCATCGCACTTGTCAGGGGTGCGAATCGGCGACAACGATGCGTGGCTTTATCAAGGCGGCGGGTCCGCGGACTGTTGTCACTGGTTCGACGGGTTGCATGTACGTCGCCAATACCAGCTACATGACCACTCCCTGGATTGTGCCCTGGATGCATACGCAGCTTGGCGCAGGCGGCTCCTCGGCGGTAGGCATGGCTGCAGGGCTTCGAGCGCTCAAGCGCAAAGGCAAGATCGTGGATGAACCGATCAACGCCATCGCGTTCTGCGGCGACCTCGGTGGCGGTGATATGGGAATCGGCGGTATTTCCGGCGCACTTCAAACCGACTACGATCTCCTGATCATCATGTACGACAACGAGTCCGCCGCCAATACGGATATCCAGGCAACCGGCCTGTCGACCTACGGGGCGCAAACGACATTTACTCCTCCCGGTAGCAAGCACCGCATCATGCAGCGACGCTGGAAAAAGAATGTCGCCGGTATGCTTGCGGTGGGCCACCCCACGTGCAAATACGTCGCCACCGCATGCGCCACGTTCCCGCCGATGGATTACATGAACAAGGTGCGCAAAGCGCTGGCGGTCGGAGGACCGACATTCATCCACACTTATGATCCTTGTCCCAAAGGTTGGGACTTCCATCCGCGCTATTCGCACGAAATCGGGGAAATGGGCATCCGCTCCGGACTTTATCCACTCTTCGAGATAATCGAAGGTCAAGTCATCTACACCTATGACTGCCGCAAAAGTGCTAAAGGCCGTACTCCGGTTAAGGACTTCCTCGTGGCACAGGGCCGCTTCGCCCACCTGATCCCGGAGGACTTTGAGTACATCCAGAAAAGGGTGGATGAGATGTGGGAGGAGTGGGAGATCCCCGGCATCGCGCCCATTAAGGGAATCCTGAAGGGATAGGCCGCATTTCTCACCGGAATCTTAGGCAACTATGCCGAGGGCGCGTCCCTCTCCCTCTGGAAGAGGGTGGCCGAAGGCCGGGTGAGGGCCGATAAGAATGCACTCTGTTAACCCCCACCCGCCGCTTCGCGGCACCCTCTCCCAGAGGGAGAGGGACTCGGCTGTGGATAGTCACAGGTCGGTGAGAAATCCGGGATAGCGGCAAAAACAATTGCGGATTTAGGGAACCATTCTGGTGCAAGCGGGTTCCCTAAATCCGAAATTACCGCGGTTACTCACCTCTCTC
>Ga0137378_10004567_pt1 | contig 11955 bp, 9 predicted proteins | sample SagtaG_21_FD_104813 | JGI IMG/M metagenome (GOLD analysis project Ga0137378, IMG submission 104813) | Vadose zone soil microbial communities from Sagehorn Ranch, Mendocino, California, USA - Sage2_L_60_16 metaG | ecosystem: Environmental > Terrestrial > Soil > Vadose zone | place: USA... | reverse complement strand
TGGGTTCGCCGTGTCCTCGATGTCTTGCGACATCACAGTGTGGCAGGTGTTGGGTTCGAACCAACGTAGGCTGAGCCGACGGTTTTACAGACCGCTCCTCCGCGCCGCTCTTCATACCCATTTACCTGCGCAAACATCACCGGACCGGTTCCAGCATGGCGACGCTGTCCACTATATGTACGTGGCCGCGGGATGCCGCGCGGCCGACCCCACGGACAGCCACGTACAGGCCCGCTGCAGGAGCCAGGAACACCCAAACCCGCAGGCAGAAGCACTGGTCGCAATGCTCCTTCCAGCGAGGGCACCCGCGCGCGAGCCCAGCCACTCTCCTGCCAGGCACACCAGGACATCTGAACACACCACAGGCTTAGCAGCCGCCATCCACCTCCCGTCGACCGCTGATGCACCTTCCATGTACTTCTCACGGACTCCGTACCACTCCACAACGTCGGCGCCGCAGCCGAAGGTCGACCAGGCCTTCAACGCGCCGGTTACGCGCGTGGGTCGGCGGGCATCTGCTGAGCATGGTCACTCGGGTCCGCGTCGGCACCGTGTCGACGGCGGCCCGGTGCCGGGCCACGCCGGGTCGGCCCGGCCGCAACCGGGCCGATGGCATCGACTGCCAACTGATGCCAGGCGGGGACTTTTACGCCGCACGTGTCGTCGGTCCACATAACCGTCCCTTTGTCGCCGTGCTCTGGGAAGGGGAGGAACCCGTTGGTGGCGTACCAATCGAGTTTGAGGCCCCACTTGCGTGCGTAGTCGATGTCGTCCATCAGGCCGAGGTGCTCCCATAGGACAACAGATCCGTCGGTGCGCTGGATCGTGAAGTCAGGGTGCACCGTGCGGCCGTCCGTGCCTTGGAGCAGTGTCTCGTACGCCCAGCGACCCGGGGCGACGTCGTCGAGGATCCCCGCCACGATCACCTCGTTCTTGCTCTTGACGACGACACCGCTCGCCGTCACGTGCATGACATGTCCGTCGAAGCGCTGCGACTGCCCGCTTTGGTTCGGATCGACAGACACCGGCTTTGGCGCGACAAACAGGTCAGTGAGCCGACGGGCGGTCTCTGACCTCCACGGCTGGGACAGTTCCTGCAAGTCCGCAAGTGTGCCCTCATGCAGGATGACAACTCGCCCGCGCTGACGCGTCAGCGCGGTATACATCAGCTCGCGGGAGACCGTCACACGGGCCGGCAACACCAGTACCGTGAGCTCGAACTCCGAACCTTGCGACTTGTGGACGGTCACTGCCCACGCGAGCTCAAGCTTCACATCCTCTTTTGAAGTGGGCCAGTAAGAGTACTGGGCGCCGGGCTGTGATGAGTACTCGACATTGAGCTTAAGACTCTTCTTCTTCCCCGGCCGGCGCCGTCCGATCGCGACGCCGATCTCGCCGTTGGCGACGTAGTCCAGTCCGGAGTTCTTCGGCCAGCTTCGGGCGTACTTGTCGTTCTGTGTGGCCATCACCTTGTCGCCGCGGACGATCTGCTCGGGTCCGATCGGAAACGGGATGTTGTTGCCCCTCCACTTGTTCTGTTTTGCAAGCGCAAGCTCGGACTGCCGGTAGGTCCGTTTGATGTGCCGGTTGAGTTCGGTGGTTCCGAATGCGCGTGAGCGCGTGGGCGACAGGATCTGCCATAGCTCCGCCGTCTGCCCTGCGCCCGGCTCCCAGTTCAGCCAGCCGTCATTGATCCTCGCTCCGTAGGTGAGCGCGAACGCAGCTTCTTGCCCGCTGACGTCCTTCAGGCCGTCGATGTCGCTTAGGTCAAGTTCTGCGGCCAGTGCGTTCGCCAGCACCTCGATGACGGCGCGTCCATCCCATGGCTCGTACCGGACCGTTCCCTGGTCCGGGTTGGCCGCCAACTCGTGCCAGATCTGGTCCGCGTCGACGCCGAAGTCTCCGTCACCGAACCAGGCGGCCAGGTCAAGGTCAGCTCGTTGCCCAGCGACAGTTCCGGCGGCTCCGGTCGCGTCGCCTGGAACCTGACGGCGGGGCACACGCAGCTCGACGTACGAGAGCGCGACTCGCGCCGGGCCGACGAACTCGTCCGGGCGCAGTTCGTTGACCAGGTCGACGAACGGGCGCCCTGGGCCGATGGGCGGGAGCTGGCGGGGATCGCCAACGAAGACCAGACGCTTTATGCTTCGGAACGCATCCAGGGTTGCCGCGAGCATTTCCTCGGTCAGCATCGACGCCTCGTCGATCACGACCAGGTCGGCGTCCACCCGGGGGGCGTGCTCGTCTAGCACGAGGTAGCGCTGCTCGTCGTACCGGCCGCTGTGCCGAAGGAACGACGCAAGCGTCGCTGTCGTCACGCCGCTACCGACTTTCGTCGCGAGCTGGACACGCGCCTTACCTGTCGGCGCGAGCAGCACCATCCGGTCTGCGGTGAGCTGTTCGACGAGCGCCCGCAGGAGCGTGGTCTTGCCGGTCCCGGCCGGGCCAATCAGTACAGACAGCGGCGAGGCGTAAAGTTCCGTAAGTCCGGCCGCTTTCTCTATCCGAGCCCGGTTTTCCGCCTCGTCATCGGGGTCGTACGCCGGGAGCGTGGCGTCGATCAGCGCCCGCGAGTCGGTGAGGTTGGCGAAACGGCGCCGGCTCCTCATCTCGGCGATCTTGGTCCGGATGATGTCGGAGATGTACTCGAACCTGGCGAGCTTGAGCCCCGGCTCGCCACCAGCCAGGTCGATGCCGACGATCGGCCACGCGTCGCTGCTCCGCAGCGCCGCGCTGTCTAGATTGAGGGCCTCAAGCGTCCATTTCGTCAGCTGCGGAGGACGAGCGAGGTTGTACCCGGTTGCGGCGAGGAGCGCCTCGCTCTGCGTCAGCAGCGTGTCCCCGCGGACACCAGCTGCCTCCAGCACGTCGACGAGCAACGCCTGAACCCGACGTTCATCTTGGTGGTCGGTGATGCCAGCGATCCTCGCCACCAGTGGTTCCCAGTCAGCGCCTTCCCCGGGGAAGCACGCACGGTCGACGGTGCTGAACGGGATGTGCTCACGCTGACCATAGGTGCACACCGACGCCAGGTACGGATCGTCCACCAGTTGCTCGACGTCCACCGGTACTTCGGTGCGCCCGTCGAGCAGGGCCTCCACCTGCCCGGCACTGACATCCATACCAGAGAGCACGCGCAGCGCGTTTCGCTCCACGTCATTACGCCGCGACCAGACCCGGCCCACGGTGGTCCCGATGAGGTACCGTACCGGCTCCGGCAGTGCCGCCGCCTCGGCGAAGCCAGCCTCGATCAGCTCCCAGACATCTCCGTCACCGGCGGAAGCGATCAACTCACGCGCGACGGTATGAGAACGCTCAACGCCCAGGTACGCCAACACGGCTGCCAGACCTGGCGTCGGACCGCGCAGCTTCCAAAGTCGCGCGATCTGGACCTCTAGCCAGTCCAGCGCCGCCGCAGGCACCTCCAGTCCGAGGCCGGGCAACGCCTGGGCGGCTTGCTGCAGCGCCGCGAGTCCCTGCAATGCCGCATCATCCGACAAGTGCTCAGTGACGTAGGAGAACTCGACCCCTCGGCCTTCGGGTGCCCAGGCCAACGCCGCCGAGATGTCGGCACCATCATCCATCAACTCGACAAGTCGCTGGTAAGGCAGAAGGACTCCTGCCTGTTGATCGTGACGCAAGCTGTGCGAGACGATCGTCTCCCACATCGACGACTCGAACGCCGACGGGCCGCCGCTGCCCCACATCGGGGGTAGTTCCACCCTGGTGACATGCGCGGCCCCAACCAGGAGCCGGTCGCCACGCTGCTCCTGCAACGGCGAGTGCTTCAGGTACATGAACACCAAGGAGTTGCCTTCGGTCACTGGTTCGAAGAAGGCGTCGAAGATCGCCCGCTGGTTGCCGCCATCCATGACCCACGCGGGGTCGTACTCTAGGGCGCGGTCCGCAGCATCCTCGGCCTCCGGCCGGAACCCAGGCACACGCTCATACCCAACGTCCTCGCTCAGGGTCTTCCGGTTCAGCCACCGGAACGGAACTGCTTCGAACGCGTATCCGGGCACAGACACCGGCGTGGGCACAACCGAGATCGCGGGGTTCCCCGCATACGGATGCTCCTTGACGACCCGGTAGCCGGTGTCGGACATGAACGTCGAACGTTCGCTCAAGCACGGCAGCTTCCCGGAGTCGAGCTGGGCGAACGGCTGTCCGGCGTGATCCTCCTCGAACATGTCGTCCCGCTTCGGGCCGATGTTCTTCAGAAGTACGCAGGAGCCGTTCGCGCGCGGGGCGTTGCACACTGCTCCATCCCACGGCCGATCCATCCAGGGCACCCGCATGGAAAGGTGCATATCCTCAGCCCTCCATCTGGCTCGACGCAATGGCCCGTTTGACGAGAGCGTGAATCGAGGTCCGCGCTGTCGTACCGCCACCTCGGCGGCGCAGGTCGACCTAGTTGCTGCACTCCACAGGATAAGGATTCGTCTCGTGCAGACTGGCGCTCTGAGAGGATCGGTGTGCCTGGCGGCCATCGAAGTGCACGAGGACGGGGCTGCGGTGCATGGCGGGGCAACGAGATTTCGCGGAGTACGCGAAGTTCCTCAGGAGTGGCCCGGCGCTACCGCGTCAGTTCCTGCAATTAACGGAAATGGGGTATTTCGCCCCGATTTGGCGCCAGGTCACAACGTACCGTAGTCGGATCCAGTTGCGAAGGTGGTTCATTGAGACAAGACTTGCATGTATGGACCTCCTCTTGGAGATTGACGGAAGCGCGGTGCCCAGTGCCGATCTTGACGAGCTGAGATCGATCATCTGCAGCGACGACTATCTAAGGTCCATCCGCGTGGACACGAGAATGTCCGCGCCCCCGGACGAAGCTATGGGACCAGTCACTGATGGTCTGCTGCTCGCCATCGGATCCGGCGGGGCAGGGGTCACGCTGCTGCGGCTGGTCGCTGAATGGATGCAGAATCGCCGCTCCAAGGTGCGCGTCAAGCTCACGTCGAAATCACACACAGTGGAACTCGACGTCGACGCGGTCGATGCGCCGGACAAGGTCGTAAGGATCTTGCGCGAGCTCGACCCGGAGAGCTGAGATGCCGCGGCTCGCCGACCCGTCGGCATCTCGGGCCGTACTCATTGGCGTGGCGTCCTACGCCGATGGCCAGCAGTGGTCGGCGTTGCCCGCGGTACGCACGAACATTACCGACCTGGAGGAAGCCTTAATCGATCCCGACCTGTGGGGCTTGCCCTTGGCTTACTGCAGTAAGCTTGTTGATCCTTCGGATCCTGGCGCCGTGCTAGAAGCGATCGCGTGCGCCGCGGAGCAGGCAACCGACACGCTCGTCGTGTATTACGCGGGCCATGGCAGCACGACTGCGTCGGGCTTGATGCTCACCCTGGCGACCACGACACGCAAGAACATGTTGTGGCGCAGCGTCCAATTCAGCGCGGTGCGGCAGGTTGTGCACGAGCGACGGGCGTTGAACGCTGTCATCATCTTGGACTGTTGCTTCAGCGGTCTCGCGCATGCAATGAGCGACCTCGGTACGTTCTTGGACGGCCAGATCGCCACCACTAGTGCCTTCATGTTGACCTCATCTGCTCGCGATGCAGTGTCACTGGCGCCGCGCGGGGAACGGCACACGGCTTTTACGGGTGAACTGTTGAAGGTACTGCGGAACGGCGCATCCTATTCGTCAGAACTGCTGACGCTGGGTGACGTATCCCGCTTGGTAGCGAGCGGGTTGGCCTTGCGCGGCATACCGGAACCGAAGTTCAGCCAGACCGGGGCTGGCGACCAGTTGGCGATCGCCCGCAACGTGCGCCACGTCACCTCACTCGCGAACGGCGACCTCCGGATTTTGGAGAGCCCGGAGACCACAGCTTTGGTCAGGCCACTCGAAGCTCACGACATCACCACGCCGAAGATCACGTGGGCATTCGTCGCACCTCCAGCGATGACTCCCACAATGGGCCCAACCACGGCGGTGGAGCGGCGGGCGCCGAGCCGACCAGCGCCGCAGTCAGTTCTAGGGAGTCATCTGGACTCCGGAATCAGGCGGCTTCTGCTCCACTCTGCTACACCTCTGGTTGACCTCGAAGGCGTGGTCGCTGAGTCGTTGGAGTCCTATCTCACCTGGCAGAACCCAGACGGCGGCTGGCCGTCTACGCCCGGGGTGACTAGTAACGCTTGGTCAACCGCCCAAGCGATCTACCTGCTCAACGAGTTGGACGAGGACGCTTACCGCGGGCAGGTGACTCGCGCGGTGGACTGGCTTCTCGATCACCAACACGCCAACTGCGGATGGGGTCTTGAACCAGGAGTCAGTGACGTGACTGGCACCGAGCTAGCGATCTTCGCCCTGGCTCCGTACCATGACCAGCGAACCCAGCTGTTGCTGAGAGGAGCAGCGAGCTGGTTGATCGACAAGCAGAATCCAGACGACAGCGGTTGGGCTTTCGTTCCGCGCAACACCGTGTCGAGCGTCTACTGCACCGCCTGGGGGATGATCTCGCTGCGGGCATTGGCGACTGCGGCGAACAACCCGATTTACCAGAAAGTACATGTGCAGCGCGGGAAGAAGTTCCTCCTCGATGCCCAGAACGAAAACTGGCGCGATCCGGGATGGGGCAAGTTCCTCGGATCGCCGACAGAAGGCATGCGTACCGCGCATGCTCTCAACGGACTCCTCGCCGCCGGCGCCAGTCGCAGCCCGACGTTCAGGAGGGGCCTGCGTGCCCTGCATAAGGAACAGCTGGGGGACGGCGGCTGGGGCGATGATGAGGGAAGCAATCTTGAGGGAACATGCTGGGCAATTATCGCACTCGTGCACACCGGACGATTCCTATTCACCCGCACCATGTCGCGCGGCATCGCCTTCTGCTTGAACTCGCGTGACCAGACCGGCGGCGGCTGGCCGGAACAGCCGGGGGAGGCGGTGCAGATCTGGTGCACGCACCACTCGATACTCGCCTTGAGCAGCTATCTAAACGCGTTCCGGCCTTTGTACCAGGCTCCACTGCATCTTTTGCTCTGGTGGCGCGTGAAGGGCCAGCTCTTGACTCCCCTGCGGACATCGAGGGTTCGAGCCTCGGTCGCGATCGGCATCAGCATCGGGTTGATTTTGGCGATTCTTTACTCCGGGAGCTATATGTGAAGCTGAATAAGGATAGGTCTTTCGTTGATGAGTCCGTGCGCCGGTTTCTACAGTCGTCGAAACTGTGCGACCATGATAATGACTTGGTGCGGCAGACAGCGGCCGATCTCATCCAAGAGGCGCGGACACCCCAGGAGGCCGCAGTCAAGATCTACTACTTCGTGCGCGATGACATTAAGCACGAGTGGGTTCCGATGGGTCAGGGGGCCTCTGCCACGCTCCGCAGCCGAGCTGGTGACTGCTGGCCAAAGTCGATCCTGCAGGTGGCGTTGTTGCGTGCGGCAGGCATCCCGGCCCGCTACCGATGGCTTGAATACCGTAAGCATCTCTTCGCCGGACTCGTGCCGACGGCGGTATACAAGGGTCTCGCGGACCCCTTCCCGTTCCATGTACTCGCCGAGGCATACCTCGGAAACCGCTGGATCAAGGCGGATGCGACGTTCGATCGAATCCTGCGGCCGGACCGGGCGATGGACTGGGACGGCAGTACCGACCTGATCGCTCTCCGCCCGGATGAGATCACCAGAGACCTAGGGTTCACCACGTCGTTCGAGGAGCGCCTGCCGCAGATCGAGGAGTTCTTCGGCGGCTCGTCTGGGGACGACGGAGCCGATGCCGAAGATGCAGTCGATGCGGAGAGCATACTGGTCAATCTGCATTTCGACCTGATTAGGCTGAAGAACCGGTTCGATCAGGCGAGTGAGATGCTGCTCAGCGACCGATAGACTAAGGCCGCGCCACGGCGCTCAGATCACAGCCGATGATGGCTCGCATTCCTGGTGACATACAACAAAACCGATCTCTTGAGCGAGCGTGACGTAGGCGTTAAAGACAGTGATCCGCGTATCGTATAGAGACCGGGAAACCACCACTCCGCCACCGCTCTGGCATTCCCACTTGAGGTCGTAGAGATTCAGCGAGTTCTTGAAAAGTCGATCCTTCTCGGCGATGTATCGTGCCATGATGAAGTTGCACACAGGGATGACACCTTGGGTGACACGGCGTTGTGTACCGTCTTGGACATGCGCAAAGTATCCATCATCTTGCCAGGTGAGACGCGGTTTGAGCCGTCGCCTCAAGTCTCCATGGGCACGATTGCGCAATTGTACTTCCCATGTCACGAGCACGGTATCCAGGTCTACGCGATGGCGACCCAGAACTCTGCGAAAAGCGGTCGGCAACTGATAGCTCGCACGGTATCGGCCACGTTCAGCCGTCGCCACCGTGAAGTCCTCGATTAGCAGCATCAGCCCCATTCCAGGCAAGCCGAGTTGCGAGGCCCGAGCGTACAGTTCAACCGCTTTTTCCCAGCTCCATTCGCATACGGGATCGATCGTTTCTCCGGCCACGTAATGCCCACCCTCGATGACCGTGTCGGGCCGGAGCAGCGTTTCCAAGGAACAGTCATCAAGGACTGTCACAGGCTTTTTTGCGGGCATGCGACCCCACCCTTCCGCACTTGGACGGCATATATTCATCCGTCAACCCCTACACTAGGATAGACGGAACTTGAGGTCATGGCGATAGCTTGCTGAAGCTTGGCAGGCGATGACCGCAGCCTGTCCCGCAATGCATGCGCCAGTCCATGACTTATCATCATCCCACCGCTCCACTTCTAACGACGTTACCGCCACCAGCGGGAACTACCGGCATCATGAAGTCCATGGTGAGGCCAAAACTCAAACACGACTTCACCCAAACACTCGCTGATGGTTTAGGCGGCGTCCCGTCTCAGGTGACCTGACGTACCAGAGACTCGATCACCTGCGGTGAGGCGAGTTGAAATGAGATGGCCGTCGCGTTGTCGATATCGTTACCTTCATAGCCACGCGACCACGATGTTGCGGATGAGCCAGGCGATGAACGCGACCACGACACCGCAGAAGTCCGCCTCGACGCGCTCGATCGCGTTGAACCCGCTCATCGTTAGCTGCCACGGGCTCGCCCGTGCGGAGTTCCCAGCCAGGCTCTATCCATCCCTGTGAGCCCACATAGCAGGGGACCGCGGCAGACCTGCCGTGTACTTCTGGTGTACCTATCATCCGCTTCCAGCGGACCGTGCTCTCGCGAGCTTGGGGCCTGGCTGGACTGCGGGCTTGACGGCGGGCCGGCAGCGGAGCGTCGATCGTCGGCGGCGGTTCTCCGGCGCGCGGACCTGGCACGGCAAGCGGTCCGGATGGACCTGCGGCTGCTGCGGGGATCGCCGGTATCTGGCCAGTTCGAGGTGAGGAGGCTGATCATGACGGTCACACCGCCGGCCCGGATGGGGCGGGGTGGGGTGGGAGATCCCGGACGATGACGTGCCGGATGAGGAGGTGGACGTGCTGTACCTCGCGGGGCAGCGCCCGCCAGAGGAAGGGGCATGGCTGTGGATCACCACCGCGGACGCCAGGCGAGGGGGCGAGTTCACCGCCTTGTTCCTGCCGCGTACCAGGCCGCGGGCCAGCGGCGGGGATGTACTGCTCCACGTCGCCCCCGGCAGAGGCGAGGGCAATGTGGAGCAGTGGCCGGTGCCGTCGGCGCGGGTGCGGGTGTGGGCGGTCGCAGCCGGGTCGCTGATCCTGATGGCGGGCTGGGATCGGCTGGATCTGGATGGCTGGCCCGAACGGGTCCGCGCGACGGCCGTGTTCGCCGTGGGCGTGCTGAGGGAACTGCAAGAGCACGGCGCTGATGTGCGGGCACGCGACCAGGTCGAGGTGGAGGCGGCAGCGGAATCGGCTGCAGCCGGGTTCCCCGGCCTGCCGACCTGGGTGACTGCCGGGGGTGATCGCCGCTGGCTGCTGCCGCAGGGGGCGTGCGCCGGGCGGGCGCACGCCCCTCGTCGTCGTGGCCGTGCTCGTGCCGCCGGGGATGCTGCGGTGCCGTTGCCGGGCTGCGGCATAGCCTGGGCACATGAGCGCCGGAGAGTATTTCCTGCGCGGTGACCTGGAGGCGCTGCGCCGGGACGGCTCGGTGACTACGCGCCGGACCACTGCCGAGGAGGCGGTCCGGTGGGGTGCTGGCATACGGCGGGTGTGCCGCGCGGCTGGGTTGCGGGTGCGGACCGGGGCCAGCCAGGGTCAGCGCGGGATGGTGGCGTGGGCGGTGCATGCCGGTCATGTCGTCACCGCCGCGCAAGCAGAGGCAGCCAGCCGCGCGATCGAGGCGGCGCTGGATGGCGAGCCGCTGCCCGCCCCGTTCCATGTCCTGGTCCGCCGGACGCAGCGGGAGATGCTGCGCCTGGTCCCGCCGCCGGATGCGGGCCGGGCCGGATGAGCGGGCAGGCCACCGGACGGGCGTGAACCGCCCGAGGCCTGCCGTCAGAGGTGATGTCAGCCGCGTTATTCCTCCCCGTCCTCGCCGCCGAGGGCGTCGGCGATGCGCTTGTTGGCGGCGTCGGCCTGACCGTCGATGCAGTGGGCGTAGATTTTCAGCAGGACGGCGACGCTGTGCCCGGCGCGGCGGGCGACCTCGGTGGCGGGCACCCCGGCGTTCAGCGCCAGGGACACACCCGCGTGCCGCAGGTCGTAGGGCCGCCGGGCGAGCGGGGAGGCTTGCTGGGCGGGGGTCAGCGCGGCAGCGCGGGCCTCGGCCCACACGGCGCTGTAGGCGCTGTCCTGGATGAGCCCGCCGCGCACGGTGCGGAAGATCCGCCCGTCGGGGGCGGTGCCGTACCGCTTGAGGTGGTTGCGGAGCAGCTGGGCCAGGACCGGGGGGATGGGGATGGTCCGGGTTTCGTGCTGGGCGCGGTGCTTGAGGCCGCGGGCCTGGCGGGCGGTTCCGTCGTCGGTCCAGTCCTTGCCGGCCCGGGCGGCGGAGGTGGCCAGGTCGATGCGGCCCCAGCCGCGGCGGGGGATACGGCAGTCGGTTTCTTTCAGCATGACGGCTTCGGAGGGACGCAGGTAGGCGTAGTACAGGCAGGCGTAGAACGCTTCCAGGTGCTGGCCGCGGTCGCTGTGGCCGCGGACGGCGGCGAGCAGTCCGGTGATCTGGGCGGGGCCGGCGACCACGCGGCGATCGACGGTCTGGGCGACGGCCGGGGCCTTCCACCCGATCCGGTCGACCGGGTTGGCCTCCAGCAGCCGCAGCTCAACCGCGTAGCTGACCGCGTTGTGGAACACGGCGCGCTTGCGCCGCTGGGTGGTAGCCGCAGCCGGCTTCCCGGCCAGGGTGCGGGCGCAGGCGTCCAGCGCGCGCCTGATGGTGGCGGCCTCTTCCAGCGCGGCGACCGGCAGCGAGGCGGCGGCGATCCAGTCCAATGCGGTGACGGCCTCATCGGGCGGGGTGAAGTTGCGGGTGCCGGGGTTGAACGCCCACGCGAACAGCGACCGGCGCAGCAGCGCGGGGTCCGGGGCGCCGCGCCGGTCCCGGACCAGCGCGACCGTCACGGTCGTCAGCGACTCCGCAACCGACCGGCGGGAGATCGGGGCCAGGTGCGGCCATTTGGCTTCGGTGTAGGCGCGGGCGTGCTCGTACCAGGTCAGGGCGCCGGCTGTGGCGTGCTCCGGCCCGGTGACGGGCAACCCGGTGACCGGGTCGAACGGCCGGTGGTCACGGACCGCGTCCTTGAGGCTGGCCAGGAACCCTTCGGCGACCTGCCGGGCGGGAAAGGACTTGCAGTGCGGGCGGCCGGCGACGCCCCAGCGGACCCGCCACCGGCCTTTGGCGGTGTCGGTTACCTTCTTGATGCCCCAGAACCGGACGTCGTAGCTGTTCATGCGGGCGTGTCCTCCTGCGGGTGTTCGCGGCGGCGCAGCCACGCCTGGAGCGCGCTGCGCCGGATCCGCACGCCACCGCCGGGCAGGCGCACCTCCGCGGGACCGGTCCCGCGCCGCCGCCAGCGGTAGAACGCGGCCCG
>Ga0137378_10004565_pt1 | contig 11957 bp, 12 predicted proteins | sample SagtaG_21_FD_104813 | JGI IMG/M metagenome (GOLD analysis project Ga0137378, IMG submission 104813) | Vadose zone soil microbial communities from Sagehorn Ranch, Mendocino, California, USA - Sage2_L_60_16 metaG | ecosystem: Environmental > Terrestrial > Soil > Vadose zone | place: USA... | reverse complement strand
TTTCGAGGTCGCCGCGGACGGCGTGCAGCCAGTCCATCGCCCGGTAGCACGCGTCGTCGGTGACCGCGCCGAGCCGGTCGATGTGCACGTCCTGGCTCATCCACTCCGCCGCGGCGAGCTTGGAGGACGGGGCGAGCGCCCGGTTGGCGACCAGGGCGAACAGCACCCGCTCAGCCGCGGCGGCGTCCCGCGGCCGCCCCCGCCCCGAGGACGCGAGCCCGGTCAGGATCTTCGCGATGCCGAGCCGGTGCCACAGCTGGTCCAGGACGTACGCGCCGCCGTAGGGCCGGGACTCGGTGAACACCAGGTCGCCGTCGGCGGTGGCGGCCAGCGCGTCGGCGGGGCTGAGCAGCCGGGACAGCGCAGTGACCAGCCGCCGGATCGCGTCGGTGTCGAGCTGGTCTTCGCGGCCGAAGCTGTAGACGACCTTCGGCACTGACCGGCGGGCGGCAGCGTCCCATTCGTTGTGGGCCAGCTGCAGGTACCGGACTTCGCCGGTCTTGGTCTTCCGGGTGGTCGTCTTCACGTACATCGCTCTAGAGCGTACAGCAGTTTCCCATGCATACAGCCTGTTACCGAGTAAACCGTGTCTCTAGGCGATTCCCGGCGTTCCACCAGGACCGGACCCGCTGACCTGCGGACTCACGCGCCGCGGACCTCTAGAATCCCGGAATTACGCGGAACGCAGGCGTTACGGCTACCCGGTTTACCAGGCCGGCTACTCCCGGAACCTGCTCTTTGCCTCCGGCGCGCCGATGGAGGACCTATTCGACCGGATCCTGGACCGGCCCCGGTCCTGGCTGGACATTCCCGCGCTGCGGACCATCTTCGGCCTCAAGGCCCGGCCGTACCGCACCCGCAAGGACGGCCCACCGGCGCAGGAGAGCTGCGCTGCCGCCGCAGCCTGGAGTACTTCGGCGAGATCATCACCCGGCTAGCCGGGATGGCTGACCGGTTCGCCACCGCCCTGGACTGCGCCGGCATGCACGCCGCCCGAGTCCGCCAGATCACCGGCCGCGACGGCTACACCACCCGGCAGGCCGCCTGCGACCTGCGCAAGCTCCGCGGCAAGCAGCTCGCGGACGAACCCGGCAGGACCCGCCGCTACCACGTCCCGCCACCCGCCGTCCGCACCATCAGCGCCCTGCTCACCTTGCGCGACCACGTCATCGCACCGATCCTCGCCGGCGTCCGCAGCCCCCGCATGGGCCGTAAACCCAAAATCTGGACTGCCGCCGACCGTGACCACGAGAATCTAGCGGTCGTCGCCGGCCTCCTCCTCGCCAGGGGACTGCTGGTCGGCCTCGCAAGGTCCAGGCGCCGTGTCAGGCACCTGAGGACATGATTCCGAACGAACCTGGTCCGGGCCTTGCTGCGGATGCTCCTTCGCCCATTGCCAGTAGGCTGCTACCGCCGTTGGCAGGGTCGGGAAGATCCGCTGTTCGCCGATCTTCTGGGCGAGGCCGAAGGCCTGGAGGTCATCGAGGAGATCCTGCTTGACCCGGGCGAGGGCGAATACGATTCCGCGACGGGCGAGTTCGGCCCGGACGGCCTCAACGGCCTCCAGCGCGGTGAAGTCGACCTCGACGTTGGCTTCGGTGTTCAGGACGAACCAGCGGGTCGGCCCGGAGCCCTGGTCGGCGGCGGCCAGGGCCCGGCGGCGGAAGTCCTGCGCGTTGGCGAAGAACAACGGCGCGTCGTACCGGTACACCACCAGTCCCGGTATCAGTTCCGCCTGCGGGTAATCGTCCACGTCGTGCATGCCGGCCAGCCCGGGCACCAGACCCTGGATCGCGTCGTGCGGGCGGCCCACGCGCCACAGCAGTTCCGCAACCGACAGGCCCACGGCCACCAGCACCCCGTACAGGATGTCGAAGATCAGGACGCCCGCGCACGCCGCAAGCGCCAGCACGAACTCGCTGCGGCGGAAGGCAGCCAGCCGCCGGAACGCCTGGATATCGATCAGGCGCACCGCGGCATAGATGACGATGGCGCCCAGCGCGGCCTCCGGGAACGAGGCCAGCACCGGGCGCGCGAACAGCAGGACGCCGAGGATCGAGGCCAGTGCGGTCAGCGAATACGCCTGGGTGTGCTCTCCGGCGGTCAGAGCGATTGCGGTCCTGCTGCCGCTGCTGCTGATCGGGAAGCCGCGCAGCAGGCCGGCTCCGGCATTCGACACGCCGAGGGCCAGGAGTTCCTGGTTCGCGTCGATGACCTCGCCGCCGCGCTCGAATGCCCGCGCGGTCAGCACGTCGTCGCTGAAGGCAACCAGGAGCACGCCCAGCGCGGGTAGTATCAGCTCCCGCACGTCACTCAGGTGCACCTTGGGCAGTCCCGGTATCGGCAGGCCGGCGGGGATATGCCCTACCAGCGCCACGCCGTGCCGTCCCAGGCCGAAGATCGCGCAGACGGCGGTGCTCAGCAGCACGGCGGCCAGCGGCCCGGGAAACCAGGGCCACCGGGACTGCGCGGTGAACAGGAACGCAAGCACCGCCGCGGCGATCACGACGTCACCCGGATTTACGTGCGCCAGCCCGCCGGCGAACGAGATCACCTGGGCGATGAACCTTTCCCCGGTGACCCGCACGCCGGTGAGCCGGCCGAGTTGTCCGGCCATCATGATGAGCGCGACGCCGGCCAGGTAGCCCACGAGCACGGGCCGCGACAGCAGGGCCGCGATGAAGCCCAGCCGCGCCAGCCACGCCACTACCGCTAGCGCCCCGGTCAGCAGCGCGAGCGTCGCGGCCAGCGCCGCATACCGTGCCGGGTGGCCCGCCGCCAGCGGCCCGATCGCCACCGCGGTCATCAGTGCGGTCGTCGACTCAGGACCCAGCGAAACCAGCCGCGACGAGCCGAGCACCGCGTAGCAAGCCAGCGAAGGCAAGGCTGCCCACAAGCCGGCCACCGGCGGCAGCCCGGCCACGCCCGCGTACGCCATCACCTGAGGCACCAGGTAGGCCGCTACGGTAACGCCTGCCACCAGGTCCCCGCGCAGCCAGGACCGCCGGTACCCGCACAGCACGGTCAGGCCCGGCGCCCGGGCCAGGAGCCACCGGTTATGCCCGCCGCCGCTGCCCATATTCGCACCCGCCTGCCTGCCGCGCGAGATCGAGCACCAATGCCTCGCTGAGCAGCGCGAGGCAAGACGGCGCATGCTCATGGCCGACCGTCAGTTCCACTTCAACGGCCGTTTCTTCCGCAACTGTCCCTCCGCCGCTGGCCCGCGGGGCAGGGCCAGGGAGCCCGCGCGGTAAGGGCGATCGCCTCGCAGTCCGGCGGCAGGTGAGGGTTATGTTACCGGCTCAGCACCGCGCAGGCGCTCACGCCGGGCGCACCGTAGACGTGCGTGGAAGCCCACCCGGGGTCGGCCGGGGACCTGCCGCGCCAGCGTCCCCGCGCAACTGCCGCACCACCTCACAGACCTGCCGCAATCCGGAAGCGCCGATGGGCTCCCCGTTGGCCAGGCAGCGTCCCAGGGTCAGCGGTCTTCTACCACCCACGGCGGCTGCCAGCGCGGATGCCCCTTGACCAGGGACTCCGCCTCAGGGGGGCCCCATGATCTACGCGGGTAGGGGCGGACTTCAGGCGGGTTGTCGAGCAGGGGCTGCACGATGCGCCAGGTTTCTTCGACGCTGTCCTGTCTGGCGAAGAGCTGGTGGTCACCGATGATTGCGGCGTCCAGTAGCCGCTCGTAGGGTTCGGCTGGTTCGCCGAGCTCGCGGGTGAATGACGTGTCCAGATGGACCGTGCGCCACGACTGGCTGGCCAGCGCAGACAGTTGCAGCCGCATGCCCGGGTCGGGATCGATACGCAGGACGATCTGGTTGGGGTCGGCCCGGGTCAGCCGGGGGAGGAAGGACAGCCGTGGGGTGCGGTGCAGGAGCAGGCGCACCTCGGTGACATGAACTGGCAGCGCCTTGCCGGCCCGGATGAAGATGGGTACGTCGGCCCAGCGCCAGTTGTCGATCTCCAGCCGCAGCGCCACGTATGTTTCGGTAGTCGAGCCCGGGGCGACACCGGGCGTGTCGATGTATCCCTGATACTGGCCGCGCACACAGTGCTGCGGGTCGGCCGGTGGCATGGCGCGGAACACTTCCGTCTTCTTGTCCTGGCTGGCGTCGGCGCTGTCGCCGACCGGGGGGTCCATCGCGACCAGGGCGAGGACCTGCATCAGGTGGTTCTGGACCACGTCGCGCAGGGCGCCGACGGGGTCGTAGAAGGTGCCGCGGCCCTCGATGCCGAAGTCTTCGGCAATCGTGATCTGTATGCAGGAAACGCTCTTGCGGTCCCAGAGTTCGGCCAGCGCGAAGTTGGCGAACCGCAGGTACTCCAGCCCGATGACCGGTTCTTTGCCGAGGAAGTGGTCGACGCGTAGGATCTGGTCCTCGCGCACCACCCGGTGCAGCCGGGCGTTCAGTTTCCGTGCCGAGTTCAGGTCGTGGCCGAACGGTTTCTCGACGGCGACCCGGCCGTCCCGCACAAGCTTCACCGATGCGAGGTTCTCCACGATGGGTCCGAACAGTGATGGGGGGACCTCCAGGTAATACAGCGGCCTCTGGCTGCCGCCGACCTTGGTGGCGAGCTTGCGGTAAAGCGCGCCATCCATAGCGTCACCGGGCAGGTAAGACATCCGGCGGGCGAGCCTGTCAAAGACTGCATCGTCGAGTTTCTCGCCACTATCCACGATGGCCTCGCGGGCCAGTTTCACCAGTTGCGCGGTGGTGATCTCAATGCTGGCCACTCCGATGATCGGGAATTCGAGCAGTTCGCGGCGCTCCAGGCGGTACAGCGCGCGAAAGGTGATCTTCCGGGCGAGATCACCGGTAATACCGAAGATCACCAGCAGGTCCGCCGCGTCGCCGCCGTGATTTGTCATGCCCCGCAGATCCCTGTCTTCCGCATGTGCGGCACCTAAGCCTCGGTTCCGCGTCGGGTTAGTGAACCCGGCACCGTCTGCCGCCACCGTCCATGCTTGTGGCGACAGCCGCCTGCCACATCCCCCGTGTGGTCAGCTGTTGCGGGCTGCGCTCTCGGCGTGAGCACGAGGGCACCAGCATCGACCGCGCCGCAGCGCGCCAGCTTGGCGGTCAGAGGCGGAGCCTGAGTGGTACTGCAACGGCACTTGTCGTCGGAATCAGGACGACGGGACTACCGTGACGGGGCCGAGGGCGTGGTTCAGGACGGCGTGCCTGACTGAACCGGGACCTTGTAGGCCGGGCTGACTGGCGTGCCTGCCGATGACCACTAGGTCGGCGCGGGCGGACAGGCCGACCAGCGCCCGGCTCGGGCGGTCGTGCACGACATACTGGCTGACCGGGACGTCGGGGTACCTCTTCCGCCAATTGTCCAGCAGTCCAGCGAGCTGCCTGGCGGCTTCGGCTTCGATGGCAGCCAGGTCAGGCGCCGGCGACCCAGCTCGCGGGATGGCGGTATGCGGTGTGTGCCAGGCGTGGATGGCCATCAGGCTGGCCTTGCGCAAGCTGGCCTCCTCGAACGCAAAGGTGAGCGGGTCCGCGCGGGTATCCAGGTCGCCGATGCCGATGCCGACCCGCTGGTGGACAGCCGCAGTCTCGCCGCGGACGATCACGACTGGGCAGGACGCGTGGTCAGCCGCGTACCGGGCGACCGACCCGAGCGCCATCGACGCGAACGCGCCGGTGCCGCGGGATCCGAGGACCAGCATCAAGGCTCCCGATCCGCTTCCGGTGACCGCTTGCGCGGGCGGGCCGGCCAGCGGGGCGGTATCTACCTGCAGGCCAGGGGCCACCTCGGAGACCTGGGCCGCCGCGGCGGCGAGAGCCTGGTCGCGCTCCTCGCGGATCAGGTCGGCGATGAAGTCGCGGTCTGGCCGGACCAGAAGGTTGAACATCCGGGGCACCGACACGGCGGACAGGATCCGCAGCGGGGCACCGCGGAGCACGGCCTCCCTGGCGGCCCATTCCACCGCCCGCAGTGATTCCTCTGAACCGTCCGTAGCGGCCACGAGGGGTTTCGCGGTCATTGCTGGTCCTCCTCGCCAGGTCAGAATGCGCCAGAATGCGCGGGAAGGCGTCATTCTCCTCCCACCATTGTGGCGTTTCCCCGGACGGCGTACGGCAGGGGGCAGGGTGTTCAGACCGGTACCTCATGTGCCGAAGGTCCCTGCGGATAGCTGGAGCGCTGCCGCTTGGTCGGCGGAATCCCCGGCTCGGTGAGGTGCCTGCAGGCGTTCTTCCCCTCGGCGACAAGCCAGGCCAGCCGCCTCTTCCTCTCGGGGCAGCGGCTCCATGTGCGCCAGGCGGAGTGGTGGTCCCAGGGGCCTGCGACTCTGCACAGCCTCTGGTCATTTTTCTCCTGCGGGCTGCGGAAACCGAAGTTGGCATGCTGCTAGGGCTGCTTCGTGACGGTGGCGTCCGGTATGAGTGAGGAGATCAAGGGTCTCCCCGGCGCCAGCGCGGCGCATCACCAGATCATGTAGTCCACGGTCCGGCATTTTCGCAGCCGGACCAACGCAGCTCCGCCGGGGACGTGCCGCCGGCCTGCGATATCCGCCCCGGGCGTCGGCCGTGCGCCAGCTGGTCAGGGAATACCACCGTCGCGCCGGGATCACCGATCAGCCGGGCGCGGAGGGGTGAACTAACCAACCTGAGGATGCGCGGGGCGTGTATTGCCGGGAAGCTGGTGAGCAGCGGTCGCGTGGCCTCAAACCAGACGACCGGGCAGCTGGCTGGAGAGGAGCGGTCATGAACGGACGGCGGACGGCGGCGGCTGCGGGCACGATCGATCTGGGTGGCGATCTTGCTCCGAACCGGCTGGGATTCGGCGCGATGCGGCTCACCGGCCCGGGTGTCTGGGGTGAGCCGCCGGACCGGTACCGCGCCAAAGAAGCGCTGCTGCGAGCCGTGACGCTGGACGTCAACTTCATCGACACCGCGGACTCGTACGGCCCGGAGGTCAGCGAGAGGCTGATTGCCGAGACCCTGTACCCGTATCCCGAAGATCTGGTCATCGCGACCAAGGGCGGCCTGGCGCGCCCGGGCCCGGGGCAGTGGCAGCCCGACGGGCGCCCGGAGCACCTGCGGCACGCCTGCGAGGGCAGCCTGGCCCGGCTGCGGCTGGACATGATCGACCTCTACCAGTTCCACCGGCCCGACCCCAAGGTGCCGATCGCCGAGTCGATCGGCGCGCTGGCCGAACTGAAGGCCGAGGGCAAGATCCGCCACGTCGGGGTGTCGAACTTTACCGAGGAGCAGCTCAGGGCGGCGGAGCGCATTACCCCGGTGGTGTCGCTGCAGAACCGCTACAACGTGACCGACCGGTCCTCCGAATCGCTGGTAGACCTGTGCGAACAGGAGATGCTGGTCTTCCTGCCGTGGGCGCCGGTCCAGCAGGCCGAGGAAAGCCGCGCGGTCCTCGAGGCCGCCGCACACCACGGCGTGAGCCCGCGCCAGGTGGTGCTGGCCTGGATGCTGGCCAGGTCACCGCAGATCCTGCCGATCCCAGGCTCGAGCTCCCCGGAGCACGTCGAGGAGAACGTCGCGGCCGCGAGCCTCGAGCTGAGCCCGGATGAGATGCGCGCGATCACCAAGGGCGCCTGATGCCGAGGCGTCGGGTAGCGGTGCGACGGCGTGGGAGGGCTGAGCCGATGATCACCGCGGAGACGGTCAACCGCATCCTCAAGTTCCACGGAAACGGCCTGCCGGTGGTCTCTCTCTACGGCCGCATCGATCCGGGTGCGAGCCCCAGGGAGGTGCATACCCGGATGATGAGCCTGCTGGACCAGGTCCGCACCCTGGCCAAGGACCAGGCGCTGGGGCACCAGTCCCGCCTGTCGGTGCGCGCTGACATCGAGCACATCAGGGAGGCGCTCGGCACCAGGCGCTGGCCGCCCGGCACGGTCGCCATCTTCTCCTGTTCCGGCCGTGACCTGTACGAGGAGATACCGTTGCCGCGCCGGGTGCGCGAGCGGGTCGTCGTGGACGCGACCCCGTTCGCCCGTCCCATGCTGGCGGTGCTCAGCGAATATCACCGCGCCTGCGTCCTGGTGATCGATAAGGCGTCGGCCCGTGTCTGGGAGCTCGACCAGGACGAGATGCGCGAGGTGAGCGCGTTCAAGGACCGGGTGCTCCGCAAGCCGGACTACGCGGCCAACCTCGCCGAGGACCGGGTCCGCAACAAGGAAGAAGAGCTGGTCAAGCGGCATTTCCGGCGGGCCGTGAAGGTGCTGGAGACACTGCAGCAGACCGACGGGTACGACACCGTGATCATCGGCGGGCACGACTACGAGGTGCCGGAGTTCCTCCAGATCCTGCCGGCCGAGCTGCGCAATCGCGTGGCCGGGACGTTCAGTGTGGACCCGGCCACGGCACCGCCGGCCGAGATACGCGACCGCGCCCGCTCCATCCTGGAGCGCTACGAGCGCGAAGAGGAGCAGCGGCTGGTTTCCGCGGTGCTTGAGAAAGCCGCGATGGGTGAGCCCGCCGCGCTCGGCCTGGAGAGCTGCCTGCGGGCGGCCCCGGTGGCCGCGATCAAGACGCTGCTGGTGCAGGAGGGCGCGATCGCGCCCGGCGTGGTGTGTGATCAGTCCGGCTGGCTGGCGCTCACAGGGGACACCTGCCCGTTGTGCGGGAACCCGACCCGCCGTACGCCCGACGTCATCGACGAGCTGGTGGCGGCGGTCATTGACGAGGGCGGCTCGGCCCGGCATGTCGAGGCCGATACCAAGCTCAGCGAGTACCTGGTGGCAGCGGAGCTGCGGTTCCCGCTGCCGCCGTCCGCAGTCAGCCCGTGACCTGCGGCACGGGCGGTCATCAGGGAGGCCACAGATGCCGGATGTAATAGGACTAGGCGGGTCCCTGCGAGCCGCTTCCACCAGCCGTGCGGCGCTGCAGGTGGCGCTGGACGGAGCGGCGGCGGCGGGCGCGGCGACCCGGCTGCTGTGGGTCCGCGACCTGGACCTGCCGCTCTACACGGCCGAACGCTCGATCCCGCGGTCCGCGCATGAGTTGGCGGACACCGTCTATGCCTGCGACGCGATGATGTGGAGCAGCCCGACCTACCACGGCTCGATCAGCGGCTCGTTCAAGAACGTCCTGGACTGGCTGATCCTGCTGGCCGAGCGTGACCCGCCGTACCTGACGAACAAGCCGGTCGGGCTGGTGGCCACGGCGGGCGGGGTGCAGGGGCTGCAGGCGGTCAACTCGATGGACTTCATCGTCCGGGCGCTGCGCGGCTGGAGCGTTCCCCTGGTCATGCCGGTAGCGCAGTCCTGGCAGTCATTCGACCCCGATGGCCGCCTTACAGACGAGGCGGTGGCCGCGCAGTTGCGCGCCCTGGGCGCTGAGGTCGTCCGCGCGGCCCGCCAGTTCCAGGCGGAGGGCACCTGCGACTACGCGGAGACGGGGCAGTTCGGGGTCGATGGCCGCGGGCAGCGGACCGTTTCCCGAGCCGCTGTGCTGTGAGGTTCACCATGAGCACCGCCCAGCCACAGGCCGCGATCCGGGAAGAACTCCGGCTTGTGGAGGAAGACCTGGCGCGGCTCCGGGAAGCGGCGGCCGACCTGCGGCGGCGTATCGGCGAGCGCGCGGACTACCCGACTGACCCTGCGGAGCTATCTGCCTTGATCGAAGAGGCCGAGGAGCAGGAGGCCTTGGCCGAGGAGCTCGAAGCCAGACGCGAGGAACTGCTGCGCCGCCTCGGGAGCTCACTATGAATGTGATCGTTTACGGAGACTTCAACTGCCTCTACAGCTATCTGGCCAGCCAGCGGGCTGACCGGCTGGTCCAGACCGGGACGGCGGAGATCGACTGGCGGGCCGTCGAGCATAATCGCCAGCTGCCGGTCACCGGCATCAGGTCGGACCAGGGCGACCCGGGCTGGGGGCGGGAGCTGGCGGAGGCCGGAGCGCTCGCCCTGTCTGGCGAGCGGCTGCCCGCCGCGCCCCCGCCCGTGGTGAGCAACACCAGGGCGGCGGTGGCCGCCTATGCCGAGGCGGTCACCGATGGCGTCGAGGACCAACTGCGGCGCCTCCTGTTCGAGGCGATCTGGGCGCAACGGCGCAATCTGAGCGGCCCGTACGACGTGCGGCGGGTTATTACCGAGGTGGTGTGGCCTGCCGACCCTATCCACCTTCACCTGTTGAGCCCCGACCTGCCCGATCCGATCCTGCACGACCCCGACCCGATGCGGGTCGTGCGCCGGGAAGGCGGGACGGTCACGCCCGGCGGCGGGCCCTTGACCACCACCGGATACGGGCGAATCGAGCAATGGCGGCAGCACTGGCTGGCCCTGCCCCAGCAGGTCATCCCAGCGGTGATCAGCCCGTCAGGTACCGTCCATTTCGGCGCCGACGGGCTCCGCTGGCTGGCCGGGATCGCGGGTTCGCCCGCCGTCGCCCGGGATACCGCGCCGGAGCTGTCAGCCGGGTACGCCGCGGGCGTCTCGATGCGACGGTCCCGGGCCTGACGGGCTGCTTCTTGCCTTCGGCGCCGGCAAAACCAGCGCCGCCTGTCCGGGGTGCCTGATTAGCGCGACAGCGCCAGCGACCGCCACTTGACGATCTTCACTCCGGCTGAGCCTAACGAGGGGCCGTGGGCTGGCGTATCACTTGGATGGCTAGATGTACTACCAGCATCAGCGAGCGGTTATCGGCCGGCCCGGCCTGGACATGTCCACGGGCCGGGAGGCGCTGCGCCCGACTCCTGACAGCAGGGAAATCACCGCTACGCCGACGACGATGTTGATGATGGCAGTGAATATCTTGCTCGCCAGCGGCGCGGGCTGAGTGAACGGCGCGGTGGCCACGATCACGTCGGCCAGCCCGGTAATCCAGGCGAAGAACGCGAAGGGACGCGGCGTGCCGAGGAGCAGCACGTGCAGCAGCGCGGTGGCCAGGAGTGCGCAGCCGGCCGCCAGGGCGGCGTACACCGCGGTCGACGAGTCCCCGAAATTGCCTGCCGCCTTGGGAGCGAGCACCGGAATACCCAGGATGCCGCGGGCGATGAGAACGCCGGCGACCACAGCCAGCGCGGCCACGACGGCCGTGGCGGCCCCGCCCGCCCACAGCCGGCCTGCGTTCACGTAAGCCGACCCGACTGTATCCATATCCTCGGGGACTACCATGCGGAACCTCCCGGCCTAGGCAGCGCCTTCCCGGTCGCTCTCTCTCGCTCGCTTGGCTGGCGGCCGCAGGCTGCGACCTCCGACCGGTATCGCTCCCTGACCCGACACTGAAGGCAGATGACTGATACCGCATCCCCGACATGGGTAGTCCTGCGGCCGCGTTCGCCAGGCACGCCGGGACACATCCCGCGCTGGTCAACCATCAGGTCGGGGGATGCGGAGCCGTCGGCGCAGCGGCGAGGCTGGAGCAGGCACGAGCGCGACGGGAGGTGCGGCTGATGGTGATGACCGAGTGGCCTTGCCTGGCGCGGTGCGAGCCGGGCGAGCTGACCGACCGGGAACTGGCCGGCCGGGTATACCGGCAGGCCCATTGTGCCGGTTCGTGCCTCGATCCAGACGAATGGTTTCCCGTCGCCCTGGACGTGGCGAAGGCGCGGGATCAGGCCGCCAAGGCCATCGCGGTCTGCGCCGGCTGCCCGGTACGCGCGGATTGCCTGGAACTTTCGCTGCGGCGCTCGGTCGACATCGGCGCCTACGGGATGTGGGGCGGCCTGGTCGAAGGGGAGCGCCGGGCGCTGCGGCGCAGGTGGCTCGCCGGTACCCGCGTCACCGAGTTCTTCGAAGTCACCGAGTTCTTCGAGGTCACCGAACGGACCGGTTAACGCGCCTGCGCCAGGACAGGCCCGTCCTGCAGGACTGAGATGCCGCCCGCCTGGGCATGATCATTTTCGTGCCAGTATCTATTTTCGAACACAAGCCCCAGTTTTGCCCGTTCGGTCATCAGCTGTGGCCCGGCCGCGCCCAGGTCAGCTGGAAGCCCTGCATCTGCGCGGCGGCCCGGGAGGGAGCCGAACGCG
>Ga0137378_10004557_pt1 | contig 11964 bp, 15 predicted proteins | sample SagtaG_21_FD_104813 | JGI IMG/M metagenome (GOLD analysis project Ga0137378, IMG submission 104813) | Vadose zone soil microbial communities from Sagehorn Ranch, Mendocino, California, USA - Sage2_L_60_16 metaG | ecosystem: Environmental > Terrestrial > Soil > Vadose zone | place: USA... | reverse complement strand
CAATCCCGCAAGACTTACTCATGTCCGTAAAAGTGCCATCGCCGTTATTGTGAAACAGCCAACTTGCAGTTGGACGATAGACGTGGGGAATGCAATAGCCGCGCCTCGCATCCTCACCCACACGACAATCTTTATTTTTTTCTTTAGAGAACTCCACGAACTGGCAAACGAATAAATCCAGCTTGCCGTCATTGTCATAATCCAACCACACGGCACTTGAAGACCAACCCGGCGCCGCGACTCCGGCGTTTTCGGTCACATCGGTGAACGTGCCATCGCCGTTGTTGTGATAGAGAATGTTGCGTCCATACTGCGTAACATACAGGTCTGGAAATCCGTCTCCGTCGTAGTCGCCGACTGCTACCCCCTGCCCATAGCCGCCTCCTGCGACACCTGCTCTTTCGGTTACATCCGTGAAAGTTCCATCGCGGTTGTTGCGATAAAGCGCATTCCGTAACGGTGGCTGAGGGTCGAAGAAATCGCACTTGCCGCTGTTCACGAAGTAAATGTCCATCCAGCCGTCATTGTCGTAATCGAGAAACGCGCAACCTGCGCCGGTGGTTTCGGGCAGGTAATGTTCAGGAGACTTGCCACTGGAGTGCGCCCAGTGGATTCCGCTGACCTCAGGTGGGACCAGGTCGAAAGGGTATGCCGGCGCAGCCAAGACTCGATTTAACCGAGGCAACCCTGCGAAGCAAATGCCGCCGGCAAGAGAGAACAACAATTGCCGGCGTGAGAGAGTAAAAGGATTTCCGGGCGAAGTCCGAGTTTTCACGATGATGAATCTGAAGAGCGAATCTGTTACTGCGGCGCCGCTGCAGGCTGTTCTGGCGGTGCGTCTCCTTCTGCGGGCTTCTTCTGAACCATATCTCGATGGATTCCGAACTCCCGCTCGCCATCCTCTTTGCGACCGGTGCGGGTATAGGCAATGGCAAGATTGTAATGCGCGCCGGGATTCTGCGGCTCCAGCTTCACCGCAGTTTCAAGTGGCGCTACGGCTTCAGAAAACTTCTTGGTCGAAACCAGCGCGACACCCCAACCCAGGAAGGCGTCTCCAAAGCCGGAGTCTAGCTTTGCCGCGCGGGTAAAGTGCTGTATGGCATCATCCCACTGCTGCTGCTGGCGCGCCAGTTCACCCAATACGTACTCCGCGCCGGCGTTGCTTTGATCGATCTCCAACTCTTGCTGAAACTCCTTCTTGGCCTGTTCGGCCGCGTCAGCAGGGGGATTTGACTCTGAGAGCAGCAATCTCCCCATACGAAAATGAATTCCAGGCAAACGCGGGTTCTGTTGCAGAACCGTCCGGTACTCCTTAGCCGCCTGGTCCCATTTGCCCTCCATCTCAAGCGACTCGGCGCTCAATTCGTGTGCCTGCGCTGAATTTGGCGCCTGCGTAGCAAGTTCCTGTGACGCCCGAGTGGCCATATCAGAATAAGTGTGGACAGCCGAATAGAGCACTTCCGGATCGCCCGGAAACTCGCGGTTCAGGATTCGCAGGAAATCATCCGCAGCATCGAATTGATTCATTACCATAGCACAGCGCACGCCAGCGAGTCCGGCGCTTCGATGGAATTCTCTGTCGCTGGTCTGAGAAATTGCCTTCTTCAGAAGCGGAACCGCCTCGCTACAACGCCCAGCTTTCGCCAAGCTGAGAGCATGTTCACGCGTTTGGCCAGAGCTGGCGCTGGATGGAGACTTTGAACCGGAAGTCTGTGCGAACGACAGAGGACATATCAGTACGAGGAGAGAACCCAGGATAAGGGAGCGATTGCTGGACATAAAAGAAAAGGGCAGGCGGGAAAGACGCCTGCCCTCAATCATACAACCGTCAATAGTAGAGCTTGAGCGCGAACTGAATATTTCTGGCTGGCTGGGAACTGGAAACAATCCCCATGCCTGCTCCAACGGCCGTGGTGCAGCAATCGGTATTCAGGTTCGTGCGGTTAAACGCATTGAGGAAGTCGGCCCGGAACTGAACCTTCGTTCTCTCAGTTATTTGGAAGTTCTTCTGGAAACTCAAATCCGTATCAGCATAGCCGGGACCACGAACTGGACCTTGTGCGGGACAGCTACCAAAGCCTTCGGTGGCGGTTGGCAAGGTGTACGGGCTAGGGTCAAACCACTGGTAACCGATAAATTGGCCACCCGAAATTGCAGGTTTTCTTCCGAACACCCGCCCTGCTCCTGCGCCGCAGTCAGGACGCGCTCCGCGGGAACCTGTACCTGAGGGGTCATTGGTGAAGTTGTAGAGGGCCAGAGGGAATCCAGTATGGATCTGGACAATCGGATCTATTGACCAGCCACCGGCAATTGCGTTGACGACGCCATTGACATCGTGGCCGAACCGCTTGCCTCGACCAAACGGAATATCGTAAACGGCATAGGCGCTGAGTATGTGCTTGGAATCAAAATAGCACGGCGCGTAGTCAGCTCTCGGATTATAAAGGTTCTGGAAATAGGGATTCGCCGGAACACCTTGAGAGGATCCCCAAGTTCCGTAATAGCCGCTATTATCGGTCATGCACTTGGAAAACGTATAGGCTACTTGGTACTCCAGACCACCCGTATAGCGCTTCTGGAACACCGCCTGAAGGGCGTCGTACTTCATCTCTCCAATGGAAGCCGTTCCCGAAATCTGCGAAATATCATTTTGGAAAGTGGGATTGCCCGAGAAGAAGACGCTCGGTGCTGTACACGGCGGCGTCCCGCAGGAACTCGGGGACAGCAATTGCTTCTGCAGGTAGGGTGTTGGAACCATCAAATGGGTTCCATGCTGGCCAACATAGCCGATTTGAAAGGTTCCAGTATTCCCAAGTTGCTGCTGGATCGTGAGATTCCACATCTGCGTTAGGGCGGGCTGCACATGGGGATCCCATACCCTTACAAGCGAACCCGCAAACGGATCAGAGGCGGCACCCACTGGTACTAGCCCCTGATCAGTATTGGTTGTCGGAAAACTTAGCGAGTTGTAGTTTACGAACGTTTCAGCCGCGGTGAAAGGCGGATTCTGCGCCAGGCGCAGGTTGGTTCCTGTACCTTCCATGTATGACGAGATGCTGAACGCGCTGCGCACGACTGTCTTTCCTCCCAGTGCCGCAGGAGTCCAGGCAAAACCAACGCGCGGCTGGAAATCCTTGCCGCCATATGTACCGTTATAAAGCCCCTGGCTGCTCTGTCTGCAGGTTGTTGGAGCCGTTCCAAGGTTTACCTTAGAGCAGTTCGGGGCCAGAACTTCGCCAGTCTTGAGATCAAAGTTGACTTGGGCATCATGAATTTCTACCCACGGGGTGTGAGCTTCGTACCGCAAACCAAGATTAACCGTCAGGTTGTTGGTAGCGTGCCAGTCGTCTTGAATGTAGGCGCCAAAAACGTCAGCTCGCTGCCCCCACTCGCCACCACTGACTCCTCTGCCATAGTTGGTCGGCAATCCGAGGTAAAAATCGGCCCCGCCGTAACCGCCACTGCCGCCGGGAGGGGCGGATGCTGTGTAGATTCCTGTAAAGTTGATGCTCCCCAATGCGCCGTTGTTGCCGGTGTAGAAGGTGTTAACGCGGTCACGCCAGAATTCAAAACCCGTATGAAACACATGGTGGTTGCGGGTGATGATCACGGTATCCGAGGCCTGGATCACCGCGTCCTGAAATCTCTGCTGGACTCCGGAACTGCCGATGCCGCTTGGGATACCGCCCGGAAATCCACTAGGGAAGCCAATTGACAGCAAGCCAGGAAGACCTGATGGGTTACCGTTGCCGATGCCAAGCTGGTTCCCCAGATCGCCGACGGAGCTGGCGAAGTCGGTTCCATTGTGCAGCTTGACGTGATTGACTCCAAATCGGAGATCATTAAGCAGAGTGGAGCTGAAGGTGTGACTCCAGTCCACAACCGAGTTCTCGATAGGCGCATCCGAGAAACCGGTGCCGATCAACTCGAACGAATTGATTAGGGGGTTGTGTTGCTTGGCGTGCGAATAACGGCCAAAGATGTGGTCCTTACCCGACGCATTGTAGTCGATTTTGACGTCATATTGGTTGTTGTCGAACAGCTGCGCCGCCGTATAACTCGCATTATTTTGCAAACCGGTACCACTGGCGGCAGGGTAAAGTGACGAGCTAAACAGAGCCTGTGCCACAGGATCGATCGGTTCCGTGATTATGTTGTTAAGAAACGCTGCGTTGCCGTTCTTAGGATCATATAGCTGCTGGCTCGGAGTATTACAGATACCGGCGGTGAAACCAGGGGCGTGAGTGGCGTCGCCGACGCAAATGTCGCCAAAATCCCCCGTCCGTTCTCTGGCAGTGAACACACTAAACGTCTGAGTGGTAGAGGGGTGGTCGAAGCGTTGACCCTGATAGTCGAAGAAGAAGAACAACCTATTCTTAACTATGGGCCCACCGATTGTGCCGCCGAACATATTCCAGCGAAGCGTTGGCTTGGGAAGGGGCTTACCGTCTGTATTGATCCCTTTGAACCCATTCTCCCACTGATTCGAGTTCAGCTTGTCATTGCGGAAGTATTCCCAGAGATCACCATGGAAACCGTTGGTACCGGACTTGATGGTGGTGCTGACGATACCGCCTTGGAAGTTGCCGAATTCAGCCGAGGCATTGCTCGTAATGAGGTTGAATTCTTGGATCGCATCGGGAGCAGGAGTGTATCCCAGCAGGTTGTCTGAGACCTGATTGTTATCCATCCCGTCCAAGATAAAGTTGTTGGCCTGCTCACGGTTTCCATTGATGTATGGCCGAGCGCCACTTGCGGTGTTGTCTCCGTTGTTGAAATTGGCCGGATCGGGCGAAACTGAACCTGGCGAGAGCAAGGTCAACTCCACATAGTTCCTGGTTGCCAGCGGCAAGATGTCATTGGTCACAGAATCAATGATGGTGCTGACCTGTGTTGTCTCGGTCTGCAGGATCGGCGCTGCGCCTGTTACTTCGACCGTCTCGCTCACCTGGCCCACTTTCATTTGCACGTCTACGCGTGCCGTCTGATTGAGTACCAGAGTGAAAGGCGGGCGCAGAGCAGTCTGGAAGCCTGCAGCAGATACCTTGACTGAATACGATCCGACCGGCAAACGGGGCAAGTTGTAGGCTCCAGCATCATTTGTCTTTGCCGCCCAAGTCGTGCCACGATCGCTATCGGTGACCGTGACATCCGCGTCCCTAATAGGCGCGCCGCTTGAGTCGGTGATTGTTCCGACAACGGCTGCGGTTACTTCCTGTCCCCAAGCCGTCTGGGTCAGGCCGGTCATGGCCACCAATAGTGAAAGGACAGCGGCTACGGCGAGCAATCTGCGTGTGCTCATCTCAGAACCTCCAGGAAGACGTTTTTCGTACCCACCAAACTGTAGCTGAATGCTATATAGCAGGTCGATGGAGCTGGTCAAGCAAAAAATAAATATTTTTCCGAAAACGACGAATTGTTAGAAAGGCCCAATCCGGGACGTCTGGGTGCCGGACCGGGCGAAACAGAAATCGGCCCGAACAACATGTGCGGGGACCTAAAAATAGGCGCTAAAGGGCCGCAATCGGAGTTTCTCAGATAGAAAAACGATATTCTTCCCTTTTTGCAGCTTCCGCTTGTGGTCTTGAAGGTTCGCGTACAGACATCAACTCTGATTCGCTTTACTTTGCGGTGATTATTCGCTATATAGCAAGGAGTCGATTACTTTTCATTCGTGAAAGTTGCGTCAGCGCCCGGAGAGGATCGGTAATGTTAGCCCGCAATCAGAATGGGACTCCCGCCTACCAGCGTATTCAGAGCGCGATCCGGCAGCGGATCAAGAGGGGCGAACTCAAACCGGGGGACCCCGTGAGTTCGGAGCGGGAGCTGGCAAAAGTCCACGAGGTTAGCCTGATGACGGCACGTCACGCGCTGGCTGGCTTGGAGCGCGAAGGTATTGTGAGCCGGCGTCCTAGCGCTGGGACATTTGTGGCGCCGCCACGCATCCACTTCAACAAGCTGATGAGTTATACGGAGCAAATGGCCGGCCGCGGACTGGCGGCTTCATCCACTGTGGTTCTCGCCAAAATCATTGAGTCGGAGCACGAAATTGCTGCCCGGCTCGGCTTACCTGCGTCCACGAACCTGGTGAAAATTGAGCGTGTTCGCCACAGCGCTGATGAACCATTTGCTTTCGAGACTTGCTATCTGCCAGCAGACGAATTCCGCGGATTGCTCAAATCTCCTTTGGGAAAGACTTCTTTATTCGCCACGCTAGAAAACGTTTGCGGCGTACAACTGACATACGCCGATGAGGAAGTCGATGCTACTCCAGCCGACGTACGAGCAGCCGAGTTGCTGAGAGTACCTCGTGGCGCCGCGCTCCTGCGCATGCGCCAAGTGATCTTCTCTTCGAAGAGTAAACCCGTCATCTATGTGATTGGTCTCTACCGCTCCGAACGACACTCACTAATGATCCGCCGCTTCCGTTAAGTCGGCAGAGGGGCAAAAGCTATACTCAGATTGCCCTTCGCCTGCGCTGGAGAAATGCCACCGTCGGCAAGTGGCGCAGCGCTTCGTCCAGCACCGCTCGGCCGGACTCTATGACGAACTGCGTCCCGGTGGGCCCCGCAGCATCGACGATGAGCAGATTGCCGTCTTGCTCAAGCGCACACTTTCCCGCCAACCGCCCGAGAGCACGCATTGGACATCCGGCAAGCTGCCCAAGTCAGCGGCATCTCCGGCTCCACCGTGCATCGCGTGTTTCAGAATTTCGGCGTGCAACTCCATCGGACTCACAGTTTTGAGCTCTCTACTGATCCTTTCTTCATCGAGAAGGTGCGCGACAGCGTCGGCCTCTACCTGAAGCCACCCGATCACGCCTTGGTGCTCTGCGTCGATGAAAAGAGCCAGATTCAGGCCCTGAACCGCACCCAGCCCGTGGTGCCCATGCGATTGGGTTATGTCGAGGCGTGACCCATGATTATGTCCGGCATGGCACCACGATCCTGTTTGCCACCTTAGACATCGCCAACGGCAAGGTGTTTACCGCATGTAAGCCACGCCACCGCCATCAGGAGTTTCTCTCTTCCCTGCCCCACCTCGACGCCAGCCCTCCGCCCGCGTACGATGTCCACCTCATCGTCGAGAACTACGCCACTCACAAACATCCCAAGGTTCGTACCTGGCTGGCGCAGCGACCTCGCTATCACATGCACTACACCTCGACCTATTCCTCTTGGCTCAATCAGGTGGAGCGCTGGTTTGGTCTCATCACTCAATGCGCCATCCGCCGTGGTTCATTCACCAGCGTCCACGATCTCGTCCAGAAAATCGACGCCTTCGTGCAGCGTTACAATCGTTCCAGCCGTCCCTTCGCTTGGACGGCTACCGCTGATTCGATCCTGCAGAAGAGCGCACGACTTTGTTCACGAATTTCCGGGACACGACACTAGTCGTTGCCGAATATCTCGTGCATGATGGACTCAATCTGCTCCTGCCGCCTGCTGTCGTGTAAGCTCTCAACCAATTTGGGATTGTTGTGCTTTCGAGCAAGCAGCAGCGCGGCAGCTGCCGAGTTTGGCCCCCATCCTGAACTGCAAAGCAATTGATAATCTCATCGAGATTTGCGAAGTCTTCGAAGTCCGTCGGAAAGTCCGTTCCAAAAAGTTCTTTGGTGAGCATGATTTGCTCGCGGTCTGACCCCACCGGCCGCACCGTCGCCGTGAATCACGTCCAGCAGCTTGGGCTGCAGGTTAATGGAAAGATCATTCACGTCGTCCAGCAACAGAGTCCCTCGCTGCGCCGATTGAGACAGACCCTTGCGCTCCTGAACTGCACCGGAGAATGCGCCGCGCGTGTGGCCAAACAATTCACTCTCCGCGAGCGCTTCGGTAATTGTGCTGCAGTGTACTGTGACAAAATTGTGCGCGCCGCGTTTCTGATCGAGTTTGTGGATAGCTTGCGCGAGCACCTGCTTGCCGGTCCCGGTTTCCCCCTCGAGCAGAATATTGACGTCGCTGATATCTGCAGCTTTCTTGGCGCGGCTCAACAACGCTATGAGGGCGCGGGATTGCGTAATGAACCCCCGGCAGCGCAAACAGGGCGCGAAGCCCGTCATCTTCCCACTGCTCACTCATGGTGACGCCTCGGTCGATCTTCTGGCTGGCTATACGCTCGACCTGATGTCCCGAAATACTTTGACAACGCCTGTTGCAGACTAAATTTTGCGTGAGACGCGTTTAAGTAGCTGGGATGGCCAGACCCCCAACTACCCCACCCTGACCGCGCTTACTTAGGAGTACACTTCTTGGGAAATTCTCCTTACATGCGATGGGGACAGGATGATGCGGGAGGAAGTTAAGCGCAACTTCATTGTTCAACAGGGCTTTGAAGAACCGGCTCCGGCGATTTGTTCCCGGCAGTACTCGGCGCTTCACTTCCAGCCTCGGACCGTCCTCTTGTGGGTCCTGGCGGGAATCTTATTTCAATCTGCGCCTCTGTTTTACGTACTCTGTGCTGTTTTGTGGTGGAGCGCTCTGCTCCCAAAACTCAACCCCCTTGACGCCGTGTACAACTGGATCTTTGGTCACCAAGCCGTCGCATTTCTCCTTACCCCGGCCCCGGCTCCCCGCCGGACCTCTCAAGCCATGGCGGGCGCGTTCGCGTTGGCGTGCGGACTACTCATTCATTTCGGTCTGTCCACAGCCGCGTACGTAGTGGAAGGGATGTTTCTGGCCGCCGTGCTGGCGCTCACTCTTGGAGGCTTCTGCCTGGGCTCGTTCGTGCATCACCTGTTGCGCGGGAGGGGAGGGTTCGCACGTCAGACCCTGCCTTGGGCGAGCTGAGTAAGGCACGGCATGGTGCTTATGCTGCGTTTTCTTAACGTCATGTTTCTATCACAAGAGTTGCGTATCAAGCGACGCGATGAATTGAATTCCCGGTACGACCTTGCCGATCAGGTTCTTGTCGTTGGTCAGGAAAAGATCGGTACCGGCTTGCGCGGCGGAAGCCAGGTGGATTGCATCCGCCGGGGGAAGGCCCAACATTCCGCGAATGCGTGCGTAGTGATCCGCGGTTTCAATCGTAAAAGGGACGACCTCACAAACTACACTCCGCAGCAAGCGCTTGGATTCGTCTGCAACCTTGACAGCGCCAACATGATAAGGGCCCGCCAGAACCTCTCCAAATGTGAAGGTGCCGGTAATCAACTGGTCTCCGCGCTCTTCCATGCGTGTGCGGATTGCGCCAACGCGCTCTGCGTATTGTGGGTTGTTCTCCAGCCAATAGATGAAGAGCATTGTGCCCCAGTAAATTCGGCTCACTTGCTCTGCCTTGACCGCTAAAAGTTATCTCGCTCAGCCCGGAGATATTGCTCCCCGCCCCCCAGCTCTGTAAAGACGTCCGGCAGCACCCCGCGCAGCCGCGCCCAAGGATTCTCTCTTGGAGAAGAAGGCTTCGTATTGATGAATTCGTAAGTGTACGTGACGGTCGTGCTCTGCCCAGATGGCTGCCCCGTCTTAGCTATCAGCTTCAGTTCGTTCGCTCGCAAGAATTTATTCGATTCCCGGGCCTGGCAAACCAGAGGTACGCGATTGCGCAAGGCAACCGCCCTGTGCACTTCGCCCACATTAATCGAGAGTGTTCGTTCGCCTCGATGTCGCATTGGCCGCACATATTTATCAGTCGCGTGCTGCCTCACCGAATCGGAAACTGACTTCGAAATGCCCTTACTCATGGCTTGTTTCTTTGAGAGTGCTTATGCTTGCTGACATTCGGGTCAAGATTTGAGTTTTTGTGCTTCTCATCAAGAAGATGGGTAACCTACCGGGAGGACGCAGTTACTACGCACAGCAACTGGTGGCAGAGCGTCTGTCAATGGTCGCGAAGCTGTAAGTTCTACAATCCTTACATGGACCACCATACAGTCGCGGCTGTCTTACGGGGACGTGCCTTGATGTGCTGGGAAGTCTCTATCTTGCGTACGACTTATTGGGTGGACAGCACGGTCCCGTTGCGGCTGCTGACCCGCGCGGTAACGTACTCGCTTGTGTTCGGCATCGGCTATGCGCTCGGGCTTGGATTTTTTTTGGATTGACTGCCGGTATTACAGCCGGCATCACTCTAGCGATTGAGTTCAATCGAGCGGCTCGTGGACTGGATCATCACTCCTTGCCGTGGGGAAGGATTGTTTTCCGCCATTCGCGGGGTCGGTTACGGAGCTGGACTGCACAGGATTTTAGGTTCCGATAGGCAATCGTATTTGGCAATCTCGTGACCGTTGGCCAAGTATTGGCCTACTCTCGCGGCATGCGTCCTGCCATCGATTACGCGGCGGGTCGCCGTCCACGGATTTCGCGGCGCCAGTTTTGGGGAGCGGTCGTCCGCACTGTCGGCTTCATGGCCACGGCCCTGATCTGCAGCTTGTTCGACTTCAGTCCTCACGTGGACCACGCCTGGTGTTCTGCCATCCGCGTGGGATTAGTGATCGGCATCGTTACCGGCATAGGGACGACGGTTAATCCTTACATCGAATACTATGCCGACAACCTCCCGGAGCGGCGGCTTGGGGTATTCGGCATCGGACTGATCCTCTGCGGTTTTGCTTTGCGGTCCTTTCAGTATTGGCTGGCGTTGTTTGATGTACACCTCACCTAGACTCTCCGCTTCGCCGTCGAATGTGGCGGCCGCGCGGCTTCCCGAACATGGTTGGGTCGTAGATGAGTGGCTCAAGTTCGAGCACCGCAATTCTCTTGTAATCGGCGGGCGCGGGATTGATCAAGAAATTGTTCTCAGCGGGTGCCAGAACAGAGGGCACGAGCAACAAGCAATGATCTCCTCGTTGTACAAATTCATCCCCGAGGCGTGCGAGTTCAGGAGGCGCTGCCGAATTTCTCCAATTTGCCGGCAAGCCGCCGATAACTACTTGCTCGCGGCTCAGGTCGTCAGGAATTTCTGCAATGGCGAGTACGAGATCGGACGGCGGGTCGTCCTTATCCAAATGGACGAAATATTCCAGCATCGCTAATGACTGGTGTTCGGATGCGTAGCTGAGGCGGACGCCCGGGCTCGACCATCGTCCGCCATATCGGTATGCTCCTTCGCCATCGAATGGAGTGCGAGCGTACCTTCTACGAAGCACTCGATAGACGCGACTCAACTAATTCCGCCGTAGGCAATGCGACCCAGAACGTTTTCCACCTGGCGTGCGCCCAGTTCGGTATCAATGGCGGTCACCGGGGCGATGCCGCCGAGGGCACGATTCGGGTGCTTCAGCCAGCGCATGGCGCGAACATGGTCGCCGAGGTACTCGTTGGCCAGGGCTACGATGCGGGCCAGGCGATACAGACGATCGGATTCGTAACGCGCCAGCCTTCCGCTACGACGGCGGCGCTGAAGGCTGCGAGGAGAGAGATCGAGCGCAGCAGCAAGTTCTTTAAGCGTCAAGCCAGAGGCCCGCATCAACTCCTCGACAACCGCGGGCGGGAACCCTTCGCGGATTGCATCGCGCAGATCCCGGTCGCTGGATAAAGTTCGGCCCAATGTCTGCTCCCCGCCTAATTCGCGGACCACCGCTCGTAGTTCGTCTACCATTATGTCGCTTATGATAGCGACAATTGGCGCCGCCAGTCAACTCAGAGCGACTCCAAACGAACAAGCCACGAGAGAGTAGTCTGTTCGGAGTTGTTCGTTGTGAAACGATGCCAGAGCTGCCCGACATCTCCGCTTACATCACTGCTCTGGAGTCACGCATTATCGGTGAACCCATCGAATATGTGCGGCTGGCAAACCCTTTGGCTGGCATTGTTCGACGTGCACCTGAGTCAGTAAGCGCGACCGGGGAGGGCGGGAGGCCGCAGAGCATCAGACTTGTCTGGTCGAAAACCGCGGGCCACGCGGAATTAACCTAACTTCCACGGTATTTTGCCAATTTCGGGATCGACTGAGGCGGAAGTCCTTCGTTTGTAACAAAAGTTGTGGATGAGCCAAAATAGTGACGAATAGATATCAATATTATTCTGCATT
>Ga0137378_10004554_pt1 | contig 11966 bp, 8 predicted proteins | sample SagtaG_21_FD_104813 | JGI IMG/M metagenome (GOLD analysis project Ga0137378, IMG submission 104813) | Vadose zone soil microbial communities from Sagehorn Ranch, Mendocino, California, USA - Sage2_L_60_16 metaG | ecosystem: Environmental > Terrestrial > Soil > Vadose zone | place: USA... | reverse complement strand
CGACACGGCTGGAGAGGATCAGATGCAGGGAGGCAGGCAGATGCTCCAGGAAGAAGCGCATTCCCTCGTGAATGGCCGGATCGCTGATCACCTGATAATCATCCACCATGAGCACGAGGGGAGCAGAATGCGCCTCGCAGCTTTCCAGCTCATGGAGCAGGACGGAAAGACAGGAGGAAAGCGGCGGAGGCTGGGGGGATCGGAGCAGCTCTACGGCTATTTCCCCAAAGTTCGCTGCCAGGCTGGGGCAGCGGCGCAAGGCGGCGATCAGCGCGACCCAGAAGCGGGTCGGGCTAGTGTCCAGTTCGTCCAGCGAGAGCCAGGCAACCTGCGCCTGATGCCAGCTCGCCCAGGTGGAGAGCAGCGTGGTTTTGCCCCACCCCGCCGAGGCCGAGAGCAGCGTCAGCGGGGTGGAAAGCGCCCCATCGAGCGCGGTAAGCAAGCGTTCGCGCTCCACCAGCGCGCTCGGCAGGCGCGGCGGAGTGAGCTTGCTGGAGAGCACTAGCATCCCCTGGTCGAGCGCCTGCGCGGGCTGCTGCTCGGGCAAGAGCATCTGCGCCGTCTCCTCCAAATGAGCCAGCGAGAGGGTCTCCGTCCGTCCGAGATAGCGCTTGCGGGTGCGACCTCGGCTGGTATGGTAGGCATACCAGTACGCTCCCCCGCGTGGCCTCTGCTCCAGGTAGAGATTGAGAGAGCCTCCTCTTCCGTGGAAGGCAAAGGAGGACATCTCGCGGAGCCAGGCGAGCCACGCGGCTTCCTCTGCTGGTCGAAAACGCTGCTTGAGCTGGCCCTGCGTGTACAGCTCGTACAGGCTCTGCTCGGAGGACCAGATGAGCGCGTGAAGAGGTAATCTGGACATAAAGCCTTCCCTGCGTGCGCGTTGTTCCCAACTGCCCTCAATTCCTCCCAACACCAGGGAGTATATCAAAGAGGAGGCCAACGCGCAAGGAGCGTGCCTCTCGTCGTGACGATCCGATCTGCTCTCGCGGCTGTCTACGGCTCTGCACCCCTCACAATGGCAAAATAATCACCCGTAGACATTTCAGGCAATATTCAAAAAAGAGCATCTCAGAATCCACCGTTTCTTGCGACAAACGGCTCCGGTTCGAGAGAACCGGAGCGCATCAGAAGGGCAAGCGCGGCATGAACGGCTGAGCTATCTCAAAACTCATGTCAAAATCAAAATCTCATTTTTCTTCATGTGAAATGAGTAAGTGAGACAAAAGGGAGAGCTTATTTGAGGCTATCGGTCATCGTCACTGCCAGGATTTGTAAACCATCCGTGGCGAGGTTTGATCTGCTGGCCAACCAGACCCTTGATGGGAAGCGACTTGATCAGACGGCCCTCCAGCCAGACCGCAAAGCTTCGATCAGGAGCACTGACCAACAGCACGACGCGTTGACCAGCCAGTGCCTGCTGGATGGAGTAGTGCTCGTCATCGACATCCACCCCCCCGTCAGTGCCCACTTTGCGGGAAAACCCCCGCCCATGGATGGCATCGAGCCAGCGATCTGGGTCGACTCGTTCGGGCAAGGGCGGCAGCGCAGGCAGGCTGGGAAAGGCGACCTGTGGTGGCCGATTGCCACAGGCCGTTCGCCTCTTGCGGTCGCTCCTGGTTGTCATGCCACAGGAAGCTCTTGGTGGCCTCTCGCACCTCCCCAAGCGTGCTGGGCAGATGAACGAGGCCCCCATTCCTGGTTGAGCGTGCGGTGCAGCCGCTCGACATAGGCATTTTTGTCCGGTCGGCGTGGCGGACAGATAGTGGGCTGAATGCCCAGGCACAACAAGAAGCGGCAGAATGCTGAGGGAAAATGACGCAGGCCGTAGCTGCCGACCCAGCGCGTATCGCGGTCAAAGGTCATGCGAGGAGGACACCCATAGTGGATGAGAAACTGTACCACCGTTGGAAGCCGCGCTCTCCGCGTGAAAATCCGAGCGGGCCTCGGCCATGAGCCAGGTAGAGGTTCCGGCATCCACAACATTACAAATTTCCACGACATGCTGCTGCTTGCCATCAGGATCAGGTGGCACGCTGGTCGCATCCTTGAAATCGAGTTGGATCTCTTCCATGGGCTCGGGGCGATGCTGTGGTCGATGATGGCGACCAGGTGGATCCAGGATACATCCGAGCTGGCGCAAGATGCGCCAGCTGGTGCGGGTGGAACGCGGAAGGGACAAGCCTTGCGCCTGCAACTCCTGATCTCGATGCAGGTAGTACAGAATCGCTCTGGGACCTGGTGTTCGCTGGAGGTTCTCAGGCGGGTGTTCGCGCATCTCCTCAATCCGCTGGACGAGACGAGCAGGGATCTGGGGAGAGGGGCTGTGATGGGCACGAGAGTGCGAAAACAGCACCTGCAGATCATCGGCCGGAGCCTCTCGCAATCGCTTCAGCCACTGGCTTTCCCCAACTGAAGGAGCGACCCACAGCCTCTGCGAGATCCTGTTGGGTCCATTCAGGATGTTCACGGGCCAGGCTGCGCAGGGTAGCCCGGTCGGCGATCCAATCGACTTCCATAGTAGCTTCACCTCGCTTTTTTCCCTCAGTATGACGCCTGTGAAGCTTCTCAAGCAACCTCTTCCTTTTTCTCCTTCCAGAGCCTCTTCGCTCGCTTGCTAGGACATGATGAGAGGAAATCGGGTGACGATGATGCAAAACCATACACCTGCCTGGGTGAGACTGACAGAGGCAGGGTCTGTGAAAGATGGCCGGGGCGACCGCCAGGGCTTACACCGGGAGGGTTTTTCCCAGGTGTAGGGACAGGGGGAAGTGTGGATGAGGGCAGGGGCCGGGTCCCTACGAAATGGGTGAGTCTGGCTCTTTCAATTGGGGCACGGGTGAATGTTTTCGACGGAAGCGCTGCTTCTGGTTCAGAGTGAATGCGAAGAAAACGACAGGGGTGAGCAGCAGCAAGAACAGATTTGCTCCACCGGTGATGATCCCATCATTCGAATAGTAGGAGGTGCTTCCGGGCAGGTGGACACTGGCAAAGACCGGTGAGACGTTGGGGAGGAAGCCGTAGTTATCCTCATGAAGCGGCCAGTAGACAAGAGCGGCACGCCCAATGATATTGTTGCGTGGCACAAATCCCCAATCCCTTGAATCAGAACTGCGTATGCGATCATCGCCCAGGACGAAATACTTGTTGGGTGGAACAAGCATGTTATGGATGTTCTTATAGTTGAAGATGTTACCCTGGTTGGCAGGGTCAACGTAGGTCTCTTTCAGGGTGACGCCGTCGACAATGACCGTTGTGTTATCGATGGTGATTCTATCGCCCGGTATGCCGATAATACGTTTGACATAATCCAGGTTGTGGTCCGGTGGAGCGACAAAGACGATCACATCGCCACGCTGGGGCGGGTGGAACAGGTACGTCCATTTGTCTACCAGGATGAGTTCGGTATCGTGCAGGCTGGGTTCCATACTGGTGCCTTCAACGTTGAAGTTTTGCACGGCAAAGCGAATGACCAGAAACATGAGGATGGTGAGGACGATCGTTTCAATCACCTCACGCACCAGGCGATATTTTTTTTCAAAATCAAGTTCTGGTTTCATGCATCTCCCCCAGGCGAATCGGGTTAATTTGATGAGTATGTGCCGCTTCTACCTCATTATACGATATGTGTTATCCGAAAGTTACGACGCGTGAGCCGCATTCAGCTACCTGGTTGATTGGTGATCAGGTTGTTTCTAGTGTAGTATTATCGGACGAATTCTGGCTACCTTGCTAGGAAATATGGCCTATTTAAGCAGGATGTTTTCTTTATGACACAAGGTGTCAGGAATTAGCTGGTATAGTCAAGTCTGTAGGCAGAGAACACGACCATTAGGAAATAAAGGCTACGTCCTTTTGCGTTCTAATATATAGAAGTGTGTCAAAACGTCTCATCTTTACGAGTGCCATTATCTTCCTGGTGTTTGAGAACCTCTCGCCTCAGAGAGTATGGTATAATCTCGATATCGAACGTTTGTATCAAATTTAGCAGGTGTACAAGGAATGATACATCTGCGTGATGGGTGGTCTAGTTGTATGCCCCAGGATAAAATCGTTATACGCGGCGCCCGCGAACATAACCTGAAAAATATTGATGTCACTATTCCCCGTGATAGGTTGGTGGTGATTACCGGCCTCTCAGGGTCAGGCAAGAGTAGCCTGGCCTTTGATACCATTTTTGCCGAGGGACAACGCCGCTATGTTGAGTCGTTGTCTGCCTATGCCCGCCAATTTTTGGATAAGATGGAGAAGCCCGACGTCGATCATATCGACGGACTGTCTCCTGCTATCTCTATCGACCAGAAAGGCACAACGCATAATCCCCGCTCCACGGTTGGTACCGTGACCGAGATTTATGACTATCTGCGCCTGCTCTATGCGCGTGTTGGCCATCCGCATTGTCCCAAGTGTGGACGGGAAGTAACCCAGCAGACGATCCAGCAAATTGTAGACGCGGTACTCAATCTGCCGGAGGGGTCGCGTATTTTGCTGCTTGCACCCCTGGTGCAGGGACGCAAGGGCGAATACAAGCAAATCTTCGAAGAGATGCGGCGCGCGGGCTATGTACGCGTGCGTGTCGATGGCACGATTTACGATCTGGGTGACGAGATCGAACTCGATAAGCAGAAAAAACATACCATTGAAGTGGTGGTTGACCGGTTGGTAATTCGCCGGGGACAAGGGCGCAATGTTGGCGAACCTATTGATAGCCAGCCTGCCAACGAGACTGCGTCTCTACCTGCGGTCAGGCAGGCTGCAAGGAACGAATTGCGCCCCTACAAGAAGGTGGCGGAACGTCCGGCGCTATATGATGTGAACGCGGATAGGGATGAGATGGATGGCGTAGGGGCGCAATTCATCGCACCCGAAAATACTCCTGAGCCGGTGGAGGAGGTTGACCGGGATTTCCGGCAGCGCGTTGCCGATTCGTTGGAGACGACGTTGAAGCTGGGAAATGGTGTGGTACTGGTTTCCATCGTTGATGGGGAAGAGATTCTGTTCTCGGAGAAATTTGCCTGTGTGTACTGCGGCATCAGCCTGCCAGAAATTGCGCCGCGCACCTTTAGCTTTAATAGCCCGCACGGCGCATGTCCAACCTGCACCGGACTGGGAACGCAGCAGGAGATTGACGCGGAGCTGATTGTCACGCATCCCGAGCTAAGCCTGCTGGAAGGAGCGATCGCGCCCTGGAGCAAGGTCGTGAACGGCAGCCAGTGGCATGCAGCTATTCTTGATGCGCTGGCGAAGAAGTACCAGTTCAGTTTGCATACTCCATGGCGTGATCTGACGGAGGAGCAGCGCAAGGCCGTGCTATACGGTACCTCTGAACCGTTGACGATTCGCTATACGCCGCAGCACGGTGGGACGCGCAGCTATACCATTAACTTTGAGGGAGTCATACCCAACCTTGATCGCCGCTACAAGCAGACCGATAGCGAGAGCATTCGAGAGGAGATTGAGGCGTATATGTCGGCGCGCATCTGTCCCGATTGTCACGGCGCACGTTTGAAACCTGAGCCGCTGGCGGTGACGGTGGGCGGGCACAATATCGTGCAGGTGACGCGGCTCTCAATTGTGAATGCGCAGCGCTTCTTCCAGGAACTGGAAGCAGATGCGGCATCGCTGCCCACTCCATCCAATGTGTATGCATTGAATGGTAATGGTAAGAAGAATGGTAAAGGTGTTACTACTGTCCCTGCTTTGGCCGATCCACTGACACCCATTGATCCGCTCGGTCCAATGGTCGAAGTGACATTGACCGAGCGCGAGCGTTTTATTGGGCGGCAAGTGTTGAAAGAGATACGGGCCAGGCTGCAATTCCTGGTGGATGTAGGTCTGGATTACCTGAGCCTGGACCGCGCCGCCGCCAGTCTTTCCGGTGGTGAGGCGCAGCGTATTCGCCTGGCAACGCAGATCGGCTCCGGTCTGATGGGCGTGTTGTACATCCTGGATGAACCAAGCATCGGACTGCACCAGCGTGACAATGCGCGCCTGATAAAGACGCTGCTGCGGTTACGTGACCTCGGGAATACCCTGCTGGTGGTTGAGCATGACGAGGATACCATGCGGGCCGCCGATCACATCATTGACATTGGCCCAGGCGCCGGTGAACACGGCGGGAAGGTGGTCGCGGAAGGGACTTACAAAGAGATTATCGCCAATCCCGACTCCATTACCGGCGATTACCTTTCGCGACGCAGGCGCATTACTTTGCCAGAAAAGCGGCACGAGGGCAATGGTAAGTCGCTACTCGTCAAGGGAGCGCGCGAGAACAATCTGAAGAACATAGACGTTGAGATTCCCCTGGGGAAATTTGTGGTGGTGACCGGTGTTTCTGGTTCTGGTAAGAGTACGCTGATTACGGATATTCTCTATCGCAAGATAGCCCACTCGCTCTATCGCGCGCATGATAAACCAGGAGCGCATGACGCGATCGAGGGCATAGAATACCTGGATAAAATCATCGAAATCGATCAGTCACCCATTGGTCGCACGCCGCGCTCGAATCCCGCGACGTATACCAATGCTTTCACGGGCATTCGCGATCTGTTTGCGCAGGTGCCGGAGTCGCGTATTCGAGGGTACCTGCCGGGTCGTTTCTCCTTTAATGTCAAGGGTGGGCGCTGCGAAGCCTGTAAGGGTGAGGGTATCGTCAAGATCGAGATGAACTTCTTGCCCGATGTGTATGTGCCGTGCGAGGTATGTAAAGGGAAACGCTACAATCGCGAGGCGCTGGAGATTCACTACAAGGGCAAGAGCATCGCCGATGTGCTGGATATGACGGTAGAAGAGGCGTCGAGCTTTTTCGCCAATGTTCCCTCGATCTACAATAAGATGAAGACGCTGAACGATGTGGGCCTGGGCTATATGCGCCTGGGGCAGCCGGCGACAACTTTATCTGGCGGCGAGGCGCAGCGCGTCAAGCTAGCGACAGAACTGTCTAAGCGAGCAACGGGGCGCACCCTGTATATCCTGGATGAGCCAACCACCGGGTTGCATTTTGCAGACGTGGATCGTCTTCTGCAGGTCTTGCAGCGTCTTGTCGACGCGGGCAACTCGATTGTGGTGATCGAACATAACCTGGAAGTGATCAAAAGCGCGGACTGGCTCATCGATTTAGGACCAGATGGCGGAGACGCCGGTGGGCGGGTCATTGCCGAGGGAACTCCAGAAGACGTGGCGGAGAATGAGCAATCCTACACGGGCTACTTTTTGAAGCGCATGTTTACAGAAGAAGCGGCCCTGGAAAATGCTCGCCACTCGAAGGAGATTACAGCGGGCTAGCCTGTGCTGGCCCTTTTTTTCCTGTAAGCGCAGGTTCTTTCCCAGATGTATAGTATACGGCCGCTATTGCAGGTGGCCCCTGTATCCGTTACGCGGGAAAGGATTTTTTTCATGACTTTGAAGATATCTATGCAGCGTCGGCAATCATTGCTCTGGTGATTATCGTCTTGACCGTACCCTGGGGAAGGCGGGGTTCTCATCGGCTTTTCCGGTTCCGGCAAGGCCGGAAAGAATTGAGACACATGAGCCAAGAGCAGCCAGCAGCCAAGACCAAACCACTCTATGATGTGCGCCGCGTCCACATCGGCAAGAACGCCTACCTGCAGGAGTTGTCCCACGAATGCGGAGAACTCTATAGCCGAACGCTGGTCTTCTTCTGGCGGACGGTGCGGCGCAAAGGCATCTGGTTGCAAGCGAAACATCTCATGCGCCTCTTTAGCTCCCCCAAACTGCATGCCCATACCTCCGATGCCTGTGTCCAGGCGTTCTTTGCTTCCCTGGCATCGTGGAGACAGCGGCGCAAAACGGATGCGCACGCCAGACCGCCCAGCAAGCGTCGTTGGTATTTCCGGATCGAATACAAGCGCAGTGCCATGCAACTCAGCGGCGGGATGCTCAGACTCTCCAATGGCCAGGGAAACAGGCCGCTCCTGCTGCCCTGGACACATGCCCTGCCGCAAACCGTCGTCATCCGCTGGACGGGAACGGGCTACGAGGCGATTGCCACCTACAAGATCGGGGATGAGCTCAGCGAAGAGGAGCCACAAGACTTCGATCAGCGTCGCAGGTTGCACACAGCCGGGATCGATCTTGGCGAGGTGCATATCGCCGTCTCCCATGACGGCCAGCACAGCCACCTGCTCAATGGGCGGCTCCTGCGCAGCAAGCGGCAGTATCAAAACAAGCTCAAAGCGAAACTAGAGAGCAGGATTGCTGCCAAGCAGAAAGGAAGCAAACGGCGCAAGCTCCTGATCCGATCGAAGCAGAAACAACTCAGGAAGATCAAGCATCAGATCAAAGATGTCGAACATAAGCAGACGAGCGCGTTGATCTCCACCCTGCGAGCTGAAGGGGTGCAGAGGCTTGTCATCGGTGACGTGAGGGACATCAGGCGAGAGTTAGATGTTGGCCCCACCACGAATCAGAAACTGCATCAGTGGTCCTTTGGTTCTGTGCGGCACAAGCTCACCTACAAGGCGCAGCGGGTGGGCATGCGCGTCGCCCTGCAAGAGGAGAGCTACACCAGCAGGACGTGCCCCATGTGCGACCATCGACGCAAGAGCAGTCCAGACGGACGCGTCTTCAGCTGCAGCAACAAAACATGCAGGTGGCGTGGGCATCGGGACGCAGTGGGCGCGTGCAACATCAGGCGCAGGTATCTGGGTCTGGGCCCAGTAGTTGGGGTGATGGCTCCCCCCACGGGCATTCGCTACGTCGCGGGTGTCCGCGTAGCTCAGCGTGCAAGCTCTGAGAAGCCGCTGTCCCTTTAGGGCGTGCGGAGTAGTCACTATGAACCCGTTAAGGGGGGAGTAACGGTAGCGTGTACTTTGTTCCCTACGTCCGGGGCATCTGACTGGCCATTACAGGCCATGTTGTCAGTCGACATTTTCTCGCCTCCGCCGGGAGTTAGTTCGGGCGGAGGACCTTCGGGTCGAATAGGCAATCCACGTTGGCGCAGGCGTTGCTCAACCCACAGAATAAGGCCGAGCATGGTCAAACCCACCAGGCCAAGTCCGATGAACTTGAAGATGCGATCGAGACGCAGCGCCAGCAAGCCGAACATAATGGTCAGGCCGTAGAAGAGCAGGCAGATCTGCTTCACACTTAGCCCGGTTGCTTTCATACGATAATGCAGGTGGGTGGTGTCATAGTGCAAGGGAGATTGTCCCCGGCGAATGCGGTTAAACGCGACGACGGCCAGGTCGAGAATGGGAATGCCGAGCACCATCAAGGCCAGGGCCAGCTTCGCGCCTCCCATGATTGATAAGACCGCCAGTCCCAACCCCAGGAACATGGAGCCGCTATCGCCCATGAAAATCTTCGCGGGATTCCAGTTATGCGGTAAGAAGCCAAACACGGCCCCGGTGAAGACGGCGGAGAGGATGGCGATGCTCTCCTGACCGAGTAGAAAGCTGATGATAGTAATAAAGAGCGCGGTAATGCCTACAACACCGGTTGCCAGTCCATCCAGGCCATCGATCAAATTGACAGTATTCATCATGCCAACGATCCAGAACCAGGTCAACAAGACGGCGGGAATGGCGAAGAAACTGAAATCGGCGTGCTGCATAAACAGGTAGATATTGGGTTCATGCAGCCAGGGAATATGGAAGTGGTAAAACGGATTGCTAAAGGTGTACAGGAGTACGCCGCGAAAGGTCGGTATCCAGGGTCCTATGACGATGATGACGGCGATGGACTGGGCGATCAACTTGGTCGTTGGTTTGAGCCCCTTGACATCATCGTAGGCGTGAACGATCACCATCAGGGCAGAGGCCACCAGGAGTAACCAGTAGATTGAGATTTCAGTGGGATTGGAGTTGACGCCAGGAGCATAGAAGAGCAGCGACGCCACAACAAACGCCAGGAACATAGCAATACCGCCAAGACGGGGGACAGGCCTTTTGTGCACGCGGCGTGGAGCCGGGTAATCCAGCCATCCTACCTTGAAGCAGAAGGCTTTCACCACAAATGTGAAAACGAAGGCAAGCACAAAGGCAGATGCGCCGCCGACAAGCAGGGTAACGATATCGTTTGGGAACAGCCGGGTAGGAATGAGCAATAAGAGTCGGATGTGGATAAGGCTTGCCTCTCGCATGTTAGATCTCCTTGCTATGGAGAGAGTAGTTTCTTCTATCCCTAAAACGTATTAAGACGGTAAATGTATTACATATTCAGGTGTCAATTACCCCAGCCCTAAAGGGCGGGGCTTGTGTCTAAGCTCCACCGCAACTCTGCATAGCGAGAGCGCCGCGCAGCTTTGGCTTCATCGCTTGACACATCAGGGACGATTGACAACCGCCCCGTACTCGTCCAGTCTTGCCGCACGAGCAACGTTCGCAAGGTCACATTTCTGGCGCCGACCAGGTCGGCATGCAGCGCGTAATGACAGGTTTGACACACAAACAGGAGTCCATTGCCGGGGCGGTTGGCTTTCGCCGTATACCCGCAGCGGGGGCACGCCTGGCTGGTGTAGTGGGCATCCACTTTTACCGCTATACTCCCTGCCCGTGCTGCTTTGTAGGCGAGGTAGCTGTGCAACTCGGCGAAGGCCCACTGGCTGGTGTGGCGGTTGGCCTTCCGCCGTTTCTTGCTGGGTCGCTTCCCATGCTTGCGCCTCGTTCGCTGGCGGATGCCTGTCAGGTCTTCCAGGCCAAGCATGCTCTGTGGGTAGCGTTCCACGATACGTCGGCTGATCATGTGGTTGGCAGCTTGCTTCAACCGTCTCTCTCGCCCGCTGATGACGATGAGTCGTCGGGTAGCAGAGCGAGTGCCTTTGCGTTGCAACCGCTTTCTCAATCTCGCATAGTGGTCGGCTTTGGCGCGGACTGCGCTGCCAGAAAAGAAGGCAGTGTGGTCTTGGGTATCGGTCGAGACCGCTAGATAGCGCTCTCCTACGTCTATCCCAACCACACTGCTATGGGTCCCTGCTGTGGGGTCTGCCACGTCCATCTCCAGGGAGACGAGCAAATAGAACTGCTTCCTGGACTTGTCATACCAGAGCTTGGCGGCTCCGATGTGGGCCGACTTCTGTATCAGGGCGACGTGCTTGTCGTAGCCGGTGTAGCAGACAATGACCCGACCGGAAAGCGTCAGGATGCTCACGCGGCGCTCCGTCTTGAAGCTATAGTCATGGCCCACATGGTATTGCAAGGTGGGAGAGACGAACTTTGGGGGCTGGTCCAGTCCCTTGTAGCGCTTTTTCGTGTGGCCGGCCTTGCGGTGCGCGGCATTCTGCTTGGCCTTCGTCCACAAGGCTGTGTAGGTCGCACCGACCTGGCGAGGCACAGAACACGCCATCTGTGCGGGAAGGCCAAAACGCGCCCGTATCTCGTGGTACGTGCCATCCTGAAGGGCCAGCTTGTTGCTCATCTTCCCATGCTGGAAAGCATAGCGGCTGACATAGTTCAGCGCATCACGGTACGCCAGTTGGGTCTGGCGCAGGGCGGCGAACTGCTCCGATGTCGTGCGCAATTTGAGCTTGGCAACGATGGTCTGTTTCATAGAACAAGTATACGAGATTTCACAGGAGTTGGAAAGCGCGGAAATGCTGATGAACATCTCGGCCCCCACCCCCGAACAAGGAACGCCGCATTCCTCCCCACGCGTGAATGCGGGGCATCCTGCGGCAGGTTTTGGTGAGACGTATTTTTTGTACTGTACCATATTATCTTAAGAAAACGTATGCGCTGATATCTTTGAGGTATGTGCCGCTTTTACATCACCAGGCATATCATACCTCGATACACAAGTCGGCACGCTGTCTTTTTTAACGATTTACAAATTGACCTGTAACACGATAGTCCTGGAGTCTATTATACTACTGCCGAGGGGCACGTGGCTTTGTGATCTTGCCAGTACGGTTCAGCAATGCTACAATGCCACTGCAATAGTACTATTGCAGCATACCCCACTCTTCGTACAGAAAGGACGTATCATGGACATAAACGCACAAGCCGGGCAGG
>Ga0137378_10004544_pt1 | contig 11982 bp, 15 predicted proteins | sample SagtaG_21_FD_104813 | JGI IMG/M metagenome (GOLD analysis project Ga0137378, IMG submission 104813) | Vadose zone soil microbial communities from Sagehorn Ranch, Mendocino, California, USA - Sage2_L_60_16 metaG | ecosystem: Environmental > Terrestrial > Soil > Vadose zone | place: USA... | reverse complement strand
GTGATAATGTGGTTGCCCTTCTCACGGTACATCTCGGCCACGCCCTTGATGGCAAGGTTGTCGCTCTCCGTGGCGCCAGAGGTGAAAATAATCTCTTTGGTGGTTGCACCAACGAGTTTGGCGACGCGTTCGCGGGCAGTCTCAACACCTTCCTCGCCGGCCCATCCAAAGGAGTGATTGCGGCTGGCGGCATTGCCGAATTTCTCCATGAAGAAGGGCAGCATTTCCTCCAACACCCGAGGGTCCATGGGGGTCGTGGCGTGGTTGTCCATGTAGATGGGCAGCTTCACACCCTTTGGGGCTGTGTGCTGAACGTCGCTTCGTGGAACGTCATTTCCGCGAACATCGTTTTGTCGAGCGTCGTTTTTCCGAACCTGGGGGACTTTTACTTCAGTGCTCATGATTGCTCTCTCCTGCTGCTATGAGATCTTGATGCTTGAAATATGGGCATGGAGTCAGGTTATCGTCACCAATTCCGCCGGTTTGGTCGCGCGGATTTCGACGGTTTCTGGTTCCTCTGTCATATGTGAAATCTTGATGCGCTTCAGCACTGCCTCGATACTCTCGTTCACTTTGCGCAGCGGCTCGCGGATTGTGCAACGATCTGTTTGATCGCACTCGCCGCGTACGGTCACGCACGAGGTAATAAAAAGAGGGCCTTCGATGGCTTGAATTACCTCGAAAGCGGAAATCGTGCGGCCTTCGCGGGCCAACGTGTACCCACCGTTCATCCCGTGTTGCGAGTGCAACAGCCCAGCTTTGACCAAGCGCTGCAGAATCTTTGCCAACGCCTCAAGCGGGATGCCGTATGAATCGGCAACATCTTTGGCGCTGCAGGCTCCTTCGTTCGCGTGCTCAGCCAAATGCTTCATGGCCATCAGCGCATAGTCAGCTTTTTTCGTTAGTTTCAGCATCCGACAACCTCAGCCGACACAATCCGACCACTTCGGTCGGATACAAATCCGACCTTTTCAGTCGTAATTAATTCTACGCCCTTCCGGTCGTATAGAGCAAGCGCCCACAGCGAACGGCAAACCATCGAGTCTGAATGGTAACTATCGCAGATTGAATGGCTTAGGGTCTTCCGGTGTTGTTCTAAGAGATACTTGCCGACCTGAGTTTCCACGAAGCCCTCAATGACGTTCGGGTGGCACAAAGAATTTTACACAGTTCTCACCCAGAAGGACTTGACAAGCGAAGAACCCGTTCTACAATACCGGGAAATTCCTGCGAAACTGTGTCCCTCCTCCCAGGAGGGCAACACTTCCGGATTTATGACTTCAAAGCCGCCCTTGAACATTCCCAACGAAACCAACCAGCAGCCCTGCAAGCACCCGCGCGTGCAGATTGTGAGCCGCGAAGATGACGCCGAGTTCGTCGAATGCCTGGAATGCGGCGACATTTTCGAGTCCAGCGAATTTGAGGACATGAGCATCGAAGAGCGCACTCAGGGCGGCGAGTTGTAATCCGCAAGTACCCCGAATGACGAACGTAACCCTCCTGTGTCTTTGGACCTTGTGCCGCAAGAACCACATTGGTAATCTCCGGGCCGGGAGTGTGTGCACTCTTCCCCAGAAAATATGTCAATCCTAGCCCTCGTGGTTGATGATTCCATGCTGATCCGGTACACCGTGTGCCGCTTTCTGGAGGAACGCGGATTTGCGGTGGAGTCGGCCACGAATGGAGTGGAGGCATTGCAAGTTCTCGCGCGCGTGCAACCTGACCTGATCATTACCGATGTGAAAATGCCCCGAATGTCGGGCACCGAATTGATCAGTGCGCTCAAGAGTAAGCCCGAGACAGCAAAGATCCCCATCATAATTGTGGCTGGGCGGGGCAGTGGCTTCGATACATCAGAAAAACGTGCCGATTTCGCCATTTATAAAGATATTGACATCGAAAGCCAGTTGCAAAAAGGGTTGGAGAAAGTCCTCGGCAAAGCCAGCCGCAAGAAGAGCGCGGGGAAATAGTGGATGCTTTCCGCTGTTAGCTCTCAGCCTTTAGCTCTTTGGCCTTCAGCTCACTTGCGACCAGCCTGGTTGCGGCATGAAGGGGTGGAGCTCGCCTTGAAGTTCGAAAGTAAAATTTCATCGCAACGCCATTCCTGCTTCTGCTGAAAAGTCCGTGGGGGCAAGGTCCTTCGCCAGGAACTTTGGATAGGCCGCGGCGGCGATCATAGCCGCGTTGTCGGTAGAAAGCGGACGGGAAGGGAAATAGACAGGCAGGCCGTCCCTAGAGGCCTGCCTGTCGAAGCGCTCGCGCAATTCGTTGTTCGCGGCGACCCCACCGGTCACGAGCAGAGTTGCAACATCATAAGTCCGGGCGGCCGCCAGGGTTTTGCTTACCAGATCTTCGACGACGGCATGCTGGAAGGAAGCCACGAGGTTCAGAGTTTGTTTGTCGCAGTGCGCAAGATAGTCGTCGATGGTGGGTTTCGAGATCTTTACCAGAACTCGACGGCGGCCCTCGATGGACGCTTGCAGATTGTGAGTCTCAACGTAGCGCAGGACCGCCGTCTTGATGCCGCTGTAGGAGAAATCGAAACGCGGACGATCGTGATTGCCGCTTTTCCCGGAAGCGGCCCCGTCGCGACGGTCGCGATGTTTGATTTGTGCCGCAGGAAACTTCACCGCTCTGAAATCGCCGTGCGGGGCGAGTCGGTCGATCAGGGGACCTCCGGGATATCCGAGGCCGAGCAGCTTGGCGACTTTGTCGAAGGCTTCGCCGGCAGCGTCGTCGCGGGTGCGGCCGATATTCTCGTACGTCCAGCCTTCGTTCTCCGGCTCCGCCAGATACAAGTGCGTATGGCCGCCTGAGACCACGAGTGCAAGCACGGGAAACTGCATCTGGTAATTGCCTTTTTGCCTCTCCTCGAGCAGCACGGCGTGAATGTGTCCTTCCAGGTGATTGACGGCGATCAGCGGCTTATCGAGCGCGAATGCCAATGCTTTGGCATAACTAATGCCGACTAATAGAGCGCCGGCCAGACCGGGGCCTTGCGTAACGGCAATGGCGTCCAGTGACTGATAGGAGTGTTTCGCCTCAGCGAGCGCCCGACGTACCACGGGGACGATGGCACGGAGGTGCTCGCGCGAGGCGAGCTCCGGCACGACACCGCCGTAGGGTTGGTGGACGGCCATCTGAGAGGCAACGACGTTGGAGATGACTTCAGCGCCCGAGCGCACAACGGCGGCGGCGGTCTCGTCGCAGGAACTCTCGATGCCTAGGATGAAGACCTCGGGCATAACCCCTATATTATCTGCTAAGGAGTTCTTTGGCCGCCGTGCTCAAGGATTTTGCCAGCTCGATTGTGCGTACCCTGCGCGAACATGACCACAAAGCTTATCTCGTGGGCGGATGTGTGCGCGACTTGTTGTTGGGACGCGAGCCTGCGGACTACGACGTGGCCACCAGCGCCACGCCGCTCCAAGTGATGGAGATTTTTCCGGAGACGTTTGCGGTCGGGGCGCAGTTTGGCGTGGTGTTGGTGCCGCTGCCGGCGAAAGACGTTGCACGCAACGTCGCTACGAAAAATTCTGATCGTGGAGACGTAGCTGCTTGCGCCCCGCCCGAAGCATCTGTTGTAGAAGTCGCCACTTTCCGCAGCGATATTGGTTATTCGGACGGACGACACCCGGATGAGGTGCGTTTCAGTGAGGATCCGCGCGAAGACGTCGCCCGGCGCGACTTCACGATCAACGGGATGCTGCTCGATCCGTTGACCGACGAAGTGCTTGATTTCGTGGGCGGGCGAAAGGATCTTGAGAGCAAGATCATCCGCGCGATCGGCGATCCAGAGAGGCGCGCCGCCGAAGATAAATTGCGCATGCTGCGTGCCCTGCGTTTTGCGGCACGTTTCGGATATTCGATCGAACCGTCTACATGGGCAGCGATCCAAAAGCTGGCCCCCGAGATTCACATTGTTTCGCGAGAACGCGTGCGCGATGAGCTGACTAAGATGCTTACCGAGGGGCATGCTCGGAACGCATTCCTGCTCCTCGATGCGAGCGGCCTGTTACGTGAAATCCTGCCTGAGATTTCCGCGATGAAGGGCGTCGCGCAGCCTCCGCAGTTTCATCCCGAGGGTGACGTGTTTGTGCATACGCTGCTGCTGCTGGAGCATCTGCCGCACCCCTGCCCTCCCACGCTGGCTTGGGGCGCGCTGCTGCACGATGTGGGCAAACCGGCGACGTTTCGCGTGGCGCCGGACCGCATTCGTTTCGACGGGCATGTGGATGTTGGGGTGAAGATGGCGGAAGAAATTTGTCGTCGCCTCCGTCTTTCAGGCGACGATACCCAGCAGATTTCGGCGTTGGTGGATCACCACATGCGTTTGGGGCAGGCCACACGTATGAGCGAATCCACGCTCAAGAAATTTCTACGCATGCCCCACTTCGAAGAGCATCTGGCTTTGCATCGCGCTGACTGCCTGGCCAGCCACGGGGGTTTGGATTCGTACGAATTCGTCCAAAAGAAGCTTTCGGAGATTCCGCCGGAAAAGATGCGGCCGCCGCGATTGGTGAGTGGCGAAGATCTGATCTCAGCCGGATATTCACCCGGACCTGAATTTCGTAAGATCTTGGATGCCGTAGAGAATGCACAGCTCGAGGGGGACCTGTCTTCGCGACAGGCAGCGATGGAGTTCGTGCGGCGAGAATTTCCACTCTAAAGGGGTGATTTCCACCGGCATCCACCTCACCGGCGGAGTGCTAGAATCGAAAGCCGCGGCAGGATCTTGGTGGTGGAGAATCATGAGGTTTGTTTCGAGAAACGTAGAGTTGGAGCAGGCAGGCACCCGCCTGGAGGGGGTTGTGGCTGGGTCCATGCGGCGAGTCCCACGCAATGAGGCGCCCGTATTGGCTTGGCCGTTAGTATGTGGTTCGGCTGTGGCGGAGCGCACACGGGCGGTTACTTTTGCAACGGGAATCTTGCGCGTCGAGGTTGCGGATACGGGATGGAAGCGCGAGTTGCAAGCATTGGCTCCGCGGTATGTGGCGATGATCAATCGATATGCGGGGCAGACTGTGTCCCGAATTGAATTTGTCGTGGTTGCGCCTGACCCGGTTGCGCATGAGGCGGGCGCGGGCACCCGCTCCAGATGAGACCATGCGGGCATCGCTCCATCTAACACTGGAATCAGATGATGAAAGTCGCGGAGAAGGATGTCGCCTACGTTGCCGGCTTGGCCAATCTGGAACTCACGCAGGAAGAACAGGCAGGCATGGTGCGAGACTTGAACTCGATTCTTCAGTACGTCGACCGGCTCAATGAACTGGACACCTCGAACGTGGAGCCGATGGCTCAGGTCTCCGACCGCTATGGCGTGGACGGATCGAAGCCGGGAACCGAGCGATTCTCCTATGCCAGCCGGGAAGATATTCCAGAAGGGTTGCGCAAGTCGTTGCCCCGCGAAGAAGCGCTGGCAAATGCTCCGGATTCCGACGGGGTGTTCTTCAAAGTTCCAAAGGTGATTGAAAGATAAAATAAAAAAGATAAGCGCGAAGGATAGAAGTCCGGGCGCCGGATTATCGATTCGGTCCGGCTCTCCTCCCGCGTCCTCAATTCTGACTGCTGCCTCGATGGACCTAACCTCACTCACCATTGACGTCGCGCGGTCTGTCGTACAGCAACGTCGGACTTCGGCGCGCGCACTGGCAGAAGCGCACTATGCCCGCATCCAGAAAGAAGACGGACAAGTTGGTGCGTTTCTCACGCTCTCGAAAGAGCGTGCGCTGAAGCAAGCGGATCGCATCGATCGAATGGCCGCGGAGGGAAAGCCCCTGCCGGCGCTGGGCGGCGTTCCGGTGGGCATCAAAGACGTGATGGTCACGCGCGGCGTGCGCACGACCGCGGGATCGAAGATTCTTGCCAATTACATTCCTCCTTATGACTGCACGGCAGTTGCGCGTATGGAAGCCGCAGGCGCCGTAGTGCTGGGCAAGATGAACTGCGACGAGTTTGCCATGGGATCATCGAACGAGAATTCGGCGTTTCACCCGGTACGCAATCCTCGTGATCTGACCCGCGTGCCGGGAGGTTCATCCGGAGGGGCAGCAGCGGCGGTAGCGGCAGACATGGCCGTGGTCACACTGGGCTCGGACACAGGAGGATCGATCCGGCAGCCTGCGTCCTTTTGTGGAGTGGTAGGTCTGATGCCGACTTACGGCAGGGTTTCGCGCAACGGACTGATCGCCTTTGCCTCGTCGCTTGATCACATTGGACCACTGGCGAAGACGGTAAAAGACGCGGCAATTGTGCTGCGCACCATCGCCGGACGCGATCCCATGGACTCAACATCGGCTGATTTGCCGGTACCCGATTACGTTGCCGAGCTCGCCAAGCCGGTGCGTGGACTAAAGCTCGGAGTTGCCAAAGAGTATTTTGGCGAGGGATTGGATAACGCAGTTGGTCAGGCGGTCGAGGCGGCGATTGACAAGCTAAAGCGTCTGGGCTGCGAAATCGTGGCGGTTTCATTGCCGCATACGCCGTACGCAATTCCGACTTACTACTTGGTGGCCACGGCGGAAGCGTCGTCGAATCTGGCGCGCTACGATGGCGTACGCTACAGTTACCGCGCGCCGGAGGTGAAATCGCTTGCGGAGATGTACCGGCGCAGCCGCGATGAAGGATTCGGCGCCGAGGTCAAGCGGCGCATCATGCTTGGCACCTACGCTCTGAGTGCTGGCTACTACGACGCGTACTACTTGAAAGCACAAAGGGTGCGCACGCTACTGGTGCGCGATTTCGAAGAGGCCTTCACGAAAGTGGATGCGATAGTCACCCCGACGAGTCCGACGGCGGCTTTCCGCCTGGGCGAGAAGTCGAATGATCCTTTGGCGATGTATCTCGCGGACGTCTACACGGTGACGGCGGATCTGGCAGGAATTCCGGGAATTTCAGTCCCTTGTGGCGAGACGAAAGAAAAGTTGCCAATTGGCCTGCAGATTCTGGGCAGGCATTTCGACGAAGCCACCATTCTGCGGGTGGCGCATGCCTACGAGCAGGCGGCGTAGCCAATCAGAGTGCCCGATAGTAACTGTCTCCTAAGCAGGCACGGCAGAACGCCGCGCCGTCGCGCCATACTTCGCGCCGAAAATTAATTCCTTCACCGCATTGCGCACATACCACTCGCTCTCCCTTATATCCGGGAAATTCCTCGGGCGGTAAGTCAACTTTCACCCACTGCGTGGTAAACAGATCGTCATCTGAGATTTCGCGGTAGGCCAACATCTGTTGCTGATTCTTGTCCGCAAGTTCCGGATGCATCTGTCGGGCCAGCGTCTTGGAAGATTCTTTGGCGGCGACACGGACGGCCTGGTTGGTGCCTACGTCGACGAACGTGGCTGCAACTTTTCCCCAGTCGCGAAACTTCAGAGCCCGCTTGCCGAGCCGGCAACCGGTGACCACAGCAACGGCGTCGGTGGCGCAACGGTCGATCTCGACAAAGGTGACTAAACGCTTGCGGTCTTTTCCGTCAGGGTCGTCAATGCCGAGTTTAGCCAAGCCCAACATGGCGAGTCGCACGCCGAGAACCTGTCCGGCGCAGAGGTGGCCGTGAGCTTGCTCGGCCTGTCTGAGGTATTCGTCGAGGGATTTCATAAAAGCAGCTGTCAGCTATCAGCCCTCAGCTTAACACTCCCGGAGCTGGTGTTCTGCGCTGGAAACCGGGTCACTTTCGGCGCCAGCGCACCCTGTCTTTGGTGTTCTCAATGACAATCCCGGCAGCTGTGAGTTCCGCACGCAATGTGTCCGAGACTTTGAAGTCTCGTGCACGGCGAGCGGTCTCCATCTGCGCAATCTTCTCCTCGATGTCTGCGTCGAAGAGTTGGCCAGACTGCACGGCTTCGCGCAGTTCGGGACTGATGTCTTTCTCGTGCCCTTCCGTCAGTGCCCAATCAAAGACTTGCTTCATCTTGGAGCCGTCATCATCTTTCAGCACGGCGAAGATTTCATCGAACTGGGCGAGTGCCTCGAGCAGCGCTGGGACGTCGCCCTTCTTAATCACTTTCGCATCAAGCGCAGAATTGACGCGACGTACCATCTCGAAAATAGCCGCCTGCGCCTGCGCGGTATTGAGATCGTCGTCGAGCGCGGCCCTCATGCGGTCGATGGTCTCGTCGGCAAGCGCTTGTATCTCGTCCCCGGAGCCGTCAGTAAAATGACCTTCGGTCAAGCGGACGTAGAAGTTGCGCAAGCGCTCGACAGAAACCGAGGCTTGTTTCAGGCCATCGAAGGTGAAATTCAACTGATTGCGATAAGGAACAGAAGCGAGCAGGTATCGGATCGAGGACGGTTTGTGCCCCTTCAGCACCAAGTCGCGCAAGGTAAAGAAGTTGCCTATGCTCTTCGACATCTTCTCGCCTTCGACCAGCAGGAACCGCGCGTGAAACCAGAAACGGGCGAAGGTCTTCCCCGTGAGTGACTCCGACTGCGCGATTTCGTTTTCGTGATGGGGAAAGATGAGGTCTTCGCCTCCAGCGTGCAGGTCGAAGGTTTCGCCCAACGCATTCATCGACATCACCGAGCACTCCAAGTGCCAGCCCGGCCTGCCGCGGCCGATCGAGGTATCCCAGGAGGATTCTCCAGGTTTGGGCGCTTTCCAGAGGGCGAAGTCGCGAGCGCTGTCTTTATCGTATTCGTCGACGTCGACGCGCGCGCCGTCGAGCATTCCGCTGAAGTCTTTCTTAGAAAGCCGCCCATACTGTGGGAATTTCGCGATGCGAAAGTAATAGGAGCCGTCTTCAGCGCGGTAGGCGAAGCCCTTTTCGACGAGTTTGGCCACGAACTCCGCCATCTCCGGGATGTGCTCCGTGGCCCGTACCAGAGTCGGCGGTTCGATGCCGATCATGGTGGCGTCTTCCAGGAATGCCTTTTCATATTTCGCCGTGTATTGCTGAACCGTCACGCCATCGCGAGCAGCGTTGCGGATGATTTTGTCGTCCACGTCGGTGATGTTCATGACGTGATTTACCTCGTAACCGCTCTGCCGCAAAACCCGGCGCAGAATGTCGATCGCGATAAATGTCCGGAAGTTGCCGATATGACCGTAGTCGTAGACAGTGGGTCCGCACGCGTACATGCGGACTTCGTTATCGCGCAGAGGACGAAACTCCTCCACGCTCGCAGACATGGTGTTGTAAAGGCTCAGGGCCATAGGGAGATCGAGCCGCAATGACGAATCTACGATTCTAGGGGGACGCGCGAAAGGGGGTCAAATTTTGCAAAACTGTGGATGAAAAGCTGATTCACTTTGGCGCCGTCGTGGCGGTTGCACTTGCCTGAGGATGAGCGCGCAAGCGCTGTTGTACCAGCAACACGTAATGGATTGCCGAAATAATCGTGAAAATGAAGGTGGCACGCAGGGATACGGTTCGCGCGATCCATACCCAGCGCAGGGGCCGCACTTGAAAGAGCAAGACAAAAAAGACGGCGGCGATCTGGCAGAAGGTATTCGCTTTTCCGAAAATACTGGGACTGAAGTTTCTTAGTCCGGCGATTGCAAAAAGCACAGCGCTGGCGGCGAGGATGGAAATATCGCGGCTGAAAACCACGACTGAGAATTTCCAGGGGATTTTGTGCAGAATGGAAAGTACAAGAAACATCGTGCTCAGCAGGAGTTTGTCGGCTATGGGGTCGAGATATTGACCGAGCAAAGTTTGCTGATGAAGCCTGCGGGCAAGAAGCCCGTCGAGGCCATCGCTGAAGCCTGCGATTACGAAGACGATAAGGGCCCAGAGATAGCGGCCTTCGACCAAATGGATCACGATGAACGGCAAGAAAATCATTCGTAGCAGCGTGAGCTGATTGGGTGCTGTCAAGATTTGCGAAAGTCTCACGCCGGTTCCTTGTCCACCGATGATTCGGCCGGGGCTGCATCGCGGCGATTCACGATCTGATTGGCGCCTGTGGAAGGCAAGAAAGTGGAAGGTTCCTGGCCGGTTTTGGCGGCGAAGCGCTGGGAAAGAGATGGAAGGTTTCCATCGGGAACGTCGAGGTCGATTCGCTCGATGCGATGCATGGGAAAGAAAACGACGGCTGGCGTGAACGGCTCACCGTCTTTCACCATCACCACCAGGTCTTCAAAAGATGCCAGTTCAATGCCGCTCAGGCTCAGGCCCTCGGGAGTCAGCGCAAGGATCATGCCCCAAAATTTTTCCCGGGGAGCGGACAGCGTTAGGACGACGATCGCTCCCGGTGCGAAGGGCACGCGAACTCGGGTGGCATCTTTTTCCACGCCTTCGATTGTCGCTGCGGAACGGCAGCTTTGCAACCGGTTCAGCCGCCGAAATGGGATTTACCCCTGCTGGCGACGGCTCGAAAAAGGCAGCTCCCCACCCCAGCGCCTTTAGCTGCGGAATTGGCAAACCTCACTGAGGGTCAAGCCCTATTGGTTACTCCTGCGGGGAAATTGTGCAGTAGCTAGATCGAGTTCCAGTCTTGACCTCGAATTACGCGGCGGCGATGGCTAGGTCTGCACGTCGACCGAAGCCGGCGGCCAGTAGCACCGTGATAAAATCTCTGGTGAACAGCGCGGCATACCCGCGAACGGGTTTGGTATGCGGTTGGCAAAAAAATAATGTAGGCGCGTAGCTCAGCCAGTTAGAGCGCTACCTCGACACGCTTCTGTGGTTCCACACTGCCAACAACTTAGAGACCTTTGGGGACTGCCCCAGTACGCTCAAGTACGGCCAAGACGGGCTTATTACCCCTGATTTACCGGTGTGATTTTCCTGCTCTCCGGTCGCAGGCTGGCGATCGATTGTGCCGTACTCATACAGTCGGTAACCTGTCAGTTTCACCTTTTTCATTCTGTTGCAACCTCCATACTGCGGGATCAAGGCAGTACTCGCCAAATTGAGGCAACCGACTATTAGAATGGGGGATTATTTTCCAGGTTGAGCTACTGCTTCGCGCGCCTGTTGCAGCACAACTTGAGCTCCAATCCTGAGGCAGGACGTATCGTTGGTACAGAACAACACATCTACGCCGGCCTTGACCCAGAACTTGAAGTCCGAAGGCATAGAACCCACAGCAACGAGTTTTCCGTGCTGCTTCGCCGTCCGAATCACCAACTCCCCGGATTCCTGCACTCGCGTGTGACCAGTCTGCCCTGGCACCCCAAGACTCGCCGCGAGATCCGAAGGTCCGATGAAGATATCTACGCCGGGTACGCGGCAAATCTCTTCCAGGTTAGCGAGCGCGTGGGTCGTTTCTATCTGAGCCATAAGACACAGTTCATCATTGAGTTTCTGCTGTTCAGCAGGAACATTTGACACCGTCCCATACTTCGCGGCTAATCGCCATTCCTTTTGCCGGATCGTAACTACCGCGACGTGGGACCACTTCTTGAGAGGGAGCTGAGACTTCGAAACCAGGGACCACCATTGCCCCCCGACCGCGACTTTTAATCCGATGTGGCCGAAAGAACCGATGCCAAAAGAGTAGCCCGCTTGTTCTTCTCGTCGCTGCTCCACAATCCGCAACTGGCTTCTTTTAACGGCATGAGCTCCAATTCCCAACGTCTCGACAAGCGCGAGTTGATCAAGCGACAGCAAGTCTGATTTGTGCAATAGCTCAATCGCGACGCCCAAAAATCCCTGCATGCCTCCATCGACATGTACACCGAGCAGCCGCAGCTGTTCGCAGCAGTTCGTTCGTCCCACTTTGCAAGTGCGGCATTTGCCGCAACTGATATACGGTTCGATGGCGCATCGATCCCCGGGCGGAGTCCTCGCGCATTCTCGGGCACTTCCACTACTTCGCCCGCAAGTTCGTGACCCAGCACACGTGGGTATGTGTATATGGGGTGCCTTCCGGCAAGAGCATGGAAATCGCTTCCACAAACCCCAACTCGATGAACGCGGGTGAAGAGGCGCTAGTGGTTGGCGGCGGCCCCATCGGACTTGCGGCGTGTCAGTTCGCCGAGGCCGTCGGGGCGAAAGTGGCAGTCATAGAAATCAACGATTGGCGCAGACACTTTGC
>Ga0137378_10004538_pt1 | contig 11985 bp, 14 predicted proteins | sample SagtaG_21_FD_104813 | JGI IMG/M metagenome (GOLD analysis project Ga0137378, IMG submission 104813) | Vadose zone soil microbial communities from Sagehorn Ranch, Mendocino, California, USA - Sage2_L_60_16 metaG | ecosystem: Environmental > Terrestrial > Soil > Vadose zone | place: USA... | reverse complement strand
CTTCGAGTCCCCTGTTGTGCGACTGTAGAACTTTTTCAGAGAAATTTTAAGGGCCATCGCCCCAAAGTCTAGGAGTCATGAATCGGGGGGCTGACGTTGCCGTCCGTCCGTACTCGAAAGGCGACCTGCCATTGCTGGAAAGGACGCTAGGAGACCCGAGAATGATGAAGCATCTTGGCGGACCGGAAAGCGTGGAAAAACTTTGGGAGCGTCACAAAAAATTCGTTGCTATGTCTGAAGACTCTAGTACGGGTTGCATATTCGTCATATCGGTAGGCTCCGAAAAAGCCCTAGCTGGTACAGTTGGCTATTGGGAAAAAGATTGGTATGGAGGGAAAGTATGGGAGACTGGTTGGAGTGTTCTGCCAGAGTTCCAAGGTGAGGGAATCGCTACCGCCGCAACAAAACTAGTCGTAGAACGGGTTACAAAGCTTCGGGGTCACAAATATCTCATGGCTTTTCCCTCGGTGGACAACCATCCGTCCAATGCCATCTGCAGAAAATTGAGCTTCGTTCTCTTAGGAGAAAGCCAATACGAGTACCCCAGAGGGAGTGGCAGCTTCATGCGCTGCAACAACTGGCGACTAGACCTCTTTAGGAGCACAAATAAGGAACAAAGGCAGGGCGAACCTAGCATTCCGTTGTGAACCTTTTGGGGCTCAGCAGAATTTCCACACAACCACTTGTGCTGTCGGAACAATTTCGACATGATAAATTGGAGAGGCATACTCGTTCGCCTCCTTCGGTCTTACAGACACAGAAGCTAACGAGTATCCCTCCAGCTTGACCCAAAAGACAAGCGGGAAGAACGCCGACCAAAAGTAATTAGTGTCTGCGGGATAGTCTAGGCGTCGGTCTTGAGGCTCTCTAGACCAAGCATTCCCGTGCTCGCTATCCTTGCAGTAGGAATGACGGTGATCGTGGTAGGCCTGCTCATTTCCAGTCACAGCGTAGAGGTTATGCGCTTTTCCGGCAATCAGAGCCAAGTCTTCGAAATCAACGGAAACAGCAGGGACCATTTTCTTGAACCAGTCAGCCAGACGAACCTCAATCTCTGCCAAGATCCGACGATTGTGAGTCTCTACACGCAAGGGAACACAGCGCCTGTCTACAACGGCCAGGTAACTTACTCGCTCCCCAAGTCTGGAGGCCAAAACAGCGCTTGGGAACTCAACTGGAATCCAATGTTTCTCCCAGACGGCCTGACTCCAGGCAACTACTACTTCGTGGTCCAACACCCATCTTGTCGCAGCGGAGTCACGCTGGCGCTATTCCGAGTATCTCGATGAGCCTCACTCACGCTATGGCCTACGAGCAAGTTTCCAATTCTAAGGCATTTCTAAGGGATCCTCCATGGGACTACCCCATTTCAATGTTACAAGCCATTGAGTGAGCCTTTGTCTGGACCCTAACGGACCCGAAGCACGCCCGGGTCCCCCGTACAATTTTGTCTTTGCTAGAATGATGTCGCTGCCTGAATGCCCCTATTCTCTTCTCTACGATGGGTCGCCCTGGCGGATAGGCCAGGGATGGCCGGCCTCGGGTCATTATGCTCGGAAACGCTCTCCCAATCTTCTCTAGGGCCGAGAGGAATACTCCTTTGCCCATCATACTTGCAGCTATAGCATCTGCTTTGATTCTCATCTTGCTGTTGAAACGGAACCCTAACACGCCATACAGAATCATTGTGAATATGAGAGCAGGGGGCGCGAAACCATTCTCTTGCTACTTCTGGGGGGTCCGAATGAGGGGTGGCTGTGTGGGCTATGGCTGAGAAGAATGTTCCACACGTTTTACGAATGGTTCCGTGGTTCCACGGTCAACTCTTTGGAATGTCGAAGAATGTAGTCTGCTTAGGTGCTTTGGGCGTGAATAAGCCGCTTGCCAATAGTTTCTTCTTGAACAGTCGATAGAACAAGAGAGAGGTTGGAACAGTCACAACAAACAAGGTATAGCTTGGCCACATGATCGACCAGTCATAGTAGAATGTGTTTCGCGCAATCTCTTCCATCGCCTGGAGAGCAAGAAATGACAGCATGAGCGCGGCGACGGTCCAAGACTCGAATATGATCAGCGGGATCCAGATCCTCTTCTGATCAATCTGCCGGGCGGCTAGAAACATGATGGCCCATACTGCTGGAGTCACGATAAGGTAGAGGTTTATGGTGTTGATGAGTGCGATTGTTCCGGGACACTGGATTGCCAGACAGACCAGCTGGCCAGGGTAGAATCCGAAGATAATCGCTGCTGGCACAACTGCGGAGATCATGATTGGTATCAGGAGCTTGATTCTGGATGATCTCTGCGCGCCTTTCATCGCTCTCGACCATGGGATTGATGTCGGAATAAGGAGTAGCCAAAGAAAGGGTGCGAAGAGTTGAAGGAATCTTAGCGCTGGTCCTGAGATGGCTTCAAACTGAGACGCGACCTGATCGGTTAATGCTATTCTTGCGTAAGCTTCTGGGATGGGCTGGTCTGGGTTCTTGAATCCCCAAGAGAGAACGTAGTCCGCAGGCACGGGCACCTGTTTCCCAGAAGGATCTAGCTGGTTCCACTGCATTCCAATCCAGCGGCCGCCGCCTGCGTCAACGGTCATCACGTTCGTAACGTTTTCGAGTCCGTTGATTGTTGGATCACAATCTGACATGGTCTGATTATGGACCACATTTCCCGACAGGTCGCGGACGATGAAGCTGAACCAACAACCATTGGGGAAGTGAACAGCAATACGTTGAGAGGTGGGGTTGTACAGGACAAGCATGATTTCAACTGTCTCTCCTAGCTTGTAGGAGGACTTGTCCGTAGGCAATGCTGTTTGGAAGAGCGAGCTTTCGCCGTGTGCTTTGGCGAGGACTGGGAGGAACACTACTAGGACGACAATTATTGCAAGGCAGCCTGTTTGGCCATGTCGCAAGTCGGATCATACAGTTGGACTCCGCAACTGAAAAACTTAGGGTAGGCAGGCCCGGACAGCCCCCCTCGCTCCGGTCGCTAAACCGCCATGACTGACCGATCTGTTGATATTCATTGCAGGCATTAGTGAGACTGGGGTTTGAGCAAGTGTCCGAACCCGAGTGGGAGCCAGAAGGTAAGCCTGCTGAGGAAACAGCAAGGGGAGACGTCGAAGACGGGACCGGTCTTCCTTCAGCCTCCTATCTCGATCCGATTGTAGGCCTCGGGAACGAACTGGCCAGACAGCTCGGGCTTTCACAGACGTTCTCGTCAGTTAAGTGGCAGGAAGGGTTTGTGCGAAAAAACCGAGGTCGATATGCGACCGTACAGCCAACAACTTTCGTTCCCATTCCATCGGACACCCCAATATTCCAAAGTCGTTCTATCTATCTCGCACAGAATATGCAGGCTCGACTGTCAACAGAAGAGTGGAAGCCGCTGATAGCTTCGGCCCTCATCAACCGCTGGAAGCTTAGACCGCGAAAGATTCTCCGGATACTAGCGATTACGATTCCAGTCATCGCGATCTATATCGCCGGACGGTTCGTGCTCCCGCCGATGTATCCCACGATCACCAATTGCGGTCCGCCATACACTCATTCATATGGAACGTGTGCCACCGACAATCGCGGTTGGGATATTCTAGTCCCGCTTGGACTCCTTCTATGGATACCGCTACTCGTCGCCAGTCTTATCTCGCTACGACCTTTCTTCAACTCATCTATTGCAGATAGAGAGACGGCAGTCCGTTTTGGAAAGGACAACTTGATCTACTCCTTGCGAAGAGTGTCCGAAGTCTCACCGTCTGATAACTGGCGCGTCAAGAGAAGAATCAGCAGGCTCACACAGCCAGATGACGCAACGCTACCTCACTCGGTGTGATGATGCGTTCACGTGGGCGTTCTCCCACTCCTTGACTTTCTCCCGGATCAGCGAATGGAAAAGGTCCTTTTGCAACGGGATGAGGGTTGAGGTCGGGTCAGACGAATACACGCAAGCGTTGGCCGACCATTTCGAGAGTAGCCTTGCATAATTTGGCGGTCTAACTCAACATAAGTAGAGTGAGGAAAGTGTTCGATCCAAAAGTACGCTTAATTCTTGGGCCACAGATCCCTCTAAACTAGGGCGAAAAAGTGTAGGTACCTTGGAAATCGCTCTCGACGGTGTGGCTATCCTAGTCTTAGTTGGTTGCATCGTCTGGATGATGAAATTCACGATTTCTCAGCAGAAGGGCGAGAGATTGACCCTCAAATGGCGCAACATGGACCCTATCAGACGGACGGTGGTAGGCCTGATATCTTTCTGGATATGTTTCAACCTGTACCTATCGGTCGGAAACGAGTTCGCTTCTCTCAATGTATTCGTTCTACCGCTTAGCTCGATCTACTCTATCCACAGACCCATTCTGATCTTGGCTTCAGCCTCAACAATAGTGGGGTTGGCTTTCTTGCTCTCAATCAGGTTTCCCCGACGCCGTGTTGTTGCCTAACTCCCCTTTAGCACCAATTTAGAGCGCGCTTCGATGATTGAAGGTCAATCCTCTTGATGATGCAACATTGCAGTTCTGATGATGCAACAACGAGTCCGCCTAGTCCCAAGAGTATCCGATAGCACTGGCGACTCCAGCGATTACGCATCCCTGTGTGGAACAGTTGAGTCTCCTGGTCGTTGTTGGAGGTCCAAGGTAGAGGTTTGAGATTGTGAACGCAACAGTCGCTACTAGCAGGAGCGTCATGTAAGGACCTATCTTGAATGCTTGTTCGACGCCTCCTCCACGTCCAAATAGCACTTCGGGCAATTTTCGACTAACCCACCAGACTACTCCTATGCCAAGAAGAGAGGATCCAATAGCGATTGAAATCTCGCTTGGTAAACAACCTGGGGAGTTGCAGCCTATCGGCTGGCGGAGTAGGGTGAACACATACGCGAGAGTAGCTAGAGTTACTGCGGCCCCGACTAGAGTTGGGGTCTTTGGGGATATCTTCGAGGCCAGCTCGACCCGTGTCTGCCTAGAATGCCGCTGCTGTCTGGAGGTTATCGATTCTCTTCTGGATGCTGGGCCTGCCTGGCGGGTATATGATGGACGGGCGACCCTTGGTCATCAGCTTCGGAAAAGCTGTCCCTATTTTCTGGAGTGCTGAGATGAAGGCGGTTTTCCCTGTTAGCTCCGCGGCTAGGGCGTCTGACTTGAGTCTCATCCGACTGTTGAAGCGGAGTCCCAGAATGATATACAGTACCATTGCGAAGATCAAGGCGGTTCCTGAATATAGTTGGAAAAATGCTACGACGACCGGTGTTGGGGCTCCGCGCACGGTCGTTGTTCCTTGAAGGTTGAGTATTCCCAGTTGCCAGAGTATGACTGGGATGATGATGTAGACTGCTGTGAGCGGGAGTATTCGGATGAGGAGACCGAGTCGACGCTTTTCGAGGAGTATTCGCTGGTAGATGAGTTCTGAGGCGATTAGTGGGGCCCATTCTTCGGGCTGTAGCTTGTCCTTTGTCGATTCTGGGAGTATCATCTGTTTGCCCACGAACATGCACCCGTCGTAAGGGACCATTATGGGCCGGTTTGAGCGTTTGAAACTGAAACCGGATCGTACGAAATAGTCCTGCCATGAAACGGACTCGGGCTCAAAACCGGAAATCTCCAGCCGCCCGGCGAGGTCTTTCGTGATCCTCACAATATCTTGGCCAGCATAAGAGGCCGAGGCTTGGCTCGCTTCAGTGGGAAAAGTGCTGGTGCCCTCTGGCACAACGAAATTTGTCCTGGTCCCTGCCTGTTGGGCTGTCTTTAGTGCCTGCCTACCGATCGCCCCGACTACCACTAATGGCGCGATGAATCCTGCGATGCTGAGGGGAGCAGCGAGGGCATAGCCGAGCGCCGACTCGAATATTATTGGAGTGAAGCCGAGTACCACAATCGCAACCAGCATTGGTGCGATCATCTTCCGCATTCGTCTTGTCTGAGCATAGTAGGTAGGATGGGCACTTTTCGTGTGTTCTCGAAGCGCACGAGCGAAATCTCTCGGTTCGTTAATCTCCATTTTCTGGCCGCAGATAGGGCATCTGCGGGTTACTATAGCATCCATCGGCCGAAGACCCATGGTTTCCGACAATCCAGACACGCAGAGTCTCGAATAATAACGTGGCGCAAGTGGGAGATTGATTGGGAGGCTCAACCGTCAAGCAATCCTTTTGTCGCGCATTGTCGGTTGCTACACCTCGGTAGACTGTAGGGGCCGTTTCGAGTGGGACGCTCTCGGCTTTGGTTCGCAAGAGTCGTTCGACTGACAGGTCTGGCTCTTATGACTGCCTCGATAGTCGCTGTGGTGCCGCTTCTCGTCTTGATCTCCTATCCTGGCGGGGAGCCTTACTGGGATGCTTATTTTCGCGCTGTTCCGCTAGGAATCACGGTTCTGTTTATCGTGATGATATTTCCGGGCGCTCTTCTCTCCCTCATTGGAGCGGCGATCTCTCCGCCGGACCCGCGGCTCGACCTCTGGCTGGATCTCGGGAGATTCCGCAAGTACCTCAGCTCTCGGGCCAAGAGTGAACCGTCTGCAAGCGACGGCGTTTGGGCTTCATTCATAACCGATAGACCGATGGCCTGGGGATGGACTCTCGGGGTCAGCGAGAAATGCATCGTGGAATTTGAAGAGCACTTCCTCTCTCTCGGACAGCCCGGTAAAGACATCGTCCTGATTGAGCCCAAGGCGGTCTCGCGGACAACTGCTACAACTCTTGAGCTCGATACTGGACGTTGGAACTACGGCAGGGTGACTCTGACTTTCGACTCGGCTTCTGATGCCGACAAGGTCGAGCAAGAAGCGAGGAAGCTCCTTAGTGAGCGCGAGAGGTTTCACTATAGATTTTGGCAAATACCGCCCTTTAGCCCTAAGACTTCGCGTGTGAGCAAGCTCCTCACCTCTCTGAACAGCAGACTCTTGGCACGGAAACACCCGGAGCCACGTCAGCCTTGAAGCTCAGATGGACTAGGCTGAGGACTCTCTTGTTGGTGACCGGAGTATTCTCCCTTATTTTGCTTGCATCCGCAGAAGAGGTGGCGCAGATCTCTGGAAGTGGTCTTTTAGAAACTGCCCTGACCACAGGATTCGCTCTTTCACTCATCTCTTTTCTCGTGATAGGTTCTGTTGGACTAGGCAAGAAAGCCGTTAGAGATGTTCGGAAGGTATACAATCAAAGAGTGGCGAAGTGTTCCATTTGCGACAAACCTCTGCCAGAAGCGAGTCTCCGCCAAGTGGGACGACTCCACTCCTTCCATTATCAGACTGTTCATCTTGATGCCTGGAACTGGAATCAAAAGTGGCGCAGAGTTTGGGTTCTCACCGTTGTTCCATGCGTATTACTCTTCATCTTCGCAATGTATATCGTTCTTAGCGGAAACTATCTCGGATTTTTGGTCGTCGCGCTACCCATGATTCCACTCTTAACCCTCACATGGTTGCGAAGTTTGAAGCTTCGCCAGTTCAGAAGAGAATGGAACGATCAGAGGAAAGAGAAGTTTGACGGAGCCAAGTTGGTGACGCCTTAGCTGTGAGGACTCGAACTCTAAGGCTCGCGATTTTGGGCTACCAAGCAGTCCTAACCTACCTTTACGTGGTACAGACTCTTGCGGTAACTGGTATTGCGCGTTTGCCGTTGAGTTTTGTTGCGACACCAAGTCCTCAGTTTTTCCTCGCCCAAATGGGAATATTCGCGATGCAATTTCCTTGGAATCCTTGCGCTAAGTCTTGTGAACAAATGGGAGAGACAAGAACAAACGCTCACCCGATCAGCTACTCCAAATAGGTAGTCTTCGTCTTGCAGGATCGCGGCCGGCAGTAGACTTGGCTGGAGAACAGAACCTGACTGATAGAGTCTATGGGAGTCTAGGGGGCATAAAGGCCGAGGCGAGACGCATTAGCAGCCGGGGGATAAGGGATCTCTGGCTGGGAACAGCAATCGGTGCCTCAATTGGTTTCCTTCTCAGTATAGGAACGACCTACGACCGCTACAGCCATGTCTACGCGCCGAACAGGTTCGTAGCGCTCCTTCCTTGGTTTGTCTTACTCGGTGGAGTCGTCGGGTTGTCTCTCACAACAATCTCCACACTCTACAGTCCGTATCCTAGAACTTTGAGCGGCCCAATAACACTCGACCGAGTCGAGGCAGGGAAATTATGGTTCTGGGGAACGAGTGGGCAGAGGAACAGCATTTCCCTTCCAAGACAGACAGTGAATGTTCATGACGAACAAACAATCCATTTCGGGCTCCCGCCTAAGATCCTAGAACTAAAGACCCAGACTATAGAAGAAATGAAGATTTTGACAACTGCTCTGAGCGGCCAAGTCAGAATCTTCCGACCTTACGGTGGACCAAATGAAACGAGGCGTTAGGCGGCAGGCTCATCGGCGTTGGTCTCGACCTCGGCCCCCAATCCGATTGTAGGACTGCTTCTTCCTCTAATTCTGATAATCGTCGCGATATGGTCTATGCGGCGTTCTGCGAAGAAGATTCCAGTCTTCCATCCCTGTCCAATATGCGACGAGAATATTCGCTTCAGCCTTGGACTGCAAGGAGGCATGCGAGGCCACTTCAAAACCGCCCACCCTGACTACTGGAAATGGCTGAGAAAATGGATTGCGATCAACACTCTGGTCACTTTTACGGCCATGATTTCCGTCTTTCCTCTGTTGATATACAACATAATTCCGTCGCGAACCGCCACCGCGTACACTTTTGTCGGAATAGGTATCTGGATGGCTGTGACTTTCTCCGCGTTTGGGACCGGAGCCCTTCATCAACATCGAGGTCGTCGGAAATTCAGGGAAGAATGGTCTCAGAAGCATCCGCTATACCAACCTACGTACGGCAACCTTCGCGGAATAGAAGTTGCAGTCACCCCGGTTCAAGGTCGGGTACGGTCCGCATTGGGCTTCGTAATCGACCCGATAACCTCGGCTGTCTTGCACATACTGATACTCTTCGTGGCTAGGAAAGCTCGCGCATCTAGGCTCGAGAGGTACGAGGACGGAAAATTGTGGCTGTACAATGGATTCGGCCAGCTTGTAGCGATGGACGCGAATAACCCTGAACCCAGAATGGTAGATGAACAGCGGCTCAGAATCGCTCTCAAGAAAGGCCGGGTAGAAATTAGAACCGATAACTCGGCAGACCTCAGCCTGATACTCTCTGTTCTGAGCCAAGCTCAGACAGCTCCAAAGGTTTGAGCCTGTCTTCGACCCTTAGTTAGATCTTTGGAGAACCGATTCATCAAAGAAACTTATCGCCGCCTGACCCGTCAGTGTTATTCCTTTCCCAAGTTGTTCTGGATCTCTTTGTACAGTTGATCTCTCTTCTTATCTGAGTAATTGTCGTAGCTCAGTTCTAGAATCCTGTACCCTTTCTTCCGCAGTAACGTTCTCGTCTCTTCGTCTTTCAGCATCTGCGAAGTCTTGAAGTGGATTGGGCCGTCGACGAAAACGAGTAGTGGTCTTGGTTCTACTGGGAAGTAGAAGTCGGCTGTTGTTATTGGGATTTCGACTTGGGTCCGGTAGCTTATCTGGTCTTGTTGCAGGTTGATAGCTAGTTCCTCTTCCATCCGTGAAGGGTTAGCGTGGAGTCGTTCGCGCCAGTCGCTCCGCTGACTCGACATCTGTAGGGTTGAGCTGTCGTTCGGCTATTGCTCAGACACGAGAACGAAACTGCTGACTGCTCCTAGCACACGGCTCGAGGTCCTTTATTTTGGACCTTAGAAGCATTGACGATTATTCGAGGCACAAGAAGATGAGGATGCCTACAGAGCTAAACGGGTGGTCTTACGAACTCATCGAGAAACTAGTTCATGAAGGATACCTAGAGACCGATCAATTTGATTTCAAAGGCGAGTTAAACAGTAAAGATCCGAAGCATGCTGAAAATCTAACCAAAATATCCTGCGCTTTCGCCAACACCGTAGGCGGATTCATAGTTTTTGGAATTGCAGACCTTGATCAAGCTTCCAGGATACCTCGAATCTTTGGAACAACTTTGCATGCCGGTTTGGCAAAGGAGTTCGGGGAGAAGATCAGAGGCGCATCTCCCAACATACTCTTCGACTTCAGGAACCCTCCGATACAGGTCCCTGCATCCACAAAAGTCCTATTCCTTGTTCACATTGGTCAAAGCCCTGATCGCCCTCATATGACAGCTGATGGGAAGTTTTGGAAGAGAACAAACGAAGGGAATAAGCTAATGAGCTATGAGGAAATCAGAGAATCTTTCCTTCACTACGAGGAACGCCGGCACAAAATCAAACATCTGTACCTCGAACTGGTTGAAATCAGGCAAATGGCCAATCTAGTGATAGAAGTGCCGGACCCAACTCAGCAATATCCATTAGCGCCTATCGAAACGACATCACTTAATGCCCTTCTCGTCGATACCTATAGCATGCTACAGAACGATCCGACACTAATTGCAAACCTCTTCAAGATACGCCGAATCGCCTCAGTCATCAACTACCGCATTCAAGCGTTCCACGCAGCGGTGCCCCTGATGCTTACCATCAACTCCACAAGGCAGGCAATTCGACAACTCAACAGAGACCTTGAACGAAACGCAAAATCTATCCTGATGTGGACCGACCAGTGCATCAAAACACTAGAGACGAAATATGGACTGACAAACCCGCCGAATGCTTCGGACCTTTCAAGCTAGTCTACTCCGAAACAGGTGATCTTAAGGTCAGCTGTCTAGTTGGCCATAGTAACTTTTCCACTAACGAAAGTGAACTGAGTCGCTTGAGGTTGAGGTAACGTTGAAGTGCTTGTGTTCTAAGAGGAATGCTCATTGAATCTTGTCAATGCGGCTCCCGATTGCCGTAAGCCTATAATCCCAATCTTCTCTGCCGATTCGAGTTGCTCAATATGAGCAAGCACGACGGAACCGAAGGAGAGAATCTACGCATTGTGAAGTCTGCCATTGAAGCGCATAACGCCCACGATGTCGGTCGAGCGATCGATTATGAGGCACAGTCAATCATCCATTACTCCCCCGTTCATCCAAAAGGCCTTCTAGGTCGAGAGTCAGCGATATCAACACTGAAGGCTGATTTCCTGGCTTTTCCCGACCTTCAATTCAAGGTCTATCAGATCATTGGCGAAGCCGACTGCGTTAGCGTGCATGGAGTTGTAACCGGAACCAATACAGGACCATACACGATCGAAAAAGGCAAAACCGTAAAGGCTTCGAACCGGGAAATTCGGATTCCGCAAGCATATTTCCACCGATTGAACGGTGGGAAGATTGTCGAAACGTACGAGTTCTGGGATATGCGCCGTTTGATGGCACAGCTAGGCTTTCTCAGGAAAAACCTGTTTAGAGCATTCTTTCTCATCGCTCTCGGATTAATCACGATGACTGCCGATGCTACAATCTTTTTCAGATCGGATCCCCTATTTCCATTCTCAGGTCTCTTGATCGGAATCGTGGTGGTAATCCTGGGTACCAACTGGCTCGGGAAAACGCTCCTAGAGATCAGCAGAACTGAGTGAGACACCACACCCAACCATCACGCGGAGAGAGAGGGACAAATCGATTCCATTGCAAATTAGCTGAGTCCAGGCGGGTCCACGGTAAGAGCGATTTCAAGTCAGGAGACCTCGAAAAAAGATTCTTTCTGGACGAGGCTGTCGAATCTTCTAGGCGGTGCCATAGACATTCTGGACTGAGGATCGTGACTGATGCGGTGAAACCGCATGCTGAGCCGCTGATTCCACCGATCGCGTCGCGATCCTCATACAATGGATATTCTTATTATGACAGATTCGGAGCTTTTCATGGAACGTAGTTGAGAAGCCGACTCGCATTTCCAATCGTCGCACTCGTATTGATGATGGCAGTACTGCCGGCCCACGCAGTGACCAAGGTTGGCAAGAACATCGACATCACCGCAAGCAACGACCCTACTGAGCGCCAGCAGGTCGAGCCCACAATAGCCGTCGACCCGAGGAACCCGAACATCATCGTGGCCGGGGCTCAAGATTATCGCCT
>Ga0137378_10004528_pt1 | contig 11993 bp, 13 predicted proteins | sample SagtaG_21_FD_104813 | JGI IMG/M metagenome (GOLD analysis project Ga0137378, IMG submission 104813) | Vadose zone soil microbial communities from Sagehorn Ranch, Mendocino, California, USA - Sage2_L_60_16 metaG | ecosystem: Environmental > Terrestrial > Soil > Vadose zone | place: USA... | reverse complement strand
TCGGGGGGCGGTGCCGGTCGTGCAAAACCCGAATTTCGCCGCGGTATGTGGTGGTCGAGCTGATTACCGGGCTTCTGTTTCTCCTGTGCTATGCGCATTTTGGATTGACGCTGGCAACTTTGAAGTGTGCGGTGCTCGCCTTCCTGCTTCTGGGGCTGATCTTCACCGACGCCGAAACCCATTTGCTCCCCGACAAAATGACGCTGACTGGATTGGCGGCGGGAATAGTTTTCAGTTTGTTTGTGCCGGTGAATGATTTGCTTTCGTTGGCGCTGCCCGGTGTCCTTCAGTTGCCGGTGAGCTCGGACGTTTCCTGGCGGCTGTTTTCCCTGATGGATTCGTTGCTGGGAGCGGCGATAGGGGCGTCGTTCTTGTATGGCGCGGGTGCGATCTATTTGCGCTGGCGCGGAGTTGAGGGCATGGGCTTCGGCGACGTGAAGCTGATGGCCATGATGGGATCTTTTCTGGGCTTGCGGCTGACGGTTCTGACCATTTTCGCGGCTTCGATCGCGGGATCGTTCTTCGGTCTATGGACTGTGTTTGCGGTCTGGATCAAGCGTACGCAGCGGCGGAGGCATGTGTTTCATGAGTCCGGGGCGGCCGCCCGGAGACACGCATGGGCATCCGCATTGGTCGCGCTGCGCCGCCACCAGATGCCGTTCGGGGTATTCCTGGGCAGCATGGGGCTGGTGGCGTTCTTTTTGGGAGCGCCGTTTCTCCGGTGGTATCGGGGGCTGATGTGAAGATCCTGATCAGCCCCCTGTTTGTGCGTATGGCGGCGGTGCTGTTGTCGGCGGCGACGGCTTTTGTGTTGGGAATTGTTGCCGTGCGAATGCTGCGGCGGCGAATGGTGGACGGCGGCGCGATGCTGGAGGATTTAGGGCCGGACAATGCTACCGCAAATTACCCGTATTCCGTGATCATCCAGCAACTGAAGCAGCAGAAATTCGCACTGGAGAACGAGCACCAGGCGCAGCGGCGGCGAACGAAAACCTCGGAGCACATTACGGCGTCCATGATTGCGCATCTTCCCTGCGGAGTTCTGTTTGTGACGCCGAATGGTCTGGTCAGGCAAGCTAATGCGGCGGCGCGGCAAATGCTGGGGTTCGCATCTCCGATGGGGATGAGCGTGGCCGAACTGTTTCGAGATGCCCAGGCGGTTACGGGATCGGAAGCAGGCGACAAAGTTGCGGAGGCTTTTCAGAGCGCGTTGCGGAGCAAAGCCGGCGCGATGGATTTCGAGAGTTCGTATCTGACGCCGAGCGGGGAGGAACGGGTGCTCAAGTTCACCCTGATCCCGATGTTCGGGCCAGCCGGCGAACTTCTTGGCATGGCGTCGGTGGTCAGCGACGAGAGCGGGACAGCGGTTGTCCGGCGAGCGCGGGTGTTGCAGTGGGAGACTTCTGCCGAAATGGCGCTGGAGCTGCGGACTTCGCTGGCAACCATTCGGGAATGGACGGAACAGATGAGCACGACCGCTGACCTGGAACGAACCCGAAGTCTTGCCGGGGACATCTCGGCAGAGGCCGACCGGCTGGAGAAACTGGTGGGCGGCTTTCTGGCGGGAAGCCGGGAAGATCAGGGTCTGGGAGCAGGAGCTTAATTGCAAGTCCGCCTGTCGAAGGCAGGCGAACAAAATGGGAGCAACCATGAAACGCATCTTTTATTTTTGGCTGACAGCGATCGTTACAACCATTGCGGTGAGTAGCTTTGCCGCCGCGCAATCACAAGGGTCTTCGTCTTTGGGCGAATACGCCCGCGCGGTGAAAAAGACGCAGAAGCCGGAGAAGGCATCGCCGAAGGTTTACGATAACGACAATTTACCCAACAACAGTTCTTTGAGCGTGGTGGGCCAGACGCCGGAGTCGGCTGCGGACCCCTCTGCGGCGGACCACACGGATCAGGGTAAAGATGCGGCATCGCCGGCCAAGGACGGCGGGAAAACCGCTGACGGAAAGACAGCGGACGAAAAATCAGAAGCAGAAAAGAAGGCCGACAAAGCTGCCCAACTCAAGCCCGGGCAGGCAGCCGAGGAGCGGCAACAGGCGCTGGCGGCCTGGAAGGCCAAGATGGACGAGCAGAAGAGCCAAATCAGCCTGCTCTCGCGCGAACTTGATGTCTTAAAACGCGAGCATGACATTAAGGCGGACGAGTTCTACGCCAACACCGCGCGCCGGGTGCAGAATCCGAACGGCTTCGCCACTGAAGACACGAAGTACAAAAAGCAGATTGCTGAGAAACAAAAGGAGTTGGACGCAGCCAAAGCCAAGCTCACCGACATGCAAGAGCAGGCGCGGAAATCAGGCGCGCCCAATTCAATTGCGGAGTAGAACCCGTCAGAGTGTTTCTCTGAGTTTGCGAATCTGCTTGGCGTGATGCTTGCCATGCACCAAATGGAATTTGCGCCACTCGGTGGCGGTGAGCGGGCCGAGCACAGGATGGTCGGCCAGTGGTTTGCCGCGGCCGAAGCGGGTCTCACATTGCTGGATGACGCCGTCCAGGCGGGCGACATTTTCCAAAATTTCTGCGGTTACTTGTTCAGCGGGAGTGCCGCGAGGCTGCACTCGCGGCGGGGACTGGCGTCCGCGAGGAAAATAACCGCCTCGAATCAATATCAAGCGCTGCCAACGCATGCGGCTGCGGTCGGAACTGGCAGTAGTGCTTCCCGACTGCAGGCAGCGATCAAGACCCTTGATCGTCCCGCTGTAGCTGAGATTCAAGTGCTCCAGGATTTCCGCAGGACTCCATTTCCCCTCAGCATGGCGAGTAAGTTGGTCGAGAGTCATGCCACCCATTGCGCTTGCGAGTATGCTGTGCAGTCGTGCCAGGCTTGCGTCCATAGCTCTTTAGTAGAATCATGCAAGATTACTCCAGTTGCAAAATTTCTGGCGGGGGCTTCCCATGAAAAGGCTCGCGGTAGTTTTCCTGTCTGCTGCGCTTCTGTGCATTACGGTGATTTCCGGATGTACTTCACAGTCCACGCAGCCCGCACCAAAGGCGCAGCCGCCGGACCTGATGACCGGACGAGAAGTTTTTCAGCAACTCTACGTTGCGGCGCGGGGCTGGGCATCGGATGTCCGGCCCTACCAACTGCAATCGCAATGCATCGGCGACAACAAAGGCAAGAATGGCAAGGCGGCGATATGGCGAGCCGCATTCGCGTCCGCCACACGGGGGTCGAAGCCCTACACCTGGTCGGGTGTTGATTCTCCCGATGGATCGTCCCCGCGGGGGATTTCTCCGGGAACGCAGGACAGTTTCGCTCCCAGCGGCGCGTTCGACATGGCGTTCCTGAAGACTGACTCCGATAAGGCGTTCGAAGTGGCACAGAAACACGGCGGCGACAAGGTGCTGGCGGACGCTCCCGACACTCCCATCTCGTACCTGCTGGACTGGAACGTCAGCGGCAATAACCTCGTCTGGCACGTGATCTACGGCAACAGCCGTAATGATGCCAAGCTGGTCGTGGATTTGGACGCCACCACCGGGGAGTTTATTCGCAAGGAAAAGTAAGAAAGCATTGAATCGTTGAATCATCGGATCATTCAAACAGAGGCTGATGTCTCCAAATGATTCAATCCCCCGATGATTCAATGACTAAATCCTTGCCGGCGCAGTGCTCGTCGAATATTTTTCTCAGTTCGGCGGCGATGTCGGTGGGGTCGCGATGCTCGATGTCGCTACGCTCCAGCATGTGGATGAGTTGTCCGTTGCGAAAAAGCGCGATGGATGGCGAAGACGGACGGTATCCGGTGAAGTAGGAGCGAGCGCGATCGGTGGCTTCGGCATCCTGGCCGGCGAAAACGGTGAACGTGCGGTCGGGCTTGGCGCGATTCGCGAGCGCAATGCCGACGGCGGGACGCATGCGGCCGGCGGCGCATCCGCAGACGGAATTCACGATGACCATGACCGTTCCCTGCTGACCGCTGAGTTCGCGATCCACGTCGGCGGGCGTCTTCAGTTCTTCAACTCCCAGGCGGGTGAGTTCTTCGCGCATGGGGATAATCAGGATTTCCGGATACATTTCTCTCCTCTTTGTTGTTCCAGTTAACCTATCTCGATACTAACGCGAAAGCCTGCGCTCGTCACCCGGCTGCGGCGGGCGGACGTTGCCGTTGACGTTTCCGATATAGTGAAGTCGAAATATAGTGAATTCGAAATGACGCGTGCCGGGAAAGTAGAGATTCAGGAGAATGTTTCGCTGGCTCCGCTCACCACGCTGGGCGTGGGAGGGAACGCGCGGTATTTTGTCAGGGCGACGAGCGTTCGCGACGTTGAAGCGGCAGTTTTCTTCGCGCGCGGCCTCGAGCTTCCGCTTTTCGTGCTAGGCGGTGGCAGCAATCTTCTTATCTCCGACCGCGGGTGGGATGGCCTGGTGCTGCAGGTTGGAATCGTGGGAGTAGATGAGCGTCAGGAGCAATCGAAGACGCTTTTCGGCGTGGGCGCGGGAATGGATTGGGACGCCTTCGTCGTGCATGGTGTGGCACGGAACTGTGCCGGAGTTGAGTGTTTGAGCGGGATTCCCGGCAGCGTGGGCGGGACTCCGGTGCAGAATGTCGGGGCGTATGGGCAGGAAGTTTCTGAGACGATTGTTTCAGTTCTAGGGTTTGATCTTGGCGGGAATTGCGTTCGCGAATTGAAGGCAGCAGAATGCGGATTCAGCTATCGCGCCAGTATCTTCAACACCAGCCAGCGCGGGCGGTACATCATCCTGCGAGTTACTTACCAACTATCGCCCGACAGCAGACCCATCCTGCGCTATGCCGACTTGCAGAAATATTTTGCCGCGCGCGACGGGACGCCAACACTCTCAGAAATACGGGACGCGGTCTGCAAGATCCGCGCCAGCAAAGGCATGCTGCTCAGCCCGGGCGACCCTGACAGCCGAAGCGCGGGGTCGTTCTTCAAAAATCCGGTGCTGTCGCCGACGCAGCATGGGGAGTTGGTCAGCAGAGCTGCGGAACGAGGGCTGCAAGTGCCCAGCTATCCGGCGTTGACGCAGCAACGGAAAGTATCGGCGGCGTGGCTGGTGGAGAACGCGGGCTTCCGGAAAGGCTACGTCAAGGGGAACGCTGGCATTTCGAGAAAACATGCGCTGGCCATTGTGAACCGGGGCGGGGCGACGGCTGCGGATATTCTGGCGCTGAAGGATGAGATTCAGGCGCGGGCGGAGCAAGCGTGGGGCGTTCGGCTAGAGCCGGAGCCAGTGTTCGTGGGGTTTTGACAGAAAAACCAATCACCACGGAGAAAAAACGTTAGTGCCTGGGCTGGGGTGCTCCGCGGCGGTTTGCTGGGGGCGAGAGAAAAGCAGGTTCCTCTCCGCCTTTGGCGGTTCGGAATGACATCTAGTTTTTACTATTTAAAGATTCCTGTGTGGCTCTGTGCTGGAAAAAACCTTTCCCCGAACGGGCCGCGCAAAAATATGCGAGCAAGAATCCTGGAGTACCAGTCTTCATAGAGTGAGGGCAGCAGCGTGGTGGAGGCGGTGATCTCGAACCAGGCCTTATCGCTGGCGGAGACGGGCGAAGACGCACTCGAAGCCGCCGTCCGTGAGCATGCGAGGCTGGTATATCGCATTGCTTACTCGGTATTGCGCAATCATCACGATGCCGAGGACGCGACACAGGAAACGTTTGTGCGGGTGCTGCGTTACGGACGGAAGCTGGAAGGGGTGCGCGACCGGAAGACGTGGCTGGCGCGGATCGCTTGGCGGGTTGCGGTGGAACGGAGAAAGAAGCTGCCGGAGATTCCGCTGGAGGAAATAGAGGCGCGTGCACAGCTCCGCTCGCAATTCCTTTCGGCGGAAGAGGGCGTACTGGGGCGGGAAATGGCCGGGGTGGTTGCAGCTTTGATTTCGGTCTTGCCGGCTCAGTTGCGGGATGTGCTGGCGCTCTCTGCGGTGCAGGAACTGGGGTCGGCAGAAATCGCCGAAGTGTTAGGGACGAGTGAGTCGTCGGTGCGATCGCGGATGTTTCGAGCGCGGCAGATTTTGAAAGAAAGGCTTGAGGCGCGGATGGAAGGGAAACATGGAACCTAAGGACGACATGCGAAGCAAAGATGGCCGGAATCAGGATCGGCTGGATCAAGATCGGCTAGATCAATGGCTGGACGCAGCGCTGCAGGAGTCTGGAAACGCAGAGCCGCGGATGGGGCTGGACGGTCGCATTCTGGCAAATCTGGCGGCGGAGAAGGCCGGCATGACAGCGTGGCGGCGCCGGTGGTGGGCGTTCGGAGTAGTAGCGGCGATGGCGGTTGTCGTGGTGGTTCTTTGGTCGGGGAGCGGATCGAGCTATCGCAAGTCAGCCAGGAAGTTAGCAAACAACACACCCTCAGCGGCGCAGAAAACCAGCCGAGGGAACGCACCTCCCGAGATCGAGCGATCGGTCGAAGCTACCGTGCAACCGCGAACGCGACAGCACCCCGCGAAAACGGTTGAGGCAGCTAAGGCGCAAAGGCTGAGCCAGTTCCCCTCTCCGCGGCCGTTGAGTGAGCAGGAACAGCTTTTGGCGCGTTACGTTCGGGAATCTCCGGGGGAGGCTGTGATGGTAGCGCAAGCACAGGCTGAGAGACAGAAAGAGTTAGAAAAACTGGCTGCGGATGAATCTTCAAAGGTTGACTTAGATCAATTGGAAAGGTGAGGCGGATATCATGCGAAAAGTGATGGGGGCATGGTTGGTCGCAGTAGGTATGACGTTGTGGTGTGGGTTGACGTTGCTCGCACAGGAAGAAACCAAGCCTGCAACCGGGGATGGCAAGGCGAAGGCGGAGCGTTTCGAGATGCCTGCGCATGCTTATCGCGTCGATTTTTCGGTCAATGAACTGGAGGACGGAAAGAAGATCAACAGCAGGCATTACTCGATGAACCTGACGTCCGGGGAGCGGAACCAACTTAAGATTGGCACCCGGGTTCCGGTGGCCTCATCACAAAACACATCTCAATACATGGATGTAGGCACATCGATCAATTGCCTGCTGCAGGACCAAGGCGACGAGTTTGTGCTGTATGTCCGTAGCGATTTCAGCAATTTCTCGACTCCGAATGAACAGCACAGCTCGCAGCCAATCGTTCGCCAGATCAACATAAACGGCAGCGCCCTGGCTAGCCCGGGAAGGCCGGCCATGATCGGCAGCGTTGACGATCCCAACTCCAACCGTGAGTTTCAACTCGAAGCGACCGTGACGAGATTGAAGTAAGCAGCAGAACCGGGGTAAAAGAGCCAAGCCGAGCTGGGCTCGGCGAACGGGCGAGGGCGCTCGTTCCCACGTGGGATGGGGTGGGGGTACACGAAAAACGAAGGCGGCGCCGACCCGGACTCTTGGAGGATGATCCCGCGCACAGGGGCTTGATCCAGCACTGACGGAGCCGCCGCAACTATTCATCGGTAAGGCGAGCGGCTTCTTTAAAGATGCGGAGAAACATTTCGCGCGTGAGTTTGCCGGTCTGGGTGTTTTGGTTGGAGGGGTGGTAGGAGGCCAGGAGGGTCCGGCCGTCGGACATTTTGTACTTTGCGGCGTGCTGAAAAATGAGGCCCATCTTATTTTTCAGCTTGCCAACCCGCGTCAATGAGTTCAGATAGGCGTCGAAGGCTATCTTTCCCAAGGTGACGATCACTCTTGCGCTGGTTAATCCCTGTAGCTCGCGTTCGAGATAGGGCGCGCAATTGGCGAGCTCTGATGGTAAAGGCTTGTTGTCGGGAGGAGCGCAGCGGACGGCGGCGGTGATGTACATGTCTTTGAGCTGGAGGCCGTCGTTGCGGTCGGTGGCGGAGGACTGGCTGGCGAATCCTGTTTCGTACAGTATGGGGTACATGAACTTTCCCGAGGCGTCGCCAGTGAAGGGGCGGCCGGTGCGGTTGGAGCCGTGGGCTCCGGGGGCGAGGCCGAGCACGATGACGCGGGCTTGAGGATCGCCGAAACCGGGCACCGGCTTGCCCCAGTACTCGCAGTCTTTGTAGGCGCGGCGCTTTTCGCGGGCAAAAGTTTCGCGATAGATCACCAGGCGGGGACAGCGAGTGCAGGCGGTAACTTCCGCGTTGAGGGTGGTGAGCCACGTAGGCATTACGGATGATTCCAACACCCAAAGATTTTAACCGCAACGGCTGTTAAGGTAGCAACCCTGGAGATTTTCTTTCGCGGAGCGCACCTCTTGATTTTTTAAACTCCGAGCGCAAGTCTGTTGAAGAGGGGTTCCGGTGATCATTGAAATGCGAACTTATAAAACTAAGCCCGGCAAGAGGGCCGAATTCATCGAGATATTCCGCTCGAAGTCGGTTCCGGCGCACGCGGAAATCGGAATGAAGATACTAGGGCCATTTCTCTCAGTCGAAGATCCCGACATGTTCTTTTTTATGCGCGGCTTTCCGGACATGGCGTCGCGCGAGCCGATGAAGTCAAAGTTTTACGAAGGGGAGCTTTGGAAGCGTGAACTGGAGAATATCCTGATGCCGATGCTGGAAAAATATGAAGTCGTGCTGGTGGACGATCCCGAGGGCAAGGTGCGCTGGCAGTGAAATTGTAATGCCCTCGCTGGCCAGCCGACCGTTAGTTCTCCGCCTTCTCCGTCACCGCGAAATATCCGCTGCGCGATTGGATTTTGGAGCCATCCTTAGAGCGAATTTCGATTTTGCGGAATTTGCCGTCTTTGGTGAGATTAGTGGGAACGTATCCCACGTTGTACTGGCTGCGGAGTTCCTGGGAAATCTGGTCGAAAGCGGCCTTGAGTTTCTCCATTTTGTTGCCGACTTCGATGACCCGGCCACCGGTTTCGCCGGTCAGCTTTCTCATTTCGCTGTCGCCACTGTAGCCGCCAAAGCCGTAGAAACCACGGTCGGCGCAGAGAAGAACGTAGACGATGGTGTCGGCTTTTTGAGCGGCCTCAACCGCGTCTCGGGTTTTGTACTGGCTGCCCTGATCCTCGCCGTCGGTTAGAAGGATCATCGCTTTGCGGTCCACCTGCTGGGCCATCTCGTCGTGCGATGCCAAATAAACCGCGTCGTAGAGCAAGGTTCCGCGCGGGATTCCCGACGTGGGCACCGGGCCTCCGCCCATGCCGGGGATATCCGGTAATCTGGAATGTCCGCCACTGTTGATCTTGACCGATTCCAGCGCGGCTTTCAGTTTGCGAGTGTTGGCCGTGAAGTCCTGCAGCAACTCCACGCCGATGTCGAAGCTCATAACGAAAGCCATGTCTTTGTCGCGGAGAATCTCACTGAGGAAGGCGCCGCCGACTTGCTTTTCCATGTCGAGGACGCGCTCCTGGCTGGCGCTGCCATCGATCAGAATACCTAAGGTCAGAGGCAAGTTGGATTCGGCGGCGAAATACTTGATAGTTTGCGGCTTGCCGTCTTCAAAGATTTCGAAGTTTTCCTTCGGCAGGTTGGGAATCAGGCCGCCTTTTTTATCTTTCACATTGAAGAAGAGCTGAACGACATCAACGTTGGCTTTGAAGGTGGTGACGGGCGCCTCGTCCTTATCTGTATCTCTATTTTGGGCCTTGTTGGCGGAGTCCCGATCCTGAGAATCGGGGACCATCTGCACGTCCTGGGAGAGAACCAGGCTGGAGCTCAGACATAAAAACAGCAGAGCAGCGAAACTTCGGGGGAGAAGGCATCTTAAAGGCATGAAATCAGGTACCTGTTATTTTGGTAGTCTAGTCTTCTACAGTTAGATGCACCGAAACGGCCCATCAGGGCATCCCAATACATACAAGTTTTGAGGGCGGGGGTTCTCGATTGCTTAAGTCTTTGAGGCAGTTTCGTTTGTCGGAACGGATCGTACTAGGCAGCTTGGCACTCAGCTTGGCTTCTGGAGTTCTCGCGGGGCAGGATACGGCAGGAGCAGCGCCCACCCCAAGCGGGTCGACTCGTTCGCAGAGCCAGACTTCCGGCCAAAATCAAAATCAAAAAGACCAGGGCATTCCGGATGCACCGTCTGCGGTGCAGCCGCCGCAGCCGGCGCCGGAAAATCCCCTGCCGACTCCGGCGAATCCAGGAGAACAAACTCCGCGAACGGCGCCAGAAAATCAACCTCCTCCGCAGGCGAATGCTCTGCCGAGAACGAATCAGGTCACGCCGCCGCCGATTAACCTCCGCACCGTCCCGGAAGGCGGTGCAACCAAAGAACAGGCCAATGCCCAGGAGGAACTATTCACCATCGTGAAGAACGTGAACCAGGTGCTGGTTCCGGTGACGGTGAAAGACGAGTCCGGGCATCTGGTGAACGGACTGGTGTCGCAGGATTTTACTGTGCTTGAGGGCGGCAAGAAGCAGAAGCCGAATTTTTTCACCAGCGACCCGTTTGCCTTGTCGGCGGCGGTCATTCTGGATCTGGGAATGAAAGATGTGGACGTACAGAAAGTGAACCACACATTCCCTGCTCTGGAGGGCGCCTTCAGCGAGTTTGACGAAGTATCGATCTACGGCTACAGCAACGCGGTGAGCCAGATTTCGGGATGGGGGGCGGCGGGAGAGAAACTGTCGAGCACACTGGACGACCTGAGAGCGGTGCGGGGGAGAAACAACGGCCCTCCGGTCACCGGTGGGCCTCTGGGTCCGCAGGGACCAACCATCAATAACATGCCGGTGGATGCCTCGGCGCCGACAGTCTACACGCCGCAGCAGGAATCGCACGTGCTGAACGATGCTGTCCTGAAGGCGGCTCTTGACCTGGCGAAGCGCGACCGGACCCGGCGGAAGGTAATTTTTGTGATCAGCGATGGGCGGGAGTATCGCAGCAATGCAAGCTACCGCGATGTCCTGAAGGTGCTGTTGACGAATAACATCATGGTCTATGGGATCGGTCTTGGCGGGTCGGCAATTCCCGGGTACAACGAGCTCGGGAAGCTGCATCTGCCGCGCTTCGGCTACACCGATATGCTGGACAAGTACGTAAATGCAACGACTGGAGGCAAGGCCTCCAAGGAGCTGACCCGGGCAGGAATCGAAGATGCCTACATCCAAATCATGGGGGATGCCCGTAACCAATACACGCTGGGATATGCGACCGAAGCGAAGCCATCGGGATCGTACCGCAACATCGAGGTGCGGGTGAACAGACCGAGTTGCCGATCCTCGATTCGTCCGTGTGTTTGGGTTGAGACGCGCGACGGGTATTACCCTGTTCCGCCTGTGCGACCCTAAACTTGAGATTACAAAGGGAGTGTTTCGCGATAGTAACTGGGGTAACCCTGCCGATAAGCGGACGCGTGTGATATAAAACCCACAGTACCAGCCAAAAATCAGCGGACCACTTCGCGCGGTTGCGAACCTCCGCCTTCGGGGAAAGTCTTTGAGTTTTATCAACTTCGCAGCCCGCGAGATCAATTGCAAAATCGTGTACTACGGCGCGGGGCTAGGCGGAAAAACTACCAACCTGCAGCACATTTATCAGAAGACCGCCGAGCAGCAGAAGGGCAAGATGATCTCGCTCGCTACCGAAACCGAGCGCACGTTGTTCTTCGATTTTCTGCCGCTTGATCTTGGTTCGGTGCGCGGATTTAAGACCCGGATTCACCTCTATACTGTCCCGGGCCAGGTGTTTTACGATGCCAGCCGCAAGCTGATTCTTCGCGGCGTGGATGGAATCGTGTTCGTGGCCGACTCGCAGCAGGAGCGCATGGACGCCAATGCCGAGGCCCTGGACAATCTGATGTCCAACCTGAAAGAGCACGGCTACGACTTCAACAAGATTCCCTACGTATTGCAGCTCAATAAGCGAGACCTGCCAAATATCCTTCCTGTAGAAACCCTGACTAAAGAACTTAAGCGCAAGAACGAGCCGGTGCTGGAAGCGGTTGCCTTCCAGGGGCAGGGGGTTTTTGAAACCCTGAAAGAGATTGCGAGGCAAGTGCTGGTGGAGTTAAAGCAGGGGAGCTAGGGACTGGGCTGCAGCCCGTTGCCGACGAACGAGCAGGGTTTTGTTCTGCGATTTCCCGGAATTGCGTTTCTAAGCGACCAGACGAATGTGGTACACCCTGTCTAACGGTTTCAGGCTGA
>Ga0137378_10004525_pt1 | contig 12000 bp, 6 predicted proteins | sample SagtaG_21_FD_104813 | JGI IMG/M metagenome (GOLD analysis project Ga0137378, IMG submission 104813) | Vadose zone soil microbial communities from Sagehorn Ranch, Mendocino, California, USA - Sage2_L_60_16 metaG | ecosystem: Environmental > Terrestrial > Soil > Vadose zone | place: USA... | reverse complement strand
GTCCGCGCGTTCAGGAATAATCACGATGAGGTTGACGTCGAAGCCGGTCCATTGGTGCAGGTTTCGAGGATGGCGAATCCCTTGGTCAACGAGCTCATCATCGGAACCGACACAAAAGATAAGTGGAACACGACCGATCCGAGCGATGAAGCGCAGTTCCTGAATTTCTATCTCAACTCCAGACTAGCGATAGCTCTTAACCTGCGCTTCGGATTGACCATTCCGACGACGAACCGCACCGATCTGGTCAATGTGCTGCTCAAGTACGCGTCGCAGCCGCAGACAGGCGCCTGCGGGCGCAACGACTGCTCGGAACTGCTGCGGCTCAATCTGGCCGTTTCCCCGACGCAGCCTGCGCAGCAGCGTCGATTGTCGGTCCTCGCGGGCGACAATGCGGGCTGGCCCAATGGGCGGCGACCCAACGACGACGTGACCGATATCGTTCTGCGCGTCGTTGCGGGGAAACTGCTGGGCGTGCCGACGGGCAACCTGTTGCTGGGCGACGGCGTGAACTTCAACATCGGCGCCGAGGGCAGCAACCTGACCCCGAACGGCATCTATACCGTGTTCCCGTACCTGCCGACACCGCACGACGGCAGGAATCGCCGCCACGTCGATTGCGGCGAACCGAGCGCCAATCCCTGCAACTAGCGATCGGAACTGGCGCGCTCCGCCGCGGACACGACAACGCGCCCGGCTACAAAAGCCGGGCGTGTTTCATCGCGGCTGCGACAACGCCGTCGTCACGAACAACTTGCGCAGGATTGCGCGCCGCGGTCTCGAGCGCTGTCTTGTACGCCATCGCATCGTATGATCCGTTCGGACGTCTTCCGACCTGATCTTCCGCGCTTTCGGCCATCGACCGTCGGGCGCGCGACTCGCAGAATCCGGGCCGAGTAAACTCTGGCGATGAGCGAACAGACACGGGTTGCTCACCCGGAGGATGGTCTTTTGTCCGAGGACATAGAGGGATTCCATTTCCTGGCCGAGCTTGCCCTGGATATGCGTTCGTCGTGGAATCATGCCGCCGATCAATTGTGGCGGCAGCTGGATCCTGTGCTGTGGGACCTCACGCATAACCCGTGGGCCGTCCTGCAGACCGTCTCGCGGGAGAAACTCCAGCGTGTCCTGGCGGATCCCGATTTCCGCAAGAACGTCGACCATCTGGTGCAAGCCAGGCGGGATGCTGGGGAGGCGCCCGCGTGGTTTCAGCAAACGTACCCGCAATCTGAGCTCCGCAGTGTTGCGTATTTCAGTATGGAATTCATGTTAAGCGAAGCGTTGCCCATTTACTCGGGCGGACTTGGCAACGTCGCCGGCGATCAGCTCAAGGCGGCCAGCGACCTGGGCGTGCCCGTGGTCGGCGTGGGACTGCTGTACCAGCAAGGCTATTTTCGCCAAGTGATCGACAAGGATGGAGCGCAGCAGGCCCTCTTCCCGTATAACGACCCCGGACAGTTGCCGATCACGCCTTTGCGCCAAGCGAACGGCGAGTGGTTGCGTTTGGAGATCGCGTTGCCTGGGTACTCGGTTTGGCTGCGTGCTTGGCAGGTCCAGGTCGGCAGAGTGAAGCTCTACCTGCTGGACAGCAATGATGCGGCGAACTTTCCCGCTCACCGAGGGATTACTGGCGAGCTCTATGGCGGCGGGCGGGAGCTGCGCCTCAAGCAAGAACTGCTTCTCGGAATCGGCGGTTGGCGACTGCTCGATGCGCTTGGCATCAAGCCGGAGGTCTGTCATCTGAATGAAGGGCATGCAGCCTTTGCCGTGCTGGAACGTGCCCGCAGTTTCATGCAAAAGACCGGGCAGCCCTTCGAAGTCGCACTGACCGTCACTCGAGCGGGGAACCTATTCACCACCCACACGGCAGTGGCCGCCGGCTTTGACCGTTTCGCTCCAGACCTCATCGAGCAATACCTCGGCCGCTATGCCGTGCAGAAGCTCGGTATAACGCTCCACGATTTGCTCGCCCTGGGCCGCCAAGAACCGAACGACTCGTCGGAGAGCTTCAACATGGCATATCTGGCGGTCCGCGGGAGCGGAGCGGTCAACGGTGTGAGTCGCTTGCACGGAGAGGTGAGCCGGCAAATCTTTCTGCCTCTCTTTCCACGCTGGCCGCAGGACGAAATCCCGGTCGGACATGTGACTAACGGAGTCCACGTGCCGACGTGGGACTCGGCTCCGGCCGACAAGCTTTGGACGGAGGCATGTGGCAAGGAGCGTTGGCTGGGCGCGACAGAAACCCTGGAGGCGGCCATTCGCAGCGCCTCCGATACCAGCCTTTGGCAATTTCGAAGCGCCGCCCGCAAGTCTCTTGTTGAATACGCTCGCGAACGATTATCCCGGCAACTGAGCTCCTCCGGGGCATCGCCCGAAGCGGTTGACGCGGCGAAATCTCTATTTGATCCCGACGCATTGACGCTGGGCTTTGCGCGCCGCTTCGCAACCTACAAGAGACCGAACCTGCTGCTGCACAATCCGGCGCGTTTGCTGGGCATTTTGGCTAATCATGAACGCCCGGTGCAACTCATCATCGCCGGCAAGGCCCATCCGGAGGACAAGCCGGGGCAGGACTTGATCCATGAATGGATAGATTTCATCCAGCAGCCAGAGTTCCGACTCCACCTTGTCTTCCTGAGCGACTACGACATGCTGTTGGCGGAGCGCCTGGTGCAGGGCGTGGACGTATGGATCAACACCCCGCGGCGACCTTGGGAGGCGAGCGGAACGAGCGGTATGAAGGTCCTCGTCAACGGAGGCATCAATCTTTCGGAACTGGACGGCTGGTGGGCGGAAGCATATTCGCCTGATGTAGGGTGGGCGTTGGGGGACGGCCGCGAGCACGGCGACGATCCCGCCTGGGACGCTGTCGAAGCCGACGCGCTCTACGACCTGCTCGAGCGGGAGGTGATCCCGGCGTTTTATACCCGAGACGAGGGCGGCATTCCCTTCGCATGGGTCACGCGGATGCGGGAAAGCATGGCGCAGTTGACGCCGCGTTTTTCCGCCAACCGCGCGGTGCGCGAATACACCGAGCAGCACTACCTTCCGGCCGCAGCAGCCTACCGCGACCGCGCTGTCGGTAAAGGCGCAGTCGGCGTGGATATGGTTAACCGGCGGCGCGCTCTGGATCAGAAATGGACCGCACTGCGCTTCGGCGAAATGAAGATTGACACCGATGGCGGCCGACACGTATGGGAGGTCGAACTGTATCTCGATGACCTCGACCCTGGTGCGGTGCGCGTCGAACTCTATGCCGATGGCCGTAACGGTATCGCATCGGAGCGAATGGAGATGGAGCCCGTGCGGCAACTTGTGGGCGCAACCCACGGCTACGCCTATCGCGCAAGCCTGCCTGCAGCCCGCCCGGCGCTGGACTATACGGCGCGCGTGATACCGCGCTGCGACGGCCTTGCGATCCCACTGGAAGACGCACGAATCCTGTGGCAGCGATGATCCGATCGACGGAAGGAAGACCACGAAGAAAGCGAACTGCACCGATGTCCGGCACCGCGTGGTCCGAGCGGAACATCGTCCGCTCATGCTGAATCTGAATCCGTGGCACCGGCTTCGCGGAACTATCCTGCCGGGCCGAATATCCGACGTAGAATTCCTTGCCGCATCGCCCCGACGGTGTCGCGTCGCTTCCTACGGAAAAGGTGGATAAATGGCAGTCCCCGAATCGGACGCCTTCGTTTTTTTCGGTGCGACGGGCGATCTGGCCTACAAGCAGATCTTCCCCGCGCTGCAGGCGCTGATCCGGGGGGGCCATTTGGATACGCCGATCATCGGCATGGCCCGCGCCGGCTGGACCCTGGACAAGCTGCGCGATCGGGCGCGCGACAGCCTCGAGCACCATGGCGGCGTCGATGCCGATGCGTTTGCGAAACTGTCGGCGCGTCTAAAGTACGTCGGCGGCGACTACCAGGATCCGGCGACCTACGAGCGCCTGCGGCAGGCACTGGGCGGGGCGACGTGCCCGCTGCATTATCTGGCCATTCCTCCGAGCATGTTCGCCGCCGTGGTGCAGGGTCTGGCGAAGGCGGGGTGCGCCGAGAACGCGCGGGTCATCGTCGAGAAGCCCTTCGGCCGCGACCTTGCCTCGGCGCAGGCGCTCGACCGCACGCTGCACGACGTGTTTCCCGAGTCCGCGGTGTTCCGCATCGACCATTATCTGGGCAAGGAGGCGGTGCAGAACCTGCTTTATTTCCGCTTTGCCAACGCATTCCTCGAACCGGTCTGGAACCGCAATTTCATCGACAGCGTGCAGATCACCATGGCCGAAAGTTTCGGTGTGGAGGGCCGCGGCAGCTTTTACGAGGAGGTCGGCGCGGTCCGCGACGTGGTGCAAAACCATCTGCTGCAGGTGATAGCCTTGCTCGCGATGGACGCGCCGACGGGCCGCGATCCGGATGCAATGCGTGCCGAAAAGCTGCGGTTGTTTCGCGCCATGCGTCCACTCGATGCAAAGCAAGTTGTGCGCGGCCAGTTTCGCGGCTACCGCGACGAGCCCGGCGTGGCGCCGGATTCGCAGATCGAAACCTTCGCCGCGCTGTGCCTGCATATCGATACTTGGCGCTGGGCCGGTGTGCCGTTCTATATCCGCACCGGCAAGTGCCTGCCGATCACGACCACCGAGGTCATCGTCGATCTGAAATGCCCGCCCGTGGCGATTTTCGATGAGATCAACCCGGCGCAATCGAATTACTTTCGCTTTCGACTGAGCCCCGAGGTTGTGATCTCCGAAGGGGCGAGGGTCAAGCGGCCCGGCGAGGACATGGTGGGCGACGCCGTGGAGCTGGTCGCCCGCCATTCACTCGCCGGCGAAAAATCTCCGTACGAACGGCTGCTGGGCGACGCCATTCGCGGCGACGCCACGCTTTTCACCCGCGACGACGTTGTCGAGGCGGCGTGGCGCGTGGTCGATCCGATACTCCGTAGTGCGGTTCCGGTCGAGGAATACGAGCCGGGTACCTGGGGTCCTGCGACGGCACGCGCAGTCGTTGCCGGCGAGGAGGGCTGGCATGATCCGAAGCCCGAGGAGACTGCCCCGTGCTGAGCGAAGGCGAGGTGGTGTTCCTGCTCGACGTTGACAACACCCTTCTCGACAACGATCGGTTCGTCGCGGATCTGGGCGCACGCCTGGAAAAGGATTTCGGCGCCGATCAGCGCGATCGATATTGGGCCATTTTGGCCGCGTTGCGCGAGGAGCTGTCGTATGTCGACTATCTGGGTGCACTTGAGAAATTCCGCGTCGGGCTCGACGACAATCCTGATTTGCTGCAGATGTCTCCATTCATGCTCGAGTATCCGTTCGCGGATCGCCTGTACCCGCGCGCGCTCGAAGCGATCGGGCACCTGGGCACACTGGGGTTGCCGGTGGTTCTGTCCGACGGCGACGTCGTATTCCAGCCGCGCAAGATCCAGCGCTCGGGCATCTGGAATGCGGTACAGGGCCGCGTGTTGATCTATATGCATAAGGAGCGCGCGCTCGACGCGATGGAGCGACGCTACCCTGCGCGACACTACGTGATGGTCGACGACAAGGCACAGCTGCTGGCGGCGATGAAAAGCGTGTTCGGCCCGAAACTCACGACGGTGTTCGTGCATCAGGGCCACTACGCGGCGCAATCGGCGTTACCTTCCGCCAACACGCAGATCGACCCGCCGCCCGACCTGGAGATCGAGCGGATCGGTGACTTGCTCGATCACGATCTATCCGATTTTCTCGCCGCTACGCCCTTGGGCGTCGCGGCCACGAACGAGGAGCGAACATGAACAAGGCCCAAGAGCTGCATCAACTCGGCCAGAGCCTCTGGCTGGACAACATCACCCGCGAGATGCTCGACAATGGCACGCTGCGCCGCTACATGAACGAGTTCTCGGTCACGGGGCTGACCTCGAACCCGACCATTTTCGACGAGGCGATCGGCAACAGCGCCGCCTACGACGAAGGCATCCGCGACAAGGCAAAGTCGGGAAAATCCGGTGAGGCGCTGTTCATGGAGCTGGCGCTCGAAGATCTGCGCCGGGCCGCTGATCTTTTCCGTCCGGTCTTCGACGCCACCGACGGCGTCGACGGCTGGGTATCGATGGAAGTGTCGCCTCTGCTCGCGAACGACACCTCGGGGAGCATCGACGCAGCCGCGCGCATCTACAGCCAAGCCGAGCGGCCCAATCTTTACGTCAAGATTCCGGGCACGCCGGAAGGCGTTCCGGCGATCGAAGAATCGATCTATAACGGAGTGCCGATCAACGTGACGCTGTTGTTCTCGCGCGAGCAATACGTCGCCGCGGCCGAAGCTTATCTGCGCGGTATCGAACGGCGCATCGCGGCGAAGCGCGACCCGCGCGTTGCTTCGGTCGCCTCGCTCTTCGTGAGCCGATGGGACAAGGCGGTCGGTGACAAGATCCCGCCGGAATCGCGTAATCGGCTGGGGATCGCGATCGCTGGCCGCACCTACCGCGCGTATCGCGAGCTGCTCGCGTCGCCGCGCTGGCGCAAGCTCGCCGCGGCCGGCGCACGTCCGCAGCGCCTGCTTTGGGGTAGCACCGGAACCAAGGACCCACACGCGTCGGACACCTTGTACGTCGAGGCCCTGGCAGCGCCCGACACCATCGACACCGTGCCCGAAAAGACGCTGCGCGCGTTCGCCGAGCACGGCGAGATCAAGGGCGTGATGGCCGAGGACGGCGGAGATGCGGAAAGCGTGCTGGCGCGCTTCACCAAGGCCGGCATCGATACCGCCACGCTCGCCGTCCAGCTGCAGCGCGACGGCGCGCAGGCGTTCGTCAAGTCATGGCAGGAGTTGATGACGCGCATCGCAGACAAGAGCGAGGCGCTCGCCCACGCCGGCTAACGCAAATGCGCAATTCGGCATTTCCGGAACCGCAGTCGCTGACCGAGCGCCCGCAGTGGCGGGCGCTCACGGAGCATCAAGGCCAAATCGGGCGCCGGCACCTGCGCGAGCTGTTTGCCGCCGATCCATCACGTGGCGAGCGGCTGGTCGCGGAAGCGGGCGGGCTCTATCTCGACTATTCGAAGAATCGCATCAGCGACGAGACGCTCCGCCTGCTGCGCTCGCTTGCCGAGGCCTGCTCCCTGCGCGAGCGCATCGACGCGATGTTTCGCGGCGACAAGATCAACACCACCGAACACCGCGCGGCGCTGCACGTCGCCCTGCGTGCGCCGCCGAGCGAGCGCATCGTCGTCGATGGCAGGAACGTCGTGCCCGACGTGCATACCGTCCTCGATAGCATGGCGGCATTTGTCGGCAGGGTGCGCAGCGGCGAATGGACCGGTCACAGCGGCAGGCGCATTCGCAATGTCATCAATATCGGCATCGGCGGCTCCGACCTCGGCCCGGTGATGGCGTACGAGGCGCTGCGCCATTACAGCCGGCGCGACATGACGTTCCGCTTCGTCTCCAACGTGGACGGCACCGATTTTTTGGAAAGCGTGCACGACCTCGAGCCCGGCGAGACGCTGTTTATCATCTGTTCCAAGACCTTCACCACGCTGGAGACGCTCACCAACGCACGCGCTGCGCGCGCCTGGTGCCTGCGCGGGCTCGGTGACGAAAAGGCCGTGGCCCGGCATTTCGTCGCGGTGTCGACCAACGCCGAAGAAGTCGGCAAGTTCGGCATCGATCTCGACAACATGTTCGGCTTCTGGGACTGGGTCGGCGGCCGCTACTCCATGGATTCGGCGGTCGGGCTTTCGATCATGCTCGCGATCGGCAGCGACAATTTCCGTGAAATGCTGGCGGGATTTCACGCGATGGACGAGCATTTCCGCAGCGCGCCGGCGGATCGCAACCTGCCGCTCCTCCATGGATTGCTGGCGATCTGGAATAACGATTTTCTGGATGTACCGACCGTTGCCGTGCTGCCATACGAGCAATATCTCAAGCGCTTCCCGGCCTATCTGCAGCAGCTCACGATGGAGAGCAACGGCAAGCACGTTAGCCTCGACGGCAAGCGCGTCGATTACCAGACCGGTCCGATCTGTTGGGGCGAGCCCGGCACCAACGGACAGCATTCGTTTTTCCAGTTGATACATCAGGGAACGCGGCTCGTCGCTTGCGATTTCATCGGCTTCTGCCAGGCGCTCAATCCCGTCGGCGACCAGCACGATCTCCTCATGGCCAACCTGTTCGCGCAGAGCGAGGCGCTGGCATTCGGAAAAACCGCCGCTGAAGTAAAGGCCGAGGGAACGCCCGACGAACTTGTTGCGCATCGCACTTTCGAAGGCAATCGTCCAAGCAACACCATCCTTGCCGAGCGGCTCACACCCGGCACGCTTGGCGCGCTGGTCGCACTCTACGAGCACAGTGTGTTCGTGCAAGGCGCGATCTGGAACATCGACTCCTTCGATCAATGGGGCGTGGAGCTCGGCAAAGCGCTCGCCAAGCGCACCGCCGCCGAAATCTCGAGCGCGACCGAGCCGGTGCTCGCGCATGACAGCTCGACGAATGCGCTGATCCGGCGTTACCGCAGACTGCGCAAGTAACGCTGGTGAGCACACATATCAGTCCGCTGGCCGGACAACCCGCGAAAGGCCCGCAGCTGGTCGACGTCGCGAAGCTGGTTGCCGCCTATTACAGCCTGCGGCCCGATCCCGTGGTGCCGGTGCAGCGGGTGTCCTTTGGCACGTCCGGTCATCGCGGCACATCGTTCGACAAGAGCTTCAACGAGGCGCACGTGCTCGCCATCACCCAGGCGATCTGTCTTTATCGTCGGACGCAGGGCATCGACGGGCCGCTATTTATCGGCATCGACACCCATGCCTTGTCGGTGCCGGCGTTCGAGAGCGCGCTCGAGGTGCTGGCCGCGAACGGCGTCGAGACCTTGATCGCGAAGGGAGGCGAATACACTCCGACGCCGGCGGTGTCGCACGCCATTCTCGTCTATAACCGCGGACGCAAAACCGGGTTGGCCGACGGCATCGTGGTGACACCTTCGCACAATCCGCCCGATAACGGCGGCTTCAAATACAACCCGCCGAACGGCGGTCCCGCCGACACCGACGCCACCGGCTGGATCCAAGCTAAGGCGAACGCGCTTATCGAAGGCGGCTTGAAAAACGTGCGGCGCATTGCGTTCGATCGGGCGCGGCGCGCCGCGACCACGCGCGAGCACGATTTTCTAAGCGCGTATGTTGGCGACCTCGGCAGCGTGATAGATTTCGATGCCATTCGTGCCGCGGGGATTCGTATGGGCGCCGATCCGCTGGGCGGCGCCGGTGTCCATTACTGGTCCAGGATCGCCGAGCGCTATAACGTCGATCTGACGGTTGTCAGCGAGGAGGTCGATCCAACTTTCGGCTTCATGACCCTGGACTGGGACGGCCGCGTTCGCATGGATCCATCGTCGCCCTACGCGATGCGGCGCCTGATCGGGCTCAAGGATCGCTACGATATCGCGTTCGCCTGCGACACCGATCACGATCGTCACGGCATCGTGACTCCGAGCGAGGGGTTGGTCCCTTCCAATCACTATCTGGCGGTAGCGGTCGACTACCTGTTTCGGAACCGCGGCCGCTGGAACCTGGCGGCGGCAGTAGGCAAGACCGTGGTCAGCAGCGCGATGATCGACCGCGTGACTGCCAGATTGGGCCGCAAGCTCTACGAGGTCCCAGTGGGCTTCAAATGGTTCGTCGACGGACTGCTCGACGGTCGCTTAAGTTTTGGCTGTGAAGAAAGCGCCGGTGCTTCGTTTTGCCGCATCGACGGGGCGGTATGGACGACGGACAAGGATGGCATCGTCCCGGCACTGCTTTCGGCGGAAATGACCGCGCGCAGCGGCCGCGATCCCGGCGAGCTGTATCGCGATCTGATCCGCGATCTCGGTGCGCCGGTGGCCGACCGCGTCGAGGCGCCGGCGACCGCCGAGGAGAAGGAGAAGCTAACGAAGCTCTCGCCGCAACAGATTCAGATCACCGAGCTGGCCGGCGAACCGATCGACAAGGTGCTCGATCGCGCGCCGGGCAACGACGCACCGATCGGCGGCATCAAGGTGATCGCCGCAAGCGGATGGTTCGCCGCACGCCCATCCGGCACCGAGAACATCTACAAGATCTACGCGGAGAGCTTCCGCGGTGTAAACCATCTGCGCATCCTGGTGCGAGAAGCGCAGGACATAGTCGACCGCGCGCTGCAGGAACGCTGACGCGGGTCACGTTCACCAGTACGGCTCGACGTGTTTTAAGGTATCGCCAAGGAGTGACGATGTCGGATCAGCTCGATCAGTTATGCATAAACACCATCCGGTTCCTATCGGTCGACGCCGTGCAAAAAGCGAAGAGCGGGCATCCCGGCATGCCGCTTGGCGCAGCGCCAATGGCGTACGTGCTGTGGGCGCGACTGCTTAAGCACAATCCGCGCAATCCGCGCTGGTTCGATCGGGATCGTTTCGTGCTCTCTGCCGGACACGGTTCGATGCTGCTCTACAGCCTGCTGCACCTTACCGGCTATGACCTTTCGCTGGACGACATCAAGCAATTTCGCCAGTTCGGCAGCAAGACGCCGGGACATCCGGAGCGCGGACATACCCCCGGTGTGGAGACCACCACGGGGCCGCTCGGGCAGGGATTCGCCAACGCGGTGGGAATGGCGATCGCCGAAGCACAGCTGGCGGCGCGCTACAACCGTCCGGGATTCGAGGTGATCGATCACGCTACCTACGCCATCGTCAGCGACGGCGACCTGATGGAGGGCGTGGCCTCGGAAGCGGCTTCGCTGGCAGGCCATCTGCGCCTCGGCAAGCTCACCTGCCTCTATGACGACAATTACGTCACTCTGGCCGCTGGCACCGACATCACGTTCTCGGAAGATCGTGCACGCCGCTTCAAGGCCTACGGCTGGCACACCGTGTCGGTGCCGGACGGCAATGACCTTGCCGCGATCGACGCTGCGCTGCGCGCCGCGCGGGCGGACACTGCGCGACCGTCGCTGATCCTGGTCCGCACCCACATCGGCTACGGGTCGCCGAACAAACAGGACACCTTCGAGGCGCATGGATCGCCGCTTGGCGTGGACGAAGTGCGCCTGACCAAGCAAAACCTCAACTGGCCAGCCGAGCCGCCGTTTCTGATTCCCGAAGAGGTGTTGGCGCATTTCCGCGAAGCGGTGGCGCGCGGCGCACACGACGAAGCGACGAGCAATGATCGAATGACCGCGTATGCGAAGGCTTTCCCGGAACTCGCGCAGGAGCTGCGAAGATCACTGAGCGGCGAGCTGCCGCCCGGCTGGGACGCGGACATTCCGGTGTTTCCTGCTAACGCCAAGGGGATCGCGACGCGCGTGGCGTCGGGCAAGGTGATGAACGCCATCGCGCCACGCGTTCCCGCGTTAACGGGCGGCTCCGCGGATCTGGACCCCTCGACCTATACTGCGCTCAAGGGACTTGGCGATTTCGATCCGGCGGCAGGCAAGGGCGTCGACACTCAGGGCTCCGCCGGCGGCGGCTGGAGCTACGCCGGGCGCAACCTTCACTTTGGCGTGCGCGAGCACGCGATGGGCGGGATCGTCAACGGCATGGCGGCGCACGGAGGCATCGTGCCGTACGGCTCGACTTTCCTGATTTTCTCCGACTACATGCGTCCGCCCATCCGCTTGGCGGCGCTGATGGGTCTGCACGTCATTCACGTTTTCACGCACGACAGCATCGCGCTTGGCGAGGACGGCCCCACCCATCAGCCGGTCGAGCAGCTAGCCGCGCTGCGCGCGATTCCGAATCTGACCGTGATCCGCCCCGGCGACGCCAACGAAACCGCAGTGGCGTGGCGGGTCGCAGTGGAGACGTGCGATCGTCCAGTGTTGCTGTTCTTGAGCCGTCAGGACGTGACGACCCTCGATCGCAGTCGCTATGCGCCCGCCGACGGCCTGCGCCGCGGGGCCTATGTGCTATGCGATGCCTGCGACGGGAAGCCGGATCTGATCCTGATCGCCAGCGGTGCGGAAGTCGGCTTGATTGTCGCCGCCGCGGATCGTTTGGGTT
>Ga0137378_10004523_pt1 | contig 12001 bp, 19 predicted proteins | sample SagtaG_21_FD_104813 | JGI IMG/M metagenome (GOLD analysis project Ga0137378, IMG submission 104813) | Vadose zone soil microbial communities from Sagehorn Ranch, Mendocino, California, USA - Sage2_L_60_16 metaG | ecosystem: Environmental > Terrestrial > Soil > Vadose zone | place: USA... | reverse complement strand
CGCCAACAGTAGTAATCTCTTTCATGACTTCCCCTCCTGGTTCAGATTGAACATACGGAATTCAATCTTGGCACCTCGTTGCCGTTTCCGGGACGGGGAAGTCCCTATTATTCGTTAGGCCTCGCCAGAGTGCGCGCACGCTCACCCCCGGCGTAACGGAATCTAATCATGACGGCTATCAATAAGGGCTCATGCCTCTGCGGCCGGGTTACCTTTGTGGTGACGGGGGAGCTAAAGCCGCCCGACGCGTGCCACTGTGTCCAGTGCAGGAAACACTCAGGCCATTACTTCGCCTCAACGGACGTGCCCAAGGCGGCGGTCACGATCACGGGTCAGGAGAACTTGACCTGGTACCACTCGTCAGCGAAGGTACGACGGGGGTTCTGCTCTAGGTGCGGATCTTCCTTGTTCTTTGATCCGCCGGCCCGAGACTGGATCGGCATCGCGATGGGCGCATTCGACACGCCCACTTCCACCCACCTGGAGATGCACATCTTCGTGGCAGAGAAGGGTGATTACTATGAGATCGGTGACAGTCTGCCGCAGAACCAACATTGAGTCGCATCCCAGCGTGCTCGGTCGTACTTGGCGCTCGGGAAGCGATTCCGCTGATGGGTGACGGGGGTAGGATCATCGCGATCACTTACGCCGAAGGGAGTCGTACCGGAGGGCTGCAACCGTGGGTCGGCATGGGCTCAGCGAAGGCGGCGCTGGAGTCTCTCGTCCGTTACTTCGCCGTGGCCGTTGCGAAGCGCGGAATGCCATAAGCCCGGGGTGGACGGAAGATAGCGTCTTGAACAGTTTGCCGGAGCAAGTCCAAACCCTCATTCGGAATTGGCACGCCGGCGCTTGGACCCCGTTGCGGCGCCTGGGAACACCAGCGGACGTGGGGAATGTCGTTGCTCTTTTCTGCTCTGACAAGGCCCGATGGATCACGGGGCAGGTGATTCAAGCCGACGGTGGCGCCTCGTTGATGAATCCAGAGGTCCCACCCGAAGTCCAGATCGGATAAATGCGACCGGCGGCGTTGCGCTCCATGCGGCCTAACCGCATGGTCAACACGGACGACCTGCGTGCGGCACTTCGTTTCCGCCACGGGTCGCCGGTTACCTTCGTTCGTGAGTGCCGATGTCATCGCAGGAGTTTGGTGAGACCATCGCCTACGGCGACCCTTTACGCAGTGCGCGCCTATGCCGGAGAATTCCGAGCAACACGTTTTTTCTTGGTGGCATTTTCAGCCGCCGGCGCGATGTCGTCACTGATCAATAACATTGGGGAGGTCGCATGGCTTCTGCCGTAAGGTTTTGTCGTGCCAAGCCATTGGTCACGCACTCGTCCACCCACGACGCCAACCGTAAACTTGCTCCGCTTTTGGGGCTGCTCTACTGCACGCTGACTGCGGGCGCGTACGGCGCCTCCCTCTACGTCGCGAACCCCGGGACGCAGGCTGCACCGACGCCTTCCATTGTTATCTACGACGTCGACAGCAATCGAATGGTGACCCGGAGGGATTCCGTGCCGTTAGCCGCCGGCGCCCCACGGGAGCTGCTCCGCGTCGCGAGTTCGCTGTACGTTACGTCATCCTCGAACGAGATTATTCATTTCAGGATCGATCAAACGGGCGGACTGCAACGGATCAGAAGTTACGCCACCGGCCAGGATCCGGTCGGTATTGCGTCGGACGGTACGAGTCTTTTCGTCGCGAACTCCGGTTCGGGGACCGTGAGCATGTTCGCAATCGTAGGCAATGAAACGGGGAATCTGAAGCCCATCCAAACGATTGCTGCGGGACCTTCGCCGATGTTTCTCGCCCTTCACGGTAAGCGGAAAGACATCCTGTTTGTCGCAAATGAGGCGGGCTGCACGTTCCGTGTTAAGCGGCAAGCCACGCTAATCCGCCTCGTGTGTCCCGCAGCCACCGTCAATCTGCCCGCAGGACGCGTTCTCTCAGAAGGCGGGGTCCTTTATTCGCTCGCAAGTAGCCCCGTCGACGCTTCTCCTCCCATTTTCACTGCAGTCAAGGCACTTCGTGTGGATCCCAAGACGGGCGCATGGGCTCTGATCGGCAACGAGCTGTCGTTCGGGGTTACACCGCTGTACTCTCTTGCCGCGTCCAAGTCGCAGCGCGCGCTCTTCGTCGCTCGTCAGGGCGGCATCGCGATCATCCCGCTCGCCTCCGCGGCTGCATTTGGTCCGGCAGGCATGACCCTTCCTGTGATCGGAAGCCCAGGCGCATTGATAACCGATGAGGCCGGAGCCTTTCTCTTCGCGACGGATCCTCAACAGAATCGAGTTGTCGCCATGAGCGTGGATGCCGGTGGCGCACTCAAGATCAAGAGCATCGCGGACGGCCAAAAGATCAATCAACAGAATGCCGAGTTCCCAACCGCCATTGCATTCGCTCCGTAAGCGATCGTGCCAAAGCGCGAACGCGCACGCAGATGACCTGGAGCCTAAGCTCTCGCTCGACCCGGACACTCCTCGGCGGTGCTTCGCCTGCCTGGCACGCGCCGGTTAGCTTCGTTCTTTGGGCGTCATAGAAGCCTTCGAGTACCTGCAATTGCGCGCTCTGAAAGACATTGTGCCTATGGCTACTGGCAAGATGCACGTCGACGAGATTGATACCGACGCAGATCTTGTGCAACGGTTGCTCGCGGCGCAATTTCCGCAATGGGCCGACTTGACGCTCGAACCACTTCAATCTTCCGGGACTGACAATGCGCTTTATCGACTTGGCGACGACAAGGTCGTGCGCCTCCCGCGCATTCAGGCGGCCGCAGGACAAGTCGACAAGGAGAACCAGTGGCTGCCGAGGCTGGCCCCGCTAGTGACCCTTCCCATCCCGGTGCCTTTAGCCAAGGGAACACCCGGCGAGGGATTCCCATGGCCCTGGTCGGTTCATCGCTGGATCGAAGGCGAAACCGCGGCCATCGAACGGATTGCCAATCTCAGGCAAGCAGCGACTGAGATGGCACAGTTCATAGCTGCCCTTCACGGCATCGACTCTGCGGATGGGCCGCCTCCCGGTCATCACAACTCTTTTCGAGGTGTGCCACTAGCATCCCGAGACGCTGCAACCCGTACCGCCATCTCGAACCTGCGCGGAACGCTCAATGAGGTCGCTATGACCGCAGCTTGGGACGCAGCACTCAATGCATCTGTTTGGAATGGGCCGCCCGTCTGGATCCACGGCGACTTGCAACCCGGGAACCTACTGATCCACGGCGGTCGCCTCAATGCAGTCATAGATTTCGGGTGTCTGGGCGTCGGCGATCCTGCATGCGACCTGATTGTGGCGTGGAATCTGTTCGACGCTGAATCCCGCGAAGCGCTACGCGCGGCACTCAAAGTCGATGAGGCAACTTGGAAGCGCGGTCGCGGCTGGGCACTGTCGGTTGGACTGATTGCCCTTCCTTACTATGAACACTCGAACCCGACGCTTGCAGCAGTGAACCGATATGCCGTGCGCGAAGTCCTTGCCGACTCTAAGTTCAACACATGACGCGAGGTACGAGTAGAGGCCAGGCACACTCCCATTCAAAAATGCTGCCGAACTCGACAGATCGATGCGATGATGACGCCCAACCCTCACCCTCTCGACGCAATGAGTGTCGCGATGGACCGCCACGAGGTACTCTTGGAGAACGACGGGATAAGGGTCCTAGACACGCGCCTCGGTCCAGGCGAGCGGACGCCGGTCCATACGCACCAATGGGCCGGCGTGCTGTATATATTGAGCTGGAGCGATTTCATTCGCTATGATCCCGAGGGAAACATCCTCGTCGACTCCCGGAAAATGGCCGTAAAGCCTCTTGTCGGCACATCCTTATGGTCTTCGCCGCTCGTCCCTCACTACGTGCACAACATCGGACAGGGTGAGCTACACGTCATCGCCGTGGAGCTTAAGTCCTCGTGAGGTGGCGCACGTGCACCAGCTCAAACTGCAGCCTAATGCCTCGCTCAACCCGGATGCTCCTCGGCGGCACTTCGTGTACGCTTCGACGCCGGTTAGCTTCGTTCGTTAGACAGCCCGCGATGGCGACTACCGAGGAGTATGCGGCGATCGAACCGGTGCGCGCGGAGATCGACCTGCTCGATGGGCCCACCGTGCTCGAGTTTGGCAGCGCGCGGTGCGGATACTGTCGCGCCATCCAACCGATGCTGGCCTCCGCCTTTGCCGATCATCCGCGCGTGCGCCATATCAAAATTGCCGACGCCAGCGGCCGTCCACTGGGGCGTTCTTTCAAGATTAGGCTATGGCCTACCTTGGTGTTTCTGAGCAATGGCCGGGAAACCGTACGCCTCGTTCGACCTGGTGACGCGAGCGCGATCCGTAGAGCCCTCGCACAGATCGATATCGCCAAATGAATGTCGGGGGACTGCTAACCTCTCGCTCAACCCAGACGCTCCTCGGCGGGCGTGCGGACCGTCCGTCGTCGCGCCGGTTAGCTTGGTTCGTTGGGCGCCAATAGCAGCAGAGACAAGTTCATATGGATATTCGCATAGATGATTTGAGCAGCCCTGAGATTATCCGCTTGCTGCGCGAGCACTTGCAGAATGTGGCGTTGCATTTTCCCCCTGAGAGTGTTCATGCTCTTGATCTCGAGGCGCTGCGCAACCCGGACATTACATTTTGGAGTGTATGGCAAAACTCTGAGCTGATGGGTTGCGGGGCCATTAAGGAGCTAGATTCCCGTCATGGTGAGATCAAGTCGATGCGTACGGTGTCTTCACATCGACGGAAGGGCGTTGCGGCGAGGCTTATGCATCACATTCTTGAAGAAGCTAAACGTCGTTCTTATGAGCGACTAAGCCTGGAAACAGGTTCGATGGATGCGTTTGCGCCTGCTCGTAGTCTCTACGCTAGTTTTGGGTTCAAGCCATGCGGGCGGTTTGCAAACTATGTCGACGACCCGTATAGCGTGTTTATGACCAGAGAAATGCGAGGGGAACCCCGCACCTAACAATTCATTCAAGCCGAACCAACTTTCCGGGGTCGCCCTAATTCAGGTGTTCGCCGCCGTGCTCCCGTCGCTGCACTTTCGACTCGCCGATCGCTCCGATGTCATAACCCTCTATGACATTCGACAAGCGGCTATCCGCCAGCTCTCACTCACGCATCTGTCCGAGTGCGAGGCGGCGGCGTGGGCAGAGCGCGGCGGCATTTCACGCGTGGAGCAGGCCATCGCGAAGGATGACGTATGGGTTGCTGCGCTCGGCCTGCAGGTTGTCGGCTGGCTTCATCGAGCAGCCAACTCCGTCGAAGGCCTTTACGTCTCGCCCTCGGCCGCAGGGCAAGGCGTCGGCACAGCGCTCGTCAGGCTTGCCGAGAGCCAGATCGCGCAAAGGGGCCACCATCTCGTCGTCCTCGAGTCCAGTCTCAACGCGGTGCAGTTCTACCTGCGCCTCGGTTACGCTCGTGCCGGCACGCAGCGTTCTTACGCAGCGGTAGCCATGCGCAAGCACCTCGAGGCGGCCTAAACGTCGGTCGAGCGGACAGTCCGGCCCCTCAATTCTGCGTTGGAGCGCCGCAAAGCCTAGGGGAGAGCAGATCATGACAGAGGAGGAAAAGGGCAACTACCAGTTGCTGCTCGAGTTGTGCGCAGCATTCAATGCACACGACTTGGACAGGATCATGGCGCACTTTGCCGAGGATTCGTCGCTGGATATGCCCAGAGGCAGCAAGCCGTGGGGTACTCGATTCGCGGGAAAGGACGCTGTGCGTAAGGGTTTATCGATGAGATTCGAAACGACTCCTGACGTTCACTATGGCGAGGATCGGCACTGGGTGTCGGCCAGCATGGGTGTATCGGAGTGGTTGCTGACTGGAACGACCAGAGATGGCCTCAAGGTCGAGGTTCGAGGGTGTGATCACTACGAGTTCCGAGGCAGGAAAGTAATACGCAAGGACTCCTACTGGAAGATCGTTGAGTAGCGATCTAACTGCGCGTACGGAGCTCTACCAGGAGGCGCTCAAAACACCACCACCCTGATGGTGCTGGAAATCGTGCTCCAGACCGTACCGTGGTCGGCCCAGCAGTCTCGACAACGTGAAATCTAGTTTTTATCGACGTAGCGGAGATTACGAATGAAACCCTTTACCACCGTCGCCGTTGCCGTTTTCTCACTCGTCGCCTTGCTACAATTGCTTCGCGTCGCTTTGGGGTGGGAAGTCTCGGTTAATGGCGTCATCATTCCATTTTGGGCAAGTCTCATCGCATGCGTAGTTGCGGCTACGCTTGCATTCATGCTTTGGCGCGAAACGCGCACATAAGTGTTCTCGCTCCAAGGACGCAGCGCTCGCTAGCACGGGGCTGTGGCTGTGTCATTGGTGCTTCACTCTCGCTCAACCTGGACGCCTCGCAGGCGGCGCCGATGTGCCGCGCGCTTGGCGGCCGGTCCGCTTCGTCCGGAGGCACCCTTTGAAGAACACCATGTCGGCCGTCGACGTTGTTCAGCGTCAGGTTGAAGCCTATAACGATCGCGATCTGGATCGGTTTGTGTCGGCGTATAGCGAAACGATAGCGATCTTTCGGATGCCTGCTACCGAGCCCAGCATCTCGGGCAAGGCCCAGCTTGCCGCGTTTTACTCCACGCAAAGATTCAATTTGCCTGGGTTGCGGGCAGAGATCGTGAATCGCATCGTGCTCGGAGACAAGGTCATCGACCATGAGCGCGTCCGGGGCGTCCACGACGCTCCAATCGAAGTCGCCGCAGTTTACGAAGTGGTTGGAGGATTGATTGAACGCGTCTGGTTCTTCGCGGCGCAGTGACCCCATCGCTCGAGGCGACGGGATGGCCACGCCTGACTTCCTGCTCGACGGACATGCCTCGGCTGCGGCGATTGCACGCCGTCGGTTCGGCGCCGCTTCGCTTCTTCGTTAGGCGATTCCGTGCCAACCATCCTTCCGTCCTATTTGCAGGTCGTGGACACCCTGACGCCGATCATGCGAGGCTTGCCGGGTGTGATTGTCACGATCGATGGTCGCGACGGTGTTGGAAAAACCACGTTTGGGCGGTTTCTTGCGTGGTACTTCAATGTGACCTTGATCGAGACCGATCTGTTCCTGATCCCTGCGCAGGATTACATCATTCATCTCGACGATCAGATAAACCGCATCATCGAACGTCGAATAACCTCGCCCCTTCCCGTAATCGTCGAAGGCGTTGCAATGCTTCAACTGATGAAACGGATCAATCGCGTTCCAGCTTTTTCCATTTACGTCACGAAACCGCGACGATCGAGCAGTGAAGCCCTGGAGCGCCGGCTTACGGCCTATGAGGCGACTTTTTCTCCATCGGCGAAGGCGAATATCGTGGTGAAGCTTGAGTATTAGCGGTGCCGCATGAGGGAAAGCGGCGGGTCACGCGCTTTGCACACCTGAATTTAAGCGCCCTTCGGCTAAAATCCAAAGTCTTGGGCAGCGCCGGCTCTCGCCCGCCGCCGTTTTTCTAACGAGGTACGTCTGACAACATCGAGTCGAGATACATTGCCAATGAGCAGACCGCCGGGCGATACGGCATGCATCGGACTCCGGGCGAAGACCGCGCGGGCGATCGCTGTCGTTCTCGCGGGAAGCTCGGCGTCGCCGCAACCCGTGACCCGAACCGAGATTGTGCTCGCCACATCCGCGAACCCGCCGATGTTTCAGCCCTACCACGAAGTGATGGACCTGCCGTGGGATCGCGCGACTTCCGCTGTCCGGAACGCGGAGCAGGCGATCGAGGCTGCGGCATCAACGGGCCTCAAGGCACTCCTTGATGACCTTGGGTCGCGAGGATTCTGCGTATCCCGTGTGGGAATCGTAGGTGCGCCTGAACGGAACCTCGCGGCAATCGCCAGCCCCCACATTCGTGCTCACGCTGCTGAAGGCGTGTTGTTTCGGCGCGTGCTGCAGGTGGCTGCCGAATCGAACCATCTGCCCTGGGTGAGCTTCCCGGAGCAAGGCTTCGAAAAGCTCGCCGCGGCGCGCCTCGGACTGTCCATCGATGCCATGCAGGCTCACCTGGCGGATATCGGCCGAGCATTCGGACGTCCGTGGCGGGCGGACCAGAAGGCGGCGGCCATTGCGGCTTGGATTGGTCTAGCCGATCACGGTGCGGTCTGACCTCTCGTGCGCTCACGGTTCGCCGAGCGGTGCGTTTGACGCGGCGATGTAACTCAGATGGCGACGACATACCTTTGCGTTCAGAATTCGGAGGTAAGAATGATCCGGGGTAGCTGCCTTTGCGGCGGGGTCGTGTTCGAAATTGCGCAGGCAGTCGGTCCGTTCGAGCTTTGCCATTGCAGCCGATGCCGTAAAGCCAATGGATCCGCTTTCGTCGCCGCGCTTGGTGTGCTGCGAGACGACTTTCGGCTGGTGCACGGCCGGGAACTTATAAGCACCTATGAAGCGCCGATTCGTGAGGATCCGCCGGCCTATCGCACTTGCTTCTGCAGTAGATGCGGATCGCCCTTGCCGAACGCAATCGCCGGCTCACCATGGTTCGAAGTTCCCGCCGGCCTCCTGGACGATGACCCCGGGCGTCGACCCGACAGGCACGTTTTCGTAGAGGTCAAGTCTCCGTGGTTCTCGATCACCGACAATCTGCCTCAGCTGGACAAGGCAGCATTGCATAGACTGCGACAGACACAGCTGCAACGATGATTTTTGCGGCTGCTGACGTTTGCTTTCCGCGGCGCTCTCGAATCGAGTAGTTGCGGGCATGAGACCACGCGTTGACGCACGTGCTGGATTCTCCCAGAATCGAAGAGCCGCACGACCCCACGGGAGGTTCTCATGATAGGGCTCGAAACACTGTGGCTGCCGATTCTGTTGTCGTCCGTGATCGTCTTTGTCGTCAGTTCCATCATCCACACGGTATTGCCATGGCACAAGAACGACTATCTCAAGGTGCCGAACGAGGACAAGACGATGGAGGTGTTGCGTCCCCTCGCCATTCCACCTGGGGACTACATGATCCCCCGTCCCTCGGGCCATGAGGAGATGCGCTCGCCCGAGTTCGCCGAAAAGATCAAGAAGGGCCCGGTGATGGTGGTCACGGTGATGCCCAACGGCCCGTTCCCGATGACGCGAAACCTTGTTCTGTGGTTCCTGTATTGCGCTGTCGTCGGAATATTCGCCGCGTATGTCGCCGGGCGTGAGTTGCCTGCCGGTGCGCCCGCTCTTCGCGTCGTGCAATTCGTGGGGGTTGTGGCATTCATCGGATACTCGGTTGCGCTGTGGCAGATGTCGATCTGGTATCAACGCGCCTGGGGTACGACGATCAAGGCAACGGTGGACGGATTGATCTATTCGCTGCTGACCGCAGCGACTTTCGCCTGGCTCTGGCCACATTAGGTCGCAGCGCGGGTTTGGCTTTACTCGCGGTACACGAAGTCGTGACGGTTGCGGAGGCCAGCCGCTGGTTGTCAGCATGATCTCCTTCATTGTTCCGGCGTACAACGAGGAAAGCGTGCTCGAGGCCACGTTGCGCGGGCTTCATGCCGCCGCAAGAGCGGCGGGCGAGCCCTACGAAGTGATCGTCGTGGACGATGCCTCGTCGGACCGTACCTCGATCGTCGCCGCCAGCCTTGGCGCGCGGGTCGTCCGAGTCGCCTACCGCCAGATTGCCGCGACGCGCAACGCAGGCGCGCGGCAAGCGCGGGGAAGCATCTTCATGTTCGTCGATGCCGACACGCTGATCGACGAGGCTGTCGTGCGTGCAGCCGCTTTGGCGTTGCGCGGCGGCGCCGCCGGCGGTTCCGCCGTCTTTCGCTACGATGGACCGATTCCGTTGTACGCGCGATGGATGATGGCGCCTAGCATCTGGCTTCTGCGCGTCGCGCGGCTCGGCGTTGGCTGCTTTTTCTTCTGCAGCCGCCATGCCTTCGAGACCGCCGGTGGCTTCGACGAGGCTCTCTACGGGGCCGAGGATCTTGCATTGAGCCGGACGCTCAAGCGCTTCGGACGCTTTGTCGTCCTGCATCAAGCCGTCGTGACGTCCGGACGAAAACTGCGTGCTCACTCAGGCCGTGATGCCCTGCGGCTGTTAGGAGAAATGGCGCTGCATCCCAGGCGGTCCATGCGCACGCGGTCAGGGCCGCTCGCAATCTGGTACGACGGGCGGCGAGAGGATCCGGACACGCCGAGCCGAGGAAGCGAGTGAGCGTCACGTCCTTTTCCACGCCAATCGGGCAATGCGTGCTCGATTTTCACGCTCTTGCGCGCACCGACCTTGCGCGGGTCCACCGGTGGCTGAACGAGCCTTCCGTATCCAGATGGTATTCCAGGCATCCGTTCTCGGAGCGCGAAGTCGTTGTGAAGTACGCGCCTCGGATCGAGGGCCGAGAACAGGTCCGCGTGTTCGTCGCGCGCGTTGACGGTCAAGCTGTCGGATTGATGCAAACGTACCGGCTGAGCGACTTCCCACGCTACGCCGCGTTGATCGATGCGGCACCGGGCTGGGCCGGCATTGACTTCCTTATCGGCGAACCCGAGTATCGTGGTCACGGGCTCGGTGCCCGGTTTGTCGATCTCTTTATACGCGAGAAGGTCTTCGCGTCTGTCGAGACCGACGCCTGCATCGCTGGGCCATCGCCCGGCAACGTGGCCTCGATTCGCGCCCTGGAGCGCGCGCGTTTCAAGTTCTTTCGCACCCTCAAGAACGCAGGCGAAACAGAGCATCTGATGATTCGGCGATCGCGCGATTGAAATAGGTCGTCGTCGATGAGGAGACTTGCACATGCGAAATGGTTTGTTTCTCGCTCCGGCGCTGATTGCGATGCTCGGGATCGTCGATCCGGTTGGCTCGCATGCTTCCGACACCGACCCGACAAAAATCGTCGCCGAGCTCGACACACAGTATCAGGAGGCGGTGAAGAAAAACGATGCCGCGACGATGGACCGCATCCTGGCCGACGATTTCGTTCTCGTGACGGGACGAGGCAAAACCTACACCAAGGCGGACCTGCTCAAGGAGGCGCGCGCAGGCAAGGTCGCCTACGAACATCAGGAGGAAACGAGCCAGACCGTTCGTGTGTGGGGCGACACGGCGGTCGTGACCGCGCTCTTGTGGGTCAAGGGGGCCGAAGACGGAAAAACGTTCGACTACAAGCTGTGGTTCAGCGACACCTACGTGCGCACTCCCGCCGGATGACGCTACGCGTTCGGCCAGGCCTCGCTTCCCCTTCCCAACGCACCCTGAGCTACCGTCGCTTTGACAGCGTGCGCACGTGCGCGACCAATCCGCGCGTCGATGCGTCGAGGTCGGCGGTTTCAGCGCCTTCGCGAATCGCCGCCAAGACCGGTTCCGCCAGCGCTTTGCCCAGCTCGACGCCCCACTGGTCGAACGAATTGATGCCCATCAACACGCCCTCGACGAAGGTGCGGTGCTCGTAGAGTGCGATGAGTTGCCCCAGGCTGCGCGCGTTGAGCTCAGGCATGAGAATGGTCGTTGACGGGCGATCACCGGGGCACACGCGCTGCGGTGCGTGCGCTTCGATTGCCGCAGGAGCGAGACCTTTCGCGGCAAGCTCGGCGCGAGCGACAGCAAGCGCCTTGCCGACCATGAGGGCCTGCGCCTGTGCAATCGCGTTGGCGACCAGGATCGATTGCTGATCGCGCAGCGCGTGCATCGCGCGCACCGGCACGACGAACTCCACCGGCACCATGTGCGTTCCCTGATGCAGCCACTGAAAGAAGGCATGCTGGCTGTCGGTGCCGCAGCCGCCCCAGAGCGCGGGCGTGGTCGGACCTTCGATCGCCGAGCCGTCGCGTGCTACCGACTTACCGTTGCTTTCCAGCGAGAGCTGCTGCAGGTATGCCGGCAGCGAGGCAAGCGCATGCGCATAGGGTACGACGACACGCTGCGCGATGCCCAGCACGCGCGAATTCCAGAAGTCGACCAGCGCCAGGAGCACCGGAAGATTCTGCTCCAGCGGCGTTTCGCGAAAGTGCGAGTCCATGCTCGCCGCGCCGGCGAGGAGCTCCGCGAACGCGTCCCAGCCGCAGCGCAGAGG
>Ga0137378_10004521_pt1 | contig 12003 bp, 15 predicted proteins | sample SagtaG_21_FD_104813 | JGI IMG/M metagenome (GOLD analysis project Ga0137378, IMG submission 104813) | Vadose zone soil microbial communities from Sagehorn Ranch, Mendocino, California, USA - Sage2_L_60_16 metaG | ecosystem: Environmental > Terrestrial > Soil > Vadose zone | place: USA... | reverse complement strand
GGGGTGACCATGTTCCCGCTCGACGCCAAACGCCTTTCGGAACTCTCCATCGAGTTTCGCGGCCAGTTGCTCGTCGAGATTGTCGGGGGTATCACCCCGGAAGCACTGGCGCCTCATCTGAACGGACACAGTTGAGGCGCTGGCTAGCGACCGAGGGCAAGTACGGGGAGTGCCCACAGGACTACGCGCTTGTCCAGGCGGCCAAATATTGTGGCGTGCCACCGTGGGTCATGGCAAAGAAGGGCCTTGCGTGGCAGCTCAAGATACTGGACTACATGAGCGCGGAGGGCGAGGCACAGAAGATCATCGCTGACCGCCCGCCGAAGAAATGAGCACGCCATGATTCTTGCAAGCCAAATCGTTGGGCAGGTCACCGTGTTGGGTGCGGAAGCCGCTCAGGCAAAACTGCTGGGGGTGGGCGCAAGCGCTGATAAGGCGCAAGCGCGTTTCACCGCACTGGCTGCTATCGGTTCAGGGCTGCTCGTGGCGGGTCTCATCGCCGTGGCCGTCAAAACAGACGAGATGGCCGCCAACTTCCAGCAAGCCGTCAATCGCCTGCGCACCGGCGCTGGTGATGTGACCGACAGTTTCGCGACCCTCTCTTCCGGTATCCTCAAGGTCAGTGTCGCGACCGGCGTCCTGTCGGGGCCGCTCACCAAGGCGATGTACGAGATACTTTCATCAGGGCAACGCGGGGCGAAAGCCTTCGATACGCTGGCCGCTGCGGCCAAAGGCGCCGTGATCGAACAAGCCAATGTGGTTGACGTGTCCGACACGCTGTCGGGGACCATGACCAATTTCGGCACGAAGGTGTTTGGGGCGGTCGCCTACATGAACGGCCTGATCACCGCCGTGTCTCTTGGGCGTATCACGCTGCAAAATCTGTCTACCGCCATGGGGCCGATTGAGCCGGTCGCGAAGGCAATGGGCATCTCCTTTGCTGATCTCGCGGCAGCCATGTCCACGCAGACCAACGCCGCGATTCCGGCGGCGCGTGCGGCGACCGGCCTGCGTTTCATGATGCAAGCCTTAGAAGTGCCAACGTCCAAAGCCAGCGCCGCCATGAAAAAGTGGGGGCTGGATACCGTGGCGGTCGCCGATGAGATGAAGGTGTCACTCCCAGGCGCGTTGCAAATGATCTACGATGCAGCGAAGAAGGCAGGTCCAGAAGGCAGCGTGCCATTCAACCGGGCCGTCTCTGATATGGTTGGAGGCCAGCGCTCGCTCGGCGCCTTTTTAGCCTTGACAGGCGACCACATGAAAGCGTTCAAGGACAATGCGAACGCTATAGCTGCTTCCATGCGAGCAGGCAGTGGCGAGGTGGCCGGTTGGGCGCTCGCACAAACCAATTTCAACGTGATCATGGACAAAACGCGCGCGGTCGTGGAGGCGGCGGGCATCCAGTTGGGTCTGCTGCTCTTACCGGCGCTGGGCAATCTGCTTTCCATCGTGCCTACCGTGGTCGGCTACCTCTCTGATTTCTCTTCGCACGCCAATGTGCTCGTGCCCATCTTAGCAGGCATCGGCGCGGTGCTCGTGGGCTTGCTCGTGCCTGCCATCTGGTCGCTGGCCGCCGGCGTGATTGCCGCGACGTGGCCGGTGCTCTTGATCGGCGCGGCCATTGCTGGGTTAGTTGCCATCTTCATGCACTTTTACCAGACCAACGCCGGTTTCAAGACCTTCATCGATCAACTGGTGGTCGGTTTCAAGCAAGTGGCCTCCTATGTCGTGGCGAACTTCATTCCGGCCATGCAACAAATCGGGAGCTTCCTGCGTGCCAACGTGTTGCCCACCCTGCAACAAATCGGCTCGTTTCTGGTGTCCACGTTTGCGCCGGTGTGGAAGCAGATGGTGGATGTGTGGAACGGTCAGATGTTACCTGCCCTCAAGGAACTGTGGGCGGCGCTCGTGCCACTCAAGCCGGCACTCATGGCATTAGGCGGCATTCTTATCGCCCTGGTCATTGTCGCGCTAGGGCTGTTCGTGGGTATCCTCAAGGGCCTTGTTGAAGGGCTGGCTGCCGCACTCATTGGCATTGCCAATTTTACCGGACAGTTGGTGAGCATGGTTCGTGGAGCCGTTCAGATCGCCTCCGGGCTGATCCAGTTTTTCTACGATCTCTTCACCGGAAAATTCGATAAGCTGTGGGGCGATCTCGGCACGATACTGACCGGCATCAAGAATTTGTTCGGTGGCTTCTTTGGGGCGGTTGGCTCGCTGTTCGGCGGCGCCTTTTCCGTGCTCGGCTCACTGATTCACGGCTTTGTCACCGGCGTTGCGGGCTTTTTCCAGTGGCTGTACAACGTCCTCGTGGGGCATTCGATCATCCCGGATTTAGTCAATGGCATGGTCGCCCTGTTTCTCACCCTGCCAGCCCGGACGCTTGGGGCTTTAGGCCAAATGGCGGGCGCCATGCTCGGCTCGCTCGCAAATCTCGCCGGGCGTGCCATTGGCGCCGCCGCTAGCATAGCAAACGGCCTGATGAGCCAGTTTTTGCAGCTACCCGGACGTGCGGCGTCCGCAATGGCGATGCTGGCGGGTACCGTGCTGGGGCAACTGGCAAGTCTGGCAGGGCAGGCTGCATCGGCGGGCGCTACTATCGTCTGGAATATCGCAGGGGGTATTCTCAACACTATCGGCTCGGCCATCGGCGGCGCCATGAATGCGGTAGGGAACTTCATCAGTAGCCACCTGCCGCATAGTCCAGCCAAAGTTGGGCCGCTGCGTGATTTAGCGCTGCAGGGCGCCAGCATCTCCGAGCAAATTGCACAAGGGATGCTGTCCGGTATGCCGAAAATACAGACGACCATGAACGGCTTACTCAAGCCGTTCATGGTCGGGGTGACCGCCTCCGCGAACTACAGCGGTCTTGCCTACGGTGGGGGAGCGGGCCGCGCGCCGACGATCGTCAATACCATCACGATCAATCCGGAGCTGAGCCTGGATGGGGTGCGCCTCTCACGCCAGTTGATGCCACACATCCATCGGGCGATCCTTTATGGGGTCGGAGGCTTTGGCGTATGACGATCACGCGCGTGCAGCAGAATACGGTGGCCTCCTCCGGCATGGTGACCTCGCAGGCGATCACGCTGCCCATAGGCGTCACGCAGGGCAATCTCTTAGTGGTCGCCATCCAGACGGGCATCCACCCGACGCTGCCCACGATTACCCCGCCCGATGCCAGTTGGGTGCAGGCGGCGCTCAACATACCCGTCACCAATGCCGCCGATATTCAGGTGGGGATCTACTTCCTGCTGGTTGACGGCACCCACGCGGGCGGCAACTCGTGGACGTGGACGCTGTCGGCGCTGCACTCGACGCTGCTGGCTATCCAGGAGTGGAGCGCGCCGCTGGGCTGGCCGGCCAGTCCCCTGGACAAAACGGCGGTGGGCAATGTCGCCTCACCTAGCGTGGGCGCCACGACGATTGATTCGGGCACCACCGCCACCACGACGCAGGGCGAGGAATTGTGGATAGCGGCGCTTGGCTACGTCTCAGGCGCGCAGACCGAAAGCAGCATCACGGCGGGCTGGACCAAAGATCAGGAAGTCGTGAAAACCAGCGGTACCGCCTACACGCTGACGATGCTGCACGAGGCCGCAAGCAGTACGGGCGCCGCGCACTGCTCGTATGCCATTGCGGTGTCGGAACAGTGGGCGGGCGCCGTGGCAACCTTCAAGGACACCGTCGCGCTCGCGCTTGCCGTCACCATGGCCGGAGTTGGTAGGCTCTCCGGCGCGATCTCTGTTCCCCTGGCGCGGCAGCTGTCGGGGAGCATGGCAGGTGCAGGCGCGCTGTCAGGCGTCATCTCGGTGCCGGTGCCTGGCAGCACGTACAGCATGTCCATCGGCGGCTTCCTGGCAAATGTGCTCAAAACGTCGCTGCTTGCCAAATCGACGGTCGGGAGGCGCGGCGAACTCAGTTGCACGGTGTACGACGTGGCGGGCGCCGCCCACTACCAGCAGTACCAGCAGTGCGCGATCTACGACGCGACGGGCAATCCCGCCTGGACGGGCTATCTCACCAGTCCCGCCCAAAGCCAGCCAGGCTTCCAACCCATGCTGCTCACCACACTCACGGCCACCGACCAGCATTACCTGGCGGATAAGCGCGTGGTGTCGGCGCTGTACCGCAATCAGACCTGTGGCTACATCGTGGCTGATCTATGGACGAACATTTTGTCCTACGAGGGCGTCACCCTTGGCAGCGTGGCGACGGGGCCGATTGTGCCGGTTGCTAACTTTGGCTACTGCACGGTGGCGGCGGCCCTCGATGCCCTGGTCGCGGCGGCGTCCTCAAGCGGCGTGCCCTGGTACTGGATGATCGATCAGAACAAAAAGCTCTGGTTCGTGCCCTATACATCCGTCGTGGGGCCTGCCGTGGATGGCGCGCTGATTGACGATGGGCGGCTTTCGGGCGTGGTGCCAACCGTGACGCGCGCCAATCCGAAGTACCGCAACACGCAGTACGCGGTAGGGGGCGTGCAGCAGACGGGCACCAACGATGAGACGCGACCCGGCGATGGCGTGAGTCGCGCCTTCACCTTCTCCTACGCGCTTTCGGGCGTGCCCTCGGTCTTCACCTTGAACGGGGCGGCGGTGACCCTGGGTATCAAAGGCCAGACGGGCTACCAGTATTATTGGGCGGCGGGCGATCCGGTGATTGCCCAGGACAGTAGCCAGGCGCTCTTAGTGAGTACCGACCGGCTGCGCATGGTCTACATCGGGCAGGTGCCGGCGGTCTTCACGGACAGGAATGCGGCGGCCATTGCAGCACAGGCGGCGCTTGATGGCACCAGCGGGATTGTGGAGGCGGTGCTGGTGGATAACACGCTGGCGACGGCCTCCGATGGGCTAGCGAAAGTCAACCAACAGTTGACGCAGTACTGCGCGCAGGGCGCGCTCTTGACCTTCGCCACGCGCGACACTTCTCTTGCGCTAGGGCAGCTAATCACCGTCACCTACGCGCCGCTTGGCTTGTCCGGCGCGCAAATGCTCATCAGTGAAGTCGATGCCAGCGACCAACAAGACGGGGTGAACCTGTGGTTTACCGTGAATGCCGTGCAGGGACCTTACGATACCAGCTGGACGGACTTCTTCGGTAACCTGTTCCGACCGAACACGATTGCCAATAGTATCAACCTGGGAGTGTCGCTCAACGTGCCGCTGGCGCCGTCAACCACACTGGCGCCGTCGGACACGCTCGCGCCAGGCTAGAAGGAGGAACATATGGTCTGGGTCAACTATGCCAATACCGGGCCGTTTACCAACAATGTGACGCCGCCCGGCATCAACGCCACGTTTCTGGGCAATATCGAGAGTTTCCTCGACCAATTCAGCACGTCGGTCGTGGCCGATAACAACATCACGACCGACCTGTCCGGCAATATGGTGGTGACCTCGGTCAAGGCGCGGCTGTGGAGCAAGTCCGGCCATTCGCTGGTCGACTTTAACTTCGGCAGCGTGAACGCCACCGCGGCTGGGGTCGCCGTCACGCATGGCCTGAAAAATGTCGCCGGGGTCGCAACGGCGCCAGGCACGATCCTGGTGACGGCCAATTCCGGTACAGCGAACGTGACGGTGGTCGCCGGAGGGGTCACCACCACGACGTTCACCGTCTTCAGTTCGGTCAACATCAATGTGTGGTGGCTGGCGCTCGCGGCGAGCTAGCGGGAGAGGAGAGACGCATGGCACAACTCATTTTAACGCTCGTGTTTTACGCCTTCCTGGCGGGCATCTTCGCGCTCGTGTTTCTCATCTGGCTGAGTTCCGCCCGCGAGCGGCAAAAGCTCTCACAGGCGCTGGTGGACGCCACGCGCGCGTCTACCGAGGCGGCCAAGGACGCGGCGGAAGCGGCGCGGCTTCTGGCGGAGAGGATGCACCCGTCGTGAACATCGTTGATGCAGCGCCGCTCTTGCTGGCCTTTCTCGCGTTGTGCGGGGTGATTGGCGGTTTCTTTGCCCTGAAAGCGGGCTACTTCCAGCAATCGGGCACGGCCCAGTCGCAGGCCATTGCCGCGCTACAGGCGCAGGGCGAGGCGCAAGCGGCGCAGATTGTCGCCTTGAAAGAGGCGGCCAGACAATTGAAGCAAGTTGTGAGTGCCATTCAGCGCCTGGAAGAGAAGCGCGGCGTCACGATTGAGATCAACGGGGAGTTCGTAACGCTGATCGACAACGGGGACAGACGCGAACGCACGCTGCGTATCCGCATCGAACCGGAACCCAGCAGAGAGACGGATACACCAGCCTAACATGTTACGTCACCTGTTCTCTCATTGTTAGTACATATAAAGGAGGAAGTTATGCACACGTTACTTAATCTCGTCCAGCCCCATGCCGTGACCATGTTCGTCCTGGCACTCATTTGTCTCGTAGGCTACGGCTATCCAGGCTACAGGGGACGCGCTACAGGCGGCTTTGTCTGGCTGCTCTGGCTTATCGGCGGGATCATGGCGATTGTCGCATGGGTGATACTCATTTTCACGTAAAGGGAGGTGGCGATGTTACAGCAACCGACCGCCGTCAGGCCATTCGTGAGGAAATTTGTCATTTTTCTTGCGGTTGCAAGAACGGCAGGCTATGACAATATTAGAGGGATAGTTTGTGCCGCCACGAGACAGGGGAATGACGTGATCTATCTCATAGTCTTTTCCTGCTTTTTGCTGGCAGTAGTAGCACCGTCCCTTCTGATTAGTATATTGCCGCCTTATATCAGCAGCAATAAAATGTCCCTCTGCCTCACGCTGAATAGCGCGTCGCTTAATGACATAGGCACGTCTGTATGCTTTACCCGCCTCAGTTTGCCGCCATTTCTTGTCGCGCTTTTGTATAGCCTGCTTATGTCGCTCATACTTAGTTTTCCCATACTGTTTCTGCTTTTCAGGGGTAGCTTTGCGGTATTGTTTTCGCAATTCTCGGTAGGGAATACCTCCATCCCGATCACGGTACCGCTTGCTCATAGCATGCAAACGAGCAGCATTCTCTTCCTGGTATCGTTTCTGTCTTTCCCTGATTTTTGCTCGCTCTTCAGGTTGACGATATTCTGCTTTTCTTTGTTCGCTTTTGCACTGCTTACACTGATCGCAGAGTCCATCGAGCCGTCCTTTATGAGAGTGGAAGTAATCCAAAGTAGCGGGGAGCAATTGCCTACATGGGCCTTTACATTGCTTCGAGGGGGCATCATGAGGTATAGTATCGTTCATGGTAAGGGTCACTCCTTATCGTCACGCACTGGGATGTTAGCGCATCGCCAGTGCAAGCCATTTTTGGTAACTCCATTATACCACAAAATGGCTTGGGAGGCTAGCTTATGACCGTTTTGCCTAACTTCCCTCTGGTATCACAGAGAACAACTATCACAAGTGACGGGAGAGTATCAGAAGACGCTCTGTATTTGTGTGTACCCGCCTCCATCGGCGCGGTCATGCTGTGGTTGGAGGGCAAATCCCAGTGGGATAGCACCATCAATCCTGACCTGCTGAAAGATAAGGCGTACGGTGAGAGTTACACCGGCGGCACGTCAGCATCGGCCTATGTCCAAGTCGTCAAAAGCATGGGCTTCGCGCTATCCAGTATCGACATGCCCGATAGCGCGTCAACCGTAGCGACGGCGCATATGTTGCTCAAGCAGAACGAACCGGCCATCTTTACCGAACTTGACCCATACGTTGATACCAGCCTGGACGCCTATAAGGATTGGACGCATGTGTGTGTATTTGTGGGAGCCGATGCGGGCGGACTCGTGGCGATGGATCCGTTTATCGCGCAGTTGGTCTACAAATCCGATGCGACCTGGGCGAACCTGCTCAGGGCGAATCAACTCTGGACAGTGGAGAAAATTATGAGTTTACCGCAAGGCTGGGTATACGAGGGAACGACGCTGCATAGCCCCGGCGCAGATCTTGTGCTGGGCTTTGCTACCTATGTCTATCAGAGGTTGCTCAAAGGCGCATGGGAAGCAGACGACTACCCGGACAAGCCGCAATTCTATGCGCCGCGGTTGGAGGCTTCCAATCCTGATCTTGGCGACGGCGATCAAGTAATCACGAAAAAGCACGTGTTGGGCTATCCGCACAATCCGGTGGGCGCCGTGGCACACCTGAAGAATACCGTCATTGAGGAGTATGTCGGGACAGAGCTAGCGTATACGCGCAATCAGTATGCCTCGCTCTATGCCGCCTATCAGAAGTTGCAAGCTGCACCCGCGCCAACGCAAGTAGCACCGCCAGTAGACCCTAGAGTCGCGCAGTACGCGGCAAAGCTGGCGGCGGTCAATTTGTTGTTGACCCAGGCGCTGGCGCAGGCCACGACGTGAGGTCGGGGATGTCACTCATGCGCCATTCGTACTCACTGACGGGGGCGATGTTGTAAATATGGTAAGCCAAATCATAGGCGTGTTGGGCGATGAGGGTTTCCAAGCGCTTGAGCGCTTCGGTACTGTCATAGGAGACACCACTTTGAATGGCATGGAGCTGATCTTCATATGTAGGAAAGAAGTCGACCACTTTGGTAATGTCTTGTATGAGCAATTTGGCAAAGCCTTGAAAATGCGTATCGCGTTCATTTGACATGATCGTTTGTCCTTTCGCTGCTGATTTTATAAGGAGAATTGTACCATGCAAAGCAATAATCCGTTTACCGAGGTCGGCGTCATCCTGATCTCGGTGTGCCTTATCGCGGGCGGCGTGCTGCTGCTCGTGCTTGGGAAGGTATCCTTCGCGGAGGCCATGCTGATGTTTGGGCTGGCAGCTACTATCTACGGCGGCAACGCTGCCCTCAAGGCCCCATCTCAGGCACAACAGGCGCAGATCGGCGCGATCACACAGCAAGCCCTGAATGTGTTGCCCCAGGTTGTGCAGGCCGCCGCAAGTCCGCCCGTGCCGGTACAAGCGCAGCCCATGCCAGTACAACCACAAGCACCGCCGGTGTACCAGGGAGCGCCGTCCGTGTCATCGCTTGAGACCGCGCCCGTACCGGTGCCACCACCACAATTACAGGGGCAGTTCAGCGCGCCATTACAGGCAGTTCAGCGCTAATCTTTTGAGAGTGAAACTACTGTCGGGAGACAGAAGGGAGCAAACCAATGGCAGGCAAGAGTGTGTATCTTGAAGATAAATGGCTCAATATGTGGAAGGGCACGGCGTTCACCTTCCCTGCGACCACCTACGTCGCGTTACTCACCACCAACCCGACCGACGATACGGGTACGGCGTTGGTGGAGGTGTCAGGCGGCGCGTACGCGCGCCAGGCGATTACTGGCAGTACCGGCTGGTCAAGCATTGCTCCGGTGAGCGGCGGAAGTGGGACCACACCGGAGCAAATGAGCAATGCGGCGGTGATCACGTTCCCCACGCCCACCGCTTCATGGGGCACGATTGTGGGCATCGCCTTGTATGACGCGGTGACCGCTGGCAACCTGCTGTACTGGGCCTCAATTTCCAGCCAGGCGATCGGCGTGGGAGTTGTGGCGTCCTTTGCCGCGAACACGCTTAAGGTTACTGATGACTAGTTGACTAATCTGACACAAAGCGTGATACGACGCGCGTGAGGATAGCAAGCGATGGTAACGGCGCTGACGATCTTTGGCTCGGCTAAACCTGCCACGACGCTCACAGGCGCGGGGCAACTCTTCACGGCATCCGGCGGGACGGTTGGCAGCACTTCCACCAAAGTCGGCACCACGGCGCAATTTGTGCAAATATTTGCGCTGGGATCGACGGCTGGCGCGGCGGGTGTCGCCAGCATCCCCGCGCCGACAGATGCGAATTTTGCGGGCTGGATGCTTGATGCCACCACGCTCGAAGCGCAGCGTCTCGCATCGGGCACCTGGACGATGACATTCAATGCGCTGGCGTCCAATGGCGGCACAATCACGGCAACGATGCAATTCTTCAAGCGCTCGTCAGCCGGGGTCTATACGTCCATCGGCGCGACCACTGGTTCGTCGGTAACGCTGACGACGACCTCAGCCAATATCCTGATCACCACGCCCTCCTTCTCCCTGATGGACTTTGCGGTGGGAGACAAGCTGGTCATGTGGCTGTGGTTCAATATCACCGTCGCCGGCACCAGTGCTACAGGCACCATGTCGATTAGAGAGGTGGGCAGCGCGGCGACATTGGGCGTCGTGTCTTGCCAGGCGGTAACGCCTGGGTTTTCCCCGTCTCCGGTGGCGCTTGCCGGAACAATGGACGGCGTGGGCACGCTTGCGGGAACGCTTTCCGCCAATACGGCGCTTTCTGGTGAGTTCGACGGGGTAGGGACGTGTGCTGCCACACTTTCAGCTACGACCGCGCTTTCCAGCCAGCTTTCAGGGGTCGGCCAGCTTTCCGGCACGCTCTCGACGACTGGCGGCGCGGCGCTTGCGGTCACATTGGCAGGGGTGGGCACGCTTGCGGGAACTATCCAGCTTTCTACGGCGCTCGCCACGACGCTGGCAGGGGTCGGCCAGCTTTCCGGCACGCTTGCGCTCACAACTGCGCTCTCAACAACGTGTGCCGGCGCCGGCACACTCTCAGGGACGCTCTCTGCCAGGACCGCGCTTTCCAGCACGCTTGCAGGAGCTGGGACGCTTGTGGGCACGCTTACGCTTTCCACGGCGTTAGCCGCCACGTGTACGGGAGCAGGGACGCTTTCCGGCGTCTTCTCGCTACGAGTGGCGCTGTCGTGCGCGTTCATGGGTGTGGGCACGCTAGCGGGCACGCTGAGCATTCCAGGGGCAGCGCGCTACCTCACGGCGACGTGGGTGACACGCGATATGCAGGCAACCTGGGTGACGCGCGATGATCTGGGAGCATGGAAAGGGCGAGACGCGCAGGCAGCGTGGGCGAGCCGCGATGAGAAAGACACCTGGAACACACGCGATGAACAAGAGAGTTGGACGACAAGGGGGTAGCATATGAGTTGGTCACCTATCAGCGTTGGCGACGGACGCGCCTCACATCACACCTTCACCACCGATAGCGGCGTTTTTGTCCTTACCGGACTACAAAACAGCAACATTGCGATGCATTTGGAGGACATTAACAATAACAATGCGCTGTACATTTGTACCGGCGCGTGGACCATCACCGACGCGGCGAATGGCAAGGCCGATTTCACCCCGTCTGCTGCTGATCTGCTCTCTACCAACCCGCTCGGTAAGCCTGGGTTGCACAAGGCGTACCCGGTGGTGATGCTCTCGTCGGGGCCGGTAGCGATGGATTCACAGCTATTAGCGGTGGTAGCCCTTCCTTAGTAGAGAGAAAAGAAAACAGGCCACTAGGTAGAATTGCTAGTGGTCTGTTTGTGTTGCCCAAACCCAAACGGGATGATAGGTGTCGCCCCCTGGGAGCTCGTCTAATCCTCGTTTCAATCGCAAACGCGATAACAGTCATTGATTGACTTCGTTTCGCTCGGCTCTTCCGTTCCACCTTATTTCAATCGCAGATGCGAGGGTTGAAGACTTGCAACCTCCATCTCATGCTGCCAATCCCACTGCTCTTGTGTGTTTCAATCTCAGATGAGAAGGATGAAGTGCTGCAACATTCGCGAGGCCCGCCTCAATGGGGGCCAGTGCATCAGTTTCAATCTCAGATGAGAAGGATGAAGTGCTGCAACTTCCCATTCACAATCGCAGGAAGTCACCGCATAGTAGTTTCAATCTCAGATGAGAAGGATGAAGTGCTGCAACTGGTGCAAGCCTGGGCCAGGAACAATATCGTTGGTGATGTTTCAATCTCACACGAGTGCTACAATACCAACTATACCCGAAACGACGCGCATGTACAAGGGCATTTTTGCGAGGCAGCGAGCTTGGAATTATCACCACTGCGAGCCTCGCAAAGCAGGGCTGGCGGGGGGAATGGTCAGCCCTGCCTGCGTTCTACTTGCTTGATGGCCGACAATCGCTGCACAATCGGCGTCTCATGACTCGTATCGAGTAGGGCGCCATACGCCTGATTGCGCTGCACCCAGGCATCGTTGCTCGCTTGCAGCGCGTCCAGTGTGGGCGGCTCCTCTTGCGG
>Ga0137378_10004509_pt1 | contig 12020 bp, 10 predicted proteins | sample SagtaG_21_FD_104813 | JGI IMG/M metagenome (GOLD analysis project Ga0137378, IMG submission 104813) | Vadose zone soil microbial communities from Sagehorn Ranch, Mendocino, California, USA - Sage2_L_60_16 metaG | ecosystem: Environmental > Terrestrial > Soil > Vadose zone | place: USA... | reverse complement strand
CTTCGGGCGGGTCGCTGCAAACCATGGCGATAAGGCGCTGCTGCTGCCCGGGGTCCAGCAGCGGCGCGGCCCCCGGGCGCGCTTTCTCATACAGCGCCTGTTCCAAACCGCCTTCCTCATAGCGCCGGCCGATCTCTCGCACCGCCTTGGGCGTCAAGCCGAGGGTGGTGGCTGCCTGCGCCGCCGTCTGGCCGGCGGATAGCCGCAACAAAGCCAGAGCACGCAAGACGACTCGCACCTGCTGAATCCCTCCGCGGAGCATTTGCCGTAATTTGCTTCGGTGCTGTTTGGACAATCGAACGCGCAGACGACGGTAGGTTCGCATGCCCAAGTATAGACCACAATGTTCTCGGGCAGAGAACGTCATAAATAACTTCTTCACGCGGTCAATGACCTAGGCGCGGTTTTGGCAGGCATTTTTCGTGAGGTAGAGACGGCCAAGCCATGACGTTGAAACACGGCGCCCGGGAGTTGAATCCGGCAGCCGCCGGCAAGAAATGGAGCACCCAAGGCAGGATGATGTCCCCACATGTAGCGCATATCTTCTTCGGCGAGATTCGATATTTTCTCCGATATCAAAAGCGCCGGCCTGCCGGATTCAATCGTGATCTCCCTGCGGACGTCGAACGGGCTGCGGAACAGCGCGACCGTAAATGCTGCGGTGATTCGGACTGTCGTTTTCCTCACTCGATAATCCCACGGGAGGACGGATGCCTCGCCATGAAAGTTCAGATGACAGCCCTTGTACAGGCAACTGTCTCCACTGTTCGGAAAGATCTCCTGCCAGCCGCCCTCGTACCACTCGTGCCAAGCTTCCGCGCTGTCAGCGGCGGTGGGTAGCCAAGTCGCGGGACGTCTGAGCCCCACGGGCTTTTCCACAGAATATCCATCTGGCGCGGCTTGTATACAAGGCGATAAATATCCGCCCCTTTTTCTGGTAAGACGGTGACCGAGATGGTCTCATTCTCGAGCGTGACGGCGCGGAACCCCCGCTCGATGTCGTGCTCTCGGAAAGTGCATATCTTTCGCGGCATCCCGCCCCGCCTACTTCAGGTTGGGGTTCTGTCCTGCGTTAGAGAAAATGTGTAACAACTCCTGCACGGCGGGAATTGTCGCATGAATTCACTGAAAGTCAGGAATTTCGATCCTTCTGACGGCAAGTTCTCGCCGAGTCAATCGGCCTGTTGAGCCATGATTCCTCAACGAGTAACGCATGTCGGCAAAGGTTGGATCTGTCCTCACAGCCCACACGTCCCCTGGATAAAGTCCCCGAATCCCATCGCCTGAAATTCTCGAGCGCAGCACTTCTCTGTTGCCGTCCCACACCTCGATGCGAGCGGCGACGGGGTATACGACGTCCCCCCTCAAAAACACCTTCGCTTGGCCTCCTTCGTCCGTCATCGATTCACCCAGCAGACGCGGCGCGCTTTCCTCAACGATCCGAACGTTTTGGTTCCCGATGGGCAATTCCGGTCGATTTCGAGCCACTCTGCTGCTCACAACAATGGTCACAGGGTTGTGCGCAGGATTCAGATAAAGTCGCACATCATCGGCCTCCATTTGGACCGAAGTGCCGACGGCGCTTACATCGACTTTAAGCTCAACGTGTGTGTGATTGAAGCGGAGAGTGTGAGGAGGGCCAATGGGGATCCACTCATGGTCGAAGACCAAGTAATTCTGCGTCTCGCCTGTGAGGCCGTCATGTTTGAGCACGACCGTGTGCCATTCCTGTGCTTCGGCGTTCGTGGCGGCATGCGTAGGTTCGAGGTACTGGGTATATCCGGAATGCTCCCATATCTTGTCTACGTATGCTGCGAACCATCTTGGCGGGCCTGTCGAAATCCGGCCGAAAATGATCTCCGTGAAGAAGTCTGGCCAATCTCCGCTGCAAAGATGAACCATATGCTGGATTCTTCCATCCTTTTCGAAGGAGGATTGAACTCGAATTCTGGCGACAAGCACCACGTCGGTTTCGCGAAAGTACTTTGAAATTACTCCGACATATTGATGATCCGTACCGGCTGGATGCGAGAGGCCTGAAATAAGCAGTCTTCCGTTCTCCACGCCCACAGAAATATAGGGATCATTCTGGACCATCCAATTGGGGCGCCACCAAAGATTCGCGTTCAGGTGCGTCCCGTCAAAGCTGTCCGCGAGCAATGCCCCCGAAAGCATAGAGACGGGCTCAACAAAAGGAACGTGATCTCCGGCTCGTGCGCTCGTCACCAATAGAGAGGCAATAACAGCCAGCTCGAGAGCCTTGTTAATGGCCGCCAAGGCCTGCGGGTACCTACTCTGGCGTCCGTCGGCCACGAAAAATACGAGTTGCCTCCTGCGGCTTGCAATCGAACTCCCGAGAGCATGCGGTCTCATAGGCAGCCAAATCAGCCCAGCGCCACGACGACCACGTCATGAAGCTCCAAACGAGGCACAGTGATCCTCCTTCGCTGCGACACCTCAAGAGTTTCGCCGCTCACACCAGACCGCGCCGAGAGAACGGGACGCTGCAGAATATCCACTATGACCGGCCCTACCGGAACCACCTCACCAGGTGGACCCAATTGCCGGCTGCGAGGTGGGTTCGGATACCGATAGCCCGGACCCGGAAGATTGTGTAAGTGGAGCGACCACTCGTTGGGCCTTCGCGTGCGGACGTTGACGTTGACAAAGAAAGGAGCAGAAACCGTCAGAGGAGGCGGCGCCAGACGGACAAGCAGGCGTGCAAAGGATTCTCGGAGTGCGCGCGTTGGACGGCGCAAGTAGACTGAAAATAGATCGCAGTCGAAATACACCGCCGTTGCCTTGCCTAGCCGGCGCGTCCACGCCCCCGGCCACGTAGCCAAAGTTTCCTCTTCGCCGCGCTGGTGTGTGCGAAAAAAGATCCGGACATCGTCGGTCGGCGTTGCCTTGGTCCGCGGGCCGAAAACAGAAACGAATCCTGATTCGTTCACTTTCAAAGCAGGATCCAGCACTTCGTAAGAGCCCCGCTCCGGGCCCGGCTCACGTGCACGTATGCCCAAAAGATCGTCAAGAAGCGGGCGAGCGCGGGAATATCCGAGTTCATCGAGTTCCCCGACCCTGTGGCAGGCAATCAGGACTCCTCCCTCCTCGACATACCGCCCGAGACTGCGAGCCTGAGACTCGGAGAGACACGGCGCATTTCCCACGACCAAAACAGGAAATCTTACCAGATCCCCGCCGTGCACATCGTCATCGAACACGACTTCGCTCAGGAGGTGAGCGTGTTGCAGGAGCTCGTTGACGCCGTGGGCGGCATCCCAGAGGTCAGATGGATCGTTTTGGCCATCGTAGTCCATGCTTTGCTGGGAGATTAGGTTGGCCGCGTAGGGGAGAGGTTCACCTTCCAAGAAAGGCATGCGTGGGTCAATCGTCACACGCAAAGTCCGGAAGAACTCCTTTTTGTAGGAGGCCTTATCCCCAAAACCCACGGCGAGCATTCCGCCGGCCGAGAGGCAGCCCAATGCGGCCTGCACATGGTTCAGCGGATCAATATCGGGAACCCAGGCGTAGTATTCCGTTCCAGCCAACCACGTCTCGAGACCCTTTCTACCTCCCATGGCGCGGCAGATCTTCATCTGGATATCTGCCTGCGAATAGAACCCATGCAGTTCGCAGCTCATGATCGCGTCGAGGGCCAGGCGACGCAGCGGAATCGCGGTGTTCCAGGAGAGGCGACCGCTCGAGTTTCGCCGGCGGTAGTTGTTAAACGCCACGGTAGCCCGGGGGTTGGCCTCGCGCACCGCGTCAATTACTCCCTGCCAGACTTCCATCAGGACTTGATAGCGCCACGGAAGGAACAAACGGAAGGTCCGGCTATCGAAATCGACGCGTGTCGGAACTTCGAGTCCAGTGTCACGGCGGAACCGCTCGCGACAGTAATTGCAACAGCAGGCGGGTTGAAACATCGGTTGCGTGCCGTGCTGCGAAAAAGTGGAGCCATCAAACCAAATTCCGTCAAACCCGAGGTCACCGACGACTTCTTTGCAGAAGCGGTACAAGACCTCTCGATAAGGGGAGTTGTAGCAGGCGTAGAGTTTCGCAGATTTCTGCGTCGGGCTTACCAGGAAACTCGAGGAAGCGCATTCGCCAGTCCGGATGAACGTCCGTAATCGCCGAAGAGGCGCCGAGGGCATACCAGCTCATCATGGTGATTCCGGATTCATGCGCCCTGTCGATCAAATATCGGAAGGCTTGCCAACTGGCCTTCAGATGGAATTTGGGGAATGCCCGGGAAGGAAAGAGAGGAAGACCCTGTTGGCTTACGGCCGAAAACCACCAGGCCTGGACGCCGGCCTCCTTAATGACCTGAAGGGTCTCGTCCACATACTCTTTGGACGGTGGGCTATCACCGCGATATTCCATCCGCGTAACGCATTTTGGATAAGGCCGAACGGAGGCTTGGAGCCGAGAGTCGCCGCCACTCAAAATCGGGAATAGACTCACGCCGAGCGTTCCCCCGGACCTCTTCAGCAACTCCCTGCGAGTAAGTTGATTCTTCAAACTCATGCCAGCCCCCGTCAGAGCAATGGCCACTGCCGGCTGCGGCGACTCGTTGGACGGTTCATATTAGCGACCTGAGTGCGGCGTGTTTACCGCGACATGGCGTATGCGAGAATTGAGGACATTCAAGCAAGCAGATCGCGAGTGATCGAGAATTCGCTGCGTCTTGGCGGAGAGTCTCCCGAGTTGGGTCCCAAGGAGGCTTCTGAGGTTCTTAGAAGAGCAGCTTCAACCCGAATTGAATCACCCGGGGATCGTTAGCTTGTGAGCTGATGATCCCGAAGGTGCTGGGGTTATTAACGTTCCGCGCAGGCGGGCCGAAGACTACTCGATTAAACACGTCGAACATCTCGGCCCGGAATTCAACGGACCTCGACTCGCCAAAGCTCACGCTCTTGAATACCGAGAAGTCCTCGTTATACGACGCGGGCGTGCGCACGTTGGGCAGATAACGCGGCGCGTTGCCCAACGTGAAAGGAGCGGGCTGGCCGAAGGCGCTAATGTTAAGGTAGAGGTCCTTGGCTGGGTCAAACTGGTCCATGGGAACCGACGAGCGGACGTTTGAGTTAAGCCAATTGGGCCGATTGCCTCCGCCGAAAAGAGGAAGACTCGGTCCGCCCCGTATCCCAATCGGCGTACCCGACTGATATCGCTCGATCGAATTAGCCTGCCAACCCCCAAGGATGTGGCTGACGAACGGATTCCAGTTCGACCCCAGTTTCTTGCCGCGGCCGAATGGCAGCTCATACGACCAAGAGAACACGAGGACATGGGTCCGATCGATCGGGGCGAGGGCTTTCTCGATACGTCGATTGTAACTATCCAGCGCGTGGTCGCCTCCTCCGCCAAAGATGTCTCCAAAAGTATCGCTCCCAGCTACGCCGATGTTCTTTGACAGTGTGTAAGCGCTCAGGAACGAAAGGCCATTCGAGTAACGCTTTTGCAGGCGCACTTGCAATGATTGGTAAGTGTTGTATCCCGTGGGCTGGAACATGTCCCAAATGGTTGTGTATTGCGGAAACGCGCGCAGCGCCTGGGCCACCGATCCCGTGAATCCGGTATAGGGGCAGGGGATACCGGCCGCTGGGTTGTTACAATCGAAGTCTGCATTTAGGAGATTGCCCAGGCTCAAGTATTTCGGTTCCACCTGATTGATGTCCTCGAGCCCGGTCCAGAGCCCGTTCGTATTGGACCCCACATAGGCGGCGTCCAACATGACATTGAAGGGCAATTCTCTTTGAAGGTCTACGGTCCAGCTCTGCATGCGCGCGGGTCGGTTAGCACTCGAGTTCACGTAAGTCGCAGCGCCGCCATTGTTCTGGGCGGGATCAAAATTGGGCAAGCTAAATGGCGGTAGGGGAAATCCGCCATCCAGAGTCATGGCTGGAGTGATGCCCTGATTTGTCGAAGCAATAGACTGGAGCAAGAAGAACCCTGAATTCCAAAAAATCCCGCTATTCATGCGACCGAAATTGGGATAGAGGCGGAAAAGTCCGTACCCAAGACGGACCACTGTTTTGTCGTTCACCGAATACGCCAAGGACGCGCGCGGGGCAATCGACTTGTGGTAAGTCCCGAAAATATTGCGTGTGCCCGCGCGCCCAGGACCATCGCCGAGGAAGATCAAGGCCCCTGGCCGTCCGGCCGCCCCAGGATTCGGCTTGGTCAAGTCCAGCCTCGATAGGATCCCGTCCCTTTCGGTAACGTAGACCGGCAGTTCGTAGCGCAATCCCAAATTGACCGTCAGTTTAGGGGTCACCTTGATCGCATCCTCAGCATAGCCTGCCCAAAAGGTATCCCGAAAATGCTGGAGAGGGCCCGGAATCTGGCGATAGGCGGAGAGAACCTGCCCCAGCGCGAAACTTGCAAAGGCGTTTCCCCAAATGCTGAAATTGGGATCGTTAGGCTGAGAAGTGGAGAGCTGGCTGAGGGTGAATACGCCTGCCGTGTTGTCCACGTCCCGGGCGGTATTAGTTCGATACCGCCACATCATGCCAACCTTAAGCTGATGACGCCCTTTGACCCAATTCAGATCGTCTACGACTTGCCAGTTCGTGTACTTCTGGGGGTCGAATCCATTCTCCTGGGCGTTGCCAATGTATAAGCCTGGTTGGTCAAAGGAGAGATCCGGGAAACCGCTGGCGTCGAGAGGAATGCCGGGGATTTTGAGGATCTCGTTGCCATGTCTCTTATCCACTTCCCAGAGTGTCCAAGTAGGTTGAGTCGGCGTCAAGCCGAAGCCAACATGGTTCAGCAGATTGGGAGTGATGTTGTACGAGTGGTTGACCCGAAGCCCCCAAGCGTGCGTCGGAGTGTGTCGGAAGCCCGGATTCCACGCCCCGGCTACGGGCCCGTTAATCGTAATATCGGAGTTGACCCTCCAAAACGCGCCCGCAAGGCGGTGCTTATTGCCGATCTGATGGTCGATCTTGACGCTCCAATCGGTATCATTGCTTGGCTGGTTCGAACGATCGACATAGTTATCGTGATATGTGCCCGGAATATCCGGCGGCGGGAGCAGATCCCAAGCTCGCTTGGCGATGGGGCTGATTTTGCCCGGCGGGATGAAGTTGTTGGTGAATGCGTCTCGGACGAAGCCTCCCGCGCCATCGGGCCGTGTGGTCGGATCAAAAATCGGGAAGGGGTAATCGGAGAAATCTCCATTTCGTTCCTGCATGGTGGGAATTGTCACCAGGCCGCCTGTCGGGAGTCCGCCGCGCAACCGGAAGCCGGTATAGGCGAAAAAGAAATGCGTCTTGTCCTTGCCATTGTATCTGGGAAACATCACCGGCCCACCAACTGTGAAGCCGAATTCGTTTTGCCGAATCGGCGGCTTGTCAGACGCGAAGAACCCTCGCGCATCAAACTTATCGTTCCGCACAAACTCAAACGCATCTCCGTGAAGTTTGTTCGTGCCGGACTTTAGGGTGAAGTTCATCACTCCGTAGCCCAGCCCATATTCCGCCGGATATAGCGCGTTCTGTACCTTGAACTCATTGACGGCTTCGTACGGCGGTGTGAGTTCGGCAATGAAACCGGGTGCGCCGAAAGTCTGGACGTCGATGCCGTCGATGAGGATCTCCTGGCTGAAACCCGGAGCCCCATTGATCGACTTCGACCATTGGTTGCCGGTCACGCCTGGAGTCAAGAAAATGAAGTTCTCGATTTGCCGTCGGCCTGTCGCGCCCGCGGTTGCTACCCCACCAAGAGAAATGGGCAGATCGAGCATGGCTTTCTCAGGCAACACGGTGCCTATTTCGGCCGTGGTCGTCTGAAGTTGAACGAGTTCCGCCGTCACTTGGACCGACTCCGTCACTTGGCCTAGAGGGAGCGTGAAATTGAGGGTGGAAACGGTTGCCGTACTGATCTCGACAGGCTCCTGGGTAACGGTCTTGAACCCAGGCTTGGTAACGACTACTCGATAGCGTCCCGCCGGAAGTGTAGAAACCGCGTAAGAACCGTCGGCCGTTGAGAGCACTGTCGTGACAACACCCGAATCCATGTCGGTCACCTTGACGGCGACTTCGGGAATCGCCGCACCACTGGGATCGGAAATGTGACCGGTAAGCCCTCCAAAACTGCCCTGGCCCCGTGCTGTCGCACCAAAAGCCACCAGGGTCGCAAGGGTCAGGAGCGACACACATACGCCTGTTCGCATGGGGCCTCCCAAGTCCGTGAATTTGTATCCTTGGTCCTTAGCTCGACCGCTTGCAGCCCCGGCGCTCGATCTTGAATCATCCAAAAACGATATCTTCCTACCACGGTAGTCGACCGATGTCAAGGCTTCTTTATCCCTTGTGATGGGTCAATGACCCACTGCCTTCCCTCCATTTTTGCCGATGACTCATGGAAATCGATGGCGCTGCCTATCTTCAGGAAGCTCATGGAAGAATCCACAAGTTGACTCTATAATTTGTGGCGTTCCTACACGGTCAAGGCCGGCTCGCAACTCATGGCTCGACAACCTCGATGTGGCGAACGATTCGCAGGACTGGTCGCAGCGCTGGCGTTACTTCAATCGCTCATAATGGTCGGGGCGTCGTTTGCGCAGGCTCCTGCCGGCACTCGCACGGTGGACCCAGTTCCTGAATCCATCTATTTGAAAGGTCACCCAGCGACGCTGCCGGTCTCGCTCTCTGTTTTGATCCACCAGCAACGGTGGGCGGAAGCGGCCGAATTGGCCGAGAAGTTCACTCTCGAACACCCTCGGGACTCCACGGGGTTTTACTGGCTGGGAGTTGCGCGGCAGAAGCTCCATGACCCCGTGCGGGCAATCCAGGCCCTCCGCTCGGCGGAACGTCTGGGCCTGGGCACACCCGCTTTCCACATCGTTCTTGGAATTGCTTATTACAACCTGCATCAGTTCGTTCTTTTCGACGAACAGATGCAGATGACGATTCGGTCCGAGCCATTCAGGTACGAGCCCTATTATTACCTAGGCATATATTACGAGGACGTTTTGAATCGCTGGGAGCACGCCTTGGAACTATTCCACAGGGCCGCCGAGCTCGAACCCGACGACCCCAGGAGCATGTACGGGGCGGGGTATTGCCTCGAAGCTCTTGGGAAACGGGACGAGGCCGCGAAAACCTATGAAGAGTCAATCAGGTTGATAGAAAGGAATAGCGGCCGCTTCAGTGGACCGCATCAAGGAATGGCTCGACTGCTGCTCGATACCGACCCTTACAAAGCGCTCCCGTTCGCGCACAAAGCGCTCGAGCTCGAACCGAGTTCGCCTTCGAACCACGTCATCCTTGCCAAGGCTTACGAGCGCGTCGGAAGATTGACCGAAGCAGTCGAAGAACTTCAGCTGGCGGCGTACCTCAGCCCGACCGATCCCTCGCCAAGGTTTGCGCTCGCGCGAGTTTACGAGAAGCTCGGCAGGAGCGAGGCGGCTGGCTCCGAGCGACAAATGTTCGAGAAGTTAACGCGGATTTATGGACCATGAAATTTCCTCGCTCTATGCTCCGAGTTGCCCTCCTGTTGATCGGGTTAAGCCAGTCGCTTGTGATTTCCAATGCACAATTCGACCCGTTGCTGAATCCCAGAGGGGCGCCCCAGGCAAAGACTCCGGAGGAGCTGGACGCATACTTGGAGATCGCCACGGCGCAAGAATCCCGCGTGACAATTGAAAAGGTGGAACAATTCGCGTCAAAGTATCCGTCGTCGGAATTGCTTGGCGTGGCCTACCAGGACGAGACTCTCGCCTACAAGCAAATGAACGATATTGAGGGTGTCCTGAGAGCCGGCAAGAGGACATTAGAGCTGCAGCCTAACAACGTCACCACACTCCTTACGCTGGCTGCCGCAATTCCGAATGCCGTGGAGCGCAGGTCAAATGCCGCGGAGTTTCTGGATCAGGCTGAAGAGTACGCCCAGCGCGCTTTGCAGCAATTGACCAAGGTGATTGTTCCGCATGAAGTTACGTTGGAGCGATGGACGGTCATGCGGGGCGAGATGGAAGCGCTCGCGCACGAGGCCTTGGGGCACGTCGCTGCCAAAAGAGGCAACCTGCCGAGAGCCATGTCCGAACTTGAAGAAGCGGCTTTCCATAATCCTACTCCTCAGGGTTCTCAGTTCTACCGGCTGGGAGTGGTATACGCGATGCTGGGAAAGTATGAGCGCGCGGACCAAGCTTTGCGTCGCGCGGCAGATCTTGGACCGGACGCCATTCGCCAGCTTGCGCTTCGCGAACTGAAACGGCTAAACGCAGCAAAGCCAAGCAGAGGGCAAGTTCACACCCAGTGACCCGAATCAACTGACAAAAGTTCCGCGTCAGCGCGCTGCGCTCGTTACGGCCTTTTCATGTGCAGTAATCTGAGACCCTCGACGGGTACCGCCGCTCATCTCGGGGTTCGGCTCATCGCCTGGGTTTCTCCGCCGCTCTGTGGAATTGCTGGATTTTTGAAATATGGTCTTTAATTCCGTCCCGCATGGAACGCAATTCGAACCCTAGCTCTTGGCGGATGCGCGTTGAGTCCATCCGATAAATGAACAGCGAACGCGGCTTCTCCGGAGTGAAGTTGATTTGCGCCTCTGGAATGATTCCTCTCACCAGCGCCGCGAGATCACAAGCGCGCACTGTATGCCCTCCACCGTTGTAGACGCGATGGGCGAGCGTGGGCTTGGTCGAAAGGGCATAGATTTCTTCCGCCACGTCCTCGACGTAGGTGTAGCAGTTCCAGTCATCGGCAGGGAAAGGAAGTCTGACGGGTTTTCCCATTGCGGGGAGAGTTGCGAAGTCGCTCGCCCAAGCCGTTGTGCCCCGCTTCCGACCAGGCCCGTAGACTATCGGGATCCGGAGAGACACGATTTCTGTCCTAAATTTCTCTTCGTACTTAGCGGCCAGATGTTCGTTCAACAGCTTAGTGAGCGAGTAGTTTAAGACGAGGTCCCGAGGCGAACAGTAGTCGTCTTCTCTGACGGGCCGATCGCCGTAGAACGCTTGGCTTCTCCCATAAACCGACTCCGAACTAGTGAACACAATCCGTTTGACGCGGTGAGCGCAAGCTTCTGCAAATAAATTGGCCGTCCCAAGCGCGTTGACTCGCATGGCGGCCGGCGGGTCGGCTTCCGATTCGGCTCCCATCAGGTAAGCGAGGTGCACCACGCGGTCGATACCCTCGCGATCTCGAAACACCGCGGCCAGTGCTTCTCTGTCATCCAAGGTCACACTGCACGACCGAAACATGGGAGGCGACACAGGCGACGACTTCCGGGTCAGGAGCGTTGTCAAGGCACACCACGCGCTGTTTGTGGCGAATGAGGCTTTGCACTAGATGTGAGCCGATGAAGCCTGTACCACCGGTAACCAGGAAGCCCATAATGGAGAGTTGTCCGAAGCTCCTTCGAATCTTAAGGAACCAGTGTAGCAAAGTTGACTTCTGATCGATCATCGAACTAACCTCACAGAATAATTGAGCCATTGGCAGGAGCCCGTCGAAATGATCGCCTTCGAGCTCAGGACTTCTTTGATCTGCGTTTTGGTCTTCTTGCCCTCGCGAGTATTGGTTGCAGGTCAATCCGCCTCGACGCCGAAACACACCGCGATGCCCCATGACTCTCATCACTCGATGGATCCGGAGAGCCGTGCCGACGAACCCGAGGACCTCACCCGGCGCGTCAGCAATGCGCTGCCACCTTCGAAGCCCTTGCCCGTCGAAGAAAGGAATTACATCGACAAATACATCTTCCAGAAAATCCGCCAAGACAAGATTCCCCACGCGTCGCTGTGCTCTGATACCGAGTTTTTGCGGCGTGTTTCGCTCGATTTGACCGGGCGGTTGCCGGAACCGGAAAAGATCCGCGAATTCGTCAAAGACCCGGACCCGCACAAGCGCGAGAAGCTAGTCGAAGCCATCATGGCGACGAGCACGAAAGGCGTTGTAACAAGGCCCTCAACGCCCTTCCTCGACCGCTGGGCTTATTTCTTTTGCGACCTGTTCCACGTCAACGGCCTGACGGGAAAGGGGAGGACTCTTTTCTACCACTACATTTAT
>Ga0137378_10004508_pt1 | contig 12020 bp, 10 predicted proteins | sample SagtaG_21_FD_104813 | JGI IMG/M metagenome (GOLD analysis project Ga0137378, IMG submission 104813) | Vadose zone soil microbial communities from Sagehorn Ranch, Mendocino, California, USA - Sage2_L_60_16 metaG | ecosystem: Environmental > Terrestrial > Soil > Vadose zone | place: USA... | reverse complement strand
TACGGGAACACAAACATGGGAGCATCCAACGAGATGGGCGAGTGGGAGGCATGGTTAAAAGCCGGCACCGGCGATGACAAGACCGACATTGTAGTAGTTGCCGACTTTTTCGAGCGTACCGGTGGCGTTTTCAGCCGTGACCGAGACATTTCCAGCAACGCGTTTCAAATACCGTGGGGTGGGTTCGATGCTCGCAGCGGCAATGAGCCTGGCCGCGTCATAGACCGCCGCTTGGTTCCCAGGCTGTTTTTCGGTCAAAGCCCCAACGGTCTCCCGCGGATCGGTTTGAATACGCCACCGCCACATTCAGCTCCCAATACAGCTACTTCTCCATTTTATGCTAACCCTTTCGCAGTTAATCCAAATGCATATCCGGGCGCTCCTGGTATCCATAACTCAAGAGTGACCCTTGACCAGACCGGCACCAAATACAGGGGCGGTGGCGACTACTTCTTCTATAACTTCGCTGCTGTTACCCCAGCGTTGCCGCCGGAAGATCGTCAAGTATACTACGGCTCGTTCACACGCGACCTGTGTGACAAGTACCTGACAGCATTTGCCGACTTCAAATATGCGCGCTCATTTTTCGATTCCTCGCTGGCCGCTGTGCCGTTTACGCCCGACCCATTCAAGAACCCTGGCACTAACACCTTCTTTAGTCCCAGCGGGATTAGTGTGCCAATCCAGAATCCGTTTAATCCCTTCACAGTCGGGGATGCCACTCTAGTTATTAACGGTGTGCCAGTCCCCATGACTACTGGTGTTCGGTTTCGCGCCGTCCAGGACACCGGAACGAGAAGCGAAAAATTCACTTACTGGGATCAACTGTTCGACGTCGGTCTGCATGGCGAGATGGGAGAATTTGGCGATTACTTCAGGATGTGGAACTGGGAAATGGGTTTCCGTTATTCTCGCAATGAAGGGCAGGACCTCTCCGTTGGGGAAGTGAGCCAGCCTGGGTTGCGCGACGCGCTTTTGGATACGGATCGAGCTACAGCGTTTGATCCTTTCCTGGGAATTAATGGTCATAACAGCAAGCGGGCCAGGCAAGCGGTTTACGTTACGCTGCATAACTCCGGCGACTATGAGTTGCTCATGGGTTACGCAACGATTAACGGCGACCTGTTCCATCTTCCCGCTGGACCAGCCTCATTTGCGATTGGCGGCCAGTACGAGGCACCAAGGTTCGCCCGCGATCGTGACGCGCTCAATAACACGTTCCAAACCATCGGCTCGGTGGACGGGCAAAGCTTCCGTGTGAACCGGGATGTGTGGGGAATTTACGAGGAGGTGCGGGTGCCATTCACCAGCCCGACGCGGAACCTCCCGTTGTTCCATAGTTTCGAGGTGGACTTTGCTGAACGCGAGGAATGGTATAGCAACAATACTTCTACCGTGCTACCTTCTGGACTGTTCCCGGGTCTGCCGGCGGCGCACACCAGGTATAACGCGCAGAAGCCGAAGGTGTCCGTGCGCTGGCAACCGCTTGGTCCCAAGTATATCGGTGCCGTAACCTTGCGTGGCAGCTACACTGAAGGGTTCCGTGCGCCGACGCTCGGAGAGCTTACGCCTGCTTCGTCGCAGGTCTTCCCAGTTGTGGCCGATCCATTTTCGCGACAGACCAACTCCCAGGTGGAGGAACGCATTTTAGGAAACCCCAATCTACACCCGGAAGTCGCCTATGAATGGACCTACGGAATTGTTTATAGCCCGAAGTGGATCAAGGGCCTGACACTGAGCGCCGACTGGTGGCATATTGACCTGCGCGATATCGTGTCGGCCCTTAGCGCGCAGTTCCTTATCGAGAGTAATCCACCTACGCCGGGGGTTCAGCAGAACGGGCCCTTCGTGTTTCGTGGGCCCAGTGAAGTTCCCGGTCAGGCTGGGCCGGTTGTACTGGTGATCGATCCCAGTGAAAACCTTTCCGGCGCAATCTTCGAAGGTCTCGACTACGAAGTAAGCTATATTCTGGACTCCACGATTTTTGGCCACGGAGATTATGGCCGGTTGACGACCACGGTCAATGGCACCTGGCTGTCTCGCGCTTCGTTTCAACCTAATGCTACTACGAAGCCATTTGGTATCGCGGGCACATTTCTCCCGCCGGGATTGGCGTTAACCAGCTCGCTCCCATGGAATCGGGCTAACTTCAGTATCTTCTACGACGGCCCGGCTGACACATGGATGCAGGGCTTAGACGTGGGCGCCGTAGTTCACTGGACCAGTGAGTACGAGGACGACAATGTCAGTCTGACAGGATCCACAAAACTAAATGAGCCAAGAAGTGGTCCTTTGCCTGAGCGTGCGCGCAAAGTGTCCGCGTGGACCACGCTTGATCTGATCTTGAACTACACGTTTAACCTGCCACCGCCTGCACCGGCGGAGGTGCCCGGCTTTGCCAAGGATGGAGGGAAGAACGTGAAGATGAAGGACGGCAAGGAGAAAGAAGTATTTCCAGTTTCGACCGCCAAGTACGGCTGCAGCAACTGGAAGTGGTGGCTTAATAACACGACCATCACGCTCGGTATGCAAAACGTGTTTGACGAGGATCCGCCGTTTGTGGCTGGCTCGTTTGAGAACGGCTACGATGAGTCTATTGCGACCATCAAAGGCCGGTTCTGGTACATCGGATTGAAGAAGCGATTTTAAAACTGCTGCGGTATCTCTGTTTTTGTAGCCACGGCCCTGTGGGCCGTGTGCACGCGTCCCACAGAGGCGCGGCTACAGCAAGAGTCGATCCCGCTCTTTTTTTGTCGTTCAGCAAATTATTTGGGAACTTCGCGTGTTGTTTCCTGTAGGAACTAATGGATAATTATATTTATGAAATTACTACGGGTTGTTTTTATTGGGTTGATTCTTTCCGTTGCGAGCGTCTGGGCTGCATCGGCTATTCAGGGAACGGTTAAAGATGCAAATGGGCGACCGATCAAAGGTGCAGACGTCCGAATCGAGACGAAAGATGGCAGCAAGCTGTTCAAAACCGTTAAGACAGATGGAAATGGTCGGTACGTTTCCGATGGCTTGGCAGCGGGCGTGTACCGGGTTACGCTGGTTGTGAACGGCGCGGTGAAGGCTTCCATCAAGAACACGAAAACCAAAGCCGATCAGCCGACGCAACTGAATTTTGATCTGAAACCAGTGGCGTCATCGGGAGCAACCGCGGCCGCAAAGAGCGGAAAACACAAGGTCTGGGTCCCGAACAACACAGGAACTCATATCGGCGGCCGGTGGGTTGAAGTTGACGACGGGGGTAGCGCCGACGCCGGAGCCTTGAATGTCAAGAAAGCCAGCGCCGAAGACCTACGGCGGCAACAATTAAATTCGACCCAAGGGGGACTGCCGCCGTCAGCGTCGGGATCAGGGTCGAGGCCTTGAGCTCTCGCGGCTGACTGCTCTGACGGCAGTCTGCATTGCGACATTTTCAAGATTGGCGCAGTGTTAGCTGATGCCTCGGCGGGGTTTTGTTGCCAATCTTCTTCTCGCAGGTTCGTTCGCTTTCTCGGCGACGCTCTCAGCGCAGACTTCTTCGATCGAGGGAAATGTCGTGGGCACCGATGGCCGTCCTCTCAAGGATGCCGAAATCCGGTTTGAGCAAAAGCCTCGACAAACCTCGCCGATTACCACGCGTACGGATGTCAACGGCCATTACACAGCTGTGTTGCCGAGAGGCGTTTATAAGATGAGTCTTGCGGAACGCGCCACAGTAAGAGCCTCCATCACGGTAAAAGCGACAGGAGCGAATTCGCGCATCGACTTCGATCTGCGCCCGTCAGCAGAGAAAAAGATAAAACATTATGTTTGGGTCGGCGGAGGCACCGGAAGCCATCTCCCGGGCCGCTGGGTTGAAGCCGGCATTCGAACAGCTCGATCGCCTGCTCCCCGTTAAAACGTAGAATGGAGTTTCAACCTGGCGGTTGCGCTGTCGAAAACAATGCCTTCACGGATTCGCGTGAGAGAACAATAATCGTAAACACGCCGAGAATTGTTCCGAAGGGAATGAAGAGACATTCGATGCAGGCCATGACGAGAGCGAACTGGTAATGTTTGCAACAGGAAAGAGATCGGCCGGCAATTAAAATACAAATCGCCATTGTCACGCCGGCGATAAAGAAGAGCGCGCCCAGCACGATAAAAATCCAGCCGAGAACTGCTGGCGGCGCTTCTTGATTACCTGGCCCCGGATGATGAGCAGCGTAAAGCAAGAATCCGCCGATGACTGAATACAAAAGGGGAAAGAACGACAAGAGCGCGGCCAAGCCAGCGACTACGTAATGAAAAATCGCAAGCAGCTGTAGATGTTCCCTGTCTTGCATTATTCGCCGATCAACTCGCGAAAACTTTCGAAGGCAATTCACGCCGGACCAAGCTCTTCATGAAGTGATATAGCCTTCTTCGCCGTGCTGATTGATATCGAGGCCTTGCCGTTCGATCTCAGGTGCAATGCGTAAACCGATCAGCCCCCTGACAATGGCGCCGATGATCGCGCTTCCCACCACCGCGAACATGATCGTAACCGCAATTGCTTTCAGCTGCTCGATCCATAACGTATGACCAACAATTCGCGCCAGACCATTTAGTGTGGCGGCATTCGCGGTCGCAACCCCGAAGGTTTTCGGGGCCAAATTCGGATTCACACTGGCAGTAGCAAACACGCCGGTGAGGAAGGCGCCCAACGTTCCGCCTATGGCATGGATGCCAAAAGTGTCGAGTGCGTCGTCGTATCCGAGCCACGATTTTAATTTTGTGCAGGCAAAAAACGGGACAACGCCGGCAGCGATGCCAATAATCACCGCGCCAGTTGCAGTCACATATCCGCATGCCGGCGTAATAACGACCAAACCGCCGACGGCGCCGGAGCAAAATCCCAGCACACTTGCTTTTCCACGCAAGGCGTATTCGAGCATTGCCCAGGTGAAAGAAGCCACCGCAGTCGCGAGCGTAGTTGTCATGAACGCGTTGGCGGCAATTCCATCGGGCGCGAGAGCGCTTCCTGCGTTAAATCCATACCAGCCCACCCAGAGCAAACCGGTTCCCACCATGCAGAGCACCATGCTATGGGGCGCCATCACTTCTTTTCTAAATCCGAGCCGATGTCCCAGAAGAATGCACAGAACGAGAGCCGACCAACCCGATGACATGTGGACGACTGTGCCGCCCGCGAAATCGATGGCGGTAATTTTCGCCGCAGGGTTCCAGACGCCATTCATCCAGCCGTCGATTCCCCAGACCATGTGCGCGATCGGAAAATACACCGCGAACATCCAGATCCCGACAAAGACGAGCACAGCCGCGAATTTCATACGTTCTGCAACAGCCCCGATAATCAATGCGGGTGTGATGATCGCGAACATCAGTTGATACATGGCGAAGACATTCTGCGAAACCCAGTACGAGTAATCGCCATTGGGATTCGAATCGACGTTGTGGAAAAAGGTGAATCTAAGTCCGCCGAGAAAAGGCGAACCGCGAGAGAACACGAGCGAATAACCCGCCGCCCACCAAAGGATCGTGACCAGGCCGGCGATGCCGAGACATTGCGCCAGTACCGACAGCACATTTTTTGCGCGAACGAGGCCGCCATAAAAAAGCGCCAGTCCTGGAAGCGTCATGAACAGCACGAGCGCGGCGCAAGTCATCATCCACCCGTTGTGAGCCGGTCCAGGCCCCGCAACATTCGATGCAACTCTCGCGCTCGCTGCATCGGCACCGCGTGCTGAATTGTTTACATAGGCTTCAAGATCGGCGACACGCTGCTCCAGGGAGGGTAAAGCAGTAGGCGACGGTGCCGTTATTTGTGCGTAAAGCGGAGACGAGATCGCAATGATCGCTGTGAGCAAAGAAACCCGCACCATTAGGCGCTCCCGTTATAGCGCACGGATTCGTCACGGCAAGGAAAATGCCATCGTGCTCATCTAGTTCAGGCGGCAAAGCCGCATTGCTTTGCCAACGCGTCGAGGACAACACGTTCCACCAAGGTGGATCGGCTTCTCCGAAGACGATGGCAAAGTGATCGCCGAAGGCGCGAGATAATGTTCGCCGGAGCGCCCGCGTTGCGCTGCTATGAAAACATTAACAGCGAGGAAAACTCCGCCGAGCGGCTGGCCAAACCAGGTTAAGGGGCTCGGCGGAGTTCCTCCTCTGCTTCAACTCAAAGCGAATTCAGAGCAACCTGCTGGGCAAAATGATTGCAGCGAAACTTGCTCCGACAGTGACTCTCGGATTTCTCCTCCATCATCATCGCCATCGGATGAATCCTCGTCATCGGCTTCGGTTCGCGGCGCAACTGCCGGCAGGTCGTTTTGCTCTAGTCTCTCGTACCGCTCACGAACGTCGGCAGGCATTTTATCAAGGTCCGCTTTCGTTTCGACCGGGCCGCTGAAGAGCAATTTGCCCTGCGCGTCCTTGGCTGTGAGCAATTTTTTTCCGTCTACGGTTTCCAGCTTCATCTCGCCTTTGTCATCGGAGAAAACGATCTGTGCTTTACCGAGATCAATCCTGGTGGACCGAAGCGCGCCATGATCGTTACTCAAAATACGAATCTCCCGCGCGGCACGACGGGCGTCATCCCGCGCGCGCTTTGCCGCCTCGCGAGCTTTCATCACTGCTCCATGGATGATGCCATGCCGTGTGTCACCCAAATGTTCTTGCAATCGTTCCGTCAAATCTTCGATCTCTTCGCCGGGATCGCCCGCGCCATCAGAATCCCAATGCCATTCATGTCCTCCTGGAATAAAGGAGTGACGCTGCGGCACTTCTTTCTTTGCAAGCTTAATGGTGAGCTTTTGTTCCTGTCCCTTGCGCAAAATCGTCAACGTCACCTCCGCGCCTTCAGAAAAGGTCTGCAGGAGCTTTCGCAATTGGCTCGGTTCGATCAGAATCTGGTCATTCAGCATTTTGAGTATGTCGTTTGGCTGAATGCCTGCCGCGGCGGCGGGACTATCGGGGACCACGTAGTCGACGACTAACCCGAGGCCTTTAGCCAAGCCGAGCTGCTCGCTTACGACACTCGGTACTTGCGATGTCTCCACGCCGAGAAATGTTACTGGAACTTTCGGCGCTCTCTCCTGGCCACCCGGGGGCCCTGGTGGATGAGAATGGGAAGGCGGTTGTGGCGGCGTGGGTGGTGTCTGCGCGAATCCTACGATCGGCAGGAAGGTGATCGCTGCGACGGTAGCGATGGATCTTATTTTCATGGTCTTAGTTCGTTAATCATTGGCCCGAAACCGGAATGAGGACGACTTCCTCGCTGGGGTAAGAGACGCGAAAAGATGCGCCGGTGGTCGGATTACGCCACTGCCACGTCTGGTGCGTCCGGTAGCGAAGGCGCCGCACGGGTTGCTCTGAGCCGTCGGCAAAATGCAATCCCTCATCGCGCGAGTTGTAAACGATCTGCGTCGCGCCGGCGGCAATAAATTCGTTGGCAGAAGTCGGTCTTGTCGCCATTACAGAGGAAACCGGGGCACCGGTCTTGGCTGTGGTTCCCCTTTGTTCCATGCTAATTCGCGCGAGCAAAAGCAAAACTGCCGCGGCTGCGAGACCGAAGCCGAGCGCAGCTTTGTGGGGCGCTTCTGTGAACCACGAGAGTGTTCTGCGCTGAGATAGACGTGCCCTGTGATCCACCATAGCTTCTTCTACGCGTTCAAAAAGAATGGGCGAAGGCCGCGCGGGACGCAGTTTTCTCAGTTCATTCTCGAGCTCGGAGAAATCGTTCATTGCGGTTGTAAACTTTTCCTCAGGCTGGCCAAGGCGTACCGATAACGCGATGCGGCCGTGTTTTGAGAAATGTCCAGCGCGCTGGCGATTTCGCTAAAAGTGAGCTCGTTCCAGATTTTCAATACGAGTACCTCGCGTTGATCGTGTGGCAAGGAATCCACTGCCGCGGCGAGCGCGGATTGCGCCTCATCTTCGAATTCAAACTGCGGATCGATGGCAGGCTCGGCTTCGGCAAAGACACTGGCCTCACGCCGAGCGCGGCGCTTGTCACGCCGAATAACATCGAGAGCGATGGAACGCACGGCGGCATAAAGCAGCGGGCGGTTGTCAATCTTGTAGTTGCGCCGCCAGAACTTAACGAAGGCTTCCTGGACAATGTCTTCCGCGTCGGCGGCTGATTGCACCCATTGTCGGGCGAACAGCAGCAATCCGGGAGCGACCTCAGAAAAACAACTCTTCCAATCCTCATGGCTGGCGATATTCTCCATGACCTTTTCACGGTCTTTATGCTCAAGACGCCGCCAACCAATGATTTTGTCTAACCCATCGAAATTTTTTTTGTTCGTCGCTTGGGTGTCCATAGCAGACTTGCAAGCGGGAGATGTCGATCTTGAGAAAGCCGTCAGTTCACTCATCACTGCGGAAAAGGCTTACGCTAAACTTGCCGGCGAAAAAGGATTTCGCGAAGCATCCATCTCTGTCCTTGCCGACGATGCGGTAATCTTCACGCCCAATGCGGTCAACGGCAAAAAGTTTTGGCAGGAAGCAAAAGAGGATCCCGTGATAGCCTGGCGACCGATCTTCGCGTCGATCTCGCGGAGTGGTGAGCTCGGTTACACGACAGGGCCATCGGAATACAGGAAATCGCGTGATGCGAAAAAGCCGGATGCGTTCGGCCATTTTGTAACAATCTGGCAAAAGAACGCGAACGGCGTGTGGAAAGTCGGTGTCGATGTTGGATTGAACCATCCGCAACTGCAAGAAACAGAGAGCGAAACTAGAATGTACGTTCCAAACTTTGCGCTCCTTCATCCCGAATCTGCGAGCGCCGATCTGGAAAAAACAGAGCACAACTTTGCGGAATCGCTCAAGGAAGATGAAGCCGACGCAATCATTGATAATGCCAGCAACGATATTCGCGTTTATCGCAGCGGCCAACTTCCCGCTGTTGGCAAGACAGCTGCCAAAAAAATGCTTGGTGAAAAAAATGCAAAAACGACGCGCGCGCCACTGGGCGCGGGCACAAGTACCCCGATTGATCTCGCTTACGAATATGGCGAATACAAGAGCGACAATGACGATGCCAATGAACGCGGCATCTATCTTTGCATTTGGCGGCTCGAGTCCGATGGTGCCTGGAAACTAGCTCTCGATTTTCAGAAGAGCGGGATAGGCGAATAAAGAACTGACACGCGCGGAGCGCCTGGCCTGCAATTTCCACGGCGGACCATTGACGTCATCATTTCGGTTTCGAATTCGGCAGCGCTCGCAGAATCAAATCGCCCAGCCAATTCGGATTTGCGACGCCCCCACGATATGCGCGGAGCGATTCCACGGAAGAATTGACCCGCAGATTGCTGTAAGATCCATCAGCGTTTTGCCAGCGCTCATGCCAGTAAAGCGCCGCTTTGATGCGCGGATATCGGGTACGAAAAAGTTCCAATCCCTGCTTAATCCACTCCGGTTTATGCATCGCGTCGCGCTCGGCTGTCATGAGCGGAAACTCACCAGTTGCCCACTCGGCAATCATGATTGGCTTGTGCGGATCGAGCCTGCTTATTTCCTCGTAGGGCCAGTTCACGAGTGATGGAATGTCCGGATTCGGTTCGTCCTTATATTGCTGTCCGTAGACGCTCAGACCGAGCCAATCGACGTAATCGGAACCGGGATAGTAAGCAGCCGCGCAATTCCAGGTTTCGTATGGGTACGGATAGTTATTGGTATGAAACATCCACCTGATATTAGAAGCGCCGCGTGCCCGGACGCGATCCACCACATGGCGGTAGGCGGTGCGGAATGTTTCTGGGCCTTTCCAATTGTTGTGCTCTTTATCCCACTCGGCGCCGCCGTAATAACTTCCCGACCACGGGAACCACATCCCATTCATTTCAACACCGAATACTACGATCAACGGATGACCAAAACCCCGGGCAGCGTCCGCCCACTTATCGATGTACGCATCCCACTTGCCTGCGATGATCTCGTTTAAATTGAACTTGTCCGGCCCGCGATCTTCTTCATAGGGCTTGTCCCAGGGCGACCAAAAAACAAGCGGCAACGAGCCGTGCCGCCAAATAACATTGAGGTTGTCGGTGGGAAAATTTTGTTCTCCCCAATAACTTGACGACGCGATGATGGCCTGATGTTTGCCCACCATCTGCTCAAAATCCTCTATCGTCTCAAGGGTGACATCATCCTCCTCATCGCCAAAATCCATGAACGCGCCGGTGTATGCGCCATGTTCTGGAATCACAACCTCCACAGGGCCGTTCGGATCGACTTGCGCTGCAGTCGACGACTTCTTACAGCCGGCTAAGAGCAGCGCCACGCCGAGTACGCTGGAAAAAAGAAGCAAGTTCGATGAACGCTGATGCCGTAGCGTCCGAAATGTGGCGCAGTCGCGGCCAGGAAGATCGAATGCTGCAACGTCGTCGAGGTAAATCATCGCTCATCGCGATCCCGGGAAACATAATCTGTCGAATCGCCCTTAACCCTCGGCATTTTACGAATGTCGCGCTTGGGAAACGGCTTTCCGACTAAATCAGGTCCTTCCGTCCTCTGAAGCAATGCGACGGGTTGGCCTCGATCGGTGATGATGATTTTCTCATGAGCCGAGGCCCGTACCAGCTTGCCTGTGTTCATGCGCAATTCGCGGATGGTAGCTCTCCTCATGTGAGCAATGTGCCATATAATTTTCTGTTCGCGTCAAAGACGAGAAAAAAAACACGCGCCAGAATGATCTATGCCGAGATTAGCGCCGAAACAGGCTATCGTTTAATGACTGTCAGTCGTGAGAGCTGCATCCAGTTACGATCAAGCTTGCCTCTGGTGACGCCCCTATGGCAGGCAAGAAGACATTCGAATGAGGACCTGTCGAACGAGCCCGTGGTTCGCAAGCTGTATGCGAATGAACTGGCTCGCCAGTGCAGCGGCAGTTTCAGTCCTTCTCCATTTAGTGTTGGCGGTAGAAGCAAGTGGCAAAGACGAGAAGCCATTTGCGGTTTCTGCCGTTGTTCTTGCAGATCAACTCGTAAACCAATGCGTGCCAACTCAAGCATTGGGCGCAGGCGTGGACGGTCATGAGCAAGGCGAATGCGCCCGGATGTTCACCGACAAAAATATTGCTGAGATGCGCTCAGCGGGACTTGGACCTTTAACATATCGGCTGCGCACTGAGCTTGCGGGTGAAGTTTGGCATTGGAACCCGCGGGGCACGTGGAGCGATCCGGCTCACCAGCGCGGATATTGGACCTCGGATGATTCAGTTGCTGAACCGATTAATCTTTCCTACGGCTATCGTTTGCCGCGACGTGGAAACACAGTCGATCAGGCGAACGACGACAGCTATTCGCGCGTCGTCGACGGTGATGAAGATTCATTTTGGAAAAGCAATCCTTACCTCGATTCGCACTTTACCGGCAAGCCAGAGGACGCGCATCCGCAGTGGGTAGTGATCGATCTGGGCGCAGTAAAGCCGGTTAACTCCATTCGGATTCACTGGGGCACGCCGTACGCTGAGCAATACAGAGTGGAATACTGGAGCGGGAGCGATCCCATGCATCTGCGTAGCGATACAAAAGATGAATGGCGTCTTTTCCCACAGGGCGCAGTCGGTCACACCGCCGGCGGCACTGAATCAGTCCGGCTATGCGCCAAGCCTCTTTCGATTCGGTTCATTCGAATTCTGATGAAGCGCAGCTCGCGAAATAGCGCACGAGTCTCGGACGATATCCGCGATCGGCTTGGATTTGCAATTTGCGAGGTTGAGGTCGGCAAGATCGATAACGACGATCGTTTTCATGATTACGTTCGCCACGCAGCGGGTCGATACGAGCAGACGATAATCTATGTATCATCGACCGATCCCTGGCATCGAGCCGAGGACATCGACCACAAAATCGAGCAGCCGGGTCTGGATTTCATTCTCAGAAGTCAACTAACTAATCATTTGCCGGTTCTCGTGCCGGCGGGCGTGCTGTACGACACGCCGGAGAACGCGACCGCCGAGGTCAACTATCTGTTGAAACAGCAATATCCTCTGGAGGGGATCGAACTTGGCGAAGAACCCGACGGCCAGTGGGTATCAC
>Ga0137378_10004506_pt1 | contig 12022 bp, 8 predicted proteins | sample SagtaG_21_FD_104813 | JGI IMG/M metagenome (GOLD analysis project Ga0137378, IMG submission 104813) | Vadose zone soil microbial communities from Sagehorn Ranch, Mendocino, California, USA - Sage2_L_60_16 metaG | ecosystem: Environmental > Terrestrial > Soil > Vadose zone | place: USA... | reverse complement strand
GTAGTGGGCGCAATCCTCCAGCAGGTAGCGTCCCATCAGGCCCGCCAGTTCTTTGCGCGCGTCGCCGTCCAGGCCGATGTAGACGGCGTCGCCGTCCTCACAGGCCCAGCGGCCATCGAGCCCGCCCTCTATGCCGTCGAAGAAACCCTCAAAAGTTAAAGAGAGATCGGCGAGGTGGGGGACGAGCTTGTGGACTTTGCGGCGAAGGCGGGCCCGCTCCTCCGACTCTCCAGCATACGCGCGGTACAACCAATCCCTGTCGAGGCGGAGGAGGAAATCGCGGCTGCTCGTGGGCGGGCCGCCGGGTGCATTGACGGCCAGGGAAACAAGCGAGGACGTGAGTTTGTGATAGAAGGGGTGCGTACCCGGGTCGACCATCTGCATGAGCCGGTTGTAAAGCGTTCCCGGATCGCCGCGCCAACCGTCGTAGGGTTCGCGTGGGTAGATCTTGATGCGCCGCTGCTCGATTCCCTGCTGGCTCATGGCGGCCACAAATTGCGCGGCGGTTTTAGGGCTTCCTTTGAGGTCGATGTAGATGACCTGCATACCGTAGCGCGCAGCGATGACTGCCAGCCGCAGAAGCGTGATGGTCTTGCCGTAGCCCGGCTCGCCGATTACCACGGCGTGCCGCTTCAATTCCGGCAGGGGAATGGAGAGCTGACCGGCGACGACCCACTCGTAGAGGTCACCCCCCAGGAATGTACCGAGGGGCTCGGGCGAAGGCGCCCGAAGAGCGCCGGGTAATAAGGGGAAAGCCCCGAGAGGAGAAGCGGGTCCGGTCGAGACCGGTAGCTGGCCGGAGCTCGGCTCGGCCGCCTCCGCGCCAGTCCGAGGTGACGGCAGCGACGCGCGGCGGGGCCGCAGGCGCGCAGCGTGTGTAAGATGACGAACGAGCTCCAAAACGAGCGCAACCGCCGGAGCGAGCAAGAGGTGCAGGAGGCAGAGCCATCCCAGCGAGCGTACAGCCGAGGAGAGCTGAAGCGTCGCCAGATCGGCCAGCAGGGCGCCAAGCGCGGCGCCGGCCGGGTGTCCAACCCAGTTGAGCAGCGCGTAGGTAATACAGCCGAGCAGTGCCAGGAATTTGATGCCGCTCCAGCGTTCGTGCGCATCCCAGGCTCTGCCGGCCCTCCAGCGGAGCAACGCGCCCAGCGCCACTACCGGTAGGGCCACCAGCGTCAGCGCAAGCAGCAGCATCCATCCCCTGTTCAGCGTAAGAGGTACAAGCAGGCGCATAGCGTCATCCTTTCCATTCAGGCAAACGGTTCGAGGGTCGCAAGCGAGAGGATTTTCACCCGCCCCTGATAGGAGGGAGGCAAGCGGCTGCGGGCCTGTTCGACCGGGAAGCGCGCGCTCTCAGCGACAAAGTACCAGACGGTCGTGTAGACCAACGGCGGCTCTCCCAGCGGGGAGGGAGTTCCCGCGATGAGCAGTTCGGTCAGGATCGCATCCAGCTCTTTCGCCGACTTGGGCGAGCGCTCCACCTCCAGGGCAATCGCCTTGGGCTGCCAGACCTGGGCATCGGGCACGTGGGGTGGCGTTATCCCCTCCTGGCGGCGGGGTTGCCGGGTGCGCAGCGTGCGTTCGCTCACCCAGCGGTACTCCGGGTGGCGGTCCTCAAGGTCCAGGCGCACCCGGTTGATCTCGTAGAGGTGGGCAAGCGTGCTGTAAGCAGGAGCCAGCGCCGCGTAAGGGAGCTGCAGCCTGCGCAATCCAAGCGCCGTGAGGGAGATCCAGCCCGGCTCGCGCTGGTACACGCGCTCGTAGGACACCAGCCCCAGGTCGACCCAGCGGCCGATGACCTGCAGCACCGCCGAAAGCGTCAGCCCGCCGGGGGAAAGCGCTTTGCCTCCCCTGCCCGGGGCGCTGTTCAACAGCGCCCGCACCTGGTCGAGCCGGGCGGCGTACTGCTGGGCGATCCACGTCAGCACGACCCGGTCGCGGGCCGTGATCAGCCGCTTGCCCTTATCCCGCCGCGCTCTGGAGCGCGTGCGCTGCTTGAGGCTGGCCGCGCCGGTCACTTGCTTCGGTTCCATCTCTGTCTCCTCCTGTACGTTTATCTTGTATGCCAGCCTACCGGGTTGGCCCTCCCTGACCCAGGTTTCCCTCGCGAGCAGGCGAGCTGGCAATCGGGCCACTCCCTGGTGCTTTCAGGCCCACGGGGAGGGCCGAGATAGCTTTCCTTGCAGAGCATCAGCCGACAGGCATGGCAACACGAATAGCGAGAGCCGCACGAGAAGCAGCCCTCTAAAAACCATCTACATCCGCACCGAATGCGATACGCACTACAGGGGAAAGCGCTTGTGCAGCCCCTGAGCAGTGCTGCCGATCTCATCTTTACGGAACGTGCGGGACGTCCGCGGTCGCCTCCGCCCCACCGGGATCGTGCAGGGGGTGCAGGCTTGCGCCAAAAGTGCCTTCGCATTGGTTCTCCTGCTCACAGGTGCATGCGGGTGCCCCCATGCGCCTGCATCCCCTACACCCCCTACATCCCCTACCATAACACGGCAAGAGGGCCCCTAGCTTCAGCTATGGGGATGAATTGCCGTCCGCCTGCAGGCAGTACAAAACTGTTGACATTTCTCTGCCTAATTGCTATAGTTAGGATATGAGAACGTTTGAGTTTAGACTGTATCCGAATAAGGAGCAATCCCGCCGGCTCATGGCTTGTCTGGCTGAGTCTCGCAAGCTCTTTAACGAGATGCTGGCTCAGATGAAGCAACAGTATGAGCAAGATGGGACATTTCCGAGCAAGTACGATTTGACAGCACAGTTCAAAGGCCGTGGGGGTGAGTATGTGCCTGCCGCCACCGTACAAATGCTGGCAGATCGTCTCTCCAAATCGCTCAAACGTTTTCTCGCGGCCCGAGAGTTGGGCATTCCTGATGTGGGTTTCCCTCGCTTCAAGAAGCCGAACCGCTGGCATTCCATCCAACTGAGACAGTATGGAACAAGCCGTGATGTGTGGTTGGATAGAGACGAGAAACACCTGCATGTTCCGGCTAAACTGGGGAAACTCCTCAAGATCAAGATGCATCGTCCTATAGAGGGAACTCCCAGGACTGTTCATCTGGTCCATCGGGCTGACGGTCATTGGTATGCGCTGCTTGTCTGTGAGACTGAGCCCCATACCGAACATGCTCCAGATGAATGCTCTCATGCGGCCATCGGCATCGATGTAGGCTTGAAATCCTTCCTGACTGACTCTGAAAGCAGTACTGTTGAGAACCCGCGCTTCTATCGCACGTCTCAGCAGACGCTGAGACGCAAACAACGCCGATTGTGTCGGCGCAAAAAGGGAAGTAACCGACGCCGTAAGGCCGCCCGTAGTACGGCACAAACCCATCTCAAGATTGCCCGTCAACGCAGAGACTTTCACTATAAGACAGCCAAACTGTATGCAGAACGCTATCAACTGATCGCGGTTGAGAAGCTGACTATTCTCAACATGGTACAAAATCATTCCCTGGCAAAGAGCATCGTGGACGCTAGCTGGGGCGCATTCCTCGCTATCCTTGAAGATAAGGCTGCAAGAGCTGGTCATCAAGTGATCCGAGTGAACCCGCGTTTCACCTCGCAGAAATGCCACAAATGTGGGGAGATCGTGCAGAAATCGCTGTCTGTGCGAACCCATATCTGTCCTTTCTGTGGCTATATCGCTGACCGTGATGTCAACGCCGCTCAGAATATCCTCAAACGTGCAAGGCCAGGGCATGGCCTTCAGGAGTCAACGTACACCGCTGGGTGCAGCGTTTCCTGAGAAGCCCCTGCGTTTACGCATGGGGAGTTGTCACATATCCCCCGCGCCTCCCCCATCCCCGTGGTTTTGTAAAGAAGCCAGGCCAATCCCGAGGTAGTACGTGCCCTGGCTGTTGCGGTGCTGGCGGTAGGTGCGTTTCATCTCCAGGCCGAAGGCCGTACCGCTCAACTTGCGCAGGTTGTTGTCGTCGGCCCACTGTTTGTAGCGCTCGTACAACCGCGCCGACTGCACCTGTGCGCCGGGTGCGAGCAGGCAGCAGTCGGCGATAAAGTGCTGCAGCGTATCCTCCTCCTCCCTGTACAGCCCGCGTTCGTTGAGGACGCTTTGCGGGACCCGCAGCCCCTGCCGCTGCCATTGCAGGCACCCGCGCACCAGCCACGCCAGTATGCCGCTCTCCTCCACTTCGAGCTCCTCCGCCAGTCCCCTTTCGCGCTTGCGCTCCTGTGGGGCCAGCGGGGAATCGACGAAGCGCAGGCGAAAGGTAACGGGGCAGACGCGCTCCCAAAACGCCTTGTCCTTGGCGTCGGCGTGGGGTTTGTTGTTGGTGAGCAGCAGTAGCAGGTGGGACGGCTCAAAGGTGTACTCTTTGCCGTAGAGCTGCCGCGTCGCGATGGTGCCTCCCCCCGTTAAAAACTTGACCTGGCCGACGTCGAACCTGGCCCCCTTGTCGGTCTCGCTGGCCCATGCGATGCGCTTTCCCTGCAGGGAGCACAGGTGGGGTTTGGCGGCTCCGGGCGCGCCGGTTCGGCCGCTGGAGAGGATCACATCGTTGGAGACGGCGCCCACGGTAGCCCCCAGTACGTGGTGGATCACCCCCATCAGCGTGTCTTTGCCGTTGCGCCCCTCCTCGCCGTAGAGGAGTAGGAAGACGTGCTCGCCGACTTTCCCCGTAATGCCGTAGCCGAGCGCTCTCTGCAGGAAAGCGATGAGCTCGCCGCGCTCGTCCTCGGGCCGGTCCGCGAAGATCTCCCGCAGGAACCGTTCAAAACGCGGCGCCCGTTCATGCAGCCCGCGCCAGCCGGTGGGGACGATTGTGCGCACGTAGTCCCCGGGCCTACCGTCTCTCAATTCCCCCGTGCGCAGGTCGAGAACGCCGGCCGAAGTGCCCAGGATCCACGGGTCCTTGTCCCAGCGCTCGGCGGTCACGGCCAGGCGGGCATCCGTGCTGGCGAACGCCAGTACGTTTTTATTCCGGCTCAGCGAGCGCAGGGCAAAGGCGCGCTGAGCCAATCCCCTGACCAGCTGTTTGAGGCGGCTGTCCTCGTCCTGTGCTCCCTCTCCCCCTCCCCGCGCGCGGGCGCCATCCCCGTCGTGTCCGGGGCGCGCCCGCTCGCCCAGGCGGTTGTTCAGGTCCGCAGACGCCCTGAGGTAAACGCTGGCGAGCCTCCCCGAGACCAGGTGGCGGACGCGCCCGATGTCGTCCCGCTTCCAGTAGTGCCCCTGCCAGAGATACCAGGCCCTTTCGGTGTGGTCGTAGGCGCACGCCCCCTGGAACAGGTGCGCGAACAGCAGCGCATCTCCCCACTCGTCCTTCGCGTAGCAGTCCAGCACCGCGTCCGTATCCACCTCCGGGACGCGCGCCATAGAAGCGCCATCGTCCGCAGGGGGCTCTCCCGAGGGTGCCGGCGCCTCTACCTGCCGGGGCCTGCCGCCGGCAGGAGCTTGCGGGAGCGCTTTCGCTCCGTGGCTGTAGGCGCTTTTCAGGGTGCCGAACGCCTCCCGCTCGCTATAGGCCTCGAGCTGCCCCCTGGCGTTGGTCGCCGGAACTCGCCGGGCGTACTCGGCCATCACCTCGGGTACTACGGGCAGGTCCAGGAAGTGGCGCAGCTCAGGGGGAAGTAGACCCAGCTCGTCCGGGATCGGTTCGCGTAGCCACACGTAGGGCCCGCGCTCGTTGCGACCACAAAAGGCGGCGTACCCCCCGTCGGCGCGGATATCCAGGCCCGGCCAGCGCCGGCCGAGGTTTCGCACCGACTTGCCGCCCAGGGTCTTCACGCTCCCTCCGGTGTGGCGGAAGTAAACGTGGTAGCCCCCCGAGCCCGTGCGGACGTGCGGCGAGAGGGAGAACCGATCGAGCAGCTTTTCACCGGCATCCCCGTCGAAGTCCAGAACCACTACCCCGCTCAGCGCACCGGTAATGACCGCCCATGCTGCGGGAGCGTAGCGCTCCTGCCACGCAAGGATGACATCCCTGCCCGCGCGCTGCATTTGATAGCGCTTCCAGGACAGGCGCGTGGGGGTCCCGTCTGGATGCGTACCGCCTGTGGGCGGCGGGTATTTGCCGCTGTCGAGCGGGAAGACCGACCACCCAAACAGGTTGTGCGCTTCGAGCGCCGTCTGATAGGGCAACTGCTCGCTCCATCGCACGGGTAGCGCCATATCCTTTTCTCCGCCGCAAAGGTTTTCTTGTAGCAAATACGTACCTCATTCTTTCCAGTCGGCTCCGGCACCGTTCTTCTTGTCTCCGCTGAAAGGGCCTGGAACGCTCTCCACGATCATCGTCCCGCTGCACTGGGTGAGGGCATCGCATGCCTCCAGCAGGCGGCCGGCCAGAGCTCTCGCCTGCGAGAGGCGCGCCCAATCGTCGGCCTCGAAGACCTGCGCATCCAGCGCACAGGGCCACCGGGATAAGGCCTTGAGTACGCCCGCGCGTAAATCAGCGGTGATTGAGTACCAGTTGAGGCGCACGCGCCGTTCGTACTCCCCCTCGTCCCGTTTCAGGGCGGCTGCCCTGGCCTGCTCTCCCAGCTCGGCGACCTGCCCGGCCAGCGCATCGCGCTGCAAGGTGACCGTTCGCACCTGCTGGCGCAGGGATTCGAGCTGGGCCGCCTCCTTCTCGGCCAGGGCCCGCAGCTCTGCACCTTTCGCCTCCTTGATGGCCTCCAGCGTCGGGGGGACCTGCCCGGCCTGCACCATCTCGACCACGGATTGCGGCGTCGAGGGGGCGGCGAGCTCGTAGAGGACCTTGACGGGCAGTTGTAACACGGTGTGACAACTCTTCCCGAACTTTTCCGCCACCCGCATGTAGCGGTAAGCCGATTGCCGGGAGAGCGCGAATTCCGCGCGCAACCAGGCAGAGTATTTCATGTCGGGGAGGCGCTCTTTCACCGCGAGCAGGTTCTCCCCGATCCCGACGATATCGCCGGCCGCCCTCCTCATGAGCCCGTGCGTCTCGTCCGCCGCGCGCCGTACGAACTCGCGGGTACCGGGATCGAGCGAGTCATAATCAAACGCTACCGGGAGGGCATCACTCATCCCTGCCCTCCCGTACCGGTGGCAGCAGCGCGAATTGCAGGGTGACCCCGGTCGGCAGGGGTGGCAGGGGTTGGCGGCCGACCTGCAGCATCTCCTGCGCAGCGCCCCCGAGCTTTTCCGCCAGCTGCTCGATGTAGTGCTCCGCCTGCGTCGGCTCCTTCACGATGTGCTGAATCAGCCGGGCAGTCGCTCGAAGCGCATCGTGGTACAGGAGGCAGGCCCCCGTCTGGGCGGCGACCCAGGGGTCGGCAAAGGCTTCCAGGCCCAGGGTGTGCCGTTCGTATTTCTTCTCCATAATGTGGCGCACGACGGCCAGGGAGATGGCGCGTTCAAACCAGAGCAGGTGGGCCTCCGATGCCAGCGAGCGGTAGCGCTCGGTATGCTCTTTCAGCAGCCAGGCCTTGTACTGCACGGCCAGCATCTCTGCCTCGGCCAGCTGGTGCACGTCGTCGGCCCGGTGCGCGAGGAACTTGTTCCAGGTACGTTTATCGTACAGGTCGCTTCCCCGTATGGTGAGCGCTTTCCCCCGCTCCGTAGTAACGGCGATCGCAGTCTCCAGGCCGTACAGCTTCAGGCAGTCGCTGAAGCTGGCGGGGCGCAGCGCCCGCAGCGCGCCGTATTCGGCGTGTCGTTCCACGAGCAAATGGTCGTCCGTCGGTGGTATTGGATGCATCGTGCCTCCTTTCAGTCGCTATCGCTTTTCAAGCCCTCGGGGCTATTCACAGGAGGGGCATGGTAGGGGAACCCCTCGGACATGGCCTGCATCAGCAGCAGCAGGCCGCTCGCGCGGTCGAGCGCCGTTTGAATCGGGTGCGCGGGCAGGGGGAAACCGATCCTCGCGCAGAGTGCGGCGAGGTCCTGCGAGCTATCGCCCTGCCGGCTATCCCGCTCGTCGCATCGCCCTGCCGGAAAGTACGCCCGGCAAAGGGGGAGGATGGATTGCCCGACCAGCGCGGGAACGGCCAGTCGATGGCGTTTTGCGGTGAGCATTAGCTGTATCTGGCAGCTCTCGACATCGGCGGCAACCACGTACTTTCCGGCGAGAGCGGCGAGCAATGCGGGCCAGATCTGAGGGGCGGTGAGAGCATTCACCAGGCCATCGGCGGCCAGGCCGCCATAGCAGCTCGCCTGATTGGTGTCTGCTTGTGCGGGACGAAGGCGCTGGTCCAAAAGCACGTCCCCGGCGCCGTCCATCGCCAGGATGCGCGTGATTTCTACGCTCCCGTCTCTCGCGCGGTGATAACAATCAACTTCGAGGACAACCAGGTTGGGAAACTCGCGCAGATTTTGCATCCACGCGACGAGTTCGATGCGCGGTATCCAGGGGAGGCGCACCCGCCGCTGCTCGAGCTCACGCAGCGCTTCTCGGTACCCGGCGGGCATACGCCGCCTGAAGACGTAACTCTTCAGCCGGGAAAAGCGGTCCTCGCATACCTCTACTGATGCCCACCAGGCTCTGATGGCCTCGGTGCCGGTAAGGGCGGCCTGCTGGCCCTCGAGAGCCTCGAGCATTGCGTTGGCATCAGCGAAATACTCAGAATATCTATCTACGCTCTCATTGGCGTTCACGCGGTCCTCCTTTGCGTATTTCTTTCCAAACGACTGCGACCTTCTTGGCCTCTCTACACCTGCTAGGATTTTGCCTGATAGGCGCTGCCAAAAGCTACGCTATCTTTTGCCAGAAGAGTGACAAAATGTGACATTTTCGAGATCGCTTTGGATGACTTGCCACGGGGTTCCACGTTATGTAAAATGATGTCGTGGTGGTGCGGCGACGGTGAACGGTCGAGAATCGGGCTACACTGGGAGCGATAACGTGCGCAAGAGCGACAAGCAGCGGCAAAAAGGCGGCGCGAGGAAACCCAGACGCCAACCTAACAATCGCTTAAGGGAGGCGCGTGAGAATCGAGGGTGGTCGGTGGATGAACTCGCCGACATGCTAAAGGTTAGCCGCCGGACAGTCGAGCGCTGGGAGCAGGGCCAGGCGGCTCCCCCTCCCAAAATGCGCGAGAAGCTGCGCAGGGCCTTTGGACAGGACGCAGTGACCCTGGGATTCGGTCCTGCGGGGCGGGCCTTACCCTCGCATTTCAATTTGCCCTACAGCCGCAACCCTTACTTTACTGGGCGCGAGCGCGCGTTAGAGCGGTTGTACGATGCGCTTGTGGCCAGCAAGCAAGCGGGGCTACCGGTGGCCGTGTGTGGTCTGGGCGGTGTGGGGAAGACGCAGCTGGTGATCGAGCACGCCTATGCACACCTGGAGATGTACCGGGCCATTTTCTGGGTCAAGGGCGGCAGCGAGGACCAACTCGTAGCCGACTTCGTCTACATCGCATCCCTCCTGGATCTGGCCGAGGCGGCGGCTCCCGATCACACGAGAGCGGTGGAGGCCGTCAAGCAATGGTTGAGCCAACACGGGGACTGGCTGCTTATCTTCGACAATATCGAAGATCTGGATCTGCTCCCGCGCTTCCTCCCCCTGCCGGGATGCGGTCAGGTGGTGCTCACCACACCCACGCAGCTCGTGGGAACCCGCGCCAGCAAGCTCGACTTAGAGATGATGGACGAAGAAGAGGGGGCGACACTTCTCCTGCGGCGCGCCGGGCTCGTTCCACCCGATGCGCGATTGGCGCGTGACCGGCAGGATGCGCGCGAACTCGCCAGGGAGATGGATGGTTTGCCCCTGGCGCTCGACCAGGCCGGGGCGTACATCGAAACAGACCGGTGCCGGGTCGGCGAGTACCTGGCCCTCTACCGGGAACGCCGGGCCGAGCTGTTGCAACGGCGGGGGGCGACCCACAGCGATCACCCCGCGTCGGTCGCGACTACTTTCTCGCTGGCCTTCGAGAAGGTTGATAAGGCCAACCCGGCGGCCACCGACCTGCTGCTTTTCTGCGCCTTTCTCCAGCCGGACGCCATCCCCGAAGAGCTGATCACGCTGGCCCCGGACCCTGGCCCTCTTCTCCAGCCTCTCGATCCCGTAAAGTTTCACGACGCCCTTCAAACCCTGCTCTCCTACTCCCTTATCGGTCTGGTAGATCGAGCGGCGCAAGCGCGAACGCTGACCATGCACCGGCTCGTCCAGGCCGTGCTGCAGGACGCGATGGATGAACCGGTACAGTGGATAGAGCGCGCGGCCCGGGCCCTGGTCAAGGCATACGAGGCGGCCGGGGCCTACATGGCGAGCGAGGAAGAGTTCTACAGGCTGATCGCGCGCACTGCACGATACGACCCCCACGCGCGGGAATGCGCCGGCCTGATCGAGCGCTGGGATCTGGCCCGGGCGGAGTTGGCCCTACTGTTGTTCGCGGCTGGGAAGTCGCTGCGCGTGCGAGCCCTCTACGGCCTGGCGGAACCGCTCCTGCGACAGGCCGTTTCCCTGTGCGAACGGGTGGTTGGCCGCGAGCACATCCTCACGGCCCAGTGCCTCGGTGTCCTGGCGCTCCTCTACCAAGAGATAGGGCAGTATGAGCAGGCTGAAGCGCTCTACCGGCAGGCGCTGAAGATAAATGAACGCCTGCCGAATAATACTTTGGCGACCATTCGCAGCCTCGATAATCTCGGGCAATTCTTGATCGAGATCGGGGACTACACGCGCGCGCAGCAGTGTCTCGAGCGCGCGCTCGCCCTGCATCACCAGGCGTACGGGCCCGAACATCCCGTGAGCCCGGCGCTCTTGCACAACCTTTCCAGGCTCTACCTGGAACTGGGCCAGCATCAGCCCGCGCGGCAGTTGCACGAGCAGGCAAGCTCCATCAGGCGGATGCAGCAAAGTGCAGACGCGCCGCCATTTGTTGAACTGCTCCACGCCATCCAGCTCGACATAGAGCAGGGGGAGTATGAGCGCGCGGAGTCCCTGTGCCGGGAGGCCCAGGAGAACCTGGATCGGGCCGGGATGCCTCCGGCGCATCCGTACCGAGCCGAACTGCTCCTCCACAAGGCCGAGATTTACACCCACCAGCACAAGCAGGCAGAGGCCGAAAAGCTCTTTCGCCGCGCTCTGCACATACTCAGACCGGTACTTGGCCCGGACCATGCAGAAATCGCCTACGTTCTCGACGAACTGGCGAAGCTCCTGGCAGGCCAGCGACGCTACGTGGAAGCCGAGGCGCTCTACGGGCAAGCGCTGGCCATGCGAAAGCAGACCTACGGGCCTGAACACTTTATCGTGGCTCAAACGCTGATGAAAATGGGGATGTTCTTCCAGCTGCAGAAGCGGTACGCCGAAGCAGAAGCGCATTACAAGCAGGCGCTGGAGCTGGTGGATAGAACCCTGGGGGTCAGGCACGAAAATACGGGCTACATTTTGCTCGCCTATATCTCGCTATTAGAGGAGGTAGGGCGAGAGAGAGAAGCGATGCAACTGGGCCAGCGCCTGCAATTCGTCGACCAGAAGTGGAAGGAGAGATGGGGGCAAGCGCTGCAAAAGCGCTTGGCCGAGGGAAATCAAGAGTCATAGGAAACCTTTCTTGGATACTCACCACCCACGAATTGCGCAACGAGTTGAGGAGAGTTGATGAAACAGCTGGGTAAGCCAGCAAGAAGAGAAACGGTCGTTGGTCAGTCAAAAATCATCCAGCATGCTTCCCTGGGAAGCACAGCAAGGTTGATCAAGAGAGGTATCCTAAGCAGAAAGTGGGAAAGGGAACATGATGATCTGAGCGGTGCGGGAGCCGAACCGAGGAAGGAACCAGAAAGGCGCAAGGGGCGGATGTGGTGTCAGCGTGTCGAGAGTTCAATCGCTGAGGCCTCGGCATCCGGTATCCCAAACAGGATGATCGAGATAGAAGGCGAGGCAGCATTGCGAGCCAGGCGCTGTGCCCAGGAGAGTCGGGAGTGCGCCCGCTGTGCCCGAGAGAAAGGGTGAGTCGGCGGGGGCTGAGCTGGTGCAGAGGTCTGAGCCACGCGAATGTCAACGCGCGGGTTCGCAAGCAGCTTCACCAACTCTCGCCGATGGGAGCGACGCTGCCAGTCTCCCCAGAGCACCGGATGAGGAACCGATGGGGGTGAAGG
>Ga0137378_10004502_pt1 | contig 12027 bp, 13 predicted proteins | sample SagtaG_21_FD_104813 | JGI IMG/M metagenome (GOLD analysis project Ga0137378, IMG submission 104813) | Vadose zone soil microbial communities from Sagehorn Ranch, Mendocino, California, USA - Sage2_L_60_16 metaG | ecosystem: Environmental > Terrestrial > Soil > Vadose zone | place: USA... | reverse complement strand
CCATGGCGAAGAAGATCAACTGGTGGCAGGCGGCCGAGATCCTCGGCATCAGCGACCGGCACATGCGGCGCTGGCGGGAGCGCTACGAAGAGTTCGGCTATGACGGACTGTTCGACCGGCGGCGAGGAAAGCCTTCCCAGCGGCGGGTGCCACTGGCCCTGGTGGAGCAGGTGTTGGGGCTGTATCGCGAGCGCTATCCCGATCTGAACGTGCGTCACTTTCACGAGAAGCTGAGCGAGGAGCATCAGATCGAACTCAGCTATAGCTGGGTGAAACAGGCCTTGCAAGGAGCGGGGTTGGTGGCGGCGGGGGCGCAAACGCGGAGTGCATCGCAAGCGGCGTCCGCGGCGGCCTTTGCCGGGGATGTTGCTGCACATCGACGGCAGCCGGCATCGCTGGTTTCAGGACGAGCGTTGGTATGACCTGATCGTGATTCTGGACGATGCCAGCAGCGAGATCTATTACGCGCAACTGGTGGAGGAAGAATCGACGCTGACGGTGATGGCGGGATTGAAGGAGGTGATCGAGCGCAAAGGCGTGTTCTGCGCGCTCTACAGCGACCGGGGCAGCCATTTCTGGCTGACGCCGAAGGTGGGCGGGAAAGTGGATCCGCATCGTCTGACCCAGGTGGGACGGGCGCTACGCGAACTGGGGATTCAGATGATTCCCGCGTACTCGACTTCGGGACCTGGCAGGGACGGCTGCCGCAGGAACTGCGGCTGCACCGGATCACGACTCTGGGCGCGGCCAATGCTTTCCTGCGGAAGCACTACATGGTCGAGTTCAACCGCCGTTTTCAGGTGCGGGCGGCGCAACCGGGCAGCGCCTTTGTGCCGCGCCGCAGCCGGGATCTGGATCTGATTTTCGCGTTGCAGTTCGAGCGCACGGTGAACCGGGACAACACGGTGAGCATTCAGAATCTGAGCTTGCAGATCGAAGCGGTGCGCTGGCGAGCCAGTCTAGCGGGCTGCACCGTGACCGTCCACCAGCATCTGGATGGAACTTTCAGTCTGACGCACGGACCGCACCGTCTGGGCCGATACGGCGCCCAAGGTGCGGCTTTGCCAGAAAACAAAACTGCGGCGCGAGGGGCTGTGGAAAAGCCGCGCGGTGGAAAAGTCAAAAAACCGACTTTCCCACCGCGCTTGGAAATCCCGCAAAAACCGCGGGATTCCCACTTTCCCACAGCCCCGACTGCTGCTGGTCATTTAAATCAAACCGGACATGTCACATGCTAAGAAAACCGGACATTTTAACTTGCTAACAACATCACGATTCATATCAGTGCCGGGTACTTTCCTCGTTTGAAGAGGTCGCGGAGCACGTCATCGGCTATTGCAAATTATGCAGCCTTAAGCAGTCTGCCGTGAGGAGTGGTCGGGGTGAAGCTATACACCGGGCCCTCCCATTCGCCGAAGTTAATTGTGCCTGCGCGATTAGAACGAGTCAGCCAGTCCCAGAAGGTACGATTCTTGTTGTAATACTGCGTTTGAACCGCAGCCACCACCTCAGCTTGGCTCCATAACGCGATCTCACCACAGAAACGCATTCCATCGGCTCCCGTGCCGACATTGTAAGAAGCGGTGTCGGCGGTGGCACAGGCAAAAATCGTAATCTTGCGGATTCTGTCTTTAAAGGAGGTAGTCAGAGTAGCGTTGTACAGGCTGAGGCCTTCCTTACAAAGCTGTAATCCAAAGCCCCCATGCGCCTCGTTAGTGCTCGAGTTGTCTCCATAGTTGAAGTTGCCTTCATAGCCATGGCACATAACGTACAAATCACTCAGTCCGCCGCTCCGCCGCGCATATTCGGCGATCCACCCGACGGCATGCCCAATGGGGACCGTTTGATCCACGTTGTAAGTGTTATCGGCCAAGTCGCGAGGAGAGTTTCCTTCGAGCCTCGTGTCATGAACGAGCATTGAGCTGGACATAGCTGTTCTCTCCCAGCGAAATAGTGCATCTGGAGATTATTAGTGTCAAGGTAAAATTCCGTCCAAGAACTCGCTGCCGCGGTGCCGGACTCGTGGACCGATCACACTAGACCCGAACCACGTCAGCGATGAACTGAAAAAGCGAGCGACGAGTACGCACGCTTAGTTCGCGAATTAAATTCAAAGTACGACCAGCCCGGAAGATGATCGCCGATCACATGTGGGGGCAGCGGCTCTGGACTACAAATCTCTGTACGGCGAGGTAACGCCAGCGGGCCGCTCCCATTAAGAGGGAGACACAGGCCAACCCCTTTGTGGTCTGGGGAGACGAGAAGCGCCACGGAATCCAGTTCACCTACAAGGGCGCAAAGTCAGCAGTCGATTCTTGAATACATAGCAGAACAGATGGAGCGCTATCAGTCATGAGGTTTTGACGAGCACAAGAAACCCGCGCGGAGGCGCACAGCGCAATGGGAGAGACAACGGTAAACCCAACGCCAGCACTTCCAATCGGCTTTAGATGGAAAGAATTTTGGTTGCTAACGGGAGCGGGAGCGGTTTCGGTCGCGCTGCTCATGCCGTACATGCTTGTAATGACAGAGCCGCTGATCGCGCGCAAACCCCTACTCATCCCGCTGCCTGCAGTGATGGCAATCCAAGTTGTGCAATCATCAGTGTTGATCGCGCTATTTGTGGCTGCAGGCATGTTGGCGGCTCCCCGGATTGTGGCTCGGGCGCCAAATCCGGCGACGTCATTGGCAGCGCACAGTGTTGGACTGGCGGCGAGACTTAGATCAGTGAACGTCACCGCTCTCTGGAACGCGCCCCATCCGCCAGCAGATCAACGTTAGGAGACGAGCAGCAATCGGCGAATGGCCCGAAGGTGGCGCCGCCCGGCACGCAGGTGCTATTCGGGAATCTGGCGTTCGGAATTCGTAACACGATCCCCCCAGTCTACGGATAAAGTTTCACCTTGAATGAGATAACGGCTTTATCCACCGAGGAATATTCCGAGCGGGCCCGCTAGCAGGCTGCGGAAAAACGGCTGTTGCGACTTACGCTGTGCCCCAGTTGCTTTATTGTGTAAGGAAGTTGACCTCGGACCCGCTGGCCACGGGTAGTTTTCGGGCTCAAAGGAACATTTGCCAGCGTGGATCAGGCGGACCGAATCGCCAGATTCCGCATGCGAACCAGGTTATAGGCGGCTGCAGCGAAGGTGAAGACCCATCCAACGTTGAAGATTCCACGATGCCGAACCTTGCGCAACAGCGCGATCGTCTTCAGCCATCCGAAGCACTCTTCAATGCGCTTCCTCTTCTTCTGACTGATGCCATATCCGACGTGCTGCGTCGTGCGAGCGTCAATCGCGCTCCCGCCGGGCCGCTCCAGGTTTTGAGCGACGTGCGGCGTGACCTTTAGGTTTCGGCATTCGGCCACGAAGTCTGCTGTGTCGTATGCCTTGTCGCCACCCACGGTGACTTGTTTCGTGCCCGGAATCTGCTCCAGCATCACCAGCGCTGCATCTCGTTCGGCCGTTCCATTGGCTTGGAACACCTCGGTATTCACGATCAGACCATTGCGGTTCTCCACCAGAAGATTCCCGTTGTACTCAGCTTGGCTTCTTTGCCCTTGCCTTTGCGTGCCAACTTCGCATCCGGATCTGTCTTCGATTCGTGCGTCTCGTTGGAGCGCCTCTCCCCGTGGAAGTCTACTGTCGCATTGCCTGGATCATCCGGCGGAGCCATGGGCTTGCCATCCTTTCGCTGAAAACTCTTCAAACTGGCCCACGCTTCCAGTAGCGTCCCATCCACTGTGAAGTGCTCGTCGGAAAGCAGATTTTGCTCACGTGCCTGATTGAGCACCGCCTGGAAGAAAGCTTCGGCAATGTCCCCATCGCTCGCGGTTCTTGGTGAACACGGTCACGTCCCAGATCGGGTCATCCATGTTTAAGCCCACGAACCATCGGAACAGCAGGTTATAGTCGAGCTGTTCCATCAGCATCCGTTCGCTGCGCACTGAGTACAACGCTTGTAGCAGTAGTGCCCAAAACAGCTTCTCTGGTGCTATCGACGGTCGCCCGGTTTTGGAGTACAGCTTGTTGAACCGTGGTTGCAACTGCTCCAGCGCCTCATCGGTCATGGCCCGCAGGACGCGCAACGGGTGGTCTTGCGGAACTCGCTGTTCGGGGCTGACGTAGCTGAACACATCCAACTGTTGCTCATCTTTTCCGCGCATACCTTCTTCTTATCAGGTAGCGTTGTGGAAACAAGAGAGTTTTCTGGTACAGTTTCGACTTCGCGGCGACAGAACTAATCCAATGTTCAAGGCAATCGACGTTTGGAAACGAATCAATGATTCAGAAGCGGTGCGGTACAGATGCTTCCAGTGCCTTCAGACAGGAAAGTACTCCGTCCAGAGTGCCGACTTCTACCGCTTGCCCGAGAACCCGGCCCAGTCAGATCAGCTCGACCGACAACACATCGAACTGTTCGTCCAGCAGGCTCCTGACCAAAGAACAGGGGCCTACGACACGCTAGAAGCAGCAATCGAAGCCCACGAAGCGGAATTCGGTCCCGCGAGTTAGGCTCCCACGACATCATCGCGCCTACGGTGCTGCGTTTTTCCGCAACCTGCTAAGGGAGTGCCGGCCGGAAACGCTGGACCTACAAGCCACCCACACCTACAACCGGCTTCCCGGGCGGTCTTAGCCAATAAAGCAAAGCGGCGATTGCGAGCCGCACAACAGACCGCCCCCATAGGAAGTACGCTGGATACACCCTGCCAATGTCCGTCATCCAGAGCGAGATCAGCGGCGTCACAGCCAGAATGCAGAGCCCGGCAATCAGCGCATCCACGACGGCCACGTTGCGTACGGGATTACGTGAAGCGAGCCACAGGAGCACGCTGAACATGAGCGCCATGCCGCCCGTTTCCTTGAGGAGCGACAATAATAATGTGGACACCTCTCCTTCTGGGGGTCGTAGAAAGATCCGCACGATGAGGGGCTTCTCCGCAAAGATCATCAGCAGACCTCCGAGTGCAGCCAACAGTGAGAACACGCGCAGGAAAATGCGCAGAGCGCCATACGGTGGTTCGGGCATAACGGCCTCCTCCCGATGCCAGTGATTGTACGTCCGAGAGCACCCCGCACTGTGAGGTCCGCGGCCCGGAACAATGGTTTTTTCCTGTGCTGTTTCCGGTTCTAGAATTTCCCCGGCCGCTCCTTCCCCGAGGAGGTCGTATGCCCCGCTACGAATTCTACTGCCGCACTTGCAAGAAACTCTTCTCAACGGTCTTGTCGCTCCACCTACGAAGAGGGGTAAATCCTCTGTCCGCACTGCGGCAGCAAGAACATCGAGCAGTGCTGGTCAGCCTTCAACGCCATGACGTCGAAGAAGAGCGCCAGACGAGAGCGTCTGCGGCCATTGCACCAATTTCGGGCAATTGACACTCCCCAGGGACCGGCGTAGGTTGGTGGCATTCCAACAAGATAGTCGTCGCCGCGCGCAAGCTGCGCGACGTTCCTTTCACCCTTCTCACCAACCGAAAGGAGCGCTTCCCATGTTTACCAGAGTGGTTGAAATAACCAGCAAGTCCGGAAAAGCACGCGAGCTGTGCAATACCATCGATGACAAGGTCCTGCCCATTCTGAACAGGCAGGCCGGATTCGTCGACGAGACGGTAATCGTCTCTGACACGGAGCCGAATCGCATCCTCGCACTCAGCTTCTGGAATACGCGAGAGGACGCCCAACGCTACGAGCGCGAACAATTCGACGCGGTGCAGAGGACCTTACAGGACTTGCTCGAAACTGCACCCGTGGTCCGCACCTTTGACGTCCACACCTCGACCGCCCACAAGGTAGCGGCAGAGAAAGCCGCCTAACAACCCACCGCCACGAGGGCGGGCCCATACGTGGCCCGCCCTCGCGCCCTCTGAGAAAGGAGGCACCCAGGATGAGCGCGAAAAACGTGAAGACGCTCCGTGCGGCGCACGAGAGCTGGAACAAACGCGACTTCGCGGGCGTCATCGACAACGCCGCAGAGAAGCTCGCCTACACCGATCACGCCCGTGTCATCACGCTAGACACACGGGAGAAGTTTAGAGAATGGACTGAAGGATGGGCCAAGGCCTTCTCTGACGGCCGCATCACTGATCCCCAATACGTTGACGCGGGAAATATTGTCGTCGCCCAGTTCACCGTCGAAGGCACCAACGACGGGGCATTCGGGTCCATGAAGCCGACCGGTCGCAAGATGTCTCTGCCCTTCTGCGAAATCTGCCATTTCGACAAGCAAGGGCGGGTCGTATCGGGCGGTTGCTACTACGATCAATACACACTCTTGACTCAACTCGGCCACATCCAACCGCTTGCTGTCGCAGCGTAGCGCGGCCACTCCTCAACACTCACTCAACAGGCGCGCTCCGCGCGCGCCTGTTCCTTCTCAAACCCCGCGATCGCGGCAGCGTTTATTGGTCCGCACCACCTCAAGAGCGGTGACCACGTACCAGTAGCAGCCCTGGGAATCGTCTCTAAACTCCTGGACCGCGTACCCCGATTGGTAAACGCTCGATACGCCTTGGCTTGGGCGCAATACACTTCTTGCGGGTTACCCATACTGCCACAAGCAAATGTGAACTTGGGAGTGCCGTGTTCGATTCGGCTCGATGAGCCCCGCCAAGTTATCCCTCAGCATGGTTGCGTCCCCGCAGAGCCCGCTTCCGTTTCACTTAGCGAAGTCATTGTAGCTGCATTGCAGAACCGCGCAACCCTCGAAGAGGTTGTCTGCTGGCGGCGAACTTGTCGCTGGCTACGTGCCTCTTCCAACTTGCGATCGCGAGCCGCGTGGATCTCAGCCTGTCGTCCGGTGAGCCGATCCTGCGGCGTCACATAGCCGATGGCACTGTGCAGTCGCACTGTGTTGTAGTGATCCACGTAGATTTGAATCAGGCGGCGCGCATCGTCCAGGGTCAACAGCGTCAGAGGCCGAATGCACTCCCGTTTGAGCGACTTATGCCAGCGTTCGATTTTCCCGTTGGACTGCGGGTAAAACGGCGAGGTGCGCACGTGCGTCATCCCCGAGAGGCGAATGAACTCCAGGCGGTCGACGCGCGCAGCAGCCGACCGCTCGAATACGACACTTTCGCAGTTAGCCGGTTGACAACCAGCCAAGTCGACGTACAATTGCCGGACCGTGCTCGTGTCACGAAGCTGAGTGACGAAACTACCGTTGTTGTAAGTGAGTGTGCGCTTCTTCACCCCCCGAAGCGACCACAGGGTCCCATGTAAATCAACTGCAGAGGTCGCAGTGAAATCTAGACTCGGAGCCTCGAAGCTTCTCGGAGCCGCCTGCTTTGCGCTCATTAGTGTTTTGACGGTGAGCGCCCAGTCGGTGAGCATAACTCCGAGCAGCTTGTCGTTTGGCAGCCAGTCGTTGGGAACCACAAGCGCGGCGAAGCAAGTAACGCTCAAGAATGGACAGAAAAAAGCTCTCTCTATCACTTCGGTTGCCTCGACCCTGTCCGACTTCGTGATTGGCAATAAGTGTCCGTTGAGCCCCAACACTCTGGGCGCAGGCAAAAGCTGCACCATTTCTGTCAGTTTTTCCCCTGGTGGGCTAGGATCTCGCGGCGGGCTGCTAAAAATCACTGACAATGCCAGCAACAGCCCACAATCCGTCTCGCTGAGTGGCGCGGGCGTCGCGCCAAGTCTGGTCTCGATTGCAGTCACCCCTGCGGCAGCTTCGATTCCTCTGGGGCAGAAGCAGCAGTTCATGGCCACGGGCACCTACAGCGATAGCAGCACTCAGAACCTGACGAGCACCGCAAGTTGGACTTCCTCGGCAACCGCAGTAGCCACCGTGAGCTCAGGGTTGGCGACCAGCGTGGGGCAAGGCTCGACCAGCATTACAGCGACGCTCGGCGCGATCAGCGGGACGGCGAGCTTGACGGTCACGGCGCCAAGTCTGGTCTCGATTGCAGTCACCCCTGCGGCAGCTTCGATTCCTCTGGGGCAGAAGCAGCAGTTCATCGCCACGGGCACCTACAGCGATAGCAGCACTCAGAACCTGACGAGCACCGCAAGTTGGACTTCCTCGGACACGAGCATTGGGATCGTCATTAGTCCAGGCCTGGTGAGCAGCATAGGCATCGGGAATATTGAAATTACGGCCACACTCAACCAGATAAGCAGAACGGCCTCTATAAACGTGGGGCAACCGGTGCTGGTCTCTATTGCGGTTACTCCTCAGAACCCATCGTTTGCCTTGGGCACTACCCAGCAACTGAAGGCGACCGGAACCTATAGTGATGGCAGCACGTTGGACTTAACTAACTCGGTTACATGGAGCAGTGCCAACGGAGGGGTCGCCACCGTAGACGTTACTGGACTGGTGAGTAGTGTTTCGGCGGGCAGCGGTAGTGTGCAAGCCGCGGTGGACGCAATTAACGGAGCGACGATTGTAACCATCACCCCTGCCACACTTGCTTCGCTCACAATTACACCCGCTATACCGTCGATCCCATTAGGCACGACGCAACAGTTCCTGGCCACAGGCATCTACACAGACGGGAGCGCACGGAATATTAGCAACTTGGTGGACTGGAGTTCGGATGCGACGAATGTTGCGACAATAAGCAACGATAGCGGTTCGCAAGGCCTGGCGAAAGGCGTTGCGACAGGAATGGCAAAGATCAGTGCCACCTCGGGCTCGGTGAGCAGCACAACAACCTTGACCATTACCGCGGCCCAGCTGGTCTCGATTGCTATAAGCCCCGATAATCTCGTCTTGGCTCTGGGTACCAAGCAGCAACTCACAGCGACGGGGAGCTTTACAGACGGAAGCACGCAAGACTTGACCGCAGCAATGACCTGGTCTTCGGACAGTACGTCGACCGCGACGATAAGCCCCACCGGTTTGGTCACAAGTATGGCCGTGGGAACGGCGGAAATTACCGCCACAAACGGGCAAGTGGTGGGTGCGACTGGCTTGATTGTGACCGCGGCGGGCCTCGTATCCATTGATGTAAGTCCTCCGACTGCAGTGCTGCCGCTCGGTTTGACGCAACAGTTTATGGCAACGGGGACTTTTACCGATGGCAGCACGCAGGATCTCACGCAATCGGGTCATTGGACTTCGTCGGTGGCCAGCGTGGCCACCATCAGTGATTCGCCAGGATCGCAGGGGCTGGCAACGACACTAGGGACCGGATCGACTACGATCATCATCAATGCGGGAACGGTGAGTGGGTCGGCGACGCTGAAAGTAACTGCAGCGGCTTTGGTATCGATCGCCATAAATCCGGGCACGCCGACAATTGCTCTTGGCAACAGCCAGCAGTTTACGGCGAGCGGTACTTACACTGATGGCATGACGCAAGATGTCAGTAGCAGCGCGGTGTGGAGTTCGTCGTCCGCGCTCGTGGCTGTAATCAGCAATAACCCGGGCACAGTGGGACTTGCGACAAGCGCGGGCGCGGGCACCACGACTATCACGGCCACGTTTGGTTCCGTTTCCTCGTCTACGGCGCTGACGGTCAGTCAGGCGCAACAGCAATCCATCGCGGTCACTCCGGTGAATGCAAGTGTTCCGCTGGGCTTCACTCAAACATTCTTGGCGACGGGGACGTACACCGATGGCACAACCCAGGACTTAACCCAGTCGGCCGCCTGGAGCTCATCACCTCCTGGCGTTGTCATCTTCAATTCCCCTGGCATCGCGAGTACTACCTCCCTCGGCAGCGCAATCATCACCGCGACTCTCAATTCGGTGTCCGGAGGTAGCCAGTTCACGGTGACAAATCCCGTGGCCATGTCGCTCCTCGTAACTCCCACCATGGCGGCACTCCTCTGGAGCGGGCAACAGCAGTTCACCGCGACTCTGGTTTACAGCGACGGAAGCTCACAAAATGTCACAACGGCAGTGAGTTGGATTTCCTCAACCCCTCAGGTGGCCGCGATCTCAAGCACAGGCTTGGCCACGGGGTTATCCGGCGGTTCTACGGTGATTCAAGCGGCCTGGGGTGGCCACACTTTAGTGAATTCCGCCCAGCTTGCTGTGTCCCCACCTGTGCTCGTGTCAATTGCGGTGACTCCGGGTTCTGTCTCGGTTGCATTAAGCGGAACGCAACAGTTCACCGCTACCGGCACATTCGCGGACGGAAGCACGCAAAACCTGACCGGCACTGTCAACTGGAGTTCGTCCAACTCAGTTGTGGCGAGTGTAGCCGGTTCGGGGCTTGGGACAGCCATGGGCTTTGGCACGGCAACCATCAGCGCGGCTTCCGGCTCGATTAGTAATAGCGCGACGGTTACAGTTCCCACAGTGGCCACGGTTCCAGCGTCCTTCTTCAATATGCACCTGAACAAGCAGACCACGCCATGGCCAACCGATTCGTTTTCCGGAGAAAGGTTATCGACGACCCGCACGCGGTGGCTGGATCTGGAGACCTGCGATGGTGGCAGCGATCCGACCAACGCTTGTTACAACTGGAAGCAGTTGGATGGCTGGGTAAACGCTGCCTTGTCACATGGCGTGGATCTCTTGTATCCAATTTACGCTACTCCCAGCTGGGCATCTTCTAATGCCACCGACACCACGTGCAATCCGGCGGGTTCTTGCGATCCACCTAACGATCTCAATAGCGATGGCACAGGCGCGAACCAACACTTCAAAGACTTTGTAACCGCGATGGCGACACACCTCGGCCAAAAGGTGACGTACTGGGAAACCTGGAACGAAGTGAACGTCAAGAGCTATTGGAAGGGCACCAATGCACAATTGGTCCGAATGGCGCAGGATTTACGCTGCATAGTGGCGGGCACGGGATCGGTATCAGGTGTGCCCTGTACGGCAACCCCAATTAATCGCAACGCCATTTTCCTGACGCCATCCACCGTTCCCAGCGGCTCTGCGTTCAGTGCCCAGGGATTGCAGAATTATCTGAACACCAGTGGAGCAGGCGCGGCGGCGGACGTCTTCAATGTCCACGGTTACGTCCAGTGTCCCACCGGATGCACGGCTGGCGTTGTCCCGATTCCTGAAAACATTGCCACCTATTTGAACAATGTAAAGACAGTGATGGGATCCTCATATCCAACGAAACCTCTCTGGGTTGATGAAGGAGGATGGGGTGTCACTACGGTCGATCTTTTTAATGATCAGGATCTCCGGGCCGCGTTCCTGGCTCGTTATTTTCTTTTGCAGATCACCAGTGGAGTTTCCCGATTTTACTGGTTCGAGTGGGATGGAGGTACTAGCGGTGCCGGCACGCTCTGGGACACAGTCAATACCAACGTAGCGGGATGCAACAACACCGGCGTTCCGAATAATGGCGGCTACATTTGCCAGGCGGGAATCGCATATCAACAAGTGCAAAACTGGGTAGTGGGTGCCGTCCTCACCGACTGCTCCCCCGGCGGCACGACCTGGACATGTAATTTGACTCGCTCTGGAGGATACGTCGGCCAAGTCGTTTGGGATACGTCACAGTCCTGCAGTGCCGGAGTGTGCAGTACGTCGACCTACGTGCCTTCTTCTCAATTCCTCAAATATCGGGACCTTAGCGGTGCGCAGTACTCAATTTCAGGGTCCACTGTCCAGATCGGCGCAAAGCCGATTATTTTGGAGAACCAGTAGTGTTGGAGCCAGCGAGCTTGATGAGAATCCAGGCGGGAAAGTGTCTTGTGACAAATTGCGTCTACAGCCGTAGATAGGTCAGCGGCACCTTTCCTTGGGCGCGGCTTTGAGTGTAAACGCCTGTGGGTGTTGAAAAAGTCCGTGATCGGAATCTACTTTTGGCTGCGATTATCGCTGCCATCGAGTTTTTCCTCTCACCTCAGCTAAGTGGCACCGTCCATAGTAGGTGTTGTCGGTCGGCTGAGGAACCGCACTAGCCGCTTGATGTTCTGGGCCACAGCTGCCAAGAAGAACTGCTCCCGCAGGAACTTTAGTCTGCGCAGGCGCACGCGACGCAATCCGATCTGATTCTTGAGTTCCGCGAACAGGGCTTCCACCTTTTTTCTTTCCCGCTGAGCCTTCGCGAACTCTGGTGTGTTGACCAACTCGCGAGCGCGTTGGCGGGCCGTCTCATCCATG
>Ga0137378_10004496_pt1 | contig 12032 bp, 6 predicted proteins | sample SagtaG_21_FD_104813 | JGI IMG/M metagenome (GOLD analysis project Ga0137378, IMG submission 104813) | Vadose zone soil microbial communities from Sagehorn Ranch, Mendocino, California, USA - Sage2_L_60_16 metaG | ecosystem: Environmental > Terrestrial > Soil > Vadose zone | place: USA... | reverse complement strand
GCCAGCGCCATTGCCCTGATGGCCGGAAGGACCTTTTCTCTTGCCGGCTCATCGGCGACTCTCGAAAAGCCTTCGACAATTTTATATCCCGTCGATCGGAATAGCTCGATGATCGTGAGACGCGTGAACCAGCGCAGGTGGGTGCGATCCAACAAGCCCTGATCTTCGTACCAGAACGCACCGCAGTTAAGCCTCGCTTGGACGCTCCAATGCTGAGCGTTCGGAATGCACGCGATGATTCGAGCGGTCGATGAGAGCTCGCCTCTGATACGCTTAAGCAACGCCCAGGGGTCGCGGAGGTGCTCCAGAGAATCGCCAAATATCCAGCAGTCGGAGGGAAACAACGACTGGAACAGCACCTCGCTCATGCTCTCTACATCTGCGCAGAGCACCGAGCTGCAGTGCGCCTTTGCGCGCTCGGCGTATTCCGGCTCAATTTCGATGCCGATATACTCGCAGGCTCGATTGCCTTGGGTATACGCCCGCGCCAGGGCTCCGCTGCTGCATCCGACTTCAACAACTCTCTTGAGATCGCTGGGCATCAGCCTTAGAAGGTCGGCGTTGTGCGCATCGTGGGCAGCCGTTTGTTTCACTGGAATCTCGTTCCGCGTGCCGTTGTTGGGCCATCAGGGCAGGAGTGTAAGCTTCCTGCCGGCATAATGCTCGTCGCACTCCCCGGGGATATGGCAGCGCATGAACCTGAAAAAATAAGTTATGACGCAATGGCAATTCTGGATCGATCGCGGCGGGACGTTCACCGATATCGTCGCGCGGCGGCCTGACGGGACGCTGGCGACGCACAAGCTGCTGTCGGAAAACCCCGACCGATACCGGGATGCCGCGGTCCACGGCATACGCGAGCTCCTCGGACTCAAGTCCGACGCGCCTATCCCCGCGCGATCGATCGAGGCGGTCAAGATGGGAACGACGGTCGCGACCAATGCGCTCCTCGAGCGCAAAGGCGAGCGCACACTGCTGCTGATCACCCGCGGCTTCGGAGACGCCTTGCGGATCGCGTACCAGAACCGGCCGAAGCTCTTCGTCCGCCGCATCGACCTGCCCGCGCAGCTCTACGAACGCGTGATCGAGGTCGATGAGCGGATCGGCGCGCATGGCGAGGTCGTGCGCACGCCCGATGCCGCATCGGCAGAAGCGTCGCTCGCTCGCGCGTTCGCCGACGGCATCCGCGCGTGCGCCATCGTGCTCATGCATGGATACCGCTATCCCGAGCACGAGGTCAGGCTTGCCGCAATCGCCCGCAGGATCGGTTTCACCCAGGTTTCGGTGAGCCACGAGGTAAGTCCGCTGATGAAGCTCGTCTCGCGCGGCGACACCGCGGTCGTCGACGCGTATCTGTCGCCGATCATTCGGCGCTACGTCGAGCGCGTCGAGGCGGAGCTTCCCGGCGTGCGTCTCGAGTTCATGCAATCCTCCGGAGGGCTCACCGACGCGCATCGCTTCCAGGGAAAGGACGCCATTCTTTCGGGGCCGGCCGGCGGCGTCGTCGGCGCGGTCCAGGTCTCGCGCATCGCAGGCTGCGACAAGATCATCGGCTTCGACATGGGAGGCACGTCGACCGATGTCACCCATTATGCGGGCGAGTACGAACGCGCCTTCGTGACCGAGGTCGCGGGCGTGCGGCTGCGCGCGCCGATGATGAAAATCCACACCGTCGCGGCCGGCGGCGGATCGATCTGCTCGTTCGACGGCGCGCGTTTTCGCGTCGGCCCAGGCTCGGCCGGAGCGGATCCGGGTCCTGCGTGCTACCGTCGCGGCGGCCCGCTGACCGTCACCGACTGCAACGTCATGCTGGGAAAGATCGACACGGAGCTCTTCCCTCATGTTTTCGGCGCCGACGGCACGCTGCCCATCGACACCGGGATCGTCGGCGAAAAGTTTCGGCAACTGGCGGGGCAGCTCGCGGCGAGCACAGGCTCGACGCGGACGCCCGAGGAGCTCGCCGAAGGCTTCCTCAAGATCGCCGTCGAGAACATGGCCAATGCGATCAAGCATATTTCGGTCGAGCGCGGCTACGACGTCACCGAGTACACCTTGTGCTGCTTCGGCGGCGCCGGCGGCCAGCACGCGTGCCTCGTCGCCGACGCGCTCGGCATGACGCGGGTATTCATTCATCCGCTCGCGGGCGTGCTCTCGGCGTACGGCATGGGGCTTGCCGACGTTCGCGCGCTGCGCCAGCGCGCGATGGAGGAGACTCTTTCGTCGACATCGCTGCGCACCGCGGAATCGGTCCTGTCCGAGCTTGCCGTGCTCGCGCGGCGCGAAGTCGAGGCGCAGGGCATCGCTTCCGATCGGATCCGCATCAAGCGCACGCTACACCTCAAGTACGACGGCACCGACACCACGCTCGAGATTGGGGTGAGCAGTGAGGTCGATGCGCGCTTGCGAGAATTGGTTGCGGACTTTGAAGCGCGCTATCGCGTGCAGTACGGCTTCCTGATGCCGGACAAGCCGCTCATCATCGAGGCTGCCGCGATCGAAGCGATCGGGGTCACGGCGACCGCCGACGAAGCCCCTCCTTCGTTTGCGCCGCGATCGGGCGTGTTCTCGCCGCTGAAGACAGGGCGGGTGTTTACGGGCAGCGCCTGGTGCGCGGCGCCCGTGTACGCGCGCGACGATCTGCGTCCGCGCGACACGATCCCCGGTCCCGCGGTCGTCGCCGAAAAAAACGCGACGACGGTCATCGAGCCGGGATGGAAAGCGACACTCACCGAGCTCGATCACCTGATGCTGGAACGGGTGGCGCCGATCGAGCGCATGCACGCCATCGGCACGACGGCGGACCCCGTGCTGCTCGAGGTATTCAACAATCTTTTCATGGCGATCGCCGAGCAGATGGGTGTGACGCTCGCCAACACGGCGTACTCGGTCAACATCAAGGAGCGCCTGGATTTTTCCTGCGCATTGTTCGACGGCGAGGGTAATCTCATCGCCAACGCCCCGCACATGCCAGTCCACCTGGGCTCGATGGGCGAAAGCGTGAAGACCATCATCGAGCGAAGGCAAGGGACGATGCGTGCGGGCGACGTCTTCGTCCTCAACGCGCCGTACAACGGCGGAACGCATCTGCCGGATGTGACGGTGATCGCGCCGGTGTTCCTAAGTCCGTCGTTCCCGCGAACGCGGGAACCCAGTGGCGTTCGTGGACAGACACTGGATCCCCGCTTCCGCGGGGATGACGCCCCGGAAACGGCGCGCGGCGGCAGCCACATGTCGCGGCCCGAGTTTTACGTTGCGTCGCGCGGCCACCACGCCGATATCGGCGGTACGACGCCGGGATCGATGCCACCGGATTCGACGCACGTCGACGAGGAAGGCGTGCTGATCGACAACGTTCAGCTTGTGGCCGAGGGGCGCTTTCTCGATGAAAATATGCGCTCGCTGTTGAGCTCGGGAAGGTATCCGTCGCGCAACGTCGAGCAGAACCTCGCCGACCTGCGCGCGCAGGTTGCGGCGTGCGCCAAGGGCATCGAGGAGCTGCACAAAATGGTCGCGCACTTCGGTCTCGACGTCGTGCGTGCCTACATGAAGCACGTGCAGGACAACGCCGAGGAGTCGGTGCGGCGCGTGCTCGACGTGCTCAAGGACGGCCATTTCGAATACGAGATGGACAACGGCGCAACGATCGCCGCGACCATCGCCATCGACAGGGACAAACGCGAGGCGACGATCGACTTTAGCGGGACCAGCGCGCAGCAGCCGACCAACTTCAACGCGCCCTCGGCGGTGTGCAAGGCGGCGGTGCTCTACGTTTTTCGCACCCTGGTCGACGACGAGATCCCCATGAACGCGGGGTGCCTGAAGCCGCTCGACGTTGTCATCCCCGAAGGGTCGATGCTGAAGCCCCACTATCCCGCGGCGGTTGTCGCGGGCAACGTCGAAACGTCGCAGGTCGTTACCGACACGCTATACGGAGCGCTCGGCGTCCTCGCGGCCTCGCAGGGGACGATGAACAATTTCACCTTTGGAAACGACACCTATCAATACTACGAGACGATTTCCGGCGGTGCCGGCGCGGGCCCCGATTTCGACGGCGCAAGCGTCGTACAGACACACATGACCAATTCGCGCCTTACCGATCCCGAGGTTCTCGAGTGGCGTTTTCCGGTGCGATTGGAGGAATTCCGCATCCGGCGCGGCAGCGGAGGGCACGGTGCGCACCGTGGCGGCGACGGCGGCGAGCGACGCGTGCGTTTTCTCGAGCGCATGACGGCGGTGATGCTTGCCAATCACCGTCGCGTGCCGCCCTTCGGCGTCGCGGGCGGCGAGCCAGGCGCGGTCGGTCGCAACTGGGTCGAGCGCGTCGGCGGCAGCCGCGAGGAGTTTGGCGCGACCTGCCGGGTCGAGATGGAGGCGGGCGACGTTTTCGTGATCCAGACGCCGGGCGGCGGCGGCTTCGGCAAACCGTAACGCGAGCCCCGCCGGCTTTGATATTCGTGCATTGGGCGGCGCATAATTATAGGTTCGCCATCCGGAGTTCTTCCATGAGCCCGTCGCTATACGACATTCCCGTGACCGACATCCACGGCAAGCAACAGAAGCTCGACAGGTATAAGGACAAGGTCCTGCTCATCGTCAACACCGCGAGCAAGTGCGGGTTCACGCCGCAGTACAAGGGACTGGAGTCGGTATACAAGAAAATGCACGACCTCGGCCTGGAAGTGCTCGACTTTCCGTGCAACCAGTTCGGCGCGCAGGAACCCGGCGATGAAAAGGCCATCGAGTCTTTCTGCGAGCTCAACTACGGCGTGACGTTTCCGATGTTCGCGAAGATCGACGTCAACGGAGAAGGCGCCGCTCCGCTGTACAAGTACCTCAAGAAGGAGAAGCCGGGGCTTCTCGGCTCCGAGGCGATCAAGTGGAATTTCACCAAGTTTCTGGTTGATCGCAAGGGCAAGGTCGTCGAGCGCTACGCGCCCAACGTCGAACCCGAGACCATTACTGGCGACATCGAAAAGCTGCTCTAACCCGTGCGGCCACTTCGAAACGCGATCATTGCATGCGCGGCCATCGCGACTGCGCTCGCGGTATGCGCGTCGGCATCTGCGGCCGACATGTCGAAAGTGCTGCGAGCCTCGTTTCCGATCGCCGAGACCGGATTCGATCCGCAGGCTGCCGGCGAGATCTATTCCAACTACGTCAATCGGCACATCTTCGACGCGCTCTATACCTACGACTATCTCGCACGGCCGCACAAGCTGGTCCCCAATACTGCGGTCGCGATGCCCGATGTCTCGGTCGACGGCCTGACGTGGACGATCCGCATCAAGCCGGGCATCTACTTTGCCGACGATCCCGCATTCAAGGGAAAAAAGCGCGAGCTGACCGCGGCGGACTATGCGTTTTCATGGAAGCGCGTGCTCGATCCCAGGATGCGCTCGAATGCCTTCCAAACCTTCGACGGCAAGTTCGTCGGCGCCGATGCGTTAGTCGACGCGGCACGAAAGGGCGGCAAATTCGATTACGACGCTCCGCTGGAGGGCTTACAGGCGATAGACCGCTACACGCTGCGTATCAAGCTCAATTACCCCTCGTACGAACTCCTTACCGATTTGACCACGACGGCGAGCACCGCCGTTGCGCGGGAAGTCGTCGAAGCCTATGGCGATACGAGCGGCTGGATCATGGCCAATCCGGTCGGCACCGGGCCGTATCGCCTCGCGCAATGGCGGCGCGGACAGAAGATCGTGCTCGAAGCCAATCCATCCTATCGCGAGGTGTTCTATCCCGAAAGCAGCGACCCGTCGGACCGCGCCATCGTCGCGAAGATGCGCGGCAGGAAGCTGCCGATCGTCGGACGCATCGAGATCAACATCATCGATGAATCCAATCCGCGACTGTTGGCCTTCGAGAAACGCGAGCTCGACTATCTCGAGGTGCCGATCGACCTGATAGGAAACGTACTCGATCCCGGCAACAAGCTTAAAGCCCGTTTTGTCCAGGCCGGAGTGACGATGGGGCGCGGCACGCAGCCGGCGATCAGCTACACCTATTTCAATATGGACGATCCCATCGTCGGCGGCTATACGAACGACAAGATTGCGCTGAGACGCGCCGTCGCGATGGCATACAACACCGAGGAAGAGATCCGCATCGTGCGCCAAGGGCAGGGCGAGCCCGCGACGCAACCAATTCCGCCCCCGGTTACCGGCCACAACCCGAAATTCAACGGCTTCATCAAGTACGACCTCGCCGGCGCCAAAGCATTGCTCGACAAGTTCGGCTATGTCGATCGCGATGGCGACGGCTGGCGTGATATGCCGGACGGGCGCCCGCTCGTCCTCAACATCGCGTCAGCGCCCTCTGCGCTCCAGCGGCAGTACGACGAGCTGTGGAAGAAAAGTATGGACGCGGTCGGTATTCGGATCGAGTTCGTCAAGCAGAAGTGGCCCGACCTGCTGAAAATGGCGCGGCTGGGTCAGTTGCAGATGTGGACGCTCGGCAATATCAGCATCACGCCTGAAGGCTTCCAGTTCCTCGGCCTGCTCTACGGGCCGCATTCCGGATTTTCCAATCTCTCGCGCTTCAACCTGCCGGAGTTCAATCGGCTCTACGGTCAAGCGCGGCGGCTCCCGGACACGCCCGAGCGCACCAAGCTGTTTCACCAGATGTCGCAGCTCGTCGCAGCCTACGCGCCGTGGAGGCTCGACGCATTCCGTTATGAAACCGTCATCGTTCAACCGTGGGTTCTCGGATTCAAGTACAACGTGTTCTATCAGCATCCGTGGCCCTATCTGGACGTAGACACGGCGAGGCGAAACGGCTCGAATTAAGCGCTGCCGCCCGGAAAACGAGGAGCGACATGCAACGAAATCTCTCTACTCGCGTGAGCGCCGCCTGGTGCTGCGCTCTGCTTGCCCTCGCGTCGCTTTGCGCGGAGGCGGCGGACCCCGCGAAGGTATTGCGCGTCGCGTTTCCGATCGCCGAATCCGGCTTCGATCCGCAGGCGACCTCGGACGTTTATTCGAACTATGTCAACCGCGCGATATTCGATGCGCTGTATGAGTACGATTTTCTCGCGCGCCCGTACAAGGTCGTTCCCAACACTACGGCCGCCTTGCCCGAGATTTCGGCCGACGGCACCGCGTGGACGATCAAGGTCAAGCCCGGCATCTACTTCACCGACGATCCGGCATTCAAGGGCAAGAAGCGCGAGCTCACCGCGGGCGACTATGTTTACGCCTGGAAGCGCCTCATCGACCCGAAGCTGCGATCGTTCAATGTTCAGATCCTGGACGACCGGATCGTCGGCGCCAAGGCCGCGATCGCCGTCGCCAGCAAGACGGGCAAGTTCGATTACGATGCGACGATCGAGGGCATGCAGGCGATCGATCGCTACACGATCCGGCTCAAGCTCAATTATCCGGCTTACGATCTGCTTTCCGACCTCACCAGCTCCGCGACTGCTGCCGTGGCGCGGGAGATCGTCGACGCCTACGGCAACGCCGCCGGATGGATCATGGAGCATCCCGTCGGCACCGGTCCCTACGTGCTGAAGGATTGGCGCCGCGCGCAGAAAATCGTGCTGGAGGCGAATCCGAACTTCCGCGACGTTCGTTTTCCCGATAGCGCGCAAGCGGAGGATCGCTCCCTGGTCGCGAAGATGCGCGGCAAGAAACTGCCGGCAATCGGGCGCGTCGAGATCAGCATCATCGAGGAATCGAATCCCCGCCTGCTCGCGTTCGAGGGCGGCGAGCTCGACTATCTCACTCTTCCCAGCGACCTGGTGCCGAAAGTGCTGCAGGAGGGCGACAAGTTGCAGCCGCAATTCGCTCAGCAGGGCGTCATCCTCGGGCGCGGCGTGCAGCCCGCGATCACCTACACGTATTTCAACATGGAAGACCCTGTCGTCGGCGGCTACACGAACGACAAGATCGCGCTCCGGCGCGCGATCAGCATGGCGTACAACAACGACGAGGAGATTCGCGTGTTGCGCCAGGGCCAGGCAATGATCGCAACGCAACCGATTCCTCCCATAATCAAAGGTCACGACCCAAGCTTCAAGGGGAACGTCCCATTCGATCCCGCCGGCGCCAAGGCGTTGCTGGACAAGTTCGGCTACGTCGATCGCGACGGCGATGGCTGGCGCGATCTGCCCGACGGCAAACCGCTTAAGCTGCGCTTCGCGTCCGATCCCTCGGCACTCTCGCGGCAATACGACGAGCTCTGGCAGCGCAGCATGACCGCGGTCGGAATTCGCGTCGAGTTCGTCAAGCAGAAGTGGCCGGAGTTGATGCGAATGGGGCTGGCGGGACAATTGCAGATGTGGAGCCTCGGGGTGATCTCCATCAACGACGAAGGATCGACTTTTGTCGACCTGTTGTACGGCCCGCATAAAGGCCTCTCCAATCTGGCGAGATTCGATCTGCCGAAATTCAACGTGCTTTTCGATGAGGCCAAGCGCCTGCAGAACGGGCCGCGGCGCGGGCAGCTGTATCGGCAAATGTCCGAGCTTGTCGTCGCCTATGCGCCCTGGAAGCTGCACGCGTACCGCATCGAGAACATCGTCGTGCAGCCATGGGTGCAAGGCTACAAGTACAACACCTTCGATCCGCATCCGTGGATGTACTACGACATCGATCTCGAGCGGCGCCGGGCGGCGGGCAAGTAGCGCTCATGCGGCGGGCGCCAGGCGGGATGCGCATGCAGCTGGCGGCACTTGCCGCCGCAACGCTGCTGGTGACGCAGCCCGCCATCGCGGCCGATATGAGCAAGACACTGCGCACGGCGTACAACGCGCCGGAGACGGGATTCGATCCTGCCGCATCGAGCGATGTCTATTCGGACAGCGTTCAGCGCGCGATCTTCGATACGCTATACGGCTTCGATTACCTGGCGCGCCCGTACCGTCGAGTACCGCGCACGGCGGCGGCGATGCCCGAGATCACCGACGACGGCCGGACGTGGACGATGCGCGTCAAGCCCGGCATCTACTTCGCCGACGACCCGGCGTTCAAGGGAAAGAAGCGCGAGCTCACCGCCGCCGATTATGTGTACTCGTGGAAGCGGCTGATCGATCCTCGGGTGCGCTCGGCCTTCTCGTGGTATCTGCAGGACAAGATCGTCGGCGCCGATGCCGTGATCGACGCGGCAAAAAAGAGCGGGCGCTTCGACTACGATGCGCCCATCGAAGGCCTGCGGGCGATCGACCGCTACGCGCTGCGCCTCAAGCTCAAGGACCCCGACTACATCATGTCGGGGTACCTGACGCAGTCGCCGATGGCCGCGGTCGCGCGTGAGGTGATCGAAGCCTACGGCGATGCCAGCGGCTGGGCGATGGCCAACCCCGTGGGCACGGGACCGTACCGGCTCGCATCGTGGCGGCGCGGCGCACAGATCGTGCTCGAGGCCAATCCGAACTATCGCGACGAGACCTTTCCTGAAAGCGCGGATCCGGCCGACCGCGAGATCGTCGCGAGCATGCGCGGCAAGAAGCTGCCGATCATCGGGCGCATCGAGATTTCCATCACCGAGGAATCGAATCCGCGACTGCTGGCATTCAACAGCGGCGCGCTCGATTATGTGAACGTGCCGTCCGACCTCGCCGACCACGTGCTCGACACGTCCGCCAAGCTTCGACCGGAGTATGCGAGCCGCGGCGTCGTGCTGGCCCGCATCACGCAACCCGCGCTGCAGTACGCCTACTTCAACATGGAGGATCCCGTCGTCGGCGGCTACACCAAGGACAGGATCGCGTTGCGACGCGCGATTGCCATCGGCTTCAACACGCCGGCCCTGATCCGCGTCGTGTACCAGGGGCAGGCGATTCCCGCGACGCAGCCGATTCCGCCGAATCTGCCCGGCCACGACGACAGCTGGAATGTCGGCGTCAAATACGATCCCGCGGCGGCGAACTCGCTGCTCGACAAGTTCGGCTACGGCGAGCGCGACGGCGAAGGCTATCGCAAGCAGCCCGACGGCAAGCCGCTGGCCATCACGATGGCATCGGCCACGTCCGCGCGCGATCGCGAGTTCGACGAAGTGTGGCAAAAAAGCATGAAGGCGATCGGTGTCCGGGTCGAGTTCATGAAGCAGAAGTGGCCCGATCTGATTCAGATGGGCAAGCACGGCAAGCTGCAGATGTGGCGCGTCGGCTGGCTCACCGCGTATGGCGAGGGCGATGCCTTCGCGCAGTTGCTCTACGGCAAGAACATCGAGCAGACCAATTACGCGCGATTCGCGCTGCCGGAGTATGACGATCTCTACCGGGCATCGCGGCGCATTCCCGACGGCCCCGAGCGCAACAAGATCTATCGCAGGATGTCGGAGCTGGTCGCCGCGTACAACCCGTGGTGGCTCGGCATCTACACCATCGAGAATACGCTGCTGCAGCCGTGGGTGCTCGGCTACAAGAAGCACGCGTATTGGGAGCATCCGTGGAAGTACCTCGACATCGACGTTGCGAAGCAGAAGGCCGGCCGCTAGGGTCGGTGATCAAATTCGAGAGATGTTTCTTGTCGTCATTCCCGCGTAAGCGGGAATCCAGTGTCGTTCGGCAAAAGACGCTGGGTCCCCGCTTTCGCGGGGAAGACAAATCACGAATGACTCCGGCTCAGGCGTCGTCCCGGCCCTTCGACTTCGCTCAGGAACTCCGGCGGAGACCCGAAGTCTGTCATTCCGAGCAACGCGAGGAATTGCAGTGACGACGAGAGGCAGGTAGAAGCAGATCCCCCGCTGCGCTCAGGATGACATCTTCTTAAGCCAACACCGTGGCAAAAATGCGACAGGCGGTCGCCTGCGCCGCGCGACTGGCGCCGCGCGCATTGCGCTCCGCGGTTTCCATCGGTTAGACTCACTACATCTTCCACCTTCGACTAAGGAATCTCCCGCCATGACCAGAACGCCGACGACTTCCGTCACCGCGATTGCTTTCGCGGCGCGCGCGTTCGCATGGGGAATCCTCGTCGGCGCGCATTTCTCCGGCACCATGCCGGGGGTTCCGCCGCTGTCGCCGAAGTTGGCTTAAGCCCCCGAGCGGATTCCCGCCGGGTGTGGCGGGAACCGAAATCCGGGTCTCAGTTCCGTCTAATTCCCGAGTCTCGTGTCCCGCAGGCGGCGCGCAGGTGCCGCGCAGGTGCCGGATAACCGGCGGCCGCGAACCGTGTTTCGCGGCCGGAGGATAACGATATGACGATGAACGAACGAAAAAAGTATTGGCTGCGCCGCGCATTCCGCGGCCTTTGGCTGTCCCGGGACTTCCGGAGACTGTGGACCTCGCTCACCATCACGGCCTTCGGCGCGCAGGTCACCAACCTCGCTTTGCCGTTGACCGCCGCGCTGCTGCTCAACGCGACGCCGATGCAGATGGGGATCCTGGTCGCGCTGGAAACGCTGCCGTTCGCGCTGTTCAGCCTGCACGCCGGCGTGCTGCTCGATCGCGTGCGCAAGCTGCCGGTGGTCATCGCGGCTGACGTCGGTCGTGCGCTCGCCCTGCTCGCGATACCCATCGCTGCCTGGCTCGGCGCGCTATCGATCGAGATTCTCTTCGCCGTGGGTTTCTTGTGCGGCGTGCAGAACGTCGTCGGCGGCGCCGCGTATCAGGTCCTGCTGGCGCAGATGGCAGGACGCAAGCGGCTGGTCGAGGCGAATGCGAAAGTCGCGCTGGGCGAAACCTCTGCGGCGCTGATCGCACCGGGATTCGCCGGCGTCCTGATCCACGTGCTGACGGCGCCGTTTGCAATCGCCCTCGATGCGTTGACGTTCCTCGTTTCGGCGGTGATGCTGCGCCGGGTCGTCGCGCGCAACGACGTCCCGCGGGCGAGCGCCGGCAGCGGTGTGTGGCGCGAAATCGGCGAGGGACTGAAGCTCGTGCGCAGGAACCGCACGCTTTGGGCCCTGGCGTGGCTTGCCGGAACCTGGCAGTTCCTGCACCACATGCAGATCGCGGTTCTGATCCTGTTCGCAACCCGCGATTTGGCACTCTCGCCGGGCGCGATCGGCTTCGCGTTCGCGTGCGGCGGCCTGGGCTGCGTCCTTGCGTCGTCGATGGCGCAGCGCCTGTCGTCGCACCTGGG
>Ga0137378_10004493_pt1 | contig 12040 bp, 12 predicted proteins | sample SagtaG_21_FD_104813 | JGI IMG/M metagenome (GOLD analysis project Ga0137378, IMG submission 104813) | Vadose zone soil microbial communities from Sagehorn Ranch, Mendocino, California, USA - Sage2_L_60_16 metaG | ecosystem: Environmental > Terrestrial > Soil > Vadose zone | place: USA... | reverse complement strand
GTGTTCGGAATTGTTCTGCCTATTCGGCAAATCGCCTTTAGGAATCCGGCCTTTCTTCTGTGCTATCGAGGCGTGGTGGCACTCATCACGGTGTTTGGATACATGCTGACAGACATGGGGCCACTACGCTCTTTTCATGCTCCCGAAGGACAGAACCAATTCAGAAAGAATGCTATTTGCACCCACTTTGGTCACCGTGCTCGGTCTTATCGTGAAGTGGTGCTTCTTTTGAAGAGTCGGGTTCGGGTGTGGCGAAGTTCGTAGCTGCCACTTGCCAAGCTCTTGTCACTGATCGGCTGAGTAGCGAACGCTCTTCCGCGTCGCGAAATTCCCTTAAATACATCTTGGCCAAGGACATGTTGCGGAAACTGAGCCGCGACCCGAGGTTGGAACCATGAATGCATTCCATGGAGGCAGGTGGAGAACAGCCCACTGCCATAGGTTCGGTCGAGGAGCGCAGCAGAGATGTGGTCATGATCGACATCTTCAATCAAAGGTACCCAGATTTCCCAACTGCGCGGGCTACCGGAAATCTGCGAAAAACAAAAACCAGGTTTGCGGCCCTGATTCTTGCCGCGATGTTGGGACTGACCGTTTATGCAAAGTTCGTTGAGGGGTCGCAATCAGGCGCTGCGCTTGATGCATCGAGCAACGTTGTCACCACCGCGCATAATCGCGAACAGGAAGGCGTACCTCCGGCAGCGCCCAGGCAGGAAGAGCATGGTCTATCCCCAAAAGCCGAGGAAGTGATCACCATCTTCGGATTCCCGATTACCAATTCCATGGTCGTAAGCTGGTTTGTGGCCCTGGGCCTGATCATTTTCGTTCAATACGCGACGCGCAATATGAAGCAGGTCCCGGAAGGAGCACAAAACCTTTTGGAATGGCTCGTTGAAGGACTCCATAGGTTCCTTGAAGGAATCATCGGCGAGCACTTGACGAAGCGAACGTTTTGGTTTTTTGCCACGGTTTTTATTTTCATTCTTTGTACGAATTGGGTGGGGCTCATTCCCGGGATTGGGTCGGTCGGGTGGGGGCATCGCAGCTCTCATGGATTCCAGCTTGATGCAGCCTGGCTGCGCGGCGCCAACGCCGACGTCAACATGACCTTCGCCATGGCCTTGGTCTTCTTCGCTTGTTGGATTGTTTGGGCACTTCAGGAGGTTGGCCCGCTTGGATTTCTGAAGGAGCTCTTTGCGCCTAAAGGACAGACCACCGGTCTTCTCAGGTTGCTCATGGTGTTTGTGTTCTTCGCGGCCGGCTGTCTCGAGATCGTCTCCATCTTGTTCCGGCCAATCTCTTTGAGTTTTCGTCTCTACGGCAACATCTTCGCCGGCGAAAACATGATGGAAGCCATGTCCAGACTGGTCCCCGGGTTTGGATGGTTGGTGCCGATTCCTTTTTATTTCCTGGAGCTGTTGATGGGCTTGGTCCAAGCCTTGGTATTCATGCTGTTGACGGCTGTGTTCACTCTTCTGATTTGTCAGCAGGAAGAAGGGCCTGTGCCCGCGCACGGTTAGCAACGAATTTCGGCGGCCTCATCAAGTTCCATGGTATGAGCCGCCAAAGAAAGGAACGATAGCTATATGACGGGAAACTTTACAGTGGGTTTGGCAGCGCTTGGCGCTGCCATCGGAGTGGGTTTGATCGGCATGAAAGCTTCGGAAGCCGTGGGACGAAATCCCGAGGCCTCCACGAAGGTTCTTGTCCAGTCCATCCTGGCCATTGCCTTCGCCGAAGCGATCGTATTTTACGCGCTCTTTCTTGCGAAATAAGGAGGAGGTCGCGTGCAGAGCCCATGCGCGGCACGTACCGCACGGATAGGGAAGATATGAATTTTCTCGTTTTATTCTCGCAAGTCGAAGCGAACGGTCAGGCAGAGCAGATCGCCCGCACCTTCGGCGTCGACTGGTCTCACCTGACCGCGCAGATCATCAGCTTTTTGATAGTTTGCGCTCTCCTTTACCGGTTTGCATATCGGCCGATTTTGAAGATGTTGGAAGATCGCCGTCAACAAATCGCGCTGGGACTGGCGAACGCGGAAAAGATAAAGGCCGAACTGGCCCAGACTGCGGCCCAGCGGCAGGAAGTGTTGACCGAGGCCAATGCCCAGGCGACCCGGCTCATCGAAGAAGGTCATTTGGCGGCCGCCCGGGTCCGTGAGCAGGAAACCCAAAAGGCCATAGCTGAGGCAGAACAGATCACCGTGAAGTCGCGCGAAGCGGCCGCGCAAGATTACGCCCGCATGCTCGCCGAGCTGAAGCGCGAGGTGGGCCGGTTGGTGGTAAACACGACGGCCGTGGTCACCGGCAAAATTCTAACGCCGGAAGATCAGCGGCGCCTGGCCGAAGAAACTGCCAGGGAAGTTGCGGGATAGCCGCAGAAGGTACGAAGCAGATGAAGACGAGCAAACAAGCCGCGCACCAGGCCAGACAATTATTCCGCTCGTGTGTACTGAATGGATTGTTAGACGCGAGCCGCGTCCGCCAGGTGGTGCAGCGCGTCATCGAAAGCAAACGGCGTGGTTACCTGGCCGTGCTATCGCGCTTTCGGCGTCTGGTGAAACTCGACCTTGACCGGCACACTGCGCAAGTCGACAGTGCCGTGCCATTGCCTGAGGATTTGCGGGCCAGTGTCCAGTCTAGTCTGCAGCGTATCTACGGGCCTGGGATAGATATCCACTTTACGCACCGTTCGTCGTTGATCGGGGGAATGCGCGTCAAAGTGGGCAGCGATGTCTATGACGGCAGCGTGCAGTGCGAACTGGCCGCTCTGGAGAGAGGCTTCTGAGTCATCCGGAACAGGAAAACAAGGAACTCAGCGTCCTAATCCCTGATGGGATTTTGACCTGCGTAAATGGATAGATTGGGGAAAAGGATTTATGGCCGACATACTACAGGAAATTGAAGCGCAAATCGCAGGGGTGAAGGCCGCGAGCGCCAAGCAAAATGTGGGCGTCATCCGTGAGATCGGTGACGGCGTGGCGAAAGTGGAAGGACTTGCCGATGCGATGCTCAATGAGATGCTCGACCTCGGCCACGGCATCACAGGGTTAGCGTTGGACCTCAACGAGACAGAAGTCGGTGTGGTTATTCTAGGCGACTACACCCAACTTCAGGAGGGAGACGAAGTTCGCTGTACCGGCAAACTCTTGCAGGTTCCCGTTGGAAAGGGCTTGTTGGGGCGGGTCGTGAATACGCTCGGAGAGCCCCTGGATGGCAAGGGCCCGGTGAAGAGTGAAGTCGCCTACCCGGTCGAGAAAATCGCTCCGGGTATCATCCGTCGTCGTCCGGTTAGCCAGCCGCTACAAACGGGAATCATGGCCATTGACGCGATGATTCCGGTCGGCCGCGGGCAGCGCGAATTGATCATCGGTGATCGCTCAACCGGCAAAACGACTATCTGTATCGACACGATCATCAGCCAAGCCCGTCTCAACAAAGCGGCTGAAGCAACGGGCGACAAAGACTATCGCCCGGTCTACAGCATCTACGTCGCAATTGGTCAGAAACAATCCACCATTGCACGAATCATTGCCACTCTCGAGCAAGCCGGGGCAATGCCCTACACGATCATCGTTGCTTCCCCTGCTTCCGATTCCGCGACCAGTCAGTATCTGGCGCCATTCGCAGGCACGGCGATGGGCGAGTGGTTCATGGACAACGGGATGGATGCGTTGATTGTCTTTGACGATTTGTCGAAGCACGCGGTGGCCTACCGGCAGGTGTCCCTGGTGCTGAAGCGGCCCTCAGGTCGTGAAGCCTATCCTGGCGACGTGTTTTACCTCCATAGTCGATTGCTCGAACGCGCAGCGCGCGTGGACGAAAAGTACGGCAACGGCTCGCTCACGGCCCTGCCCATCATTGAAACTCAGGCCGGCGACGTTTCCGCGTACATCCCCACTAACGTCATCTCCATCACCGACGGGCAGATTTTCTTGGAAACGGACCTGTTCTACCAGGGGATACGGCCGGCCATTTCCGTCGGCATTTCCGTTTCTCGCGTTGGCTCAGCGGCACAGGTCAAAGCCATGAAGCAGGTGGCCGGACAGCTCAAGGGCGACCTCGCACAGTATCGAGAACTGGCGGCATTCGCGCAATTCGGTTCTGAACTTGATGCGAAAACTCAGGCTCAGATCGACCGCGGCAAGCGCATCATGGAAATCTTCAAGCAGCCCCAATACAACCCTATTCCCGTTGAGGTCCAGGCAGCGGTGATCTGGGCGGTCCAAAATGGATACGTGGACGCTGTGCCCGTGGATCGGGTCAAACAGTACCAAGTCAGTCTGACGGAGTTCTTGATTACGCGCAAAGCCGAGCTGCTCCGAAAAATCGCCCAAGAGAAGGCGCTACGCCCGGCCTTGACCGCCGATTTGAAGACCGTAGTCGATCAATTCAAAGAGACCTGGAGATAAACATTTCGTAGCCATGCACAGCCTACACGACTTGCGCCGACGCATCAGATCCATCAGTAGCACCGCACAGATCACCAAGGCGATGCAGATGGTGGCGGCGTCCAAGATGCGCAAAGCGCAAGTGACTGTTCTTGCCGGACGTCCCTTCGCGCGGCTGTTATATCGTATTCAGCGTGAAGCTACGGCGCATGCCGTCGACTTCCGCCACCCGCTGCTCGAACTGCGCGAGGTCCAGAAACAGGCCGTCATTTTAATCGGCGCGGACAAGGGTTTATGCGGAGCCCTGAACAACAACCTGTTTCGCTTGGCGGCCCAGTTCGACCCCGCCTCTACAGTCTTCATCGCCGCCGGGAAAAAAGCAGCGCAGTTCGTCGTCCACACCGGGCGTCAGCTTGCCGCCGAGTTTGTCTATGGGGACGAGCCCAAATTTTCGGAAGCTCAGGCGATTGCTTCCTTTGCCCGTGACCTCTTCTTGAAACGGGAGGTGGATCAAGTACGGATTGTCGCTACAGAGTTTGTCAACACGCTCACGCAGCGCCCGATAGAGCTAGACTTTCTTCCGGTGGGCGAAATCAAAGGGTTGAAGATCCCAGGAGCGGACTCTGAAGAGAAGTCGCCCGCTGACTCTCGAGAAACTGTGTTTGAGCCAGATCCAGAGGCTGTTCTGGGCTATCTTCTTTCGCACTATCTCAACATTTACGTTTATCAGGTTCTGCTCAATTCCAAAGCCAGTGAACAAAGCGCTCGCATGGTGTCGATGAAGAACGCCACGGACAATGCCGATCACCTCATCAAACATTTGAACCTCGAATACAACAATCTGCGTCAGGGCAACATCACGAGGGAATTGCTGGAGATCGCCGGAGGCCAGTCCGAGTGAGGCAACATCATCCTAGAACGACTGAGGCAAGGTAAAGGTTATGAATCTAAACAAAGGAAAAATTCTTAAAGTCGTGGGCCCCGTGGTGGACGTCGAATTCTCCGAGACAATTCCCGCGATTTATAACGCGTTGACCGTTGAATGCACTGTTCAGGGGCAGCCCACCAAGCTGACGCTCGAAGTGCAACAGCACCTCGGGGACAAATCGGTCAGGACCATCTCGATGTCGGGCACCGAAGGCCTGAAACGTGGGTTCGAAGTGATCGATAGCGGCGGGCCAATATCCATGCCTGTGGGCGAAGGCGTTATGGGCCGCATCTTCAATGTAACCGGGGATCCCGTAGATGAGCGGGGACCGGTTAAGGCGGAAAAGTACTATCCGATTCATCGTCCGGCGCCACCGCTCGAGGACCAATCGACTTCTCCACAGTTGCTCGCCACCGGCATCAAGGTCATCGATTTGATCTGCCCTTTCTTGAAGGGTGGCAAAGTGGGGGCGTTTGGCGGCGCAGGGGTGGGCAAGACAGTCGTCATCATGGAACTGATTCACAATATCGCCAAGCTTCATGGCGGCGTGTCGGTCTTCGCGGGTGTCGGCGAGCGCACCAGGGAAGGGAACGACCTCTATCACGATATGTCTGAAGCGGGAGTCATCAAGCAGGACAACTTGGGTGAGTCCAAGATCGCCTTGGTTTATGGGCAGATGAACGAATCGCCGGGCGCACGCCTCCGGGTGGCCTTGTCGGGCCTCGCGATCACCGAGTATTTCCGCGACGAGAAGAACCAGGACGTGCTGCTGTTCATTGACAACATCTTCCGCTTTTCTCAGGCGGGATCCGAGGTGTCGGCTTTGCTCGGTCGCACCGCCAGCGCCGTCGGTTACCAGCCGACGCTCGCGGCAGAGATGGGTGCCCTCCAAGAACGCATTACCTCCACAAAAAAGGGCTCCATCACATCCTTTCAAGCCGTCTATGTTCCAGCGGATGATCTGACGGATCCGGCGCCGGCTACCACCTTCGCGCACTTGGACGCCACGATTGTTCTAGACCGCGCTATAGCCGAACTGGGCATCTATCCGGCGGTGGATCCCCTGGCTTCGACCTCGCGCTCGCTCGCGCCGGAAATCGTCGGCAAAGAGCATTACGAGGTAGCGCGCGGAGTGCAGAACGTGCTGCAGCGCTACAAGGATCTGCAGGACATCATTGCCATTCTGGGCATGGATGAGCTGTCACCGGAGGATAAACTCACGGTGTTACGAGCGCGCAAGATTCAGCGCTTTCTAAGCCAACCGTTCAGCGTAGCGCAGGTGTTCACCGGCCACGAGGGTAAGCAGGTGTCCTTGGCTGATACGATTCGTGGCTTCAAGGAGATCCTAGAGGGCAAACACGACGAGGTACCAGAAGGGAACTTCTATATGAAGGGCGCCATTCAGGAAATCAAATAGCGTTCAGCGTTAAAGGTTGGAAAGACTAACGCAACACAGGCTCGAACATGGCAAATACTATCAAATTGGAAATTGTGACACCGCACGCCACCGTTTACTCCGAAGACGTGGACATGGTCACGCTACCCGGCATAGAAGGCCAGATGGGGATTCTTCCCCACCACGTCCGGCTGATGACCCAATTGGTGCCGGGCGAAATGATTGTGCGCAAAAACGGGCAAGTTCGCTTTCTGGCCGTAGGCGAGGGACTTGTCGAAGTTACGACCGATCGCGTGGACATCGTGACAGACATGGCGATTGCGACCGAGAACATCGACGAAGCACGAGCCGAAGAAGCACGTCAGCGCGCAGCTGCACGCCTCCGCGAAAAGATCTCCTCCGCGGAAGTCGCATCTGTCAAGGCCGCTCTAGCTCGCTCGCTGGCACAATTGCGCGTAAAGCGCCGTCATCCTAGGTGATCGAACATGGCAACGGACAGCGGGCTGGCGAAGGTCTCCTCGACTGCACAACAAGCAAGCCCTTGGGATGCGGCGCTGGAAAAATTGCGGGATGGGATCCGGCTTTCATCGTGCGGAAAGTGGCGGTGGATAAGACGCGGTCTTCGCTGGAAAAGGCCTTGGCTAGCAAGCAGAAACTCGAGTCGCAGGCCCAATAACGTGAATCACCCGGGATCATGAACATAGCGTTCCCAGACCGCCGCACCATGAATGTACTGCTGACCACACTGCTATTCGCGGTGGCACTGGCCATCGTGTATGTCGCCCGCGCCGTCATTGTAATTTTTGCATTCGCGATTTTGTTCGCCTATCTCATTAATCCCATCGTTAGATTTCTGCAGCGTTATTCGTTGTTTTTCAAGAATCTGAGGGGACCGCATGTCGCGGAAGCCTACCTGGCGCTCCTGATTCTTGTGGGACTCCTTGTCCATGGCCTCGACCCGCAATTTGCGCCCCGGGTAGGGCGGCTGGTGAGGGAATGGCCGACGATGATGGAAAACGTTTATTCAGGCGATGTGGTCGTCGACATGGGACACCGGAATGGCTGGGATGAGGCTCCGTCTCTTCGCGCGAAAGCCTTTCTGCAACAACGCAGGGAAACTATCCGAGCTTTTGTGGAATCCATAAGGCAGTTCGCATCGGTTGCGTTTGGCGGAATCGTGCTGATTCCAATCCTCGGACTCTTTTTTCTAAGTGACGGCGAAAAGCTGACGAATGGAATCATTCAGCTCGTTTCGACCAAAGAAACATACGAGGATGTTCGGGCCTTGGCCGCCGACCTGAACGACATGCTGCGGCACTACATTCGGGCCAATGTCATCTTTGCCGTCCTGTCTCTCGTCTATTGCTCCGCCGCCATGCTCTTTTTGCGGTACCCGCACGCGACCGCCTTAGGGCTCTTGGCTGGTGTGCTCGAATTTATTCCCGTGGCCGGCTGGATCACGGCGCTGGCCACTATCGCGATGGTTGGACTCGCGAACCACTCCCACTGGATCTGGATGGCACTGCTGCTGGGCCTTTGGCGGATGATCATGGACTACGGAATCGCCCCGCGAGTCATGGGACACGAATTGGAGATCCATCCTCTGCTGGCCATCTTCACGGTCATGGTCGGAGGAGCGGTAGGCGGAATCGCGGGCATTTATCTCTCCGTGCCCATCGTCGCCGTCTTGCGCGTGGTTTGGTGCCGGTTCTCCTCGCGACAGGTGGAGAAGCCAGGCGAGACTCCGCACGCAAGGGTTCCCGATCGCGTGGCCAGCGGCTAGATTCGAATGGCGAAGTGCTTGGGAGCTAGGTTACTCGGCGAGAATATGATGCAAAGTCAACGCATCGCGATCCTTGGCCCTTTGGCCGTGGGCGGGGTCGCGGTCATATGCACGATTATGATTCACGCCTTACCGCTAAGCGCGACCGTCAACTTCGTTCGCCGCGAAAAACGACTGGGTCATGTAGGCACGAGTTTCTGGTTTGATACGGGGATTGTTGCGCGAGCCATCGTGTACGCGCTCGTGGCTCACTTGCTGGAGATGGGCTTGTGGGCCGTGTTGTTCGTGATCTGCGGTGAATTTGGGGATTTCGGAACCGCCTACTACCACTCGATGGTCAATTACACCTCTTTGGGCTACGGCGACGTGATTATGTCGCCTCCCTGGAAATTGCTGGGGCCGTTGGAAACGGCGAATGGAATGGTCCTGTTCGGGGTTTCGACCGCGCTGATTTTTGCGGTCATTCAACGGTTGATTCAGGCCAGATTTGTGGATCTGAAGGAGTGACAGATGAGCAGGAAATCCAGGAGGACATCCTATCTTAAAAAAACGGATACAAGCTGCCGCGCTCGTTGGACTGTGCAGTTCCTCCTGCCCGGAATACTCGCCTACTGGACCTACACCAATGAGCCCCCGATCCCTTCAAAAATCATTGGCGCGAATGACCAGCCTCTCTTCACAGGAGAAGATGTGCTGGCCGGCCGAGCAGTCTTTCGAAAGAATGGCCTCACGGAGTAGGCTCGATCTTCGGCCATGGCGCTTTCTTGGGCCGGACTTTACCCGCTGACTATCTCCATCGCGCCGCGTTGATCGCGAACAAACTCTATGGGTCTTCTTCCAAACTCCCCACGAAAGCACCATCGCCGACTTCAGAGCAAACCGGTATGACGCAACCTCGGGGGTCCTCAATTATTCAGCCGCGCAAACGGAAGCATTCGATCAGCTCGTGCTTCACCACGGTGAATTCTTCGCCACACCCGACACGCGAGACGGCTTGCGGCCCTCGGCCATCACGGATCCGCAGCAAATCAAGCAACTCACCGCCTTTTTCAGTTGGTCGGCGTCTTCTGCCTTGCGCCCCAATCTCAAATTACTGCTAAACGAACAGCAGATTCACTTTGCCGGGCACGCTAAGACTTGCACTAGGCGCATCCACTGTTTTGCGAGGAGCATGTTTTGCCAATCCGCTGTCAGTTGCTAGAGGTTTGACACGCCGGACTCCGGCAATCGGTTTGATTCTCAATCGTTTATGAATGGCGTCCGCGGTGCTGTGCATAACATCCGCTGGCCGTCTCGAGGTTGCATAAGCAGTCGCCTGCTGACCGAAACCGCGATCCGTTCCCAATTCCACTGAGGGAACACAAGGCCAGCCAAGTCCCAGCGTGAAAGGATTCCTGATCTTCCATGAGCACGACAACGGTTTCCCCCAGTTCTCTGGCGCTGCAAACGATCGAGCAGACCAGCATCAACACCATCCGTACACTCTCCATGGATGGCGTGCAGGCAGCCAACTCGGGGCATCCGGGAACTCCCATGGCCTTGGCGCCGGTGGCGTACTGCCTGTGGCAGCGGTTTCTTCGTTTCGATCCTCAGGACCCCGTCTGGCCGAACCGCGATCGCTTCGTGCTGTCGATTGGGCACGCGTCCATGTTGCTCTATTCCCTGTTGCACTTGACCGAAGTTCGCGCTGTCAGCAAAGACTACGAGACACTCGGCGAAGTATCAGTTCCGCTGGACGCCATCAAGTCCTTCCGTCAATTGGATAGCCGTTGTCCAGGACATCCGGAGTACCGCTGGACGTCAGGAGTGGAGACCACCACAGGACCGCTCGGCCAAGGCGTCGCCACCAGCGTAGGCATGGCCATTGCCCGGCAGTGGCTGGCCGCGCGTTACAACCGCCCAGGGTTCGAGGATCTTTTCGACTTCAACGTCTACGCGCTTTGCGGAGATGGCTGCATGATGGAAGGCATCTCCAGCGAAGCTGCCTCTCTTGCCGGACATCTGAAACTTTCGAATCTCTGCTGGATTTACGACAACAACCACATCACGATCGAAGGCAACACGGCCCTGGCCTTTACGGAGGACGTGGCCACTCGTTTTATCGGCTATGGCTGGAATGTGACGCGGGTCGGCGACGCAAACGACCTCGAGATGCTGGCGCGAGCGTTCCGCACTTTTCAGAACACCAAGGATCGCCCCACGCTCATCATTGTGGACAGCCACATCGGTTACGGCGCGCCTCACAAACAAGACACCAGCGGAGCGCACGGCGAACCTCTTGGCGAGGAGGAAGTCCAACTCGCCAAACGAAGCTACGGCTGGCCAGACGACAAAAAGTTCTACGTGCCGGAGGGCGTCTACGATCACTTCCGTCAAGGCATCGGAAAGCGCGGCCAGCAGTTACGCGATGCTTGGTTCGCGCGAATCGGCGAGTACCGCAAGCAGTATCCCGAGCTCGGCGAAGAACTCTTCCGCATGCAGCACCGCCAACTTCCAGAAGGTTGGGACCGCGAATTGCCGGAATTCCCAGCGGACCCGAAAGGTCTGGCAACTCGCGAGTCCTCGGCGAAAGTGCTGAACGCGGCCGCCAAGAACATTCCCTGGTTGATCGGAGGATCAGCAGACCTTGGACCCTCCACCAAGACTCGTATTACGCAAGAGGGCGCCGGCGACTTCTCGGCGGAGAATTATGCCGGCCGCAATTTTCATTTCGGAATCCGCGAACACGCCATGGGCGCCATACTAAATGGACTAAGTCTGGTGAAAGTCCGGCCGTTCGGTTCGGGATTTTTTATTTTCGTCGATTACATGCGGGGTTCCATGCGTTTGAGCGCCTTGATGGAGCTCCCCGTGATTTATGTGTTCACTCACGACTCCATCGGTGTTGGCGAGGACGGTCCCACCCACCAGCCTATTGAGCAGCTTGCGCACATGCGCTCCATGCCCGGCCTGATTGTGATCCGGCCCGCGGACGCGAATGAGGTGAGAGAAGCATGGAAAGTCATCCTACAACTGCATCATGAGCCGGCGGTGTTGGTGCTTACTCGCCAAGCCGTGCCGACCATCGACCGGACAAAGTATGGAGCGGCCTCGGGCCTGGCCCGCGGGGCCTACATTCTCGCGGATGCTCCGGGCGGCGACCCTGAGGTCATCCTTATCGGGACCGGCAGCGAGGTTGCCCTCTGTCTGGAGACCTACGAACAATTAACCAAGGAGGGTGTACGGGCACGCGTGGTCAGTATGCCGTCGTGGGAATTGTTTGATGATCAGGATAGGAATTACCGGGAATCTGTTCTGCCCCCACACGTGAAGGCACGCGTGTCAGTCGAGGAGGCATCCGATTTTGGCTGGAGCAAATACACCGGCTCCGAGGGGAACAACGTTTGTATCGAATCCTTTGGGGCCTCCGCGCCTCTTAAGCAGTTGTTGAAGAAGTTCGGATTTAGCACAGAAAGAATTGTGGCTGTGGCGAAGAGCCAGATTGCCCGGCACCAAGCTCGGGGCTGAACGGGAGCACGACATGAAAGTAGGCATAGGCGC
>Ga0137378_10004492_pt1 | contig 12040 bp, 13 predicted proteins | sample SagtaG_21_FD_104813 | JGI IMG/M metagenome (GOLD analysis project Ga0137378, IMG submission 104813) | Vadose zone soil microbial communities from Sagehorn Ranch, Mendocino, California, USA - Sage2_L_60_16 metaG | ecosystem: Environmental > Terrestrial > Soil > Vadose zone | place: USA... | reverse complement strand
GCGGCGAACTCGGCGGCGCGCTGCTCCTCACCGGACTCCTCGCGGTCGGATTCGCCACCCAGAACATCGGCCTGGTGCACACGACCCCGGCACGATCGGCATTCATCGTGGCGATCTCCTCGGTGCTCGCGCCTCCGATCGGCTTCGTCGCACTCGGCCAGCGCACCCGCTGGCTCACGGTCGGCGCGCTCTGTCTCGCCGGCGGGGGGACCTACCTGCTGACGGCGCCGGACGCGGGCGGGCTCAACCGCGGCGACCTCTGGACCCTCGTGACCGCCGTCGTGTTCGGCGCGCAGATCGTGGCCGTCCGCGAGCTCGCCGTCCGGTACGACGCGAGGCGACTCGTGTGGCTGCAGACGGCGGGCACCGCCCTGGCCGTGGGTCTCGCGACTCTGCTTCTCGAGAGCCCTCGGCTCCGCTGGACGCCGGCGTTCGTCACGCTGCTTGCCTACTGCGCCGTGTTCCCGACCGCGGTCGCGCTGCTCTGGCAGATGCGCGCCCAGCGGTACATGTCCTCGGCACGCGCGGCGCTGATCTTCTGCTTCGAGCCGCTGTTCGCCGCGCTCACGTCGTGGCTCGTCATGGGGGAGCGCCTGGCCGGCACCCAATGGGTTGGGGGCGCGTTGATCCTTCTAGGCATGATCGGCGCATCCGCCCCCGGCGTGCAGGACCGGATCCGCTCCGCACCTCTCCGGTGAGGCCTGCGCTCGGACCCGGGCCACCCTGGACGATACGTGGTCGCGTGTGCATGATTGTAGCTGCACATCGTGCACACGCGCTCGCGCGACGTTCGTATCACACAGGGGGCCTGGGACGCGATCATCGGAGGTCTAGAGGGAGGGACCGCACGCCCTACCCTCGACGGTGGTCCGATCCCAGGCCGTCTGCGTCGTGTCGCCTCACGACCGTCCCGGCTCCCCTGGTAGTACCTTTCAACTAGATTACCTTAGCTCTGGTGCCGAGGGCGTCGGCAGGCCGGCAGCTACGGGCTCCCGATGCCTTAGCCAGCATAGTTGGACCGGCACTAGCGATATTTGTCCCGCGCCCATTCCCGAGTAGCTCAGTTGGTAGAGCAGCCGGCTGTTAACCGGCGGGTCGCAGGTTCGAGTCCTGCCTCGGGAGCTCGGTAGGTCCCCCTGCCCCAACGAGTTCCAATCCGGGCTCCGCAGTGGGCCCCGGCTCCGGTACGGTCTGAGGACGGTCGGGACGGTCCCGGTCCATCACTGACGCGGCTTCCTTGAGGTAGTCAGGGCGCACCTGGACGTATTCGCGCGCCCGCCGGATGTCAGTATCCCGGATGTACCCCATCGCGAGCTTCAGATTGCCGGTGGACCTCACCTCATCGCCCGCCACCGCCACGCCCTATGAGCCGCAGTTATTGCGCACGCTGAGCGCCGCGGCCATGGGACGATGGTCGATACCGTCTTGCAGCCGTGCGTGTCCTGCCGGCGAGGCAGGCAAGGAACGAGTCAGTGAGATCCAGTTTGTTACCGGGGCGCATGGCGAACTCGTACAGCCCGAAGCCCCACATAGCAGCGAGGATGAGCCGCGACCGCTCCATCGCCCCGTGGCCGCCGAGAGCTGTTGCCAACGTCTCCTGCAAGCTGAGTGTCCACCGCACGAGGATGGCGCGCAGCTCCCGGTCGTGGTCGGCCTCCACGATCAGCCCGGTGAACATCCTCATGTGCTCACGGGCGGCGATGTCTCGTGCAAGCCGCCGGAGCACCGGGCGGAGGTCGCGCTCCTCGGCCGACTCGAACACGCCGCGGAGGGCCAGAGCCATGGCTCCGATCACGTGCTGCGCGAGTGCGTCGACCAGGTCGCGTCGCTTGGGGAAGTAGTAGGTGACATGCGATTGTCGCACCTTCGCCCGGCGAGCGACCCGTACCTGAGACCAACCCTGGATTCCCTCTTCGTGCAAAAGTGCGACGGCCGCGGCGAGGATGCGCTCCCGCACGCTCGCTGCATCATATCGCCTCACCGCTCGCCGGTGCTGAGTCATGTCGCCTCCAGCGCGCGCTGCGCCACACCGTCGCGGCCGAGCAGCACGAAGCCGAGCGCGTAGGGCACCGCGCCCGAGATCTCGAGCGTCTGGATGAGGGGAGAGTGCGGGCCGAGTGCGAAGATGCAGAAGCCCCCGAGTACATACAGGACGGCGCCGACCCCGAGCAGGAGTCCGGGCCACTTGACGCCAGCGCCCACGAGCAGCCTGGCCAACAGCACATATCCGATGGGAAAGAGAACTAGCGCCGGCAGGATGATCATGGCGACTCCGGGCTCGAGATCCGCGGCGGTGTGAACCAGTGCCGGTGCGTACCTCGCTACGGCGGGATTCCGGCTCCCGTCAATGGCGATGAGCCCGAACCAGAGCAGCGTCCCGACCAGGGCGCTGAAGAACGCCGACATGCCCCGACGGCCGAACCGTGGGACGGCGGCCGCATACACGCTGACGAGACAGACAGCTTGAAGGAGGAGACTAAAGGCCTGCAGCGCGTGTGTGATCCCGTACATCGCGCCGGCGGTGTGCACGCCGATCCCGTCGCGTGCCGGGTGAAGCACGACACCCACGAGAAACAGCGGGCCGCCCACGAACGCCGTAACCCGCGCCACGCTCAACAGGTACGGCGACACGTCATCGGCCGCGCGCTCGTCCCGGATCCTAGCCGTGATCGTCATAAGGCACTCCTCAGAAGTTGGGTTTGTAGACCATCGCCCATACGGCCGACACCAGGAGCAGCACGTTGAGCAGGGCCACGGCGGCTGCCCGTCGGCGCAGCGCGCTCTGACGAGCGGAGTCCAGCTCCGGACGGGCCCGGAGTCCCTCGAGTTGACGTTCGAACCGAGACAGGAAGATCAGCGTCAGGAGAACGTAGCCGAGCGACACCCCCAGCCCCCATCCTGCCCAGTGATCCACGTGTCGGCGCATCGCGACCATCGAGAGCCCCGCAACGACCGTGAGCATCATGGCGGGTCGGGCCACCGTTGGCTTGACGAGTCGATTCAGCTGGAGCACCAGCCCATCGGCCTCGAGGCCGGACCCGCGCGCCGCGCGGACCCTCACAACCGTCATGACCACGGCCGCACCGACCCATACCATCGCAGCCAGCACGTGCAGGAAGAGCAAAAGCGGGTAGGGAATCATGAACTCGAACCTCCATGTTTGGTATATATACCAAAGCATATTGGTAATTGTACCAACAACCCACATGAGGCGCAAGAGCCCCAGGGGTCCGGGCTTCCAGACATTGACGGAGAACCAACCCGCGGTAACTACGGCGGTAACGACGCGCCCGACGCTGGCTGGCGCTTGCCGACCCACGACCCGCGTAAGTGCCTGAAACGACAAGGCCAGCGTCAGTGATCGCTGGCCGTTGCTGCCTCCGGAGCCGAAGGTCCCGCGTTCGAATCGCGGCTAGCGCACCGGCGGCGCATATCTCACGCGTCACGCTCTTTTTCGCCGGGTACGGTGTGGGTACGGTCGGTCGGGGGCGATTCGGGCGCGTTTCGGGATTTTCGTCTGGATTTCCTGCTGGCCAACCGCTTAGTTTTCTGTTCGCGAGCACGCGGACGGCCCTGTTCTTTGTCAACGGGTCGCAGGTTCGAGTCCTGCCTCGGGAGCTCTGTAGGTCCACCTGCCGCAACGAGTTCCGGCCCGGGCTCGGAAGCGGCCCCCGCCTCCGGTACGGTCTCGGTACGGCTCGGACAGATCCCGGTCCCACGTGAATCGCCCGGCCTAAGTACGCCCCCGCTCGACGTTCCGCATCAGGGCGGGGCATGCGGCGGCAGGTTCACAACCTGGCTCGGTTGAGCAGCGCCTTCACTCCATCCTGGATATGCGGCGCCGGCGGGGGGCTGGTGGCATCGCGCGTGATGCGGCCGGGGAAAGTCGATGAAGAGAGCATTGCGACTCTGGTGCTCGATGAACGGGGCGCGCGGTGCTGGGCAGCAGTGCCAATCCCGCGGGCTGAGCAGTATCAAAATGAATAGGTGACAGTTTGTTTATGACAGGAGCAGGACATCGAGCCGGTTGGCGAAGCAAGCCATAGGAAGCACGCTGCGGCGTTGACAGTTTTCTGACAATCCCTCCCTGCCCCACCGGGCGGCAAAGGCCTTAGAATCGCAGCAGGAGTCCCAGTGGTTCCGCTGCCATCTCCGCGCGATCGGCGTCCCCCGGTGACGCCCGTGATGGCGTTGCTGCTCGCAACGCTGGGGCTGACCGGCGTGCTCACGTACCAGGCCGTGGACGCGGCCGCTTCCCACCGCCGTACCGCCGAGCGAGCGCTGCGGGATCATGCGACGTTCGCAGCCTGGGTGTACACGCGGCGCACCCGAGAAGAGATCAGGTGGAGCCTGTTCAGTGCGCTCAAACCGCTGGCGCAGCATACGCCCGAGAAGCCCGACGCGCTCCCGACCGCGCAGCAACTGGAAAATAGCATCCGCGCGCTGAGCGAGTGCGACTGTCCCGCGGCGAAGCTGGTCCACGCCTACTTCGCCATCGATCTCAAACATGGGCACGCCATCTGGCGGGGCAAAAAACCGGATCAGCCGACGCAGCTGTGGGTCAGCGACACGGTACGGGCGCACGGGCCGGCGCTCTACGGTGCGCGCTGGGACTTTGCGTTGATCCTGGGCACAGCAAGGGCCACGCCCGCCATCGCCTACATTCTGCGGCGCGACGTCAAAGGTGAACCCCGTGTCGCTGCGGGAGCGGTGCTCGACACCGCGCTCCTGAGTCAAGCTCTCGACTCGCCCTACCAGAATCTCGAGCTGCTGCCCAGCACGCTCACGGGCGAGACCAGCAACGCGTCGGTGCTCCACGTCGCGGTGACCCTACCCTCCGGGGACGTGCTCTACTCGGGCGGCAACCCGTATCCGGAGACGGTCACGGCCAGCGACACCCTGGGCGTCCAGCTGGGACACCTCTCGGTGGACGTCACTCTCAACCCCGGCCTCGCTCAGCGCCTGGTCATTGGTGGCCTCCCGCGCTCGCGCATGCCGTTGTTGCTAGGCCTGCTGGGGCTGACCGCCGGCCTTGTGGCCGTGACGCTTCGGCAGCTGCGCAAGGAACAAGAGCTGACCCGGTTGCGCTCGGACTTCGTGTCCGGCGTGTCGCACGAGCTGCGCACGCCGCTGGCCCAGGTCCGGATGTTTACCGAGACCCTGGCTCTGGAGCGGGTGCGCTCGCCCGACGAGGCGCGGCGCGCATTGGACATCATCCTCCGCGAATCGGAGCGGCTGAGTCACCTGGTGGACAATGTGCTCCAGTTCTCCCGCGCGGAACGCGGCACCGTCCGGCTGGCGCCCGAGCCCGCGCGCCTGGACGCGCTGCTTAAGGACGTGGTGGATTGCTTCCAGCCGTTGGCCGAGGCGCGCCAGGTCACCGTGCGTCTCTCGTCGCCCGGGGCCATCACCGCCGCGGTGGACGGAGCGGCGGTGCGGCAGATCGTGCTCAACCTGCTGGACAACGCCGTAAAGTACGGTCCTTCCGGACAGTCGGTGTACGTCAACCTGGGTGTCGAGAACGGCTCAGCTGTGATCACCGTGGAAGACCAGGGACCCGGAATACCCGCTGGTGCGCGCGAGAAGGTGTGGCAGCCTTACTGGCGGCTGCCGCGCGAGCGTGAGTCGGCGGTGGGCGGGAGCGGGATCGGCCTGGCGGTGGTGAAGGAGTTGGTCACGGCGCACGGCGGCTCGGTGTCCGTGACGGACGGCGCCGCCGGTGGCGCCCGCTTCGAGGTGCGCTTGCCGACGGCACCGGCGACCGCGTGAGTCCGCCCATGCCCCGGATCCTGATCGTGGAAGACAATACCGACCTAGCCTACGGGCTTCGCAACAACCTGGAGATCGAAGGCTACCAGGTAAACGTCGCCGAGGACGGCCCGCAGGGTCTGGACGAAGCGCAACGCCGGCCGCCCGACTTGATGATCCTCGACCTCATGCTCCCCGGCACCGACGGCTTTCGGGTCCTGAAGACGCTGCGAGACGCCGGCGCCCGCTTCCCCGTGCTCATTCTCACGGCGCGGGGCGAGGAGTCGGACAAGGTCCGGGGTCTCAAGCTCGGCGCCGACGATTACGTCACCAAGCCGTTCGGCGTGCTCGAGCTGCTGGCGCGGGTGGAAGCCCTGCTCCGCCGCGCGCAGCCGGCCGACCCGGCCGAGCTGCGCGAAGTGTTCGGCTTCGGCGAGGTGGTCGTGGATACCGCCACGCGTTCGGTTACCAGGGCGGGCTGCGAGGTGGCGCTCACGCCCAAGGAGTACGACCTACTCGTGGCGCTGATCCGCCGCAAAGGCGCCGTCGCGTCGCGGGTCGAATTGATGAAGCAGGTGTGGGGCTACAGCGCGGCGGTCCTCTCGCGCACCGTGGACACGCACGTCGCGGAGCTGCGCCGTAAGCTGGAAAACGGCTCGTCCGAGCCCAAGCACATACTCACCGTTCGCACCATCGGCTACCGGTTACAGACCTAAAAGACCTCGGCATCAGACCCGGGATCGCCCCCTGAAGCGCGCGCGGCGCGGCGCACGTCACGGGTTCAGTTGGGTCCTAGACGGTGATGCCGGTCAAGGTGGCGTGCATGCGGCGTGGATACCCTTTAACGATTCGCTGACATAACGCCCACCCGATTCCCACGTCCCGCAGATGCAATCGCAACCACCTAGCCGCGGTCCGGGCCTAACGTGATGAGTCCGATCGCTCCCACCCGAACATGGGAGGACTCATGCGATTGCTGTTCACAGCTTGCTGCGGCGGCTGGCTTGCCGTGATGCTCCTCGCTGGCTGCGCGCCAACGGGACCGCCGCGAACGCAGGCTCCCGCGCCGGAAGACGAGGTCTCCGTTGGCTACGGCACCCAGACAAAGGGACGCGTCACCGGTGCGGTTACCTCGAGTTCGCCGACCGACGCCGATGCGCGCGTGCTGCGGCTCGTCGATGTGCTGGAAGCTCGCGTTCCTAGTCTCGAAGTCATTCGCCTGCCCGGCGAGACCTATAGCCTGCGGATCCGAGGCGCACGCAGCAGCGGACGGAATCCCACGGACGACGAACCCCTGCTCGTGATCGACGACCTGCCGGTCCCCCGCGGATCGCTCAGTGCCACATTCGCTGGCCTCGCGGTGCGAGACGTCGCGCGGATCGATGTCCTGAAGGACGCCGCGGCGACGAGTGTCTACGGCTTCCGCGGCGCCGGCGGGGTGATCATCATCACGACCAAGCGGGGCCCGTAGCCTGAAGGGCGTCAGGTCGTCGAACCGGCCGCTAGTTTGGATACTGGAAATCTAGTCACGATGGTGCCCGACCCTATCGCCTCCAAGCACGTCCTTCCGCGGCTCGACGTCGGTCGAAACGCGTGCGACTCCCGGCACGTTCTGATCCTGGGCGTCGGAGCGAGTCACACTGCGAGCGCCCGAGCGGCGGCTAGCGCCGGTGCGTGCGTAAGGGAATAATGATTGTGTACGGTGGGTGAGTCGCCCGCGGGCCATTTCCAGACCGTTAGGCAGCGTGCATCGCAGCACGCGCTCAGAACTCGGATAATGCAAAGAGCCTCCGTTCCCCCCGCCCTGACTTTGATCGTTGCCTCTCTTTCGGCCGGGACGGCCCCGCTGAGCCCACAAGGACCGGGGAGCGTTCAGAATCCCGGCGGACTGCAGCTGCTAGTGGCAGAACAGAATGCGGAACCGACCCTTCGAATCGTCCTGCCGGGCCACCCTGAATCAGATCGCTCGATCGAGGTACTCTTCCCCGAACACGTCACGGGGATGCGCCACGGGAGCAACACCGCGGAACACCTCTACCTGTTTCGACCTGGACAACAAGGCCAGCGACCGGCTTGGCGGCGAATTGGGAAAACCCTAGAGTACGAAAGGGACCTCCCCGGGGCTGTACACATGCTCGCCCGGGCCACGCTGGAAGATGACGGCGTCCGTTTTCACTATGAGTTTCACAACCAATCGGACGTCCCCTATAACATGATCTACGCGGTGACTGATCCCCGGCTTACCTCGATGTTTCGCGACGTGCGTCTCGAGCGGACGTACGTCCACCACAGGGACGGCTTCGATTTGCTCGCCTCGGAGACCCCCAGCCGACTCAGCATAGCCCTGAGTCAATGGCTCCCGTCCAGGTATTTGGCCTCCTTCACTTGGCCCGTGCCTGCGCAGCTAGTCGAGCGCCGAGCCGACGGGATCACCTATTACAACAAGTCGCGGTCGGTGGATCAACCCCTCATCGCCACACTCTCAACGGATCGCCGATGGGTGGTCGCCAGTTTCGCACGCGAGACGGGCAACGTATGGAGCAATCCTGAGCTGACGTGCCAACACGTCGACCCTCAGGCCCCACTGGCCGCGCGAGGAGAGGCGGTCTTGGAGGTCAAGATCCTGGTTTTCCCTGGATCACTGGAAGACGTTCTACAGAGGGTCGTGCAAGAGCGCCGCTCACTGAGATAGATGAGCGTGCGGCCTTACGCGGCGTGATATAAGTTCTTGGTGGCGATGGCGATGGGCGGGTCCATGAATCGTAGGCGCTTCATCCAAAGCGCCTTGGCCGCGTCGGCCATTTCTGCGCTTCGCCTTCCCGATATACGTGGCGGGCGCCCGGTTTCGGCTCCCAAGAAGGTCCTGGTTCTTGGCGGCACCAACTTCCTCGGACCCGCCGTGGTCGAAGGTGCTGTCGTCGCCGGACACACTGTCACGTTGTTCAACTGTGGGATCACCAACCCAGAACTCTTCCCGCGGCTGGAGAAGCTGCGCGGCTTCCGCAGTTCGACAGCCTCGGAGGAGAACTGCGCGGCGCTTGGATCGCGCACATGGGACGCGGTCATCGACGTGTGGCCGTCGGACACGGCGCTCGCGGAATCGGCCGCGACGCTGCTCCGCGATCGCGTCTCCCACTACCTCCACGTGTCGTCTATCGCGGCGTACGACTCTCTAGGCTTAAACTGGGCGTCTGAAAGCGATTGGGGCGCTGAGGGTTGGGAAGCTCCCGAGGCAGGACTCGAATCGAGCATCACACCGCCGCGGGTTCGCGCCGGCTCGCGGCCGAGCCGCGCAGCCGCTCGGCGTCGCGCAAGGGCGGCTCGCCGAAGAGCCTCCTGTACTCCCGGCTGAAGTGCGACGCATCATCGTAGCCCACCCGGTATCCGGCGGTCGCGGCGTCGACATCGCCGGCGAGGAGGAGCCGCCGGGCCTCCTGCAGCCGGAACTGCTTCTGAAACTGCAACGGGCTCATCCCGGTGGCTGCCTTGAAGTGGTGGTGCAAGCCTGAAACGCTCATCCCTAGTTGCCGGGCGAGGCCGGCGATACGGAGCGGCTTGTTGTGATTCGTGCGGAGAAGCTCGATCGCCTTGGCGATCCGATGCGCGCGGCCGCCGCTGACGGCGATCTGACGAAGCCGACCCCCCTGCTCTCCGAGACAAAGCCGATAGATGATCTCGCGGGCGACGAGCGGCGCAAGCACGCCGCAGTCGCCCGGCGAATCAAGGAGGCGGACTACCCGGACCACCGCATCGAACAGGCTTGCGTCGAGCCGGCTCACGGCCATCACCTTGATCGCGTCATCCATCCCCGAGGCGTGGAGCCCAGCCTCGATCAGGACCTCCGTAACGACGGCGGGGTCGAGCACAAGGCGCACGGCGAGGTACGGTTGCTCCTTCGACGCCTCGACGATGTGGCCCGCCACGGGCAGCTCGGCCGAGACGAGCAGGTAGTGGGAAGCGTCATAGCGGTACCGCTCCTTGCCGAGGAGCACCTCCTTACTTCCCTGGGCGATGACGCAGAAGGACGGCTCGGTGACGCCGTAGCGCGGCCCCGTTGGTGAAGAGAAGCGGTACAGGAAGAGACCAGGAGCCGCCTCGACGGTGCTGTCCTCCGCGACATGACGCGCGATCCGTTCAGCGAGCTCGTCTCGGCTCATTCGCATGCGTTCGACGCCGTGCTGACGTTGAGGCTTCGTCTCCACCGATGATCCTCCGGTCGCCTGGTTCGACATCCAGAGTCTCCGGAATTGTATCACCCCCTCGCACAATCGACGAGCGAGGCTTGCAGAATTGTACAATGACTGAGCACGATCGTCATATCAGTTGTCGCCTCAGCTCGGTAGAGTCTTGGGGTGCAGACACGGACACTCGGTACCAGCAACCTCGTCGTTTCTGCCGTCGGCTACGGCTGCATGGGCCTCGAAGGTGTCTACGGGCCGGGGGCCGGTCGGCAGGAAGGCATGACGATCATTCGCGCGGCCGTCGAGCGGGGCGTGACGCTCTTCGACACCGCCGAAGCGTACGGCCCGTTCACGAACGAAGAGCTCGTCGGCGAGGCGCTGCACCCAGTGCGCGACCGGGTGGTCATCGCCACCAAGTTCGGCTTCGGCGTCAACCCGGACGGCACGCGCTACGGCCTCGACTCGAGGGCCGAGCACATCCGTGACGTGACCGAGGCTTCGCTCCGTCGACTCAAGGTCGAGATGATCGACCTGCTCTACCAGCACCGCGTTGATCGGAAGGTCTCCATCGAGGACGTCGCCGGCACGGTGCAGGAGCTGATCACGCAGGGCAAGGTGCGGTACTTCGGTCTCTCGGAGGCAAGCGCGCAAACCATCCGCCGCGCCCACGCGGTGCAACCAGTGGCCGCCGTTCAGAGCGAATACTCGCTGTGGACGCGCGACCCGGAGCGCAACGGCGTGCTGGCGACGTGCGAGGAGCTTGGCATCGGCTTCGTTCCTTTCAGTCCGTTGGGCGCTGGCTTTCTCACCGGAACGATCGACACGAGGACGACGCTCGACCCGAAAGACTTTCGCAGCATATCGCCGCGCTTCGCCCCGGACGCCCGTGCGGCAAACATGGCAATGGTCGACCTCGTGAAGCGTGTCGCGGAGCGTAAAGGTGCGACGCCGGCGCAGATCGCGCTCGCGTGGCTGCTCGCGCAGAAGCCTTGGATTGTCCCGATTCCGGGCACAAAGAAACTGTCGCGCCTCGAGGAGAACCTTGGCGCCGTGAACGTGCCGCTGACGCCTGGCGACCTGCGCGACATCGAGGAGGGCACGTCCAGGATCCACGTGACGGGAGAGCGGCTGCCCGAGGCCGTGCTGAAGTTCACTAACGGCTGAGGGTTTATCTACTGTTCCGAGTTTCTTCACAAAAAGGGCTGGACCGAAATGAACCGGATCATCGTCACGCTCGTCGCCCTCTTCCTGGTCTACTCGGCGCCGGCAACGGCGCAGAATCCCGCCACACCGAGGGGCGCGAATGCCGAACAGGAAATACTGGATCTCTCGAAGACAAAGTGGCGCTGGATGTCAGAGCGCAAAGTCGATTCACTGGCTGCTCTGTTCGATGACCAGGCCGTCTTCGTCCACATGGGCGGAACCATGTCTAGGAGCCAGGAACTCGAGGTCATCAGAAGCGGAGGAATTCAATACAAGCACGCGGAGATTTTCGAAACGTCGGTGCGGTTCATCGGTACGACTGCCATTCTGTTGAACAGGATTCGCCTGGATGCCGTGGTCGGCGGCAACGAGGTCACCAATCCTTTCATGGTGACGGAGGTGTATGTGCAGCAGAACGGGACGTGGAAGTTGGGCTCGCTCTCGTTCACCAGGCTCTCGACGCAATAGTCAACGGTAGCCGTTGAGGCACGCGGCACGTGAGATCCTCGGTTCTTTACCGCGCCTTCCGATGTGCTGCAACACGGGGCGCAACCGAAGAAGCCCCGCAGCGAAAGTCGCTTCAGGGCTTGATCTTCCCGAGCACGGGGTGGCTGGCGGGGTGGCTGGCGCTGGACGGGAAGGGGTTCGTCAAGACGGGCGCCGCGTTGACCGTGGATGAGCTGGTCGCCGCCAAATGGCCCCTGCGCCGACAGCCCTATCTCCTGGAAACGAGCATCCCCGGCGTGCTCGCGGTCGGCGATGTGCGCAGCGGCAGCACCAAGCGGGTCGCCTCGGCCGTGGGCGAGGGCTCGATCGCGATCGCCGCGCTGCACCAGGTGCTGGCCGAATAGTCGCCGCTTAACGATGCGCTGAGGCAGGCGACGCGAGCGCACGCTCGGTCGCATCAG
>Ga0137378_10004484_pt1 | contig 12052 bp, 11 predicted proteins | sample SagtaG_21_FD_104813 | JGI IMG/M metagenome (GOLD analysis project Ga0137378, IMG submission 104813) | Vadose zone soil microbial communities from Sagehorn Ranch, Mendocino, California, USA - Sage2_L_60_16 metaG | ecosystem: Environmental > Terrestrial > Soil > Vadose zone | place: USA... | reverse complement strand
AGTTTGAGTACATCGTCATTAACCAGAAGCCAACAATCAGGATGGTGTCAAAGAATTGAGTCTGTTGTTGGGGGGCACGTTGAACGAGATTGATACGTTGCGATGCCGGCGATACTCGTTCGTCATCTTTTTCGCTGTGCTCCTCATGTACCTTGTCCTCCCGACAAAGAATTATTACTGGGATGGTATTAGCCTTTCGTACGACGTCGAACATGCGGAATCTCGGCCGCTGCTTCACCAAAATCACCTGCTCTATGGGCCATTAGCACATGTCGCGTGGCACACGAACCACGCACTATTTCCTGGGGTTCAGGCGCTCGGTCTGCTGCAAGTCATCAACGCGTTTTTTGGGGCTGCAACGGTCGCAGTGTTTTATCGAGCACTTCTCTATATCTTCGATTCGTCATACCTGGCCACGTGCCTCTCTCTGGTCTTAGCATTCTCGGCAACGTGGTGGAAATTCTCAACGGATGTAGACAGCTATGTCCCAAGCATCTTTTTCCTTGTTCTCGGACTGCTGCTCGTATCGCCCGGAAGGAATGCTAAACCTATCGCTCTAGGCTGTATTCACGCGTGTGGCATGCTCCTTCATCAACTGGCAGCGCTCTTTGCCCCTGTCCTGATACTTGCACTCTGGCAGCAAAAAGCGAATCAGACATCACTGCAAAAAGTTGCTGCGATCGCTCGGTATGCCATCACGGCCTCGATCATTACGGTTGCCATGTATTCGGCTGCTTTTGTCGCGCATTTCGGAACATTTCATCTCCCGTCACTGTTACGGTGGGTCACCTCACATTCGCAGGACGTATCGTTCTCTTTCGCCATTGGGGAGAACCTGGTTACGTCCGTTGTTGGGCATATAAAACTGGTTCTAGGTGGGCGCGTGCCACTGATCCGCGCGGTGTGGAATCCGTTTCTTGCACTGACGACCGCGAGCCTGATCGCACTCGCCACACTTCTGATCCTTCGTTTGAGAAGCGGCGGCAAACTCAATGTGGGGAATGGATACTCCCATGCAACTTGGATGGCGAGCATCTGGATCGGAATTTACTTTGCGTTTCTGCTGGTCTGGCTGCCGCGCAATACGTTTTATCGACTCTTCTATCTACCCGGCCTGCTCATACTCCTTGGGACATTCATAGCGGGGACGCGCAAGCGTCACTATCGTCTGGCGCTTGCTGTTGCCGCATTGTTTTTCTGGAACCTTGGTTTTCACATTTATCCGTACGCGCAACCCGCAGCAAATCCAACGCTGCAAAACGCACAGGCACTGCAAACGATCTGGTCGCCCGGAACCATCGTGTATTGGGATGTGTATGCCGCCGATAACCGGACGATTCAGTATTTCAATCCGCAGGTGAAATGGAAGGAGTTGTGGGGCCGTGCGTGGGTCGGTGACATTCAGCAAACAATGGATGCCGCGTCCGCAGCGGGAAAGGGCCTCTGGTTCGATCTACCCGCGCTCGAACGGTTCGCTGCGGAAGACCATGAGTTCCAGGCATGGTTGGCGACGAACTGCCAACTTGGTTCGAAGTACGAGTTCACTAATGGGAACCATCGAACGGGATTCGTTCAGCTGATACCCAAAAATCTGAGCCGCGAAGTGCGCGAATGACGCGAATGGGCCGCACAGAATTCCTGTCGTTACCAACGGGATTAATGGCGTGCGGCCCATTCGCGTCATTCGCGCACTTCGCGGCTAAAACCTTCGCAAAAATCGAAGAGAACGTCGGCTTTGACGCATACTGGAGTAGCATGTAAACTGCGTCGAGCGGGAGGCTAACGTGACCATTTCTCGGTCGATTTGGGCTGTTGTCGTCCTTCTTTCGGCCTTCGTTCCACTCTCCGCGCAATGGCTGCACTATCCCACTCCTGGGATTCCGCGAACGCCGGACGGAAAACCGAACCTCTCGGCCCCGGTGCCGAAGACCCCGGATGGCAAGCCGGATCTGTCCGGAATCTGGAGGGCCACCGACGGCAAATATTTCCAAGACCTCGGCGCTGGTGGAGTGGATATTCCCATGCTGCCGTGGGCGAAAGCGCTCTACGAGGAGCGCAAGAAAAACCTGCAGAAAGGTCATCCATCTGAGCGTTGTCTCGGGCACGGCGTGACGGATTTCGACACGCATGCCACGCCCCGCAGGATTATCCAGACTCCCGGAGTCATTGCGATTCTCTTCGAGTCGTATCACCAGTACCGCCAGATCTTATTGGATGGCCGACCTCTCCCCAAAATCGGCCAGCCTGCCTATATGGGTTACTCGGTCGGCAGGTGGGAGGGCGACACGCTGGTTGTCGAAACCACCGGCCTTAATGATAAGGGGTGGTTGGACATGAACGGGCACCCCCAAACCGAAGCCACGCACATCACGGAACGCTTCCGGCGCCGCAACTTTGGACACATCGATCTGGAAGTTACCATCGACGACCCGGCGGCCTATACCCGGCCTTGGACGGTCGCCCTGGCAGGCTTGGATTTTTTTCCAGACGAGGACTTGATCGAAGCGATCTGCGAAAACGAAAAAGACTTGCCGCACGTGGTTGGCAAGTAGCAGGGGTGCCAATTCTTTGCGGCGGATGCTGGGCGTGTCGGATTCTGCGGAAGTCGAATTATGGTGTCAAATTATTGTTTTGGATTATTGTTGACAGAAAAACACAGAGAGGCATATAAACGGTGCAATTACCATTGTCCAAAATTAACGCCCTTCAGGAGGGATAATGAAACCCGCGAAGTTGGTTCTAGTGGCCACGATGGTTTTCTGTCTGACTCTCGTCGTGACAGCACAGCTACCCCAAAAAGGCCAGCCGCCGGCAGGCCAGCAGCAAGTGGATCAGGATCGTATTGAAGCAGCGCATAGCGAATTGTTGACCGGGAAGGATAAGGCCGCAGAGGCCAGCCGGCTAACCGAAGCCGTGGCTTCAGCCTTGCCGGGCGCCGGGGCTTCATCGGCGCCGATACCTCGAAAGAATTTCGTCGATGAACATATCCTTGGACGCATCGAGCGCGACAACATTCCCCATGCACCGCTCGCGGGTGATGAGGAGTTTTTGCGAAGGGCGTATGTGGATGCCGTCGGCTTTTTGCCCACGCCCGAAAAGATCCGCTCATTCGTCGCCGACACCGATCCGAATAAGCGCGATAAGCTGATCGACTCTCTGATCGGCACGGAGGAATTCGCCGACCAGTGGGCCTATCACTATGGCGAACTCTTCAGAACACGAGCCGCGTCTTTCCATTATTGGACCAAACAATGGCTCAAAGTGGACCGGCCGTATAACGACGTGTTCGCGGACATGATGACGCCCACCACCAAGAATTCGAGGGGTCTGCCGACAGCCATGACCATTTATGATCCAGTCGGCCAAACTGCGGCCCGCGATGGGGCGTTTACCGATCGCAACAATTACAGGGGTCTGAACCGTCTGGACTGGATTGACGGGATGACGACCGAGATCGGGCGCGTGTTCCTGGGCGTGAGCATCGAGTGCTTCTCTTGTCATAACGGCGCCGGCCATACCGACAGCTTCAATATGTTCCTCGGCAGCAAGAAGAGGACCGACTTCTGGCAGCAGGCGGCGTTCTTTGGAAGGATGAGGAGCATCGGAAGCAGCGACGGCAGCGGCCGCAACTTTTATGGCGAGCAAGCCCAAGTGGACGACCTCGCTCCCGGATATAACACAGGAGACGACTGGCCGTACTATACTCCTGCGGAGGGTCGTTTCCCGCGCGATGGCAAGACCTACGAACCTGCGTTTATCCTGACCGGAGAGAAACCGAAACCGGGTGAGGATCCTCGCAAGGCTTTAGGCCGCATATTGCCGAGTCACATCCAATTCGCGCGTGCGGCGGTCAACAACATCTGGGCAAAGTTGATGGTCGTCGGTTTGGTCGAACCGACGGACGGTTTTGATCTGAACCGGCTGGATCCGAAGAATCCGCCGCCGAAGCCATGGACACTACAGCCGGCCAATCCCGAGTTGTTGCAGGCGCTGGCCGAAGACTTCCGTGCGAATAATTACAGCATCCAGCACGTGATCAAGACGATCATGAAATCGAACGCGTACCAACTTTCCACCAGCTTCCGCGGCGAGTGGAAGCTTGCCTACATTCCCTACTTCCCGCGCCGGTTCGTCCGTGTTTTGACGCCGCCAGAGGCTGTGGATATGGTGGCCCAGGCAACGGACGTCCCGTTCGAGATTAAGGAAGTTCGAGGCACGGTCGGTAATCGCGCGGAGAAGCTGGAAGTGCCCTTCCACTATGTCAGCCAGTTGTTCGACCCGGTAGCCGTCAAGGGCCTCGAGAGACCCGGCTCTGAGAATCTGCAGATCTATGCGTTCATGCAGGCCTATTACCAGGCTGAGCGTACAACGCCACCGGTGGACAGGAATGTCGCCACTCCGGTGCAAGCGATGATGATGATGACTTCGCCGCTCGTCCAAAAACGGGTAAAGGCGGAAGGGACGACGCACGTAGCCAAGTTATTGCAGGCCGGGAAATCGGACGATCAAGTGATTGAGGAACTGTTTTTGGCGACGCTGTCACGCCGGCCCAAAACCGACGAGGTGGACGTGGCAAAGCGTGTGATCGCAAAAGACAGGACAACCGGCTTTGAGGACATCCAATGGGCGCTCCTGAACACTACGGAGTTTTTAGTCAACCATTGATTATTGATTAATGTAGTAATCGAGTTTTTTCAAATTTGAAGTGAGGAGAAAAAATCCATGGGAAAAAGAATTGAAGAGCTGAGCCGCCGCGAATTGCTGAAATTATTCGGCATCAGTGTCGGCGCCGTGATCGCGGACCCGGCGGCATGGCCGCGCAACGTGCAGGCACAGGCTAAGAAGATCACACCTCGGGGCACCGCGCGCAACGTGATTTTTATCCAAAATTGCGGTGCGATGAGTCAGAATGAGACCTGGGATTTCAAGGAAACCAAGTGGACGGCAAAAGATCTGGACATCCAGAAGGTCAATTCGGATTTCCTGATCTCCAAAACCCTCTTCCCGCAGTATGAGAGGTGGGCGCCAAAAGCCGCGTTGGTTCGCACGCTATGGGAAAACTCGCTGGTTCACTTCACCGGCATGTACCACTCGCAGGCGGGTCGTGCGTTCAATCCCGCAATTATCAGGGAGGTTCCGGCGTTCGGCAGCGTTGTCGCTTACGAACTGGACAAGGAGCGTAAACCGTCCGACACGTTCCCGACATTTATGAGTGTCGATTTGTGGAACACAAGATGTCCTCAAATCGGATCGGGAATGCTGCCTCCCAAGTATGCCGGCCTCGACCTGAACACCTCCACTGTATTCGACAGCTTCGCTGGGACCGATGCAAAAGCCGAGGTGGATTTGGCCCGACGCTGGGAAGTGCTCAACAGGATTTCAGAGGCTTCACCTTCAGGCAGTGGTGACCCGCTTGGCGGGAAAGCCGACGAGTACGGCGCACACTACCAGTACGCATTCAAGATTCTGATGGATCCACGGTTCAAGAAAGTGCTGAACGTGACCGACGAAGAAAGGCAGCGTTATGGCGTAGACAAAGACAAGGGCACCTGCAAGCTCGGCCTTGCGATGCTGCTGGCACGGAATATACTCGCCAGCGACGCCGGTACGCGATTTATGTGGGTCTCCAATGCCTACAACGGAAACAACGGCGCGGCCGACAACCACGATCAGATCTACGGCCGTGGCGCGTTGGCTCCGAGAGGTTTCCTGCTGCCCATATACGATAGCGTGCCCAGGTTGGATCGAGCGATCGGCAGCCTCATCGAGGATCTTTCGAAGATGCCGGGCAAGGAACCGGGAAAGACCATGCTGGATGAGACCATGGTTGTTATAGGCCATGAATTCGGGCGCACTCCCGACATGAACTTGAACTTCGGCCGTGACCACTGGGGTCCTGCTTATACCGATGTATTCATTGGCGGCGGCGTGAAGCCGGGCCGGACTATCGGTAAGACGGAGGGCGGCAAGTCCATCGATCACGGTTGGGCCTACAAACAACAGCCCATGAAGGATCACGTGACGGCAACGATCTACTCGGTGCTGGGGATCGACTACAGCAAGAAGATCCCCAATACGCCGTCGGGTCGCGCGTATGAATATCAGCAAACGGCACCTCTGGGAGGTCCTTCGTATATCCCGTTGACCGACATCAACGAGCTGTTTGTCTGAACTATAGCAGCGGTCTACGGAAGGTGTGAATGAGCGGCCGTCCTCTCTCTGGGAGAGGACGGCTCGAAGCGCTAGGTGAGGGTCGCAGGTCTTGAGACTCTCACCTCACTCTCTCCCAGAGGGAAAGGGTGATTTACAACTTCTATGACCGTCGGCAATCTCTAATGTCCTTTGGGAAGATGCCGTATGCAAAAAACTCTATTGACCATTCTGTTGATCGTTTGTGCCGCAGTACCACTCGCGGCGCAAACCGCAGCGCCGGAAAACATGGTCCAGATTCCTGCTGGCAAGTTCTGGATGGGTCGCGCCTATACGATCTACACCGATTCAGCAGACCTTGTGCCAATAGACAAGCTGGACGACCGGCCTGCTAACAACATATATGTGGATGCCTTCTACATCGACAAGTACGAGGCAACCAACACCGACTACGCGAAATTCCTCCAGGCAACGGGTGGCAAGCCGCCGTGGCACTGGCCTCAAGGCAAGATCGAGGCTGGAAAAGAAAAGTTACCGGTTTACAACGTCAACTGGTTCGACGCGACCGCTTACTGCAAGTGGGCAGGTAAACGTCTGCCGACGGAAGCGGAATGGGAAAAAGCGGCGCGAGGCGGACTCGACCGGAATCGTTACGCGTGGGGAGACGCCGACGTCGATTTCACTGAAAAGTATATCCAGGCGCCACAAGGCCACGGAACCCTCAAGGGGGAGCCCCTACCGGCGCGCCTTTCAGGTAACGACGCGATGCCTGTCGGATCCTTCAAGCCGAACGGTTATGGTCTTTATGACATGATCGGGAATGTGCGCGAGTGGGTCAATGACTGGTATGACGCCAGTTACTATCTCTTCATGCCGAAAACGAATCCGCAGGGGCCGGAGACCGGACGATATCGAGGCGTTCGAGGCGGCGGTTGGCTCGATGAACCCCCCAACACCATTGGCGGGCCTTCCGATATCAACACCGTAGACACCCGGGACTTCAGTGATCCGGACCTCCGTGCCACCACGGTAGGTTTTCGCTGCGCGAAATAAGGAAAGTTCGTCTGCGAAAGCCAGTTCCTAGATTTAAACTCCCCTCCTCGACTGAGGAGGGGAGTGTCAAACTGTAAACCATTTAGTTCAAGGAAATTTTTATGCGCCGACTGATTGTTATTTTCATTTCGATTTTAGTCGCATTATTGGCTCTTGAGTTTCAAGCTCAAACTCCGCAGACTCCGCGGCCTCCGCAGACGCAGGCTCCACCGGCTCAGACTCCGAAGCCTCCGCCGACTCCGCCGCCAGCTCAGACTCCGAAGCCTCCGCCGACTCCGCCGCCGGCTCAGACTCCGCCGACTCCGCCTCCGACGGCGGCTGCCAAACCTCCCGGACCCGAACCGCTACAACTGGCGGAGGATTGGATGGCCCGCCTGAATAACCTCTCCAACTGGTACCTAACCTTTGAAGGAAAGGACATGGGGCGCGAGGATCTTGTTAATAAGATGATGGAGCTGTACGCGCCCGATGTCGTTGCGGAAGTACCGCCGCATGACGACGAACAGATTGGACCTGTTATTCTTCGCGGCAAAGCGAATGTTCAGAAGTGGGTCGATAAGATTTCCAGAACGCAGGTCAGGCTTCTCTACATCCAAAGACGCCAGACGAAGAAGCAATTCGAAGGAACGAAGCTGATCTACACCACGCCGCTGCCCTGGGGCGGAGTGGGCATTTCCTTCGAGATCATCGCTGCCTGGTCCCGGCGTGAGGATCGTCGAAAGTTTACGGGTCCGGGCTCCGTGCTTTTGCAATATAACGCCGATGGAAAGATCGACCGTCTTCGTCTTTACGTGAGCGAGATCTCTGAAGTCACAGCGCTGTAGGGAGCAGCAGCAATGGACGTCAGTGCGTTACTTCGCCGCTTGGCCTTCTGTACCGCCCTCCTGCTGGTGGCTAAGATCGCAACGTTTGGCCATGCCACCATCGTCCCGCTCGGTTTGACCATCTCCAAGCCTGGCGTGCAGCCGGGCTACGTGATTTTCGGAGCGCCCGACGGCCATGCCTATGCCATCGATGTCAAAGGAAACGTGGCGAAGAAGTGGTCGTCTCCGGAGCCGAACTCGGAATTAGAGTATGCGCGGCCGCTGGCCAACGGCAACCTCCTGGCCCAAGTTCGGCTTGCGAAGTCTCAGTCGGGAGCAGCCGGCGCAGACAGCGTCATCGAGGTCACGCAGGATGGCCACGTTGTCTGGAAATATAGCGATAGCGCGCGACTTCTGCACCACGACATGGAACGTATGTCCAACGGCAATACCTTACTCGTTTGCAGTAAGGATCTCGACGCTCCACAAATCTCAGGCAAGCTGGTCGCGGACGATTGTTTGATCGAGGTCGATCCGTCGGGAAAGATTGTCTGGGAATGGCAGACCGCCGATCACATCGATGATCTCGAACTCCCGCATGAAGTCAGGGTCCAGATCATGAACGGTTACCCCAGCGGACCACGAACCGGCCTGCCGGCTCCGACAGCAAGAAAGGGGTTCGACTACCTGCACATGAACGCGGCGAGCCCCATCCCTGAAAGCGCCAGCCACACGGATCCGCGTTTCAAGCCCGGCAACGTCATCGTGAGCTACCGCTACATCAACACCCTCGCCGTCGTCGACAGAGACACCAAGAAAATCGTCTGGAAGACCCGTGGGCCTGACCATCGGGCAGCATAATCCTCATTTCGTGCCGGCCGGTGTACCCGGAACCGGGCATGTGTTGGTGTTCGACAACGGTTACGTTGATGGGAACACGAATCCTTTCCGCGCCAGCACGAGGCCGTACTCCCGCGTGCTCGAGCTCAATCCTGTGGACCAGTCGATCGCATGGGAATACACGGCGGAAAACAGCAATCGGCCGATTTGGACCTTCTTCAGTCACTACATCAGCGGAGCCCAGCGGCAGCCCAACGGAAATACTCTTATCTGTGAAGGCTCGAACGGACGTATTTTCGAGGTAACCCCCGCCGGTGAAATTGTCTGGGAGTACGTGAATCCGTTTCCGAACCTAACGCCGAAAATTCCCAACTCCACTATTTTCCGCGCAGCAAAGGTGGCCGAGAACTGGCTGAAGCGCTGAGCGAGGTCATCGCGTCATCGTAGCTTTGCACAGAAATCCAGGGCGGTCCGCGAAGCGCGATAGGCGCAGCCTCAAGAAAGCGTCCTTTTTTCTGCGTTTTTGTGTCCGGTTCTGTGCCTCTTGTGTTCTGTTCCCGATCTCGTTAGGCAAAGCACATAGGGGGAGTTTCTACCGGTGGAAGATCGTGGGAGCCGTGTTCGCGCTCTTGGTCCAGAGACGCTGGTATGTGCGTAAATACTCGGCCGGCCTGCGCAGCGGATGGCTCATGCGATAAAGATCGCCGAAGAAGTCAAACAAGAACTGTTCCGACAAGGCGTTCCAGAGCCGGGCGCGGCCGAAGCTGAGCGCGATGGGTCCGAGCTCTCCCTTCAGGATCGCCAGGAGATCGGTCGCCCAGCACTCGATCCCCGCCAAGTAGGTCTCCTCTGCATTCGACGTTCCGCGCAGGAACGCGCACCCCGAAGACACGTATTCATAAACGCGTCGCTCACCGGCACGGCTGTCACGCAGCGCCACCGCGAATGTGGGGATCCGGCCTTTTGCCTGATCATCCAGGAGCGAATGCAGGCCCCTGAAGATTGTCCCACTTACCAGCGATCCCGCAAACTCTTGCAGCCCCTGTTCAAGTATCGCGTATTCGGCGCTTTCCATTTCGGTGCGGCCGGTGGCGGGTGCGTAGTCGAGGATATCGGTTGCCTCATCCTTGCCGTTGCAACCGCGCGCCGGCCAGGTCTCCTGCGGCGCTGTAGTGAGAAAGGGTGTGTCGTCGAAAACCCTTTTCAGGCGGTGGCCCTCCATCAAGAACGTTTGACCGGGACGTGTTGCATGAAATTGTTCCTTCGGGCAAAGCCGAGACATCATCTGGCAGACGGCGGTGTTGTCGACGCAGAAGACGCGATGATTCAGCCAGGTTCTCCCGCCGTAGAAGGTGAATCCGCCGGCGCACATCAGTGTCGCCGCAGGTGTTCCCCAGACGCCAATGATGAGTTTGCGATCGACGCCCATTTTGATGAAGCACTCTTGCGTGGCGCCATTGCGCTGGTCGACAAAATCGCTCATGTGACTCCAATCGAGGGTGTTGTTAGTCCAGCCAACGACGACAGGCCGTGAATCCCGGGCGCGCGCCCACTTGAGGTGCTGCTCGGTGAGGGTGATATCAACCATCGAGAAGAAGTTTCCTGAACCGCCGACGTCACGAACAAAGAAGGGAAGCGTGTCCCATTCATCACCGTTACTAATGGAGGTATGCGCACCGCAAAATGGAGTGAACTCGAGGTCGCCAAACCGCACGCTTTTACCAGGTACGAGTGGATGCACTGTGAAGCCCATCTCTCTCAGGATCTGTTGCGCGGCCGTCGAGGAGCGCGAGGAAAGGAAGATGGGGATGGTGCGCTCAAGCCGGGCGAGCGAAGGAATGTCGAAGTGATCGTCGTGCTCGTGGGTTAGGGCAACACCATCGACCTTGGGAAAGTGTTCGAAACTGAATACACGTGGCGGGTACACGCGATACTCGAGTGCATGGGCCTGACCAAACTCCTCGCATAACAATGGGTCCACCAGAAAACAGGAACTCTTCGACTGGAATAGCCATCCCTGATGGCCAAGGAATGTGGTCGACAGCATGCGATTACGTCAGCGCTGAACTCTTACCTCAGATCGAGAATTCGAAGCGCATTTCCGTTGGGCGTGACCGTTGCCAGCAACATTTGTGTTGGGTGAAATGCGATCCCGGCAGGCGGATATCTCCCGGCCAACTTCTCATTGTTATCTTCACGTGCGCCAGTCAGCCGGCCGCTTTCGACCTCCCAAATTTTCAGGCCCTGCGCATCACCGGAAGCGAGTAGTGTTCCGTCGCCCGAAAAGGAGAGAGCATAGATGTCAGGCGCATTCTTCGTCAGCTCTCGAGGAGATCCCTTGAAGCCCTCCTGCGTTGCATGGAATACCAGAAGGCTTCGACCGGCACCGACGGCGAGCAACTCTTGCTCGGGTGACCATGCCAGGCACCGCGCCGGCTCTTCCATTCGCACAGTATCCAACACATCCGCGGATAGAGCACTGGCGAGAATCAAAAGGCTGCCGTGTTCAGCCAGGGCCGCAAGAAGAAATGTCGTTCTATGAGAACAAGAACCCGCGACAAACCCGGTCGTCCTGTTCATTGCTTCTTCCATTTCTTCTGTCCACCCTGTGTGCAGACAGTAGCCATCCAAAACGCGTATCCGGTCGGCAGAGCACGTCATCGTGATAGCTTCCTCATCCGTCCATTCGACGGAGTGTACCGGCTCTTTGTGGCCGCTGACTTCTAACGGCGCTCGCCTTCCAGTGCTCACTTCCCAAAGACCGACGGATCGATCTAGCGAGCCGGTTAGGATCAATTCCGCCTTCCGGTCCCAGGTCACTGCAGTCACTTCGCCAGAGTGGTGTCCTAATGTTTTGAGCACTTGCTCACTGTCGAGATCAAAAATAGTGATGGATCCGGATTGCGCCGGAATCGCGAGAAGACGGCCATTAGGCGACCAACTGGGTTTTGTCAGATGGCCGCTCTGCAACTCGATCTGATGCAGCGGAGTGATGATTGACATGATGTTGCTAATGCTAGAATGCCCTCGTTTTAAAGGACAGAAAAAAATTGCACGCCGTGTTGTTCAGTAGCGCACCGCGCTGACATTAAATTTCTTGTCGTAGATTCGGACGGCGTTCGCCTGCTTGACCGTCATTGTCTTGCCGTCCTTGGAGACCTGCTCCGTATCGACAGAGATCCTTCCATTTCGATTGTGCGTTCTTT
>Ga0137378_10004470_pt1 | contig 12081 bp, 14 predicted proteins | sample SagtaG_21_FD_104813 | JGI IMG/M metagenome (GOLD analysis project Ga0137378, IMG submission 104813) | Vadose zone soil microbial communities from Sagehorn Ranch, Mendocino, California, USA - Sage2_L_60_16 metaG | ecosystem: Environmental > Terrestrial > Soil > Vadose zone | place: USA... | reverse complement strand
GCATCGCCATCGGCCTTGCAGAAGCCCGATCGCGCCATGAGGGGTGATTCGCGCCGCGGCGCCTTCGTCCCCGGTTCACTCAAGACAATGCCGGAAAATCGTTACTTACACCACGGGCTGCTAGGCGATTCAAAGAAGGAGGATCGCTGTGACAAGACGTTATCTACTACCTGGCAATGATCGCATGGCTCTCACTGCCAGGGTTCAGTCAGCAGAGAACTGGCGATGAGGAGTGGCTTCACCAACTACATCGATTCGTCAATGCAATGAATGAGTTCCTAGATGCATTGGACGACAACAGGCTCGATCCGTCGAAGTGGGAGCAGGTTTGTCAGGCGTGGCGTCCGCTGGATATCAATCAGCACAGACGGTGAATGGGGGCCTTACTATCAGAAGCGCTTAAGTTGAGACCTACGTATCGCGAGTGCCTACCCAGGCGGGTGGCTGATATCTGTCGAAAGCCTGTCGATCGTGATCCCAGCTCTGCTGAAGTGGAAAGACATTCGTCTCTAAACGGATTTGGAGTCGCGGATTAAGGGCGAATGGTCGGCAAACCGGAACTAACCCAGATGACGGCCTAGATTGATACTGGCAGGTTGGCTCTGCTAATAGCCAACTTCCGTGTAGACCGTACTCCAGTCGCCATTTGAACTCACGGCAGGTTGGCGATAGCCGCGTCTTCAGCACTGTAATCAAACTGCTGGGGATTGACGGTGCTTGGCGGGTTTCGCTGTTCCCATGCAATCGTTCGTCGTATCGCTTCCTCGATTTCAACCAGTTCCTCGTAGCCCAGCTCCGTCCGGATGCGCTCGCAGCTGGCGACCACATGCTGAGCCGCATTGCCGGGTTGCAATAGATGCTTTGGCGTTTGCCCTCTCGGCAGCAGGACGAACTTCCCAGTCCAGTTCATCTGCTTTGCTATCCTCGTCTGCCACGCGAGTTCTGGCAGGCTTGGCTCTTCACAAATGTTGTAAATACGTCCGGCCGCCTGGTCCGATGTTGCGACGACTGCAATCGCATGCGCAACGTTCTCCACATATCCTCGCGGGCCCCGCCATCCGGCGAGATCCTCGGAATGAAGTATGGAGGATCTCCCATCTGTGATGCGTTTCAGCAGTGGGAAGAATCTATGGAGGGGATCCCCTGGGCCGTACACCATCGGCAGCCGTAAGATGGTCCACGGCACCGCGGGATCGCCCCGCATGACCTCTTCGACCGCGATCTTGTCGTGGTGGTCGTCGAGCCATGTGAAGGTGTTCTGCAGCATCTTCACCGTCTCCGGCGGGTAGAGTCTTCGAGTGGTACGGAGTGGGAGTCCTCCGTGAGCGGCAACGGATCCAATGGACCCGCTTCGACCTCGCGCATCACGCCCCACGCCCGCTAACGTCCATGCTGCTGATCGCGATCACCCGTCGCGCAATTTCGCGCGCGGTCTCCACTAGTTGCCGAGCCTGGTCTCCCGAGCTCAGTATCAGATCGACGATGACGTCAGGAGAAAATCGGCGCAGCTGACCTTCGTAATCGGAAAGCCGATTCCTGTCCCCCTGGATTTGTACAACCCCAGAGTCGGCAAGACCAACATCGGAGCGGCGGTGAAAAACCGCGACCTCATGTCCGGAACCGAGCAATTCACTCACCAATGGTGAGCCGATGAAGCCGTTCCCACCGATCACAAGGATTCTCATACAAGATTGGATGAACAATTCCGGTGAAGCTGCATTGAACTCCCCTTACGATGTGCGGACGCCGGGCACTTGAAAACATTCAGATGCACACAGACAGTTTATGTCCGATACCGACTACTTCGCGAGTAGTTTGCTCCAGCCAACTTCCGTGTAGACCCTGACTCGGGCAATGGGGGCGAAACCGACAAATCGCGACCAATCGGGTTCGGGCGTTATGCTGAGTCGAACCGACGGAAGCCTGGTGATGGAAAACCGAAGGTATTTGGGCTTCGCGGGTGCGGCATCGGGATTACAATCACCAGCAAGCGGGGTGGGGACGCACGTGCGCTCGCTGGAGAGCAGTGGGTGGAGGGAGGGCTTAGCGATGAGTTCGACGCAAAGCGTTCTTGGTTCGATCGTTTCTCTCTGGCGGTACCCAGTCAAGTCCATGATGGGAGAAGAGCTGAATGCTGCCGAGGTCACCAAAGGCGGGCTTCTGGGAGATCGCGCCTACGCACTCATCGACACCTCCGATGGAAAGGTTGCAAGCGCCAAGAACCCGCGGAAGTGGCCGCAGTTGTTCGACTTTCGCGCCGCGCTGGCTGACGCCCCAGGAACCGGTGTGAAGGTGCCACCGGTCCGCATCACCCTGCCGGATGGCACAATCGTCAATAGTGATCAATCCGACCTCCACCAGGCCCTCTCGAAGGTGCTCAAGCGTGAGGTGACACTGGATGCAATCGTGTACGTTCACCAGGAAATAGGGGAATCCACATTGCCCAATCTGCGGACGGCCGCTGCTGAAGAATACTGGCCAGATATCGAAGGCCTCGAGCACCGGGACGCCGTCACCGACTTCGGTTTGTCTGAGGGGACTTTTTTCGACTGTGCCGTCGTGCATCTGCTGACCACAGCTACACTCGATCGGCTACGCGAGCTGTATCCACCGGGGCGCTTCGAGGTTCGGCGGTTTCGCCCAAATATCGTGGTAGTGACCGCGAACGGCGAGAAGGACTTCGTGGAAAATGCCTGGATCGGGCAAATCCTCGCGATCGGGGATTCCGTTCGCCTCAGCGTCACCGGTCCCTGCCCCCGCTGCGTGATGACCACGCTTCCCCAGGGCGATCTCCCACGGGATACAGGTATCCTGCGCACAGCGGCCCAGCACAACCGGGCCAACGTTGGGGTCTATGCCTCAGTGTTGCAGGGTGGCAAGGTCCGCCGTGGTGATTCCGTCAGACTGGAGTAGGCCCACGCCTGGCGCCTATCTTGGGCAGCAATCGGGCGCGACTACCCAGAGTTTATCCCCCCACGAAGGCAGGCCAGTTTCGTACACAACTCAGCCACAAGGAGATTAAGGATGCCCTCAGCAGAACAACCCTCTCTCTACGATCGCCTTGGCGGCGTTTATAGCATCGCTACTGTGGTAGACGACTTCATTAACCGGATCATGATCGACCCGAGACTAAATTCCAACCCCCTGGTGGACGAAGCGCATCATCGCGTACCGCCTGCGGGTTTCAAGTACCTTGTGACCGAGATGGTCTGCTGGGCTACGGGCGGCCCGCAGAAATATACGGGCAAGTCGATGGCGGAATCGCACAAGGATTTGAAGATTACCAGCAAGGAGTGGGAGTCGTTCCTGGACGATTTTCAGCAGACGCTGGATAAGTTCGCGGTTCCCACCGAAGAGCAGGCCGAATTGAAAACTATCGTCAACAGCACCCGATCGGATATTGTTGTCGACTCCGCGCCCTTGCTAGGCGTGAGCTCATAACAGGCCAGCACGCAGCAACGCCGCAGTGTTGACCGAACGGATCAGCTCCCGGATGCTCGGCAAACAGGAACTAATCCGGCCGGGCATCGCGGAATCATGTTGGCCTATCTGCCAAGAACCAAGGCATCGAGCCTGGTTTCCCACTGAATGAGGGCCAGATCAAAACCCTTAACGGAGGTTTTCGGTTGGATGTGGCTACTACCCCGAACCGGGAAATGCGTCTCGACGCTTCCAATTCCACATTCGATTTGGCAATATTGAGCCGTGGCTCACAGTTGGGACATTGACCTTTAAACTTCCGATTCCAGCAACTCATGCATTTCCCAGGAGTGGCTCGGCGACGGACCCAAGTGATAAGACAGGCCAAAACATGCGCGATTCTTTGAACCGTATCTCCCGAAACTTTGCAGCGGCAATAGTGCCCGTCTGGCTTCTGGAGAGTACTTTCTTGTTGCCTCTTGCTGCCGCAGCTCTGTTCATCATCGGGCTCATAACCATCCGAAAGGAAGCGACACAGTCACACGGCCTGGACAGAGTGATTCCCTTTGGCCGATTATTCTTTGCTGTTTCTCTGGCTGTCTTTGGAATGCAGCACTTTGTGCTTTTTGACTCCGTGAAGTTTGCTGTCCAGCGTGGATGCCAGGGCGCTTTTTCTGGGCCTATATTGTGGGCGCTGCCCTGATCGCCACGTGCCTGAGTCTCCTCGCGGATATCAAGGCTAACTTGGCGGCTTTGCTCGTGGGCACCATGCTCTTTCTCTTTGTGATGCTCATTTACTTGCCAAACCTCGTGAAGAACCCCCAAAACCGGTTCGCGATTACAGTTCCCATGAGGGATTTGGCATTGAGCGGTGGCTCCCTGGCTTTGGCGGGAACGCTGGGAGCGTTTGGCAGAGCAGGGCCAGTACGGTGGCTCGTAGAGTTGGGACGATGGTTTTTCGCCGCTCCAATGGTGTTTTTCGGCGTCGAGCACTTCCTGCATCCAGAGTTTGCGCCGGGCGTGCCCCTTCCAAGACTGATGCCCGCCTGGATTCCGGCACACGTTCTTTGGGCCTATCGCACGGGCGCTACCCTCGTCATTTGTGGACTGAGCATCCTATTCAGGAAGCAAGCTCGATTGGCGGCCACAGTTTTGGGCATCGCATTTTTTGTACTCGTGATCTTTATCTACTTACCCATGGAGATCGTTCATCCTTCGATCGCCATCAGCGGAGAGCTTGACTATGTGGCGGATACACTGGCCATGAGCGGGGCGGCATTGCTTGTTGCCTATGCTCTTGGGCCCGTGATCCAACCGGAATTCGAGCGCGGGCAATCGTGAAACCTCGGTTTGGCCTGCTGCTGTCAGCTGATGAGCAGCTTCTGAGCAGATCAAGATCCTCGCAACACATTCCCAAAAATGCCCTCCGATCGCTAAACTCCGGCATGAAGATGCCAAAGGGTCATGCTCCCGAATCCATCTCACCCGGCTTCGCCCCGTGGGGGTCGCGGACGGTGAACGGGGAGCTGGTCAAATCTGTGTCAGGGGTCTGGGGAGCAATGGAACAGTGAACCGACTTAATGATTTTGGGGACGAGCCGTCCTTTACGCCTCCATTGCGTTTCGCAGAGGGCGCAACTCACCACGGGCGACGGCTTCGGGTACGGCAAACGAGTAGCGCCCGAGCATGTTGATGTGCTCGTGCCCAAATGGTGAAAGCCGTGCCTCGTCCTCTGGTAGCACGGAGTAGCCTTCAGCGCGAAGCTGGTCGAGAACCGCATCCATATAGATGGTGTTCCATAGAACGATCATATTCACTACCAGGCCGAGTGCGCTCAACTGATCTTCCTGTCCCTCGCGATAGCGCTGGTAGAGCTCGCCGCGCTTACCATGAAACACGTCACGCGCCAGGCTGTGCCGGCCTTCACCCAGATTGAGTTGCTGGAGCGTGCTCCGCCGACGCGTCTCGTCGTCGATGAAGTTAAGCGTGTGAATAGTCTTGTCGATGCGGCCGATTTCGGCAACGGCCTGCGCCAGATGAGTCGGACTGTCATCTACTTGCAGCGTGCGCATGATATTCATGGCCGACACGCGCCCGAGCTTGAGTGAGCCGATCAGGCGCATCACGTCGTCCCAGTACGGCGCGACGCGATCCAGGCTAACGCGTTGCCGCGCCAGAGAGTTGAGTTCGCCGTAGTCGGCCTTTGAATCGATGCGCCAGAAGCGAGTACCGCCGATGTCCGCAAGGCGAGGGCAAAAGCGGTAGCCCAGTAGCCTGAACAGTCCGAAGACCACATCGCTGTAGGCGCCGGTATCGGTCATGATGTGCGTAGGTTGCAACTCGGTCTGCTGCTCCAGCACGACAGACAGCAGCACCAAGCTATCGCGCAGTGTGCCGGGAACCGTGATTGCGTTAAGTCCGGTTGCCTGATCGGACAACAGGTTGTACCAGGTGACGCCGCGGCCCCGGTTGAAATACTTCGGGTTCGGTCCTGCATGGATCGTGCGCCCAGAGTAGCCGGTCGCGCCGGAGCGCGGGCGTGTCTTGCCGCACGAACGGTTCGGGTCCTGTGTTGCAGGCCTCAGCGAGCAGCACGGCACAGAGGCTTGTAGTCAGATCAGTGGCGCGTGCGGTGCGCTCAGTCAAGTGCGTGAAAGCATCCATGCAACGGTACGGGCAGCAATCTCGATCAGTATCTCCGGCAAGTCGACGCGCGGCATACGCGACTTAACCTCGTTGCGCAACATGACCAGCGACGGCGGCTCTTCGAGCTTGTCCAGCGGGCTGAGGATCAACTCCGGCTTTCCGGCCACCGTCTCGAAGCGCACTGCCTTGTTTTCTGGAAGCCGGGCGGCAACCGCACGATAGGTTGCGTCAAGTTCCTGTGCCAACATCGTGAGCGTTGGCTCGGGCAGTGCGCTCAGGCCCAGCGAGCGGCAGATCATGGGGCGCGCAATCTCCCATTCGGTGCCGGTCAGTAGTCCGGCCTGCGGATCGGCATACCGCCAGCTCGGGCTTACGAAGACATCGCGACGCCGGATGGCCACGCGCAGCTTATCGAGTGCGCAGAAAGTGAAGGCCCGCTCATCGACCCGGCCATCCTCTCGCAAAATGTGGCGCTGCCACGCCTTGTCAACGATGACAGTCGGCGGATCGTGATCGGGCCGCTCGTGCAACCATTGCAACGCTTCCAGGAGAGGGCGCGCCGCGGCATTGGCATCGAATTGGATGACACGCAACAGTATTGGTAGGAAGCGCTTTACTGTAGTGCGCTTTTCGGTCAGTTCCTGATAGAACACATTATCGCCCGGACGCGTGAGTCTGCTGACATCTATCAAAGCCTGGGCTAGTTCTTCCTGTCCGATCACGGCGTAGACGCGCTCGCGCAACTCGCCGTCTGCGAGACTCGGGTCGAGCAGCAGGCGGCAGGCCTCGGCCAGGGTCGAAGCGGCTCGATCAAGGTCTTTCAGAGAGCGCAGGCGTGCCTTGCGATCGGCCTGCTCGGCCTCGGTGAACAGGTCACGCAGTAGTATGGCAAGAACATCAAGGGCATCGTCCTGGGCGCTCGCTTCCAGACTATGAATGAACGCAACCAGAGTGGCGGTGCGCCGCGCGACGGGTAGTCTGGCGACGGCGCTAACTTTGACGGTGTTGGCGAAACGTGCCAGAGACGCAATGCGACTGGGTGGCACGGGCGTCGCAGGAAGCTTGATTCCTAGCCCGCGCACTGTTTCGACGCGTAGTAAAGCCTGCACCAGCGCTGGGCCGCTGACCCTCACGGGTCCCTTCCGCAAGCTGTCGAACCAGGATTGTCGGCTTCCTTCGACCGGTGCGAGCAGTTCGTCGAGCCGACGCTGCTGCTCGGCACCGACATCGCGCACAAGCAGACGCCACAAGCGCGCTTCCATCCGAGAACGGACCTCGGCAACAAACCTCTCCAGGATACTGATGCCCGGTAGAAGCACCTTGTGGCCGATCAGCCAGCCGCTTGCATGATCGAATAGCAAACTGGGGCGGTCGGTTCCGGTCCAGCAAAGAGCGCATAGCCAGCGTCCGAGACGAAACTGAAGGCCGCGGTCTACGAACTCGCTGTACCCATAGCGGGCGCGGATCTCGGCAGTGTGTCGCCAGCGTTGCTCACTCTGGCGGTAAGCAGCAACGCAGGTCAGATCGGCCACCTCTATCTGAGCAGCCACGAAATGCAAGACGGTGAAAGGCACGGCGGCCGGGTCTTCAAGGAAGGTTCCAAGGAACCGCACCGTTACAAGTTGCAGAGCGAAGCCAAGCCGGCTGCTATCGCGTCGCTTGTTGGCGATGCATTCTCTGTCATCGTCATCGAGATGGAAGTTTCGCGCCAGTTCGTCGGCAGAGAACGAGTCGGGATAATGGCCATAACGCTGCCGCTGCGTGGCGGTCAGAAAATCGACGGGCATAGGGCTTCACCTATTACGATCGCGAGAAATACAACGGCTTCGGCGGTTCGAAAAAACGAAGGTTTTGATGAACTCAAGCAAACGACGGCGAAGCATGGCGCAACAGTCTTGCGGCCGTACAAAATACTGGAGCGATGAATCAAAGTTCGATATTGTTAAGTATCGTCGAGAATGTGAGACTTTATCGTGAAAATCGGCTACGCGCGCGTAAGTACACGGGATCAAAATCTCGACCTGCAAGTGGATGCGCTCAAGTCTGCCGGCTGCGAGCGAATCTATCAGGATGTTGCCGGCGGAGCGAAAACTGCGCGCCCTGCGCTTGATGAAATGCTCGGCCAGTTGCGTGCCGGCGATGTGCTCGTGATTTGGAAGCTCGACCGCATGGGGAGGTCGCTGACGCACCTGGTCGAGTTGGTGGGCGACCTGTTGAAACGTAAAATTGGTCTGCTCAGTCTGAATGATCCGATAAACACGACCAGCGCGCAGGGACGGCTCGTGTTCAATCTGTTCGCGTCTCTGGCTGAGTTCGAGCGGGAGTTAATTCGTGAGCGCACACAGGCAGGGTTATCGGCCGCCAGGGCGCGCGGGCGGGTAGGAGGACGGCCCAAGGGCTTGTCGTCAGGGGCCGAAGCCACAGCAATGGCCGCGGAGACGTTGTACCGCGAGCGCCGCTTGAGCGTCAGCGCCATTGCCCAGAAGCTGCACGTTTCAAAAAGCACCCTGTACAGCTACCTTCGTCACCGCGGCGTCGAGATAGGTCCCTACGAAAAACCGGCGCCCAGAGGCGGCGGTGCCAAGGCCGCCACGATTCTTCTGTCTTTGCGTATTGAAAACAACAGCAAGTTCGTGCGCGGCAAGAAGCGCGCAAAGGAAGACATCGAGCGCTATTGCCTTGAAGAGTACAACCCTAAGCGGCGACCGGACGGCGAGTACGAACTGAAGGTACCCTACAACAACGACGAAGATCTTGACCAAACCATTGAAGAACTGCTGGGAGACATCGCGAGCCAGGCGGACGACCGCAACTGCTCCTCGGAAAGCCACGCACGTATGCATAACGCCGACCGGCATTGGGGCTGAGCCGCCCTTAAGGTCGGTTCACTGTTCCATTGCCCCACCCCAACTCCTAACCGCGGTCGCAAACAGGCTGGAAACGCGGTCTGGGCTAGTAGATGCAGAAGCTGGTTTCGACAAGCCTAGTCCTCTTCCAAATTCGGCTGGGGGGATCGGTAAGGGGTTCTGGCGCCGCCTAAACTTCCCCATCGTCCACGACTCGACTCATGCCATGTTTCTAGTGGCTGAGATTCTTGACAAAAAAATCTGACATGATTTGGTCCGCTTCCTTGGACTCCGGAAGCGATGAATCCTGCCAGAATCCGTGAGGCAGTGCCTCGAAAACGATCAGCCTGGCATCGACACCTGCCCGCAGATATGCACGGTGCAAGATGGTTGTCCCGCTCAACATGAAGTCTCGGCCAGAAGTGATGAAGAGTGTGGGTGGTGAGCCAGACAGATCGCTGTACAAAGGAGAAAGAACGGGGTCTTTGAGGTCGGTGGACCCCGCATAGATCCGTGCGTTTTGAAATTCGTGCTTCGGTGGATCCAAGTGTCCAGAAAGGCCGTTCAAACCATAAACAGCCTCAGAGTCACCCGGCTGGCTAAAATCGCCCATGCCGGAAAATACTCCCGTCGCGGCCGGCAACGGCACCTTAATTTGTTTTAGTTTTGCAGTAACTTCAACGGTCAGAATCGCTCCCGCCGAAGTACCGTAGATACCGATATGCTCGGGCTGGTAAGTTTTGAGTAATTCCTTATAGACAGCAATTGCGTCGTCAAGTCCAGCCGGAAATGGGTGCTCGGGCGCGAGTCGGTAGAGGACGGAAACAACCTTCATCCCGGTTAGGTTGGCGATCGGAATGGACTCGGAAAGCGAGTCGATATCAAACATGAACGCTCCGCCGTGCAAATTGATGAGCACGCGGTTCTGCTTCTCTGGCGCAATGGTGATCGGAGTAACCGTTCGGACGTCAACGCCCGCAATGGTGTCTGTGCCCAGGTGTACCGGATAAAGCTTCTTTGCAGCCTCACTGAGCTCCGCTTGCCGCTTGCCCATCATAAGCCGTACTTGCTCCAGTGGTGGAGCGACGTTGGCATCGGGGACGACGCGAGCAAGCATTTCCTGGGCTTCAGTGCTGATGGTTAGGGGCACCGGCACAATACGTGTGATGTAAGCCGTGCCGTCTTTGCCAATCGTGCTGCTGTCGATTTGCAGGGCTTGCTGGGCGAGGGCCGGTTGCGCTAACAGAGAAACGGCAAGCAGCTCCACAAACAGTTTTCCTCTCTGCTCAAGCATGCGCGACCGTATCAGCGGGAGGTATCTCCCGTCAAAAACAATCGACGCCTTTCTCTTGTGAGCGAGCGACCGACGATGCTTCACTTTGCCATGTTTTCGCTCCGCGCTCGCCTGGCTTGCTCGCCGGGCCGGCAGCGGGGGCGCCCGACACTTCCCCATTGCCCACAATCCAACCGGAACTCGAAAACCGAACCGCCTCGGCCTGTTAACTGGCGAATCGGCGCCCATTTTCCCGGTGTGGTCGAAAGAGACGCTTTAATGTTGATCGTTCACGTTGCTCACGAGCACTGGTGCATCGCTACCACTATTCCGTCATCAGCTGATCAATTGAACGAGCGATTCGTATCAGGCTAAAGGCTTATGAGGTGGTCGGGGGCTATCTGTTGGACGGCCCGCGCCGGCGACTCACCGGTATACTCTTTGAAGTCGCGGATCATGTGCATCTGATCGAAGTAGTTCAACCGATGGGCAACGTCGGACCACGATGGAGAGTCGGTTGACTTCATTCGAAGAGCTCGCTGGAATCGGGCGATCCGCACAAACATCTTCGGAGTCAACCCCATGTAATCGGGCGACCTTCTTTCCAGTTGCCGGACCGTCACACCAGCCATTTCAGCAACGGCGGCAATTTTGACCTGGAACCCGGGCTGAACAAGCTCGTTCAGAGCGCGGTGAATGTGATCGAACGGTTTAGGTGAGGAGATTGCAGTCAGTAGGAATCGGTCAAGCAGAACGACGCGCTGCGCGAAGAGCCTCGCATATCCGAGTTGTTCAAAGAGTTCGGTTACGCCGCAGCCCAGCACTGAATGACCGTCTATTCCAACATTGAGAAACATCGAAGTTGGAACTCCAAAGGCTGCATGAAAACCCTGGGGTCGAAACAGTACTGTGAGCGCCTCAACATGATCGCGAATAATCAGGCAATAGGTTCGTTGACTCATCGGTCCAATGATCCCTATCTCTGGTGAACGGAGCCTGATCTTGCTGCCATAGATCGGTATATCAAAGGGTCTGCCGAATTGAAACTCAAGCATGACGCCAAGTCGAGCCACGACCGGTTCAGTGATCTCTCGATCGACCGGCCCAGATTCGCGTTGGACATACGAGCGAACGTAGCGGCGCAACTGCGGGTGAGGCAAAGCGGACTGGACGTTGAGCATGACACCTTCCTTTGTCGAAGGCTATCCTGAAACAAGTCGAATCGAGGACTCGCGACACCGCTACCAGCAGATCGACAATTGATTCTCCTGCATTACTCCACTCCACTCCGAGGTATGCCACATCTCGTTTGCTATTCCAGCATGATCTCGAAACGCTCGCCGTCATGTCGCATTTGTACTATATGGGGTCGCGGTTCTAGTGGAAAGTGGGGACATGCCTGGGCGTAAGGTCCCGCGGCGCGAGTTATGCCGAAACAAAGCGAATTACTCCCTGCATGTGAGGACAAAGAAAGGCGATTCAATGAAATCACCAATTGGAACTCAGACTTCCGGGACGTGGATGACCCGGGCGGGGTGGATACTCACCGGGCTTTCAGCTGCATTCATGATCTCCGACGGCGTGGCCAAAGCGTTATTCCCGCCGAACGCCTTTCTCCACAGCGAGATCGCGCGACTGGGTGAGGCTAAGGACCGGGTCGTCCCTTTTGCCATTCTCTACCTTGTATGTGCGGTGCTGTACCTGATTCCCAGGACCGTGATTCTCGGCGCGATCCTGACTACCGGGTACCTGGGCGGTGCCGAAGCGATTCAGAGTATCCGTCTGAGCAACGCACTCTGTTGTGCCGCGAGATTTAGTGGTGGACTTGAGTTATGAGCGAAGCGGGAGTGGTGCGGAGGCGGCGTAGTCGTGCTGAGGCCGAGGCGCTGGTTGCGG
>Ga0137378_10004469_pt1 | contig 12084 bp, 9 predicted proteins | sample SagtaG_21_FD_104813 | JGI IMG/M metagenome (GOLD analysis project Ga0137378, IMG submission 104813) | Vadose zone soil microbial communities from Sagehorn Ranch, Mendocino, California, USA - Sage2_L_60_16 metaG | ecosystem: Environmental > Terrestrial > Soil > Vadose zone | place: USA... | reverse complement strand
CTGGGCGCCGCACGGCGCGGACCGACTCTACGACCTCGTGCGGCAAGGGTTCTACGACGGAGGGCGCTTCTTCCGCGTGGTCCCGGGGTTCGTCGTCCAATTCGGGCTGAGCGGCGATCCGGCAGTGTCGGCCCGCTGGCGCCCGGCCACTATCCCGGACGATCCGGTGACCCAGCATAACACCCGCGGCACGCTCACCTTCGCCACCGCGGGGCCGAACACGCGCACCACGCAGCTGTTCATCAACTACCGCGACAACATTCGCCTCGACGGCATGGGCTTCGCACCCCTGGGTCGCGTGGTCGAAGGGATGGACGTGGTGGATCACATCTACGCGGGCTACGGCGAGCGGCCCGATCAGGCGCAAATTGAAGCGCGGGGAAACGCGTACCTCGCGGCCGCTTTCCCCCGCCTCGACTCGATCACCCGCGCGACGATCGTCGCGCCCTAAGCCGACGTCTTCGCGTCCCCCAGGGCCTCGACCTCGCCTCGCATCCGGTCGAGCAGCTCCACCAGCGTGCGTCGGGTGGCCTCGTCGCGCGCCTTCCAGCCGGCGCGGTACACGGCGCGCACCAGCCGTGCGGCGGCGCGGTTGACTTCGATCATGCCACCGCCCAACGTGCGATCCACGGCGTCGCGGACCCGCTCGAAAATGTCGTCCACCACGTCGCGATGCTCTTCGAGAAAGCGCGTTCCCGCAGCGGTGATTTCGTACACCTTCTTCCCCTCGACCTCTTGGGAGCTCACCAACCCCTCGTCCTCGAGCCACTGCAGCGTGGGGTAGACGGTTCCGGGGGAGGGAGAGTAGCAGCCGTGCAGCTGCTCTTGCAGCTCCTTCATTACCTCGTAGCCGTGGCGCGGCTTGTCCTTGAGGAGCTTGAGGATCACATACTTCATGTCACCCGATTCGAACCACTGGCGGCGCCGCCCGCGCGGCCCGCCCCAGAAGAACGCCCGGGGGCCGAAGCCGAAGGCGAAGCCATCCCATCCGAACTGTCGCGTCATTGTCTCCTCGGTGCTATGCGATGTAACGTGAAGATATACCGTGACGATATATCGTGTCAATCGGTCGTAACACCGCTCACAGCAATCCCGTCGCCCTTCACACAAGTTCCAAGGCCGCATGAACTTGTGCAGGGGGAGCGGGGTGGTACATTTGGAGCCCGCGCTAACCCTGTTTCCCTTAGCCCGCGCGCCCGGAAGGAGCTTCGATGTCCGTGCAGGTGACCCCCCACCCCGCCTGGGTGGCCGACCTGGATGCCACACTGGATCCCAGACGCGAGGCGATCCTCGACACGCCGGTGATCGTGCACGCCTCGGAGAACGAGCTGGTCGACGGCCAGATCCAGAACTTCCTCGTGGCGTTCTACCCGATCATCCGTGACTTTCCCCAGTGGCTGCAGGTGCTGCTGGACCGCTCGCCGGACGACGGCAAGGTGTTCTTCCGGGACAACATCCGCGTCGAGAAGCGACACGACGCGATGTGGCGCGCCATGGGAGATGGCTTTAACGTCCCGAAGGCGCGGTTCCAGGTGCCCGAGCCGATGATCCCCGAAGTGAAGGAATTTCACGCCTATCTGACCGAGATGTGCCGCGGCGCGACGTTCGGCGCGGCCGTGTCCGCGACCAACTACGCCGTGGAGGGCGTGGCGCAGAAGATCTCCGAGAAGGCGCTGCGCGGGCTCGCCAAGAACGAGAAGATCGGGCCGCGCGGGCGGTGGTGGCTGGAAGAGCACGCCAAGTACGACGATGAGCATCCCATCCACGCCCTGGAGATCATCAAGGGCTGCGTGAAGCGCGGCGAGGCGCCGCGGGGAGTGACCGAGTCGGCCCTCAAGAGCCTGGACCTGATGAAGGATGCCATGGTGGCCTCGTACGACTCATGAGCAAAGGCCGGCGCGCTACGCCCGCGCGCGGGCTGCGATCTCCCGTGCCGTCCTCCAAGACGGCGCCCCAGCGCCCGCTTGATTCGCAGCGCATCGCGGCCGAAATCGTGGCCGCGCTCGCCGACGCGGTGATCGTCACGGGCCCGGATCGGCGGGCGCTCACGGCCAACCGCGCCGCGGCCGATCTGTTCGGCCGGCCGCTCGAGGACCTGCCGGGAACCCCCATCGACGACCTGGTCGCGCCCGGCGAGCGCGCCAATGTCGCCGAGCACGAGCAGCGGGCCTTCCAGGGCGAGGAGCAGCACTACGAGACGAAGGTCGTGAGCGCGAGCGGCGAGGAGCGGGTGGTCGCCGTGTCCACGACACCGCTCGTGGTCGAGGGCGAGCTGATCGGGGCCGTGGCGACGCTGCGCGACATCACCGAGCAGAAGCGGGCACAGGAAACACTCACCCGCTCCGAGGCTCGCTATCGCCATCTGTTCGAGTCGGCGTCGGATGCGATCGTTACCCTGGACGCAACCGGCCGGTTCACCACTGTCAACCACGCCTCCGAGATCATCTCGGGCTACCGCCGCGAGGAGCTGCTAGGGATGTTTTTCGCTCCCTTGTTCCCGGACGACGAGCTTCCCCGGGCCCTGACCCACTATCAACGGGCGCTGGGGGGCGAGACGGGGTTGTTCGAGACTGCCTTCTACCGGAAGGACGGTGAAGTCCGGACCATTCAGGTGACCTACTCGACGCCGCAGCTCGACGAAGAAGTCCTGTGCGTCATCCGCGACGTCACCGACCAGAAGATGCTGCAGGAGCAGCTGATCCAGTCCGAAAAGATGTCGGCCATCGGGCAGCTCGTCTCCGGCGTAGCGCACGAGCTCAACAACCCGCTCGCGGGGATCTCGGCCTTCGCCCAGCTGCTGCTGAGTGAAAAGCGCTTCCCGCCCGATCAGCGCACCGCGGCCGAGATGATCTACGCCGAAGCCCGGCGCGCCTCGCGCATCGTGCAGAACCTCCTCACGTTCGCGCGCCAGCACAAGCCGGAGCGCTCACCCACGTCGGTGAACCAGGTGCTGGACGACACGCTCGAGCTGCGGGGATACGAGCTGCGGGTGCGGGGGATCGACGTGCAGCGCGACTACGACGACCAGGCCCCCGAGACCATGGCCGACGCGCACCAGCTGCAGCAGGTGTTCCTGAACCTGATCACCAACGCCGAGCAGGCGATGGAGCGGGCGGAGCGGGACCAGCAGCGGCTCACGGTGCGCACGCGCCAGGCCGGTACGCTCATCCGCATCGAGGTCGAGGACACGGGCCCGGGCATCCCCCCCAATCTGCTCGAGCGAATCTTCAATCCGTTCTTCACCACCAAGCCCACCGGGTCCGGCACGGGTCTGGGCCTCTCCATCTCGCTCGGCATCGTGCGGGAGCACGAGGGGCGCATCTGGGCGGAGAACGCCCCCCAGGGGGGCGCCCGGTTCGTGATCGAGCTACCGGTCGTGGCGCCGCGCGCCACGGGGGACTTCCCGAGCACGCCGTTAGTGCAGCCCGTGACCGACCGGCTGCACGTGCTGGTGGTGGACGACGAGGCCTCGGTCCGGGTCGCGCTGCAGCGCTATCTGTCCGGCCGGGGCCACGAGGTGGAGACGACCGCCAGCGGCCGCGAAGCCCTCGCCCGGATGCGCGAAGACGCCTTCGACGCGGTGATCATCGACATGCGGATGCCCGATCTTTCGGGCGAGCAGCTGTTCGGGGAGCTCAAGGCGCGCGATCCGTCCTACGCGGAGCGCGTGATTTTCACCACCGGGCAGCTGGTGGACGACACGGTGCGCAATTTCCTCTCGTCCACCGGCCGCCCCTGTGTGCCCAAGCCGTTCGAGTTCAGCGCCTTCGACCAGGTGCTGCCGGCGCGCCGCGTCTCCTGATCAAACGCGCTGCAAGCGCGTCACGCGCCGCAACAGTCGTCGCGCCTCGTCCTGCTGTCGCCGCAGCAGCTGCCGCAGGCTGCTCTGGTCCTCGCGCATCTTGCGTTCCAGCTCGTGGCGCATGCGATGCGCCCCGGCCTCCGGCACCTTCCACGTGAGCGACATCCGCTTCTGCTTGCGCAGGATATCGATCGACACGGACTCCCCCGCCTCGTACGACCGCAGGATGCGCATCGCGTGGGACTGGCTGGTCGGCTTCCGCCCGCCGATCGACAGGATCACGTCCCCGCCCTTGAGGGGCAGGGTCGAATCCGCGGGCGCCTTCACCACCAGGATGCCGTCCTTCGTGCCGAAGTAGTCCCCGAGATCCGGGTTCAGGCTCACCAGCTCGAGGTCGCCCCACGGCTCCCCGAACCACTCGAAGTCCATCCCCGGCATGTGCGGCATCGCGACCATGGGGCCCGGCATGTCCATCCGCATGGCGCCGTCCAGATCCTCCGCGACGAGCGTCGCCTGTTTGATGTCGGACCCGCGGCGGTACTCGATGCGCACGGTGTCACCGGGCTCGAGCTTGCGGGCGAGGGCGACGAGCTTGCGCCCCGGGCCGGACTCATCCTCGTCTTCCGCCTTGATGCCTCCGAGCGACGTGCCGGCGAACTTGGTGATGACGTCACCCACCTTGAGGCCCGCCTTCTCGGCCGGACTGCCCGGCGTCACGGCCTCGATCTTGGCCCCGACCTTGTCGCTCTCCGCGCTCGCATCGGTCCGCACCAGCACTCCGATCCGACCGTGGCTGTCGCTGAATGAAAAGGCGAACGCGCGCGGCGCCCGGGCCACCCGCGGCGGCCGGGCGGGGGACGCCGGTGCGGGCTCCTGCGCCACGAGTCCGCCCGCCCACAGAGCCGCGACGGCGGCGATGACCAACGACTGACGTTGCATGTGAAATCCCTCCGGAGCCCTAGAGCCCCACGTAAGCGGCCCGCGTCACGTGAACCCCCACCAGCTGCTGCATGAGATCCACCCGCTGCTGCCACAGTTTGACGAGCTCCGCCGGACGCGGCTGCGCGTCCGGCGGCCCGAAGCGGGCGAGCTCGCCGTCGATGACGGCAATGCGATCTTCCAGCGCGGCCGCGACCGCCGCCGCCCGGCCGCTCATCACCCGCGCGTCGGGGTCGTAGCGCTCGAGCTGCTGCTCGAGCGTCGCCGATTCCCGCTTGATCGAAGCGAGATCTGCGGCGTTTGCCTGCCCGGTGCCGAACGGCCGGAACACGAGCAGCCCGGCTACCGTCGCCGCCGCCGCCACGCTCCATGCCCCCCAACGGCTGCGGCGCCGGCGCCGCGCGAGCACCGCATCGCGCACCACGGGCCAGCGATCCCGCGGGGGGCGCCGGGTCGGCAGGGCCTTGAGCTGCGCCACGCGCTGATACAGCGCATCGAGCTCCGCCCGGCACGCCGCGCACACCTCGGCGTGCGAGCGTGCCCAGGCGGAGGCCTCGCCCGCCTGCAGCGCCAACAGATCGTCCATCGTGCAATGCATCATGATGCCGCTCCTTCATCCTCCAGCATGCCCCGCAGGCGCGCGTGCGCCCGCGCCAGCTGCGACTTGGAAAAACTCACCGTCCGACCCATCTGCTCCGCGATCTCCTCGTGCGTGTACCCTTCGACGTCGTGCAGCCACACCACGGCGCGCGACGTCTCGCTCAACCGCTCGAAGGCGCGCTCCAGGTCGACCCGCGCCGGCACGCCCGAGCCTCCTGGTCCGGCCGCCGCTTCCTCGTGCAGCTCCTCCGTGGCGCGCACCTGGTTGCGCCGGATCCGCATCAGGGCCTTCGACGCCGCGATCTGCCGGATCCACCCCCACAAGTGTCCTTCCCCGCGGTACTGCTTGATGCTCCGCACCACCTCGAGGAACGTCTCCTGCAGCACGTCCTCCGCGTCCTCCGGGCTGCGCAGCATCCGGAGAGCGAGGCTGTACACCGGCGTTTCGAAGGCGCGGTACAGCGCCTCCAGCGCCTCCAGGTCGCCGGACTTGGCCCGGGCAACGAGAATGTCGGGGACGGCGAGTGAGATGGTCATCTCCTGAATTACATAGATGCGTCGAGTACGTAAGGCGTCGCGGAAAGGCGTCACGAGAACGGCGTGGCGGAACGGCGTAGGCCAACGTATGTCCGCGACGTCGTTGCGTGACGCCTCTTCGTGACGCCTTCTAACCGATTGCTATTAGGAGAGTTGCAGCTATCTTCCGGGATGCCTCTCGACCGACCCACCCTCCACAACTGGCTGCACCACTGGCAGGACGAATACGACGCCGCCTACCTGTACCTCGTGCTCGCGGGCCAGGAGCCGGAGCCGAAGCGCAAGGACGTGTACATCAAGCTGGCCGGCGTGGAAGAGCGGCACGTGCAGATGTGGGAGAAGCTGCTGGCGGAGCACGGCCATCCGGTGGGCCGCCCGCGGCCGTCGGTGAACGCGCGACTGCGCGCCTGGTTCGGGCGGCGGTTCGGGCCCGGCTACCTGCTGCCGCTGCTGCTGCGCGAGGAGGGGCAGGAGGTGAAGGGCTACATGGACCTGCACAAGCGGGCCACCTTCGCCGACGCGCGCGAGGTGTCGCTCAAGCTCGCGAAGGAATCGGCGGCCCACGCCGAGACGCTGGCGAACCTGGCGGGCCGGGCGGCGGAGCCATGGCACAACACGGGGTCGGGCGGGTTCCTGCGCAACGTCGTGTACGGGTTCAACGACGGCCTGACCGCCAACTTTGGTCTGGTGGCGGGCGTGATCGGCGCCGCCGTCACGCCCCACATCGTGCTGCTCTCGGGACTCGCCGGCATGATCGCGGACGCGCTCTCGATGGGCGCGTCGGGGTACCTCGCGGCCAAGAGCGAGCAGGAGGTGTACGACCACGAGATCGCCATGGAGAAAGAAGAAATCCGCATCATGCCCGAAGTGGAGGAAGAAGAGATCGCCCTGGTCTATCAGACCAAGGGCATCGAGGCGGGGATCGCGCGCCAGATGGCCGCCGAGGTGATGCGCGACTCGCAGCGGGCCCTGGACGAGCAGGTGCGCGAGGAGCTCAAGATCGGGGAGGCGCACGCGACCCCGTTCAAAGAAGGATGGGTCACGGGGGCGTCCACGGCAGTCGGGGCGCTCATTCCGGTGGCGCCGTTCCTGGTGCTGAGCGGGCCGGCGGCCGCGTGGACCGCGTTCGCCATCGCCATGCTCTCCCACTTCGCGGTCGGGGCGGCGCGCAGTTTTTTCACGGGCCGGGGCGTGATCCGCAGCGGGATCGACATGTTCGTGGTGGGCCTGGGCGTGGCGGGCGTCGGGTACGTCGTCGGCGACGTGATCGCGAAGGTGCTCTAGACCACCAGGTTAAGCAGGCGATCCTGTACGTACACCGTCTTTCTTAGCTGCTTGCCGTCGACAAATTTTCGCACGGACTCGTCCTGCATCGCCAGCGCGACGACCTCCGCCTCGCTCGCGCCGCGGCCCACCGTCACCCGGCCCCGCACCTTGCCATTCACCTGCACCACCACCTCCACGTCGCCCGCGGCGGCGAGCCGCTCGTCGAACGCCGGCCAGGCCGCCGTGAAGATCGAGCGGTCGTGTCCGAACAGCGACCACAGCTCCTCGGCGAGGTGCGGCGCGTACGGTGCCACCATCACGATCAGCGGCTCGATGGCGTCCCGTGCCGCGACATGCTCGTCGCGCACCGTGTTGAGGTACTCCATCATCGCCGAGATGGCCGTATTGTAGTCGAGCCGCTCGGTGTCCGTCGTCACCTTCTTGATTGTCTGATGCAGCTTGCGCTCGACGACTGACGGGAGCCCCGGGCTGGCGCCCGGGGTCAGACGGGTCGCTTCGTGGGCCGTGGTCCACAGTTTGTCGAGGAAGCGCCGTACCCCGATGATGCTGGTGTCGCGGAAGTCGCCGCCCTCCTGGAACGGCCCGAGGAACATCAGGTACATGCGCAGCGTGTCGGCGCCCCACTTCTGGATGTAGGCGTCGGGAATGACCACGTTGCCGCGCGACTTGGACATCTTCGCGCCATCCTTGATGATCAGCCCATGCGCGCGGAGCTTCGGGAACGGCTCGTCGAAGTACAGTTTCCCGAGCTCGTGCAGCACCATCGTGATGAAGCGGGAATAGAGCAGGTGCAGCACGGCGTGCTCGTTGCCGCCGATGTAGCTCGACACCGGCAGCCACGCCTTGGTGCGCGCCGGGTCCCACGGCCGGTCGTCGAACTCGGTCGACGGGTAGCGCAGGAAGTACCACGCCGAGTCGAGGAACGTGTCGGACACGTCGGTCTCGCGCCGGCCCTGGGCGCCGCACTGCGGGCACTTCACGAAGTACCACTCCTTGTGGCGCGCGAGCGGCGAGACCCCGCTCGCATCGGGGCGAAAGTCCTGGATGAACGGCAGCTCCACCGGGAGGTCCCGCTCCGGCACCGCCACCGGTCCGCAGGCGTCGCAATAGATGATCGGGATGGGTGGTCCCCAGTAGCGCTGGCGTGAGATGCACCAGTCGTGCAGCCGGTACTGCACCTGGGGCGTGGCGAGCCCCCGCTCCTCGAGCCAGGCCACGATACGCCGCTGCGCGTCGCGGCACGACAGCCCGCTGAATTCGCCGGAGTTGACGAGCATGCCGTCCTGCGTGACGCTCGGAAGCGGCTCACCGGTGCGCACCACCTCGCGGATGGGCAGCTTGAATTGGGTCGCGAACTCGAAGTCCCGCGTGTCGTGGGCCGGGACGGCCATGATCGCCCCGGTGCCGTACTCCATGAGCACGTAGTCCGCGATCCAGATGGGGATCGCCTCACGGGTGGCCGGATTGCGGGCGTAGGAGCCGAGGAACACGCCGCTCTTGGTCTTGTCACCCACGCGGCGGGACACGACGTCCTTGCCCTGCATCTCACGCCGGTAGGCGTTCACCTGGCGCCGCTGCTCGTCGGCCGTGAGCCGGTCCACCAGCGGGTGCTCAGGGGCGAGCACGAGGTAGGTGGCGCCGAACACGGTGTCGGGACGGGTGGTGAACACGGGGATCTTCGCGCCGGCCGGGGTCTCGAAAATCAGCTCCGCGCCCTCGCTGCGTCCGATCCAGTTGCGCTGCAGTGTACGGGTGGAATCCGACCAGTCGAGCCGGTCGAGGTTCTCGAGCAGGGGCTCCGCGTACTTCGTGATGTTGAAGAACCACTGCTCCAGAAAGCGCTGCTCGACCTTGGTGTCCGGGTGGCGCTCGCAGTAGCCGTTGATCACCTGCTCGTTCGCGATGACGCTCATGTCCTTGGGGCACCAGTTGACCGCCGCCTTCTTGCGGAACGCCAGCCCCGCGGCGAACAGCTGCAGGAAGATCCATTGCGTCCACTTGTAGTAGCGCGGGTCGGTGGTGGAGAGCTCGTGCCGCCAGTCGAACATGCCGCCGAACCGGCGCAGCTGCCGGCGGAAGGTCTCGATGTTCTTCGGGATGAGCTGGGCCGGATTGATCCCCACCGAGAGCGCGTAGTTCTCCGAGTGGATGCCGAACGCGTCGAACCCGATGGGCTCGAACACGTCGTGCCCCTGCAGCCGCTTGAACCGCCCGTAGATGTCGGCGCCGGTGAACGCGAACATGTTCCCCACGTGCAGCCCTTCGGCCGACGGGTAGGGGAACATCATGAGGTTGTAGAACGGCCGGCGCGCTCGGTTCAGGTCGGGCTCGTTGGTGTGCTCCCGCGCCCAGCGCTCCTGCCACTTGGCCTCGAGCAGCTGCGGGTCGTACGCCGGGACCTGAGTCATAAGTCCATGAAATTAAACAGGCTTGCTCAACTGGGTAACCCTGCGTAGCTTCGCTTCCAACCCGCATCATGTCCAGTCGCACCCCGCAGCTCCGGCAGAGCTTCCTGGTGACGGGGGCGGCCGTGGCCCTCGTCTTGGTGACGGGGTTTGCCATCCTCTCGAGCCGCAGCGCCGGCCGGATCGTCGAGCAGCAGGCGAACGCCCGCGGCCAGGACCTGGCGACGCACGTCGCATCGCTGGTCGATCTGTATCTGCGCGAGCGCCGCCACGAAGCCGAGGCGCTGGCGGGCTCGCCTGCCGTGGTCCGCGCCGCGCTCGACGCGTCCCAGTCCGCGGTGCGCCAGCGCCTGCCACAGCTCGACATCCCCACCCTGGAGCGGATGTTCAATCAGCGGCGTGAGCTGGGCGGCGATCCGGATCTCGCCGCGTACCTGCGCGGCTATGCGGAGCACTCCGACTTCGCCGAGCTCTTTTTCACCGAAAGCCACGGGTACAACGTGCTCGCGTCCGACCGCACCTCGGACTTCGTGCAGTCGGACGAGGAGTGGTGGCAGCAGGCCGTGAAGACGGGAGGGTACGAGGGCCCGCCCCGCTACGACTCGTCGGCGGCCGTGGTGTCGCTTGAATACGACATCGCCATCCGCGCGCCGCGCGTGGCGCGCCCGGTAGGCGTCCTCAAGGCCGTGTTTGCGCTGGATCGGCTGTCGCGGCTCCTCGCCGCCGCCGACCTGCCCGGCGGCGTGCGGCTCGAGGTGGTCGACGCCCAGGGCCGCCGCATCGTCACGCCAGACTCGGCCGAGCTACTGCGCCCGCTGCCGCAGGCGGCGGACATCCCGCGGCAATCGCGCCCCGCCACGGCGCGCGTGGTCGGGCCGGGAGGGAGTGCGGATCTCGTCATCACGGTGCCGACCACGAACGGGAAATGGTGGGTCGTGTTCCGCGAGCCCGAGCGCGCGGCCTACGCCGTGGCGCGCACCACAGCGACGAACATCGTGCTCTGGACCGTGGCCCTGTTCGGTGCCGCGCTCACGCTGCTGTTCGTGTTCTGGCGGCGGCTCAACCGGCGCGTCACGGAGCCGGTGAAGGCGGCGGGAGCGATCGCGAGTCGGGTGGCGGGCGGCGACCTGTCCGTCACAGTCGCGACCGAGCGGACGGAGGCCGCCGAGGTGGGCGACCTGCTCTCGTCCGTGCATTCCATGGTGGTGGCACTGCGCCGGCTGGTGGGCGCCATCCGCACGGCGGCGGACGAAGCGGCGGCCATGGCCACCGAGATCTCGGCCTCGACCGAGCAGATGAGCGCATCCACCGAGCAGATGTCGGCCACGTGCCAGGACCTGACCAAGCGCGCTGCGGAGCAGGCGCAGCTGGTGCGCGCGGCCGCGGACGACGCTGGCAAGATCCTCCAGATCGCGACCATCCTCGCGGCCGGCGCCGACGATTCGGTGCGGCGCAACAGCGCGGTCGCCGGCGTCGCGAAGCAGCACAAAGACGTGCTGGACCAGAGCACCGCCCAGCTCGCGAAGCTGGTGGAAGAGGTGGGAAAGGGCGCGGCGGAGGCCGACGCCCTGGCGCGGGCATCCGCGGACATCCAGAAGTTCGTCGCCCAGGCCAAGTCGGTCGCCACCCAGACGAACATGCTGGCCTTGAACGCGGCCATCGAGGCGGCGCGTGCCGGACCGCAAGGGCGTGGGTTCGCCGTCGTAGCGGACGAGGTGCGCAAGCTCGCCTCGGTGGCCGCCGCGGCGGCGACCGACACGGCCGACACCGTGCGCGGCGTGCTGGGGCGGGTGCAGGCGACGCGCGATCGGCTGGCGCACCTCGCCCAGGGCGCGGGCGCGGCGCGGGAAGCGGCCCAGACGGCGGCTCAGGGGCTCGGGACGGTGGCCGCGGAGGCGGAGGCCAACGACGTGTGGAGCCGCGAGATCGCCAACATGGCGGGGGAAATGCGGCGGCTCGTCGAAGAGATCGGAGCGCGCCTCAACTCGGTGGCCGAGGGAACCGAGAACCTGCTCGCGTCGGCCGAAGAGATCGCCGCGTCGAGCGAACAGCAGAGCGCGTCGACCGAGGAGATCGCGTCGTCCGCGAACCAGCTGGCCGAGGCGGCGGACAAGCTCACCGGTGCGGTCAAGTCGTTCCGCCTCCTGGCCGATGAGGAGCCGCCGCGCGAGCAGGCGGCCGACTAGCCCGGAACCAATCGTCAATGCGCTCCGTACGGAACACGCACGCCGTTCCACGCTCTCGAGCGGAGCCGTCCTAAAATGAAGCGCCGCAATATGTTCGCCGTCGTCACCGTGGTCGCCGTGCTGGCGCTCGGCGCCATGGCCGCCGCCGGCAGGCTGGGCGGCCACAAGAAGGACGGCCTGAAAGCCGTGGCGGTGGCCCGCGGGTCCCTGGTCGATAAGGCCCTCGCCGTCGGCACGATCGAGCCTCGAGTCGAAGTCAGCGTCAAGTCGATCCTCGCGGGCGTGGTGCGGCAGCGCTTCGCCGCAGTCGGGGACTTCGTCAAGCGGG